>Ga0105048_10011995_pt1 | contig 13622 bp, 13 predicted proteins | sample MAT05_FD_78382 | JGI IMG/M metagenome (GOLD analysis project Ga0105048, IMG submission 78382) | Freshwater microbial communities from Lake Fryxell liftoff mats and glacier meltwater in Antarctica - MAT-05 | ecosystem: Environmental > Aquatic > Freshwater > Ice > Liftoff microbial mat | place...
ATCCCATCACCGAGAACCGCTCGAGCCCGAGGTGATCGACGAGCGCGGCAACATCGGTCGTGACCCACTCATCCATCCCGTGCCCGGGCAACCGGTCGGTGAGACCGACCCCGGGACGATCGGGCGAGATGAGGCGCAGGCCCAGCTCGCGGGCGACCGCGTCGGACGGAGCCACGTCGTTGCGGCTCACCAGGCCACCGTGGCAGTTGAGCACGGGGACGCCGTCGGGGTCGCCGAACGTGGCGTACCCGAGTCGACGCCCGTCGCCCACCTCGATCACGTCGTCGTTCGGTCCCGGTTCGCCGCCCCGTCGTCCCATGCCCGGCGAAGCTATCGGAGCCCGCCGCCAGCCGGCGTCGACGCTCGCCGCCCCATCGGCTCGTCCGGGGCGCAGGTGCGGGCGCCACGCGCCGACACGGAGGTCCCTGCGTGGAGCCGCCGGTCCCGCTCCATGGGCCGTTGGGCCCGGATGGCTCACGGGACCCCTCGGGCGGACCGATGATGGGGGCAGAGGACCACGACCCCGGCGCCAGGACGGCGCACGAGGGCGCGTCGCAGCCGGCCGGCTGCGGGCGGAGCGGTGGGCGGTGGCCGAGCGGCCATCGTCGGAAGGGGCACAGGGCGACATGTTGGAGAAGCTCGGACGGTTCATGGCGCGGCACCACTGGCCGGTCATCGGGGTCTGGGTGGTGCTGCTGGTGGGCGTCGGCGCCTTCGCCGCCGGCCACACCGGAACGGCGGTCGACGAGTTCGCCATCCCCGGCGCCCAGTCGCAGCAGGCGCTCGACCTGCTCGAGCAGGACTTCCCCGGCGCGGCCGGCACGAACGCCACCGTCGTCTACGAGACGCCGACGGGCCAGACCCTGACCGACGCGGCCAACGCTGCCGCGATCGGCGCCACCGTGGCCGAGCTCCAGAAGCTCCCGAACGTCAGCACGGTCAGCAACCCGCTCGACCAGCAACCGACCGGGATCACCTTCGACGAGGGCAACCCGCAGCTCCAGCAGGCCTACAGCCTCATGAACGAGGCCAAGACCGTCGGGTACTCGTCGGTGTCGTACTCGACCACCATCACCAGCCAGGACGAGGCCAAGTCCCTGTTCCAGGCGCTGGAAGCGGCGACGGGTCCGGCCTCGACGGCGGGCCTGAACGTGACCTTCGGCGGTGCCGTCACCGACGCCGGCAACCCCGCCGAGTCCGGGATCTCGGATCACTCCGACCAGATCGGTCTGGGCATCGCGGTGATCATCCTGCTCATCGCCCTCGGATCCGTGGCGTCGATGTCGGTCCCGATCCTCACGGCGATCATCTCGGTGGCCATGTCCACGATGATCGTCAGCATCCTGATGGAGTCGTTCACCATCGGGACGGTGGCGCCGATCCTCGGCACGATGATCGGTCTGGGGGTGGGGATCGACTACTCGCTCTTCATCGTCAGCCGCCACCGACAGAACCTCCAGGAAGGGATGGAGGTGGAGCAGTCCATCGGTCGCTCCATCGCCACCTCGGGTTCGGCGGTCCTGTTCGCCGGCATCTGCGTCTGCATCGCCATGTGCGGGCTGGTGCTCATCGGCATCCCCTACGTGTCCAACCTCGGGCTCATCGCCTCGCTGTTCGTGGCCGTCACCATGGTCACGGCCCTCACCCTCACGCCGGCGCTGCTGGGCGCCTACGGGAACCGCATCAACGCCCTCGCCATCCACCACCGCAAGGAGGAGACCGATCCGACCAAGACCTTCTCGGGTCGCTGGGCCCACGTGACCTCGCGCCACCCGGGGGCGTTCGCCGCGCTCGCGGTCGTGATCCTCATCACGCTGGCCCTGCCGCTCCGATCGATCGAGCTCGGGTTCACCGACGACGGCGACCAGCCGACCGAGATGAGCCAGCGCCAGTCCTACGACCTGCTCACGCAGAACTTCGGACCGGGCATCACCGGTCCGCTGATCGTCGCCATCGACCTGCCGCCGGTCACCAGCGAGAACGCGGCCGGCGCGCTCGAGGCGGTCGCCGGGCTGAGCACCGCGCTGAAGGACACCCCGGGTGTCGCCACGGTCTCGCTGCCGCTCCCCAACCAGTTCCCGACCACCGCCGATCCGTCCAAGGTCCCCACCGCGGTGATCATGGAGGTCGTCCCCACCACCGCGCCCAACTCCGACGCCACCACCGACCTGGTCTCGACGCTCCGCGAGACCACCATCCCGAAGGCGCTCGAGAACGCGGCGATCCCCTCGAGCCAGGTCTACGTCGGCGGTCAGACCGCGCTGCTCATCGATCTGACCGAAGCCATCCAGGCCCGGCTGGTCTGGTTCATCCTCGCGGTGATCGCGGGGGCGTTCCTGCTCCTGATGATGGTGTTCCGGTCGATCTACGTCCCGGCCAACGCTGCAGTGATGAACCTGCTGTCGATCGGCGCTGCGCTCGGCATCGTCGTCGCCATCTTCAACTGGGGTTGGGCCAAGGACGTCATCGGGTTGACGACGTCGGTCCCGATCGTGTCGTTCGTGCCCGTGATGATGTTCGCCGTGCTGTTCGGGCTGTCGATGGACTACGAGGTGTTCCTCCTCAGCCGCATCAAGGAGGAGCACGACAAGACAGGTGACAGCCGCCAGTCGGTGATCAACGGCGTCGCGTCGACCGCCCGGGTCATCACCTCGGCCGCGCTCATCATGATCTCGGTGTTCCTCGCCTTCGTCCCGAGCCCGGACCCCACGGTCAAGATGATCGGCTTCGGCATGGCCATCGCCGTGCTCATCGATGCCACCATCGTCCGCATGCTCCTGGTGCCCTCCACCATGGAGCTCGCCGGCAACGCCACCTGGTGGTTCCCCAAGTGGCTCGACAAGATCCTCCCCAAGATCCACGTGGAGTGAAGAGGCCCGACAGCGGTCCACCGCCGCGACCGGCGGGCGGGGCGCTCAGCGGAGTGCGTCGGTGTCGGCCATGGCCGCAACCAGCGCCGCCCGGTCGGTGTCGGACGGCAGTCCCCAGTCCGGTTGGTACGAGAACACGTCGGGCAACGGGACCGATCGGTGGTTCGACTCCAGCACCTCGAGCTGCGACGCCGTCACCAGGGAAGGGTGCGGGTGGCCGCACGCCCGAGCCAGGCGCACGAGCTCGAAGCGCAGCGCGGCGAGGTAGTTGGCGACCTGCACCGACTTGCGGGCCGGATCGAGGCCGTGCTGGAGCCAGCGCGACTGCGTGGCGACGCCGGTCGGGCAGCGCCCGGTGTGGCAGCGCTGCGCCTGGATGCAGCCGACGGCCATCATCACCTCTCGGCCGACGCTGACCTGGTCGCAGCCGAGCGCCAGGGCCGCGAGCGCGTTCTCCGGGAGGCCGAGCTTGGCCGAGCCGATCCACACGATGTCGTCGTGGAGGCCCCGCTCGGCGAAGGCGCGGTAGACCCGGGTGAACCCGACGCGGAACGGGAGGGCGACGTGGTCGGTGAAGGCCAGCGGTCCAGCGCCGGTGCCACCCTCGCCACCATCGAGGGTGATGAAGTCGACGGCCCGACCGGTCGCCTCGATGCGGTTCGCGAGCTCGGACCAGAAGGCCTGTTCACCGACCGCGGACTTGATCCCGACCGGCAGGCCGGTCCGATCGGCCATCGTCTCGACCAGCTCGAGCAACCCGTCGACGTCGCTGAACGCGGTGTGGTTGGCCGGGCTCTTGCAGTCGACGCCGACGGGGATGCCACGCATGGCTGCGATCTCCGGGGTGACCTTCGCACCCGGCAGCATCCCGCCGATCCCGGGCTTGGCCCCCTGCGAGAGCTTGATCTCGATCGCCCGCACCTGCGGGTGGGCGGCCACGACGTCGGCGAACCGGTCGAATGAGAACCGGCCGTCGCCGTCGCGGCACCCGAAGTAGCCCGTCCCGATCTGCCACACCAGGTCGGCCCCGTGCTCGTGGTGGGGTGAGATGCCGCCCTCACCGGTGTTCTGCCAGCACCCGGCGATCGCGGCCCCTTCGTTGATCGCCTCGATGGCCGCCGCGCTCAGCGAGCCGAAGCTCATGCCCGAGACGTTCACGATCGAGGCCGGCCGGAACGCTAGACGGCGGCCCCGGGCGCCACCCAGGACCTTTGCGGCGGGCACGGCGAAGTCGGGTGTGGGGCGGGCCGATCCGAGGGGCAGTGGAAGGGCCGCCTGCTTGATGATCAGGTAGTCCTGGACGTGGTCGAAGTCGTTGTCGGTCCCGAACCCGAAGGTGTTGTCCCGGTGCTTCGCCGACGTGTAGATCCAGCGCCGTTGATCCCGGCTGAAGGGACGCTCGTCGTCGTTGTCGGTCACGAGGTACTGGCGGGTCTCCGGGCCGAAGGACTCGAGGATGTAGCGCAGATGGCCCACGACCGGGAAGTTGCGGAGCACCGCGTGGCGCCGCTGGAGCAGGTCGTACCCGGCGACTGCCGCGAGTGCCAGTCCGACGACGCCGAGGATCACAAGGGGGGCCACGACCCGAGGTTACGCGGCGGCCGGGCGAGGTCGCGGCGCTCCGACCGTCAGAGGAGCGCCTCGATGCGGTCGAGGGGGCGGCCGATGGCGGCCTTGCCGTCGACGAGCAGGACGGGGCGCTCCATGACCTCGGGGTGCTCGACCAGCAGCGCCACGACGGCGTCGGCGGTGACGTAGTCGGCGGGGTCGACGCCCAAGGCGGTGAACTTCGCGTCCTTGGTGCGGATGAGCTCCTGGGGCTCGCCGTCGAGGCCGGCGACGATCGCCTCGAGCTCGGCCTTCGACGGTGGCTTCTTGAGGTACTGGACGATCTCGACGTCGATGCCCCGATCCGTCACCAGGTCCTTGGCGGCCCGGGACTTGCTGCAGTTGGGGTTGTGGAACAGCGTCGGCGTGGTCATGGCCCGATCGTAGGTCGCGCACCCGGTCACTCCGTCGGGTCGGTCGGGTCGGCCGGGTCGGTCGGGTCGGTGAGCCCGTCGATGGACTCGGAACTGCTCCGGCGCCGCCCCACCACGACGGCCGCCAGGCAGATGGCGGTGTAGGCGACCACGACCCCCCAGAACGCAGGATCGAGCTGATCGTCGAGGTACGCGGCGAAGCCGGCGCCCAGCCCCAGGGCGAGCAGCAGGGTCACGCCGACCTGCCGGCGGGGCGAGTACCGGACCACCCCCAACTGCTCGAGGACCAGCTCCACCACGGCGGGAAGCGACAGCACGGCGAGGGCGACGATCGTCGCGGCTCGGCCCGGTGGCGCGACCAGGCAGAGGCCGAGGATGACGAAGGCCAGCGGGTAGAGCGCCAGGCAGCGTCGGCACACGTGGGAGCGACCGATCACGACGCAGCGGTCGTAGTCCTCGGGGTAGTGGTGGGCGAGCCACATCGGCGTGATGCGCGGCCGTCGGTACGAGCCCCCCGTCCGTCCGCCGCTCCGCTCCCCGACCATCGGGGGACGGTACCTCGCGGCCAGCTGCCACGATGGTGCGTGTGGAGACGTCGCTGCAGGACCGGTGGGTGGTTCTGGCGATGCGCTGGGGCGCGCGCCGACCGGGCGCCGAGGCCGGGTTCGCCAGCATCGCCTCCCGCTACGGCGAGGCCCAGCGCCGCTACCACACGCTCGACCACATCGGTGCGGTGCTCGCCATGATCGACGAGCTCCTCGAGGTCGAACCGGTGGACGATCCCGCTGCGGTGCTGCTCGCCGGCTGGCTGCACGACATCGTGTACGACCCCACCCGTTCGGACAACGAGGCCCAGAGCGCGGTGTACGCCCGCCGGGCCCTGTCGATCATCCGGGTGCCCGTGGCGACCACGGACGAGACGGCGCGGCTGATCGAGCTCACCGCCGGCCACGTCGTCGAGGAGGGCGACCGCAACGCCGTGGTGCTCGTCGACGCCGATCTGGCGATCCTCGGGGCCCCGCCGGCGGACTATGACCGCTACGCCGCCGACATCCGTGACGAGTACGGCCACGTCGACGACGACGCCTACCGGTCGGGACGACGGGCGATCCTCGAATCGTTCCTCGCCCGGCCTCGCCTCTTCCACACCGACACGGCCCACGCCCGCTTCGACGGCGCCGCTCGCGCCAACCTCCGGCGCGAGATCGCCTCGCTGGACTGAGTCAGTCGTCAGCTCGTTCCGGTGCCGTTCGTCGCGGCTTGCGGAGGCCGGACTCGCGCAGACGGCGCACGAGCACGCGGGAGTCCACCGCCTCCGCACCCAGCTCGATCGCCCGGTCGCGGTACTCGGTGGGGACGTCGTAGTGATCGCCCTGGAATGCCCGGCGAGGGATGCCGAGACGGGCGGCGAAGCGGTGCAGCTCGTCGTAGGACTCGTCGCTGACCAGGTGGGCCCACCGCCGTCCTCGCCACGGCCACACCGCCTGGTCGACCAGGATCGCCATCACGGCACGTTACCGGTGCCCGTCGCGGAGACGGCGGTAGTGTCGGCCGCCAACCGAGCCGGATGAAAGCGAGCACCGACATGTCGATCCCCTCCAAGCGCATCGGGAAGGTCATCATCGGAGGCCAGTGGTTCAACGTCGCCCTGGACAGCTTCGAGATCCTCGAGATGGAGTTCACCGACGACGCCGGCAACCCGGTACACAACTTCCCGCTCGACGTCACCGCCTACCGCTTCGTCAACGACAACGGCGACGTCTACTACGGGCCGCTCGACCGGATCGAGCTCTACAAGCTCATCGACGTCTGAGGACTCGGGCGCCGTCGGCGGCGTGCGACACCCACGGCCCGATCCGGTGCCATCGACGCCGGTAGGGTGCGAGCCGTCGCCCGGCCGTCCCGAGGACCGGGCGCAACCAGGAGGCAACGGCGATGGCGCAGACGGTTCGTGCAGTGGTGGCGCTGGCCAAGGGCGAACCGGTGACGGTCACCGACATCGTGATCCCAGACCCGGGACCCGGCGAGGCGGTCGTCGCCGTGCAGGCCTGCGGGGTCTGTCACACCGACCTGCACTACCGCGAGGGCGCCATCAACGACGAGTTCCCGTTCCTGCTCGGGCACGAGGCAGCCGGTGTCGTCGAGTCGGTCGGACCCGACGTCACCTCCATCGCCCCCGGCGACTTCGTGGTCCTCAACTGGCGAGCGGTGTGCGGCGACTGCCGGGCGTGCCGCAAGGGCAAGCCGCAGTACTGCTTCGACACCCACAACGCCACCCAGAAGATGACCCTCGCCGACGGCACCGAGCTCTCCCCCGCCCTCGGGATCGGCGCCTTCGCCGAGAAGACCCTCGTCGCCGCCGGCCAGTGCACCAAGGTCGACCCGGCCGCTCGACCGGAGGCCGCCGGCCTCCTGGGGTGCGGCGTCATGGCCGGCTTCGGTGCCGCGGTGAACACCGGTGAGGTCGGCCGGGGCGACTCGGTCGCCGTGTTCGGCTGCGGCGGGGTCGGCGACGCCGCGATCGCCGGCGCCCGGCTCGCCGGGGCGTCGGTGATCATCGCCGTCGACCTCGACGACACCAAGCTCGAGTGGGCCAAGGGCTTCGGGGCGACCCACACCGTCAACCCCTCTGCGGTGGATGTCGTCGAGACCATCCGCCGCCTCACCGACGGCCACGGCGCCGACGTCTGCATCGAGGCCGTCGGCCGGCCCGAGGTGCTCGAGCAGGCGTTCTTCGCCCGCGACCTCGCCGGCACCGTCGTGCAGGTGGGCGTCCCGACGCCCGACATGGTCTTCCCGCAGATCCCCATGATCGAGTTCTTCGGTCGGGGCGGGGCCCTCAAGCCGTCCTGGTACGGCGACTGCCTGCCCAGCCGGGACTTCCCGATGCTGATCGACCTCTACCTGCAGGGTCGCTTCGACCTCGACGCGTTCGTGTCCAAGACCATCTCGCTCGACGACGTCGAGGAGGCCTTCGCCGAGATGGAGCGCGGCGAGGTCCTCCGCTCCGTCGTCACCATCTCACCCAAGCGATCGATGGCAGAATCGATGGCGTGAGAACCACGATCGACGGAGCCGGCCGCCTCGTCGTCCCGAAGGTCATCCGCGATCGGTTCGGGCTCCTTGGTGGCGCCCAGGTCGACATCGTCGAGCGCGACGGAGTCATCGAGATCGTTCCGGTCCCGGTGGAGGTCATCATCGTCGACGGACCCCACGGGGCGGTGGCCGTCTCCGTCGAGGACCTCCCACCACTCACCGACGCCCAGCTCCGTTCGGCCATCGATGACCAACGCCGTTGACGGCGTTCGGCACCAGCTGGCGGCTATCGAGGCCCGCGGGGCTCACGGGTGACCGGGCTCGGGCCGTCGTTCGGTGAGGACGCGAGTGGGCACCGCCTCGGGCACCAGGCCGACGGCGACGGCCACCCGCAGCTCGGGGTCGAGGGCGTGCCACAGGCGCCCGGCCACGTCGGTGCCCGGCCCCCCGGCGTCGAAGCGGTGGATCCCGGCGTCGGTCGTGACATCGTCGACGCCGCCTCCGTAGGTGTGGATGATGAGCCCGGCGCCGGCCGCGAGCTCGACCGGCTCCAGGAGCCGCTCGGTGTGGCCGTCGATCGAGCGGGACGCGAGGACCAGGACCGGGGTGAGCTCCTCGGTGCCCGTGGCGTTGCCGGTGGCGATGAGCGCGATCCGGGCGGTCTCGATGGGCGGATCCGGTTCGGGTTCGATCGTCACCGCGAGATCGGCCACGGTCCGGCCGGCGAGGATGCCGTCGGCGAGGTGGTCGACGTGGTCGCCGTTGCCGATCACGAGGGTGGGACCGAGCGCCCGCACGCACGAGTAGTGGCGCAGGTCGTCGTGGCCGCCGGCGTCGATCGGCACCACCGTGACGCGGTCGGCGACGGCGTGGAGCGTTCGGGCTCGCGACGCCTTGCTCCGGCCGGTGAGGAAGTACAGCCACTCCAGCCGACCGTCGTGGTGGCGGTGCACGGCGATGCCGCGTCCCGGGTACGCCGGCAGGTCGAACATCACTGGTACTGCGCGATCAGGGGCGCGGCCTCGGCCTGGTTCAGGTCGAGGACGGCCGCACCGCCCGACGTGGTGCGGGGGGTGACGGGAAGGGTGTCCGAGGTGGGGTTGAAGCCGCCGCGGAACTGCCAACCGAGGCGAATGGCGTCGAGGAAGTTCATGGCGTCGTCGAGCTTCATGCCCACCGCCATGGCGTCGGTGATGCTGGAGATCTCGAGGGGGTTCCTCGTGGAGGTGACCTCGGTGAGCAGCGACGACAGGAAGGCCCGCTGGCGGGCGACGCGACCGAGGTCCGACAACGGGTCCTCGACCCACACGTCGTCCTTGAGCTCCTCGAAGTGGCGCGAGCGCACGTAGGCGAGCGCCTGGGTCCCGTCGAGCTGCTGGGTGCCGGCCTCGGGGATCACCAGGCCCGACGACGTGTCGCGCGACGGGTTGGCGAAGGTGACGTCGATGCCTCCGACGGCGTCGACCAGCTTGCCGAAGCTCACGAAGTTGATCTCGACGTAGTGGTGCACCGGGATGCCCAGGCCCTGCACGGTCTGGATCAGGTTGGCGGGACCGGCGTTGTAGGTCGAGTTGATGCGACCGAGCTGGCCGGTGGACGGATCGGTGACCCACAGGTCACGGGGGATCGACAGCAGCGACTGCTCCGCGCCGTCGATGCGCAGCATCATGATCGAGTCGGTCCGGGCGCCACTGGTGGGTTCGCCGATGAAGGCGTCGGCGTTGGGGTCGCCGGGGTTGATGCCCTCGCGGGAGTCGGTGCCGACCACGAGGAAGTTCTGCCCGGAGCCGGTGACCGGCGACAGCACCGACGCCACCGGAACCCGGGGGATCTGCGAGAACTTCATCCACCCGAACGTGAAGGCGCCGGCGATGAGCAGGAACGGGACCAGCAGGCACAGGAGGGCGACGGTGCGCCCGACGCGGCGGCGACGGCGGGGTCGCTTCGTGCGCGGCGGCATGGCCGGCCGGACGGGCTGTGGTTGGTAGGCGACCGCGGGTTGGTAGGCGGGCGGGACGGGAGCTCGGTAGGCCGGAGCGGGCGGGCCGGCTGCGACCGGGGGATGCGGTGGCGGTGCCGCGGCGGGCGCCGGACGGGCCGCGCCGACCGCGGCGGCTGCCGGGGCTGCAGCCGCCGATCCCCCGTCGATCACCACGTGACGCTTGGCGGTTCCGGCCCCCACGACACCCTGGCCCCACCGGGCCGCGCCGTCGCCGCCCGACGGTGGACGGGGCGCCACCATCGTGGGATCGGCTGGTGGCGCGGGCGGCGGCGAAGCGGCGGCCGGTGCAGCCGGTGGTGGGGGCGGCGGTGCGGGAGCCGCACCGGCGGGGCGGGGGCCCGGGGCGCCGCGGCCGCCCGAGACCTGGCTCGAACGCACGAAGCCACCGGCGCGGTGGTCCCACACCAGGGGGTCCTCGTTCATCGAGGGAAGCTGCTGGAGCCGATCCCACATGTCCGAGGAGTCGCGCGGTGGGCGCGGTGGTTCGCCGGAGCTGCTCATCGCCGGGACCGGCGGCAGGACGACGTCAGGGATGTCGGTACGGCGACCATCGTGGGCCGATGATAGGAGCGAGCCTGGGAGATGCTGTGGCACACCGGTCCTGACCACCGCCGGGCGGCGCGCTTACGCGGGCCGACCGAGTGGCCCGTCAGGCGCCTCGGACGAGTTGGCGGGCGTGCTCGTACAGCTCGACGTCGAGCCCGTTGTCCTCCTCGATGTGCCGGCGGAACGACGCCGAGACCGGCACCGATGCGCTGCGGTTCACCCGGATGTCCCGATCGAACGTCCACCCCATGCGCCCTCCCAGACGGGCGAGGAACTCGTCGTACCGGTCGTGGACACCGAGCACGTCGACCCGGTCGAGGTTGCGACGCGCTCGATCGAGCGTGGATTCGTCGACCGTCACCAGCCACGCCAGCGGAGTGTCGAGCGCCTCGAACACGCAGCGAGCCGTGTCGAAGTAGCCCTCCGCGATGAGGGTCTCGACGAGGGCGGGGTGGGGAGGGCCGATCGGTTTCGGTGGCGGAATGGTGGCCTGCGCGACGGTCATCCCGAGCATCTTGGTCTGGTGGTTGCGGATCAGCCGAGGACCGAAGAACTCGTCCTCGTAGATCTGCTCGAGGGAGAGGTGCCGATGCTCGGGGTACGACGCCTGGCACATGCTCAGGAACGAGACGGTCCGCGCCACGGGCTCACGCACGATCGTCGCGACGGTCCCCCTGCTGAACCCCGCGACGTCGACCACCGCGAACGGTAGGTGGCCCATGACCACCTCGATCGTCGAGCGGGCGTCGGCGTCGAGCGCCTGGAGCAGCTCGACGCTGGTGTAGCGCGACATCTGCACGTCGTCGCCGACATCTGGACCGGTCACACCCCAGATCGCCTTCCGCGACACGTTGGCCATGACCTGGTAGAGGAGCGAGAACCCGCCGGTCTTCATCACGTGCACGATGACCAGAGGCCGTCGCGGTCGGGCGCCCGGAGCGGGCGGAACCTGTTCGATGGTGCCGACCCCCATGCTGTTCCTGGTCGCTCGGAGCGCTGGCTGCGCGGCGCCCGAGCGTAGATCGCTGCTACCCGGCGGGGCTTCGGGCCGGGCTCAGACCGTCGGTACGATGATGCTGACCGACATCGGCGGCATCGTGTAGTTGTAGGCGTTCACGCCCACGGTGCTGATGTCGGCCTGGCGGATCACGTTGGCACCGCCGCTCTGGGTGATCGTGTACACCTTCGCCTTGGTGAAGATGACCGCGCAGGCGACGGTGATGCCGGCGGTCGTCGCCGACGTGGACTTGTTGACGGCGGTGATCGTGACCTTGGTGGAATCAGCGCTCGTCGCGCTGGCGTACACGGTGGCCCGGCTCACATCGCTCGACGTCGCCGGGATCGACTGGTCACCGAAGGACGCCCCCGCACCGTCGTAGTTCCGGAAGGCGCGAAACGCGGCGTAGGCGTAGCTCTCGTCGCCGTGCAGCTCCCAGTAGTTGGCGAGGCCGACGTCCTCGCGCCCGAACGTGCCGAGCACGTCGGCGGTGGCCACCGCGCCGCTGATGTGGCCGCCACCGCCGTAGTTCCACTCGGTGAAGGCGAGCTCGGTGCCCGGGTTGTGCTGGTCGATCCGATCCTGGGTGCGCGGGATCAGGCGGATGGCGCCGTAGTTGTAGTTGCCGGCATCGCTGATCCAGCTGCTCTCCACGTAGGTCGGGTCCCACAACGATCGGGGGGCCTGGACTCGGGCCGCGACGACGGACGCGCTGGTCTCGGTGCCCGTGATGCGGGTGCCGTTCCCGGTGGCCTCGGGGTACCAGTGCAGGTCGAGGTAGTCGACGAGGCGCTTGCCCGCCGCCGTGTCCGCGACCTTCATCTGCTGGAGGTAGTAATCGAGGAAGTTCCGGTTGGCGGCGTCCGGGGCACCCTGCAGCCGCTCGAACCCGTAGAAGCCGTAGTTGACCGGTCCGGCGACCCGAGCGGTCGGCCACACGGCCTTGATGGCCTTCGCGTAGTCGGTGTTGCGCTGCACGAGCTCGGCGTAGCCGACGGGGTTCGGGTGCACCGCAGCGTGGGTCGACGACCAGAGGTCGGGTTCGTTGTCGAGCGAGAAGAGGATGTCGGCGTCGCTCTGGTTCACCTTGAGCCAGTTGACGAACTCGTCCTGGTACACGAAGTCGTCGGTGGCGTTGGGTGTCGTGCTCAGCGCCGAGCCCTTCGTGGGCCGGTTCTGGTTGAAGCGGGTCTGGAGGTAGTTCGGGCCCGAGTTTCGGACATCGCACCCGCCGTTCTTGTCCGCAGCGACGTGGTCGACGATCGGAACCGTCACCAGCACCGCGGCGCCGGCTGCCTTGGCCTGCTGGATCTGCGGTCGCACCGCTTCCGCGGGGGTGTTCGATGAGGACAGGTAGCCGTCGTTCTGGAAGCACCAGTCGCTCCCGGCGTTCGAGGCGTTGTTCTCCCAGTTGTACGCGGTCCAGCGGTTGCCACCCATGCGCACCACCGATTGCTTGTTGGTGGCGAGGTCTCGAGCGCCGTTGGTGCCGTAGACGAACGGCGAGATCGTGTGTCGCAGCGAGTCCGGCGCGGCGTCGATCGTGAGTCGGACGTCGGCGGCGCCAGGATCGCTCGGCGCCAGCCCGCATCCCGACAGGGCGACGAGGGCGACGAGGGCGACGAGGGCAGCGGTCAGTCGCCGGCGCGGCGTGGTCTCGAGCATGGTGCCCCCTGATCAGCTGGATGTGGCCGTCCCGCTCCGCCAGGCGATGGAACCAAGCTCCACCATCGACCGGATCGATCCTCCACTTGAGCGCCCGCTTCCCGGCGGGGACGGCATCTTGGCACCGCGATCGGCCCGAACCCCGTCGGGTGTGGTCACACGCCCACGGTCCGAGGTCGATCGGACCGGCGGCGACGACCTCGTCGGGAATCGATGACCTTCGGCCCTGGGGTGATGGTCGCCCGATCCGTACGTTCGTAGTCGTAGTCGTAGTCGTGGTCGACGTCGCTCCGGCGTCCGGCTGCCCACCCCGAGGGAGCCGAGCCATGAGCACGATCACCGATGCCCCATCCGACGTCTCGCCCGACGACGACATCGTCGAGGTGCACCGCCGCACCATCGACAAGCTCCTCATCGCTGGGGGCGCGATCGCTGCGATCGTCTTCGTGGTGGCCGGTGGCCTGCTGCTCTGGGGCGCCAACTTCTCCAACGACTACGTACGCGGGGAGCTGACGTCCCAACGG
>Ga0105048_10011997_pt1 | contig 13620 bp, 6 predicted proteins | sample MAT05_FD_78382 | JGI IMG/M metagenome (GOLD analysis project Ga0105048, IMG submission 78382) | Freshwater microbial communities from Lake Fryxell liftoff mats and glacier meltwater in Antarctica - MAT-05 | ecosystem: Environmental > Aquatic > Freshwater > Ice > Liftoff microbial mat | place...
AGTGTAAACAATTTCACAAGGCCGTCATTCCCGCGGAGGCGGGAATCTAGGCGTAACCCCAACTCAGTAGGTGATGGAAGGTCTGGATTCCCGCCTCCGCGGGAATGACGTTGTAACGTAAAGTCTTTCCTTTGACAGACTACTAGTCCATAAAAAGTTGGGTTTGGTCAGGGGTGTTAGGCTTAAGACCTATGTGAGCATGAGTCGTGTAATGAGGTAAAACCTGCGCGGCCACATGTGTGTGCAGCGCGATGCGATGCCGTCACAACAGCATACAACCTGTTGACCAGGCTTGCCCTGCTTTATTCATCCATTCCCGCTTTTTATCCTTTTGCTGAAAGAATAAACTCAATTTTGGATGAATTTCATTGATCGGGTGAGAGAAAAGGATCGTTGCGCGAGAAGCAATCTACCGGCCTTGCCCCCGCCATCCCGATTGACCAGGGCCGAGGTCGCGATGAGTCCCGGCAGATGCGTCTCTGATCCGACGCATGTGACCTCAGCTATTTGAGCTGGAACGCCATGTTATCCAGGTAGAGGCTGCTGGAATCGGCTCCGTCGGTGCTGACTTGAAATTTTAGCTCCACGGTCTGGCCGGCAAATGCGCTTAAATCCACAGATTCGCTCGACCAGGTGGTGCTGGCAGTGGACTCGCACAATAGGATGGACTGCACCGGCTGATTATTGATCAGCACCTGAGCTGTGTCGTGGGCGCAATCGGTCTCGATGCTTTTGACGCGCTTCCAATAGACGAGATTGACAGGCGCATCGGGTACCACAACCTGTTGCGAGATGGTGGTGGTCTCGTCATTCATGCCACCCAACCAGCTCATCCACATACCGCTGTGGGGGGTGCGATCGGCCGGTAGTTGGTCGCGGTTCAGGATGAGATTGACCAGACCGATGGACGAACTCATCTGCCAGTTCTGGGCACCCGCCTCGAAGCCCCCATTCTCCAGATACAAGGCACTGTCAAAGCTATTCACCATCGTCGCACTGGCGTTGCTGGCGAGCATGGGCAGGAACAGCGTTTGGATTTTGATCGTTTCCACCGGCCCCACACTTTCAAAGTTTATCAGTTTTTGGAGTGCGGCGTAGGCGTTGATGATGCCAGCGCCGCACAGGTTGATGTTGCAGCTGCTGGTCGCGGGGAATGCCGTAACCGAGTTACGCAAGATCAAACGAACGCCCTCGAATGTCAGATTGGGCTGGGCCGACTTCAGCAGTGAGACGATGCCGCTGACCTGGGCCGCGGCCATGCTGGTGCCGTTGAGCATTTTGAATCCGCTGCTCATCGGAGCGGTGCTGCCCAGATCCACGGTGGAAATCACACCCGCAGTGCCATCGCCGCCCGGAGAGCTGATCATGACACTGCTACCCGCGTTGGAATACGAGGCGCGATTGCCGGCGTTGGAAACCGAGCCGACCGAGATGACATTGGCACAATTGGCTGGTGCAAAAGCATTGGCGTCGCCACGCTGGTTGCCGGCGGCCGCCACCACAATGACGCCTTTGGCCGTGACCGCGTTGATGGCGTCTTGATACGCCTCGTTGCAGTCGCTGCTGCTGCCCAGGCTCAGGTTGATGATCTGGGCCGGCGTCGGGTTCAGCGGCACCCCCGGCACTTCAATGCCCGCGGCCCAGCGAATACCGTCGATGATGTCGCTGTCATACCCGCCGCACTTGCCCAAGACGCGCACGGGCAGAATCTTGCTCACCCAATTGGCACCGGCCACGCCGTACTGGTTGTTGCCCTGCGCCCCGATGATGCCGGCCACGTGTGTTCCGTGCCAGTGGCTGCTTGTGACGTTGCACCCATACAAGCTGCTGCTTTGCCGCGCACTTTCATCGGTGGTGATCCAGGTGCCTGGATCGCTGGCATCGGCATCGCGCTCATCGCCATCGTTGCCCATCTCGGCCGTGCTGACGAAGTCATAGCCCGGCAGCAAACGGCCAGCCAGATCGGGATGCTCGTAGCGAATGCCGGTATCGAGCACGGCAATGATGATGTGTTCTGTGCCGGTGATGAGGTACCAGGCCGACTGGACGTTCGCGCCAAAGGAGTTGCCGGTGGGTGCATAGTAGGGCAGCTGGTCCTTATAAAAGGTGTCGTCCGGGATAAACGCGGCGCTGCGGCGCAGGTTGGGCACCATATATTCGATCTCCAGCGCATGGGCCGAAGCCGCAGTGGCTGGCGTGGATTTCGTGGGCTCAGATGAGGTGGTGTGGCCGAGTAGGGCTGCAATCTGATCTTGGTCGGCGAAGGTCACCAGAAAGGTCTGGCTGGACAAAACTGCGTCGATTCGGGCTGCCTTGCTGCTGATCTGGCTGAGGGTGGTCTGCGCCATATTTTGCGACACGCCATTGCTTGCGGCGAGCGCGTCTACGGCATTGGCACTGCGAAATTTGACGATGTACTGCAGGGTAGCCGGCGGCGTCAAAACCGAACCACGATTATCAAGTGCTTCGTCCATGACATCCATGTCACCCTCTTGAGCGAGTGCAACTTCAGACTCAGTAAAAGGAGTTGAATCGGTGGGCAGAGCCGTGCTGGCGAATCCCAGAATTGCGTTGCCAAAAATGTTGATGAGGGTCGATGTAATGACGATGATGATCTTGATGTTTTTCATAGCTGCGCCTTATTACCTACTTGTTCCTGGGACTTTAGTCCTAGATGCTCTAAGGCTTTGGTCGCGTATGGAAGCGCATTCCTTCGGCGAAACTGCAGAGTCCTCGTGAATGACCGAGAACCCTCAGCAAACTGAGAAACTTAATTTCAAAGTATTTGTCTATATTGCCTGGCTCAGCTTCTAAGCAGACAGGCTAATGAAATAAACGCAGAAGCCGAACTTCATGAGCAAGACACCACAGCCGTGGGTGTTGTGCGAAGGGCTGTGCGAGGGGACAGGCCCAAACCGCTGGAGCAGATGGACGATAGGGCAATTCGAAAGTCGCTTGACAGGGTATGAGCTGTCGTTTGCACGACCTTGTCGTAGGGGCGTCCGGCGGACGCCCTGGCGGAAATCCTGCACAAATCATCAGGAGTGTGCAAGTCGACTCTGAGGAGAGCGTCCGCCGGACGCCCCTACCATTACGCAATACCGACTTTCGAATAGCCGTAAGCCGGACGAAACGATCCACCAGCGAGTGCGATGGGTGTAGTATGATCGTGCGGCATTTTGGGCGGTTTTGCGGTTTGCGACCGCTTAAAAGCCCCTAAAACGTGGCGCACTTTGTGCCGCGTTCATATCGGTGCCAATTGCAACTTTGACGATTGCCAGGAGCGTTTGATGTTTCAGCCGGTTTCTAATCAGGTGGATTTCCCCTTACAAGAGCGAGAGGTGTTGGCCTTTTGGGCGCGCACAGGCGCGTTTGAGGCGTTGCGCAAGTTGCGCGCGGATAGCCCGAAACGATTTAGCTTTATAGATGGGCCGATTACCGCCAACAACCCGATGGGCGTCCACCATGCCTGGGGCCGCAGCTACAAAGATCTGTGGTGCCGCTACAAAGCCATGCAGGGCTTCGATCAGCGCTGGCAAAACGGCTTCGACTGCCAGGGCCTGTGGGTCGAGGTCAATGTCGAGAAGGATCTTGGCTTTAAAAACAAGCACGACATCGAGATCATGGGTGTCGAGAAGTTCATTCGCTTTTGCAAAGAGCGGGTGTTGCGCAGCGCCGCGCAGCAGACCGAGCAAACCATTCGCCTCGGCAACTGGATGGATTGGAACGATCCCGACGAGTTGCGCATGTTGGCCCAGAAGCTGATCGACGATCCGGCGCAAGTGATCACGCTGGTGCGCGAGGACGAGGAGATTCGCGGCACCGTTGAGCAACTGGTTGGGCAACTCGGCATGCCGATCCTGGGCGGCAGCTATTTCACCTTCAGCGACGAGAATAATTACCAGATCTGGGGCTTCCTCAAAAAGTGCTTCGAGCGCGGCTGGGTGTATCGCGGCAGCGACGTCATCCCGTGGTGCCCGCGCTGCGCCACCGGCATCAGCCAGCACGAGATGGACACCGAGGGCTACCACGATCGGGTGGACCCGGCGTTTGTGGTGAGGATGAAGCTTTTGTCTTTGGGAAGGACCGATGATGCGGAGCAAGAGACGATGGACGACGGACGACGGACGACGGATCCGACCGTCGTCCGTCGTCCATCGTCCGTCGTCTGGCTAACGGACGACTCTGCCCAGAAGTTCGACTCCGCCCAGAACAAATACATCCTGGCCTGGACAACCACGCCGTGGACGCTGCCGGCCAATGTGATGTGCGCGGTGGGGCCGAAGCTGAAATACGCCATCGTGCGCCAGATTCACCCCGACCACGAGGTGGCCGTGTATGTGCTGGGCGCGCAGACGTTGAAGCTTTTGCGTGGCGAGTATGAGCTGCTGGGCGAGATCACCGGCACAGATATGGAAGGCTGGACCTACGAGGGGCTGTTCGACGAGCTGCCGGCCTGGATCGATGCCGAGGCGACCTGGCGCGACAAGCACGGTTTCGACGAGGATCGCCACTATGCGCACAGTGTGGTGCTGTGGGACGAGGTGGGCGAGGCCGAGGGCACTGGCATCGTGCACAACGCGCCGGGGTGCGGCCCTGAGGACTACAAGCTGGGCAAGCAATTTGGAACCCCGGCGGTGGCCCCACTCGACGAAGACGGCAACTACATGGACGGCTATGGGCCGTTGACGGGCAAATATGCCCACGATGTGCCGGACCTGGTCGAGCAGATCTTACGCGCCAAAGGCTTGCTGTATCGCCGCGACAAATATACCCACCGCTACGCGCATTGCTGGCGCTGCGGCACGCCGCTGTTGTATCGCCAGGTGGACGAGTGGTACATCAGCATGGATGTGCTGCGCCGCGACATGATGCGCGTGACCGAGCAGATCAACTGGATTCCCTCGTTCGGCAAAGAGCGCGAGCTGGACTGGTTGACCAACATGCACGACTGGATGATCAGCAAGAAGCGCTACTGGGGTCTGGCATTGCCGATTTGGGAATATGCCGACGGCAGCTTCGAGGTGATCGGCAGCAACGAAGAACTGCGTGCGCGCGCGGTCGAAGGTTGGGAGACGTTTGACGGCCACACGCCGCACCGGCCGTGGATCGACCACGTCAAGATCAAGCATCCGGTGACGGGCCTGATCGGCACACGCGTGCCCGATGTGGGCAACCCGTGGCTCGATGCCGGCATCATCGGCTTCAGCACCCTGCGCTATCGCAGCGAGCCGGCGTATTGGAACAAGTGGTTCCCCGGCGACTTCATGACCGAGAGCTTCCCCGGCCAGTTTCGCAACTGGTTCTACGCCATGATTGCCATGAGCACGGTGATGGCGGACTCGCGGCCGGCCGATACGATCCTGGGCTTTGCAACGCTGCTCGACGAGAAGGGCAGGCAGATGCACAAGAGCAGCGGCAACTCGATTGAGTTCAACGAAGCCGCCGACAAGGCCGGGGCCGATGCGATGCGCTGGCTGTATGCGCGCCAGAAATACGACGACAACCTGTTGTTCGGCTATAGCACCTTGTCCGAGGTGCGCCGCAGCGTCTTGATTCCACTGTGGAATGTGTATTCGTTCTTTGTGCAGTACGCGAATGCGGATGGGTGGGAGCCGGGGAGTGGATTGGAGACGATGGACGACGGACGACCGACGACGGTTGGATCAGTCGTCGGTCGTCCGTCGTCCGTCGTCTCTGCTCTGGACCAGTGGATTCTCGCTCGCTTGCAAGAAACGGTGAACGCGGCGGTGGATTCGCTGGATGTCTATGACGCTCGCACGACGGCGCTGGCGATTGAGAAGTTCATCGATGACTTGAGCAACTGGTATGTGCGCCGCAGCCGCGACCGCTTTTGGAGCGAGGCCGATGTGAGCGCCGATGCGGATAAGCAGGCCGCGTATGGCACGTTGTATGAAGTGCTGACGACGCTGTGCAAGGTGCTGGCGCCGATCATGCCGTTTGTGGCGGAAGCGATTTGGCAGAACCTTGCCGAGGGCTCTGGACTCAAGAGTCAAGAGTCAAGAGTCGGTTCAGTGCATCATCAAGACTATCCGGCCAAGCGCGAGCTGACGGAGGATGAGCGGCAACTGTTGCGCGAGACGGCGATTGCGCGCACGGTGGTGAATCTGGGCCACAGTGTGCGGTCGCAGAGCAAGGTGAAGGTACGGCAGCCTTTGGCGCGGGTGTTGGCGGTGGCCGATGAGGTGACCAAAGTAGTGATTCTCAAGCAAGCCGGCATCATCAAGGATGAACTCAATGTGAAGGCGATTGAGTTTGTAGCCGAGGAGCGCGATCTGGTGACGTATAAAGTGTTGCCTGATCTCAAGAAGCTCGGCAAGAAGCTTGGCCCCAATTTGCCCAAGGTTAGAGATGGACTGGCCGCGATGGACCCGATGCAGATTGCGGCGCAGGTGAAGGCGGGTCAGCCGATCATCATCAACGTGAATGGCACACGTGAGGACGACATCCAATTGGCTCCTGATGAAGTCATCGTGCAGGCCGTGCCGCGCGAAGGCCTGGTGGTGGCAGGTGAGGCCGGCATCGTCATCGCACTGGATACGGTGCTGACCGACGACTTGATCAACGAAGGGCTGGCCCGCGAGGTGATCCGGCGCATCAACGATCTGCGCAAATCATCGGGGCTGGACATCTCCGATCGCATCAACACGGTGTATGAGGCGTCGCCGCGGCTGGCCAGCGCGGTGGCCGCATTTGCCGACTATGTGCGCGGCGAAACCTTGACGGTGGAGTTGAGTGAAGGTGAGCCGGACGACGGGGCCGCCAGCGACACGTTTGACGGCGAGACCTTGTCGGTGAGCTTGAGTAAGGTGTAGACAAAAGCTCAAAGCTTTTCTGAAAGCTTTGAGCTTTGATTGCAAAGCGGCGACTTGAAGCAATTCGAGTCGCCGCTTTTTTTGTTGTTTGGTTTAAGAAAGACGTTCCAGCGGAACGTCTCTACGGGGTGGGGATGCGCAGGGGGAGGGCCAGCCACGCCAGGCCAACATCGCGGTGGATGTGGTCGGTGCTGGTGCCGGCGGCTCCCTCGTAATAAATGGCCAGGCGGTTGCCGACGGGCTGCACAGTGGGCAGGCCGATCACGCGTTGCGCCGATGTGGTTGGTGAACAGGAACCACGTTTGAATCGTCGGCTCGAAGTCGACGGCGATGTTTCCGACCTGCTCGTCCATCGTCTCCGTCTTCTCCTCTTCCTTTTATTTACATCTAGCCCTTCACGGCACCCGAGGTTAGACCCTGCACGTAATAGCGCATGCCGAAGCCGAACAGGATGAGCAATGGAATCGTCGACACGGCGTAGGCGGCCATGCGCGGACCCCAGTCGGTGACGCCGAATTGCGAGGTGAACTGGGTGAGACCGACGGTGACGACTTGCAGGAGTGGATTCGCGATGGTCAGCAACGGCCAGATAAAGTCGTTGTAGGTCGAGACCATGTGGGTGATCGCCAACGTCATCAGAATCGACCATGATAGCGGCAGGGCGATACGCGAATACAGGCTGAACTCGGAGGCGCCGTCGATGCGGCCCGAGTCGAATAATTCCTGGGGCAGGGTGGCATAGAAGCTTCGACACAGCAGGATGCCGAACACCTGTCCACCGGCCGTCCACGGCAAAATCAGCGCAAGCGGTGTGTCGAGCAGCCCCAACTGGCGCATGAGCACGAAAGATGGAATCAGCGTGAGCACGCCGGGAATCATCAGCAAGGCCAGAATGATGATGTAGAGAAATTCCTTGCCGGGGAAGGCGTGCCGGGCGAACACGTAGCCGCTGAGCGAGGCGAACAGCACTGTGCCGACCACCGAGGTGAGCGAGTAGAACAGCGTGTTGATGATGTAGCGTTGCATGGCCATCCAGCCGTCAGCATAGTTGGACCACCGGATCGGATTCGGTAAATCCCAAAAGCGGCCATAGATCTGGCCGTTGTCCTTGAGCGACAACGACACCATGGTGATGATGGGAATGAAGGTGAGGAACAGTAGCACGATCAGGACGATGGTAAAGACCACATCCTGTGAAGCGCCTTTTGTATCGGCCTTTTTACCAGCCTGGGCCGAGTTGGGAAGCGCGATATTTGAGTTGCCGATTGCGTTCATAGATAGAAGGGGAGTTGTTGGTTGTTAGTGGCTAGTGGCTGGTTGTAAGTCAGAGTTGCGTCGTAAATAACCAGCTACCAGCCACTAACAACTAATTCACGCGTTGTACTCCGTGGACGAGCGCACGTAGCGCAGGTTGATGATGGTGCCGGCCAGAATGATCACGAACAGCAGCGCACCCATGGCCGAGGCCAGACCGAAGTTGTTGAAGCGCACCGCCTGGTAATACAGCTCCAGCGATGGCAGGTAGGTGGCACTGCCAGGACCGCCGCCGGTGGTCAGGAACACGGCCGAGAACTCCTGCACGCCACCGATGAAGCCGAGGATGACCAGCAGACGAATCTGGCCGACCAGCAACGGAATATCGATGGAGAAGAAGCGGCGCAGGCCTGAGGCGCCATCCACCTGACCGGCGTCGAACAGCTCGGTGGGGATGGAGATGAGGCCGCCGTAGAAGATGAGCAGGGCGAACGCGCTGACCCACGGGAAGCCGATGAACAGGATCGAGCCGAGGGCGATTTTTTCATCGCCCAGCCAGATGCGGGTCCAACTTTCCAGACCCAGGCTGCGGAAGAACTGGTTGGCCAGGCCGATGTTGGGATCGTAGATGTTCACCCACAACAGGATGCCGACCACGCCGGGGACGACCAGCGGAATCACAAACAGCGTGCGCATCAGATATTGCAGACGCTGCCGGCGCAGGTGAAAGATCAACTCGGCCACCAGCAACGGCACCAGCAGCTTGAGCAGGCTGGTGAGAATCAAAATCCCCGCGTTGCCCATGCCGGTCCAAAAGTAGCGGTTGCCCATGATGGACTGAAAGTTTTGCAGGCCGACCCAGCGCGTTTCGATGCCGGGAACCCAGGCAGTGAAGGCGTGGCCGATGCCAGACAGGGCCGGGTAATAGTTGAACGTGAGCAGCAACGCAAACGTGGGCACCAGAAACAAATACGAGATGCGGCTGCGCCACATGGTGCGGCCCAGGGTTCGTGCATTGCGCGCGGCCGGGGCGAAGGCGCGTTCGCCGGTGGGCAGCTTGCGTAGCCCCAGAACAGCGGCAATGCCCAACAGCACAACGGCCGTGCCACCCACAATGGGCAATGTGTTGGACGGCGGTTGCTGGCTGATGTAGGTGCCGTTGGGGTTGCGAGCGAGTAACAGCAGATTGGTTTCGGTGCCGACCAACAGAGATTGGTCATCGCGCACCATCGCCACACTGTAAATGTCGTTATCAAAGAATTGCTGATCGATCTGTTTGCCTTCGCCGTCGTAGACGAACAGGCTTTTATCTTGTTGAGCCACGGCCAGTGTTTTGGCGTCAGGACTCATCACAGCCGCGCGCACAATGCCGGGCACGGTGATGGTGCGCAGGGTGGAGCCGGTGGCCCCATCCAATAAGATGACCTGGCTGTTCTGCTGGCCCACTAAAACGCGCTGACCATTATTTGTGACGCTGACACTGCGCACCGAGAAGCCCAGGCGGGCGATCCACAGTGACTCACCCTTGGCGCTCAACAGGTGAACCCGCGAGTCGCGCGTGCCGGCGACTACCCGAAAGGCTTTTGCGCTGCCATATATGCCCATGGCATTGGGTGTGTCGCCGACAGCGAATTTCCACAGCAGATTGCCGGCTCTGTCGAATGTATAGACATTGCGATCCTGATTGCCGGCGGTGATGATGCCGCCATCCGGCGTGATGGCAACGCTGGTAAAGGTTTGCGAGGCGCGCGACTTCCACACTTCTTTGCCGTTCGCGTCCAGCAGATACACATTGCGGTCTTCTGACGCCACGGCAATGGCCGAGCCGTCATCGGAGATGGCGACACCGTAGACGGTGCCTTGCGCGGTGAAGTCCCACTTGGGATTGCCGGCGCGGTCGAACGCGCTCACCAGGTTGTCGCGGCGGCCCACGACGATGAGGTTGTTGTTGGTGGCGACGCTGTAGACATTGAAGCCAATCGGCTTGTTCCAGGCTTCGCCGGCGGCCGCGGCAACGGAGGGGCCAACCTGGAAGACGGCGAATACACAGGCGATCAGAAGCCCGCGAATCAGACTGCTGGCCATTCTGCTGGGCACGCTTTCGACCCAACGCCGCGCCGGGTGGCGCGCCAGGTAGCGATCCAGATTCAAGAACCCAAGTGAAGGTAGAGAGGTAATCATTGACTTCGTAACACAACTACAAATAACAAATGACAAATGGCATGGGACCGTTTGTCACGCAAAGATATGAAGCCGACATTCCCGCAGAGGCGGAAACCTAGCGCTTTGAGCTACGTGATGCCGAAGTTACGCCTAGATTCCCGCCTCCGCGGGAATGACGTTGCGACTCAAACACTTCCCTGAGACGCATCACTGGAAGACAAATGGGCACCAGATGTTTGCTGGTGCCCATAGCCCTCTTGGTGGAGATCGCACGCTCGTGTTGGGGGCGAGCGTGCGAGATCAAGTGATGCGCTTGAATTACTGCAAGGAGGCGGGCTTCTTCTCCGGCGTCTTCAGGTCGTCCTCGGTCAGCTTCGAGAAAGCCAGGATATCGGGGAACAGCCGTTCCACCGAGGCCTGATACTGCTTCAGGAACTCATCGAGTGTGATCTTGTCGGTGAAGTACTGCTGAGCCAGGTCCACCCACTCGCGAACCGAGGGCTGGTAGTCGGCAATGCCACGGGCGCGGTAGGTGCCGGCGGTGTCCTTCTCGGTGTTGCCAATCAGTTTGAGCTGGGCAAACTTCTCGGCATACTCCGGCGGCAACTGCACATCCTTCACCACGGGCGGGCCGTTGATGCCACCCTGGGCGTTGTTAGGATCGAGCTTGTTTTGCAGATAGATGCCGTAACCCTCCGGGCTGGTCAGATACATCAGGAAGTCCACTTCCAGATCGTTCTGGGCCTGATCCTTCTTGGGAACGCCCCAGAAGCCAATGTTGACTTCGATGGTGCGGGCCGGCGCGTCCACGGCTGGGCCTTCCATGGTTGGGTTGTTGAATGATCCGACCTGAAATACATTGACGTTCTCTTTGGGAAGCGGGGTTGGGGTTGGCTCACCTTCCTTGGCGCTGCCGGAGACATACGTGCCCTCGGCCAGGCTGCGAATGTTCTTCTCGAATTGAGTCAGGAACCACGCGCCATCCAACCGAATGGCGGCTTTCTGAGTGAGGAACAACGGATAGGCGTCCTTGGTGCCGGCCCAGCCGGGAGGCGTGCACTTGGTCGCGAAGTCTTTAAAGTTGGTGTACAGCTCGCGGAATTCGGGGCCATCAACGCGCTGTTTGCCGTCGCGCAGGGCGATCATTTTGCGGGTTGTGTTGAAGGTGATCTTGTTGCTGTCGTCGTTGGTGACATCTTTGGTATCAAGTTTCCACTTGTCATCCACTCCCTCGCGATAGTTCCAATCGCCCGGTTGGGCACGAACCAACTCGGCCTCATCGCGGGTGAACTGGTCGAGATAAGTGCGCGCCATCCAGCCGAAGCGGATTTCCCAGAATGAGGTGAAGTCGCCCTCAATGGCGACCGGAATATAACCGGCGGCCTTCAGTTTGTCGCACCAACCCATGAATTGGCTCCAAGTGGGTTGGTTGTGCTCGGTTTTGGCAATGTCTTGCGCTTCCTGCAATATGCCGGCTTTCTCGAACGCCGTCTGGTTGTAGAACCACAGCGTCTGCACGGTCTCCAGATTCAACACGTTCAACTCGCCTGTGGAGGCATCGCGCATGTTTTGCAACGCAATGTCGCTCATGCTGTCGCGCCAGGGCTTGCTGGTGTAAGGATTGTTCTTGTCGAGATAGGCGCTCAGATCAAGAAACTTCTTGTCGTTGAGCAGGTCGGCCACCACGTTGGCGTTCACCAGAGAGGCCTTGGGCACGCCGCCGGCGAACTGAGCGCGAATGTACTCCTGATAGCCTTCAGCTGGCTTCAGGTCCACTGTCACGTTGACATTGGGGTGCTTGGCCATATAGGCCTTGGCCACGGCGTCCCAGGTCTGTTTGTCAGTGCCCTGGAAGTTGATGCTGATATCGCCAGAGAGATCGGTGGCGACGGCGGCATCGGGGGTGGCGGTGGGGCCGACTTCAACCAATGCCTCTTCGGTTGGGGCGACGGTGGCCTCGGCAGCGGGTGCAGCGGTGGCTTCAGTGGCTGAAGTGGCCTCGGGGGCGGCCGTTGCTTCTGCCGCTGGGGCTGAGGTGGCAGCAGGCGCGGCGGGGGCCGGCGTGGCTGCGGGTGCCGCACAGGCCGTCGCAAGCACGGCCAGGGCGATCAGGCCAGAAAATGCCTTTGCGTATCTAAATGTCATGACTTCCTCCTGGAAATATGGAACGTTTGCTCAAATTCGGCACTGTCTATGGTCTCTTAAATTAGGTCAGGTTGGGTAGGTGACCCTGGATTGTCATCACGGACAGTCCTTGCTGGTGACCTGCTTTGGGGGCTATGGCCGAAGACGAAGGTCAAGCTGGCTTATCTGTGTGGCGTTATCCCTTTCACAATAACTGCTCAACCTGAGTGGCTGAACAGGACAGACAAAAATTCACGAAAGAGTACCAAGGGTTGATGCTGTAGATCGAACCGATTGGACCCATTTGCAAATCGTATCTATGCGGGTCAAAACACAAAAGTTGAGCAGTTAAATTTCAAGAACAGTTGTCGAGTGTTGAGTTTGAGCAATAACAGTGTTGATACTAGAGCGAAAGTCTCGAATGTCAAATTTCCGGGCCGACTTGCTGAATCGACGATTTTTTTGTTGAATGAGGGCCGTACAGTATGCATATAGTCATCCTGTTCGACATTGAGCCTGAATCACGGGCTATATCATTGTTTGTAAACTACGGCTTTTTACGTATTTTCATGCGAATCTAGCTCCCAAAATACGTGGAAAATGCTAAGATATCCACAAGATATTCACACCTTGGGCGGTCTAGCGTGGACATCGTGCAGATCGAAGAGATTAGAAGTGAGTAGAGAGATTCAGGGGAGTCGAGGGAATTGAACATGAAGGAAACCTTGCAGCAACAAATCGGCGCAACCAGTGCCCCCACTGAGACGGCATTGACGACCAATCAGGCTGATGCGCTGAATGAGATTATTCGACAACTGGATGGCAGCGCCCCGCGCCGGACGATTGCATTGCTCGGCCCACGCGGCAGCGGCAAAACCACCCTCATCTCGGATCTGTTGGAGAACCCACGCCCGCGCCGAACGGTGTTGCAGCGCAAGGTGGTGGGGTTTGTGGCCGATGCTGGCCTGCTCGATACGCGCTTGGCGCCGTGGATTCAGCTGGTTAACAGTGTGCTCGACAAGCTGACCGAACTGTCTCAACCCACGCCCCCGATGATGATCGCGGATTTGAAAACGGAGCTACGGGAGTTGGTGCGGCTGGAGAATCGCAAGGATGAGGCTTCACACATCACCAGCGATCTGGCCTCGGCCGCCTTTGCCCATCACTGGCGCTCGGCGTTCCCACGTTTACTGCTGGATATTGTGATGCAGATGAACGCGGCCATGGTTGTGGCACTGGATCA
>Ga0105048_10011999_pt1 | contig 13620 bp, 14 predicted proteins | sample MAT05_FD_78382 | JGI IMG/M metagenome (GOLD analysis project Ga0105048, IMG submission 78382) | Freshwater microbial communities from Lake Fryxell liftoff mats and glacier meltwater in Antarctica - MAT-05 | ecosystem: Environmental > Aquatic > Freshwater > Ice > Liftoff microbial mat | place...
CCAAGGGTGGCATCACCGCGTTCACCGTGAACAACAACCGTGCCAAAGCGGGGGGGCGTCGCGCGGTCTTATCGCGCATCATTTCGGCAGCAAGGAGGGGTTGCTGGCCGCCGTTTCCGAGGCGGCCTATCAGCCGACGCTGCAGGGGTGGGAAGGGGTCAATCTGGCAGGTCTGGTGGACCGGCTGTTCGACCCCGCGCAGTTTACCGACCCCGGGCTGCGGGTCTGGCTGGCGCTGTGGGGAGAGATTGCGGTGAACCCGGTCCTGCAGGCCGAACATGCCCGGCACCATACCGTCTGCCGCCGCCCTGTCGCGCAGAGTGTCGGGGACGAGGCTCTGGCCGGGGCCGTCCTTGCCCTGGCCGACGGTCTTTGGCTGGAGCAGTGCCTTGGCCCCGACCTTGTGTCACCTGACCGAGCCAAAGCAGCGTGTAGGATGCTGTTGAGGCCGATTCTCGGCCCGTTCTAGGGGGTTTTCATGCTGAAATGGATTGCAGTCTCGATGATGATACCCGGACTGGCGCTAGCGCAGCAGACGGAGGCGCAGCAGACGGAGGCGCAGCAATCGGCGACGCAGCAGACGGAGGCGCAGCAATCGGCGGCGCAGCAATCGGCGGCGCAGGACGCGGTGACGCTCAAGGTTCTGACCTTCAACATCTGGTATGGCGGCGATCAAGTCAGCTTTGCCAAGGTGATCGAGGCGATCCGGCTGGCGGATGCCGACATCGTCGGGCTGCAGGAACCGGATGGCAAGACGCTGGAGATCGCGGCGGCGGCGGGCTATCCCTATGCCGATACGCGGCGGCACATCATTTCGAAATATCCGTTGTTCGACAGTGCGTTGGGTGTGACGACGGCGACCGAAGCACCGCCCTATTCGATTGCCGGGCTGGACCCGGACGCCGTGCATGCCTGGGTTATGGTGACGCCAGGCCGCGTGGTGGCGGTTGCCAACACCCATCTGACGAGCGATCCCTATGGCCCCGAACTGGTCCGCGACGGCGCCCCGCTGGAAGAGGTGCTGGCGAACGAGGCCGAGGTGCGGATGCCCGAGGCGCAGGCCCTTGTTGACGGCCTGGGGCCGGTGGCGGCGTCGGGTGCGCCGGTGATCCTGACAGGGGACTTCAACTCTGTTTCGCATCTCGACTGGACCGAGGCGGCGCAGGCGGCGCGGCCCGAGATGAGGTATCTTGTCGAATGGCCGGTGTCCAAACTGATTGAGGCGGCGGGGTTTGCCGACACCTACCGGGTGGCGCACCCCGACCCGGTCGCCGATCCGGGGCTGACCTGGACCCCGGGGCGGCCCTGGCCGGTGGTGCCCGAGGGGGAAACCCATGACCGCATCGACTTTGTCTTTGCCGCCAACGCACGGGTGATCGCCTCTGAAATTCTGGGCGAACCGGGCAATCCGGCCGTGCAGCTGTCGGTGACGCCTTACCCGTCGGACCATCGCGGCGTGCTGAGCACCATCGAGGTGGTGCCGGTGGCCGCGCCTGCGCTGATCACGGTAGAGCCGCGTCCCGTGGTCCTGGGTGACAGCTATCTGATCCGGGCGCAGGTGCCGGGTGGCAACTGGACGGCAGTGATTGTGAACGCCGGTGCGGATTGGGCGGAAGGTGGCGTCACCGGCATTGCCGACGTGCCATTGGTCGACCGGCCGACCCTTCGGCTGTCGACCATCGGCATGAAAACCGGGGAATATGACGCCGTGCTGATTCAGAATGGAGCCGAGTTGGCCCGCCACCGCTTTTCGGTGATCCCGGCCGATCGGCGGGCGTCGGTGACCCTGGCCGCCCCCGTTGTGCCGGGGGGCGAAATCGCGCTTGGCTTTGCCGGGGCGCCGGGGTTCAAGCTTGACTGGATCGGTGTCTACCGCAAAGGCGAAGTGTCGGCCTACAACTACCTTGGGTTTGCCTATACCGGGGCGCGCCATCAGGGCGACATGACCTTTCCTGCCGCGGAGTTATACGAGGAACTGGCCCCCGGCGACTATGAACTGCGCCTGATGCTGGACGATCATTACCAGACCATGGCCGTCGCCCCGTTCACGGTCGCGGCTCCCTGAAGGGGACTGACCCGTTGTCGACGGGCGGCGGCCTGTCGCGGCGCTGTCGTGACCAGGGGGGTGGCACCGTGACCAAGGGGGGGTGGCACGCGCAAAGGCTTCGTGCCACTCTGGCTCGACACGCCAGAGCGGAATGCAACCCCCGCCGCCGTCGCCATGTCTGCCCGCCGGTTGGTGAACGTGATGCAGTTCCCGGTCTCGTCCCCCGTTCCACGGATGTGCCGAAATCGCCACTCGCCAGTGCAAAATCGGCATGAAAAAGCCCCGATGCTTTCATCGGGGCTTTCTGCAGAAGGGTTTGTAAGGCTTACGCCTCTGCGGGCGCTTCGGTGATTTCCAGCCCGGTTTCCTGATCGACCATCTTCATGCCCAGCTTGACCTTGCCGCGATCGTCGAAGCCCAGAAGCTTGACCTTCACGTCCTGGCCTTCCTTCAGATGCTCGTTCGGGTGGTTCAACCGCTTGGACGCGATCTGGCTGACATGCACCAGACCATCCCGCTTGCCGAAGAAGTTCACGAAGGCGCCGAAGTCAACCAGCTTGACCACACGGCCGGTATAGATCTTGCCCTCTTCCGGCTCGGCCACGATGGACCAGATCATGTCATAGGCGCGCTTGATGGCGTTCTGGTCGTTCGAGGCGATCTTGATTACGCCATCGTCGTTGATGTCGACCTTGGCCCCCGACAGCTCCACGATCTCGCGGATGACCTTGCCGCCAGACCCGATGACTTCGCGGATCTTGTCGGTGGGAATGGTCAGCGTCTCGATCTTGGGCGCATACTGGCTGAACGCCTGCGCGCTGGTCAGCGATTTCGACATCTCGTGCAGGATGTGCAGGCGGCCATCGCGGGCCTGAGCCAAGGCCTGTTCCATGATGTCCGGGGTGATCCCGGCAATCTTGATGTCCATCTGCAGGCTGGTGATGCCCGCCTCGGTGCCGGCCACCTTGAAGTCCATGTCGCCCAAGTGATCTTCGTCGCCAAGGATATCGGTCAGCACGGCATAGCGACCGTCGTCTTCCAGAATCAGACCCATCGCGACGCCGGCGACCGGGGCCTTCAGCGGAACGCCCGCATCCATCATCGACAGCGAACCGCCGCAGACCGACGCCATCGAGGATGACCCGTTGGATTCGGTGATCTCGGAGACGACCCGGATGGTGTAGGGAAAGTCGGTCGCAGCCGGCAGAACCGCCTGCAACGCGCGCCACGCCAGTTTGCCATGGCCGATTTCCCGGCGACCCGGAGAGCCGACACGACCCACTTCACCAACCGAATAGGGAGGGAAGTTGTAGTGCAGCAGGAAGTTCGACCGCGAATTGCCGTGCAGCGCGTCGATGATCTGCTCATCCTCGCCGGTGCCCAAAGTCGTCACCACCAACCCCTGGGTTTCCCCACGGGTAAACAGCGCCGAGCCATGGGTGCGTGGCAGAACGCCGGTTTCACACGAAATCGCACGCACCGTTTTCGTATCTCGGCCATCAATCCGGGCGCCGCCCGAAATGATGTCGCCACGCAGGATCGAGGATTCCAGCTTCTTGATCGCCGACCCGAGGTTGCTGTCCTTCAGGTCGTCGTCCGACAGGCTCGCCTTGATGGCGGCACTGGCGGCATCAATCGCCGTCGTCCGCTCCTGCTTGTCACGGATCGCAAAGGCGGCGCGCATCTGCACTTCGCCCGCAGCCTTGACCGACGCATAAAGCGCGCTGAAGTCGGGGGGCGAAAAGTCGAACGGCTCTTTCGCGCAATCCTCGGCAAAGTCGAGGATCAGGTCGATCACCGGCTGCATCTGGGCATGGCCGAACTTCACGGCGCCCAGCATCTCGGCCTCGGTCAGCTCGTAGGCTTCCGATTCCACCATCATCACGGCGTCCTTGGTGCCCGCGACCACCAGATCAAGCCGCTGCTCGGGGTTCGAGCGCAGTTTCTGCATGTCGTCAACCAACGGGTTCAGCACATAGTCGCCGCCGGTGAAGCCGACACGCGCGGCGCCGATCGGCCCCATGAACGGCACGCCGGAAATCGTCAGCGCCGCCGATGCCGCGATCATCGCCACGATATCGGGCTCGTTCTCCAGATCGTGCGACAGCACGGTGCACATCACCAGCACTTCGTTCTTGAAGCCGTCGACGAACAGCGGACGGCAGGGCCGGTCGATCAGACGCGAGGTCAGCGTCTCTTTCTCGCTCGGCCGCGCCTCGCGCTTGAAGAAACCGCCGGGGATCTTGCCTGCGGCATAGTATTTTTCCTGATAGTGCACGGTCAGCGGAAAGAAATCCTGCCCCGGCTTCGCGGCTTTCGCAAAAGTCACGTTGGCCATCACGCTCGTCTCGCCATAGGTGGCAATCACGGTGCCGTCGGCCTGACGGGCAATCTTGCCCGATTCCAGTGTCAGCGTCTCGCGCCCCCACTGGATAGATTTTTTCGTCACGTTGAACATCTATCGTTTCCTATATGGAAGCACGCACGGCCCCTGCCATGTCTTCCGTCATCGCGGCCCCATTGCCGCCGCCCTCTATCCTTTGCATGTGGTCCGAGGGCAGGACCGCACATTGCAGATTGCGGGCGGATACAGGAAAACCGGACAAAGGGAAAGCAGGGACTGTCGGCGTCGCCAGACCTGTCTGCTGCGCGGCCTGGTGGTTGGCATGCGCCCGCAGCGGCTAACCCGGTCTGACCAGCCACTGCGCCCGCACCTTCCGGCGCAGGCGCTGTGGCAACGACTTAGCGGCGCAGACCCAGACGGCCGATCAGGCTGGCATAGCGGGCCTCGTCGCGGGCCTTGAGGTAGTCCAACAGCTTGCGGCGCTGTGCCACCATCATCAGCAACCCGCGACGCGAGTGGTTGTCTTTCTTGTGGGTCTTGAAATGCTCGGTCAGCGTGGCAATCCGCGACGACAGCACCGCCACCTGCACTTCGGGCGAACCGGTGTCGCCGTCCTTGGTGGCATATTCGGAAATCAGACGGGCCTTGGTCTCGACAGTGATCGACATCGGAAATCTCCTGTTACGAAGGGTTGTGGCACAAGCCGGGATGTCGTCCAGCAGGGCCGTGGGCATCGACCTTCACAGGCCGATGCGGGCGTATAGGAGAAGCGTTGGCCAAAGCCAAGTCCCATTTCACCGCCCCCTCGCCGGCCGGTGCGGCCACCGGTTAACCAATCACGCGATTTCTGACGCCGCCACCGCGCGACAGGCTGGAAAAACCTGCGTCGCTGTGTCATTCTGATCTTGCCATTTCGCGTTCCTGTTCAGCAGGTTGCGGGAAACATGGTTAACAATTCCCGCGACGCGGGATCGGGTCGGGGTGATGACGTGCTGGGTCTGTTGGGCATATTGAGCGCGCTGTTCGCCGGCATGTTCACAGAAACTACGTCGCAAACCGAGGGCGACGACGATGACACACCGCCGGATGTTGGCCCCGACAGCGGCAACGGCGATCTGCTCGATGGCGATAGCGACGATGACGGCATGCCCGATTCCGATGACATCGAAGATCCCGAGGATGCCGACGAAACCCTGCAAGGCACGGATGATCAAGACATTCTGTCCGGACATGGCGGCGATGACCTGGTGGAGGGCGCGGACGGCGACGACCAACTCGGCGGTCGCGCCGGGGATGACACGCTCGATGGCGGCGGGGGCGATGACTGGTTGCAGGGCGGCGACGGGACTGACAGCCTGCTCGGCGGCATCGGCGACGACGTGCTGCATGGCGAGGCCGGCAACGATGCGCTAGCCGGGGGGGCGGGCGACGATCTGCTCTGCGGCCATGACGGCGACGACAGCCTGACCGGCGGCACCGGGGCCGACAGCCTGATCGGCGGCATGGGAGACGATAGTCTGTCGGGCGACGATGGCGACGATACGCTCGGCGGCGGCATCGGCAACGACCTGCTGGCAGGCGGGGCGGGGTCCGATGTGCTTGATGGCGAATCCGGCAACGACACCCTGTCCGGCGCGGACGATTCCGAGGCCGACATTCTGAACGGTGGCGCCGACGACGACCTGCTGCTGCTCGGCGCGGGCGATGTGGGCAGCGGTGGCACGGGTCAGGACAGCTTCCAGTTCACCGATCTGCCCCCCGGCGCGCCGCTGCCGCAGATCATGGATTTCAATCCGGCCGAAGACGCGCTGGTGGTGGTCTACGACGCCGCCCATCATCCCGATCCGCAGCTGACGCTGGTCCAGACCCCCGGATCGACGGATGTGACAGTGATGCTCGATGGCGTGCCGGTCGCCGTGGTCAACGGCGGCGCAGGTCTGTCGTTGACGGAAATTCAACTGCGCGCGGCCTGATCCCACGGCTCCGGCTGGCGGTCATAGCCGATGTAAAGCGGGTGCTTCGGCGCCCCCGCCAGCGTCAGACCCAAATGCCACAGCTGAAGTCCGCCCCGTCGCAGCAACGCCTCGACCTGCGCCCCCCGGCCCAGATACGCGCCATGCGTGCCCCAGGCGCAAATCACCCGCTCGCCCCACCCCGCCAGTTGCAGCACATGCGCATCGTTTTCGGGCCCCACGGCATCGGCCTGTGCCCGCATCACCCGCGGATCGGTCGCCCGGAAGGCAAAGATGTTGCCAACCGCAAAACCGCCATAGCCCATCGCCCGCGCCCGCCGCTCGCACCGCTCCACCGTCGGGTCATTCTGCACTTCGGTCGCGGTCGACGGATTGAGCATCACGAAACTCACGCGCGGGCCCATCGCCCAAACCCGCGTCAGCGCATAGCGGTAAGCGCCGCAGTCCGAATAGACCGCCTCGCTGACCGCATCCCCCTTGACATGCCGGCGCAGGATCACCGCCAACCACCCTTCGTCATGTCACTCCCCAAAGCGTCACGACCGCCCCCCGCTTTCACCTGACCCAAATATCCCCCGCGGAGCGTCCTGCCCCACAGCCCCTGCCGGCCACCGGCACCGGTCCGCGACAGCCCGGGGCCCGGGGGGCTCGATGCCCCCCGGGTCCCGCCCCCGTCAGGCAAACACCCGGCTGGGGTGCAACTCGCCCCCCCGGTAAACCCCCACCGCAATGGCGCGTCCCTGATGGCTGGCCCAGGCTTCGGCACCATATTCGGCTCCGGTCAGCACCAGCCCCGGATTGCCGTTGCGCAGCCGTGCCGCCCCTTCGGCGCTTGCCACCAGTTCCGGCAACCCCGCCAGCCCCAGTTCCAGCGGCTTCAGCCGCGCATCCAGCGCCGTGCCCTGCGCGCTGGCCTCGATCTCGTCCATGCCGACAGCATCGGCCACCGAAAACGGGCCCGACCACAGCCGCCGCAGCCACAGCACATGGCCAAGGCACCCAAGATCGCGTCCCAGATCGCGGGCGATCGAGCGCACATACCCCCCCTTGCCGCAGACCATTTCCAGATCGACATGGTCAGCATCCGGGCGCCCCACCCGCTCCAGACGCTCGACCCACAGATCGCGCGCTGCAAGCTCCATCGCCTCGCCCTCGCGGGCCAGGTCATAGGCCCGCTCACCCTCCACCTTCACCGCCGAAAACTGCGGCGGCACCTGGCGGATCGCACCCCGATAGGCCGCCAGCGCCGCGTCGATGTCGGCATCGGTCGGGCGCAGCCCGGAGTGCGCCAGCACCGTGCCCGAGGCGTCGTCCGTCGTCGTCGCAACCCCCAACCGCACCGTAAAGCGGTAGCACTTCAGCGCGTCGGTCACATAGGGCACCGTCTTGGTCGCCTCACCCAGGGCCACCGCCAGAACGCCGGTCGCGTCCGGGTCCAGCGTGCCCGCGTGACCGGCCTTCTGCGCCCCCATCGCCCATTTGACCTTGTTGACCACCGCCGTCGAGGTGATCCCCGCCGGCTTGTCCACCACCAGCCAGCCCGACACCGCCCGGCCCTTCTTTACCCGCGCCATCGGCTAGCCCCTTGCCCCCACCACGCCGACGATCGGCCCGATGGCAAATCCTCCGCCCCGCCGCCCGAGGTCCGGCGCATAGAGCCGCGAGATCGAGCCGTCGAAATACAGCGCCTCAGGCAGGCCGAGCGCATCGCGAAAGAACCGCGCAAAGGTGTGAAAATTCACCGGGCGGTTCGAAATCGCGAATACCGCCCGCGTCCCGTCGGCCGAAACCCCCACCCCGTTGCGGATGTTCAGCGACGGCGACGACGGAATGAACCGCGGATGCAGATCGCCACCGATCACCAGCATCGGACCCGACTGGCTGGCATAGCGGCAACCGGGGCGCGCCTCGGCAAACCGCCGCGATTCGATCACGGCAAAACGGTCCCCGGCGCAGAACACCCCGTTCGGCAGCAGCCCGAAATTCCCCGGACCGTCCCGTGTCACCAGCCCCGACTGCTCGGCACCATTCTCGACATACAGCCCCACCGGCGCCAGATCGGCATGATACATCCCTGCGTTCATCGCCCAGACCAACTGCCGGCCCTCGGCCTCCAGCGCGCTGTCGACTGCGCCGAAACTGCCATAGACCCCGTCCGGCCCGCTGTGGAACAGCCGCAGGTCGTCGCCCGCCGCCACCTCGCAGATGGTATAGGACTGATCCTCGAACAACGTGTCCCGGCACTCTGCCATCGCCATTCCGGGCCACAGCACCGCCGCCAGCATCCAGCGCAGCACCCTCATGCCTCGTCTTCGCGGGCCGCCAGATCGCGCTGCACCGTCGGGTTGTCGAACAGTCGCCGGGTCTCGTCAAGCCGGTCAAAGGTCTCGTCCGGGCGGAACCGCAGATCAGGTGCGTATTTCAGCGTCAACTCCGCACCCAGACGCAGCCGCAACTCGTGCTTGTTGCGCGACAGCGCCGCAATCGCCTCCTCCACCGTCGCCTGCCCCATCAGGGGCATGACATACACCGTCGCGATCTTCAGATCGGTCGACAGGCTGACCTCGCCCACCGTGATCGACATGCGGTTCAGGTCGGTGTCGTGGATGTCGCCCCGGTTCAGCACATCCGCCAACGTGCGGCGAATGAGTTCGCCGACGCGCAACTGACGCAGCTTGGGCCCCTGGCCCGCGGAAGAGTTCTTGTATGCCATGCGCCTCCTTTAGGCCGTTTCGGCATCCCCTGCAACGCCACCCCCCAACTTCGGCTTTGCGGGGCGGCGGATCGGCGCTAAACGCATCACAAAGGAGACCGCGATGACCACTCTTCCCGCCATCACCGTCACCGGCGCGTCCGGACGGATGGGCCAGATGCTGATCAGGCTGATCGCGGGCTCCGACCGCGCCCGGCTTGCCGCCTGTCTGGAACGCCCCGGCCACCCCTGGATCGGCCGCGATGTCGGCGAGGCGATGGGCGGCGGCGCCCTTGGCGTGCTGGTGACCGATGACCCGCTCGAGGCGTTCGCCCGCAGTCAGGCGGTGGTCGACTTCCCCGCCCCCGCCGCAACCGTCGAATTCGCCGCCCTCGCAGCCCAGGCCCGCGCCGTGCATGTGATCGGCACCACCGGACTGGAGCCTGATCACCTGCACAAGATCGCTTGGGCTGCGCATCATGCCGTCATCATCCGCGCGGGCAACATGAGCCTTGGGGTCAACCTGCTGGTCCGGCTGACGCAGAAGGTGGCTGCGGCGCTGGACGAGGACTGGGATATCGAAGTGGTCGAGGCCCACCACCGGATGAAGCTTGACGCCCCCTCCGGCACCGCCCTGATGCTGGGTCAGGCCGCGGCCGATGGACGCGGCACCACCTTGGACGCCGCACGCGTCTCGGGCCGCGACGGCATCACCGGCGCGCGGGCCCGTGGCAGCATCGGCTTTTCCGCGATTCGCGGCGGTGATGTGGTGGGGGAACATGACGTGATCTTTGCCGCGGACGGCGAGCGCATCGTGCTGCGCCATCTGGCCACCGACCGCGCGATCTTTGCCCGCGGGGCGCTGCGCGCGGCGCTGTGGGGCCAGACGCAAAAGCCCGGCGCGTATGACATGATGGATGTGCTTGGCCTCTAGCATGTGATCCACCGCGCGGCGCGACGCGTAAACGGTCGGTTGATGAAAGGTGCTCCTATGTTTCGCTTTGCTCTTCTCGGCCTTCTCTTCGCCGCTCCCGCCGTGGCCGAAACCACGCGGATCACCGAAGAATCTGTCTTTGTCGCCGCTGTCTCGGGCAAATCGCTGACGTCGCTCGGCGTGAGGCTTGTCGTAACGCCGGATGGCGCCATCTCGGGCCGCGCCTTTGGACGCGATGTCACCGGGGCCTGGCAATGGCAATCAGGCATGTTCTGTCGCGAGATGACCGCCGGCAGCCAGGTATTCGCGCGCAACTGCCAGGTCGTCCAGCGCGACGGCAACTCGATGACCTTTGTCGCCGACGAGGGCCGGGGCGACACCGCCCGCCTGACCTTGCGCTGACGCTCAGAAATCGACGGCGATCCCCTTTTTCTCCCAGTCGCCATAGCGCACGGGTTCCGGCCCGTTCCGGCCACCCAGTTCCGGCGGCAGCGGCAGCGCCACGATCTTGCGGCGTTCTTCGGCTTCGGCCAGCGCGCGCAGGGCGGCGGCGGGCAGGTCGGCAGCGGGGAGGTCGGCGGCGGGAGGCAGGTCGGCGGCGGGCAGGTCGGGTTCGACGGACATCGGCTTGGTTCCTTGTGCCACTCACCCAACTGATATACGGCGAAGCCTTTGGACAACAAGGGGCGGTCCATGGCGGCGGAAGGTCTGACAGCGCGCAAGGCGGCTCTTGGCCTGCTCAACGCGGTTCTGGGTGACGGCCGGATGCTGGCGCAGGTGCTGGCCGATCCCGCAGGCCCGCTGCTGCAGGCCTCGCCGTCCGACCGCGCCCGGGCTCAACGGCTGGCCGCAATGGTGCTGCGGCAGATCGAGCCCGCCGACCGCGTCCTTGCCCCGCATCTGCGCAAGCAGCCGCCGCTGGCGGTGCGCAACATCCTGCGGCTGGCGGTCTGCGAACTTGCCGCCGGCGCCGCGCCGCATGGCGTGGTCAACACCGCCGTCAATCTGGCCCGCCACGGCAACCGGACGGGCCACATGACCGGCCTTGTCAACGCGGTCCTCCGCGCCCTGCCGGCCGAGGGCCTGCTGTCGGGCCCGGTGCAGAAACTGCCCCGCTGGTTGCGACAGCCCTTGGTCCACGCCTATGGCCGCGATGCCGTGGCGCTGATGGAAACCGTGTTCGCCTCCCCGCCGCCGCTGGACCTGACGCTGAAGCCGGGGGCCACCCATCCCGACGGCCACCTGCTGCCCACCGGCAGCCTGCGGCTCACCGATCCGGGACAGATCTCCGGCCTCCCCGGCTATGCCACCGGCGACTGGTGGGTGCAGGATGCCGCCGCAGCCCTCGCCGTGCCGCTGCTCGCGCCGCAACAGGGCGACGCCGTGCTCGATCTTTGCGCAGCCCCGGGCGGCAAGACCCTGCAACTCGCCGCCGCCGGTGCCGATGTCACCGCGCTCGACATCTCGGGCCCCCGCATGGCGCGGCTGGCCGAAAATCTCGCCCGGTGCCAGCTGTCCGCCACGCTGATCACCGACGATGCCCTGAACTGGCAGACCGAGGCCCGCTTCGACGCGATCCTGCTCGACGCGCCCTGCTCGGCCACCGGCACGATCCGCCGCCACCCCGACCTGCCCTTCGTCAAGGACGACAGCGACCTGCCCGCGCTTCTCGCGCTGCAATCCCGGCTGATCGACCGCGCGATTGAACTGCTGAAACCCGGCGGCCGGCTGGTGTTCGTGACCTGCTCGCTGCTGCCGCAGGAAGGCGAGGCGCAGCTGACCGCCCTCCTCGCCCGCCACCCGACCGCCCGCGTCGAACCGCCGACCATGCCCGCCCTCGACCCCGCTTGGATCACCCCCGAAGGCGGCCTGCGCCTGCGCCCCGACTACTGGGCCGACACCGGCGGCATGGACGGATTCTTCATGGCCCGCATCACCATCTGAACCCTTGAAACTCGCCTGAAACCGGTCTTCTGTTCCCAAATATCCCGCAGGGGGTCCGGGGGACGCGACGTCCCCCGGCCTGTCCACACGCGCTCACCTCGGCGGAAACAGCGCGAAATACGCCCAGTCGGGCAGAAAATTCGCCCCCCGGAACAGCCAGGAAAACACCCTCGGAAAATTCGCCTTGAAGCTGCGGCTTTCCATCAGGCGCACCATCGCCGCCGCCGCCTCTTGCGGCTCCATCAGGAATGGCATGGCGAAATCGTTCTTGGCGGTCAGCCGCGTGCGGATGAAACCCGGATTGCCCAGTTGCACCCGCACGCCCGATTTGCGCAGATCGGCATACAGGCTCTCGGCCAGCGCCATCACCCCCGCCTTGCTCGCGGCATAGCCGATCGCCCCCGGCAAGCCCCGAAAGCCTGACAGCGATCCGGTGATCACCACATGCCCTGCGCCGCGCGCCACCATGCCGGGCACCACCGCGCCCAACACCCGGGCGCAGCCGGTGAAATTGACATCGCACATCGCCACCACTGCCTTGGAGTCCCAGGCCGCACCCGATATCGGCCAATAGACCCCGGCCAGAAACACCACCCCGTCCAGCGTCCCCACCTCCGCCGCGGCGGCGGCCACCGACGCATCGGATGCCACATCCATCACCACCGCCCGCGCCGGCCCGGGCAGCGTCGCCACCGCCCGCGACAGGCTCTCCTCCGACCGGGCCGACAGCACCAGATCCGCGCCCTTCGCACTCAGCTCCTGCGCGAGCGCCAGCCCCAGCCCCTCGGACGCCCCCACCAGCCAATAGCGTTTGCCTTGCCATTCCATCACGCGCCGCCTTCCCGATTGCCACCCCGGGGCCGCATCGTCGCGACCAGCTCCGCCACCTTGATGCCGAACTTGCGGAACTGGCTGCGGTTGATGATCGTGCCGTTGTCCATCAGATACATCCAGTCCACCACCTGCAACACATGCCCCCCCGCCGCCGCCGGCAGCTCGATCCGGTATCGCATCTCGACGGTCGGACCGCTCAGCGTCCCCACGCCCCCGCCCGGCACATCCGTCGCGGCGGCCGCAATCGCGCCATCAGCGCCAAGCGTCAGCCGCCATTGCCGGTCCTGGACCGAGCCGTTGTCATAGCGGAACCGTTCGGTCAGCGTTCCGGTGTCGCCCTGCCAGACGCCCTCCATCTCGGCCACAAAGCGCGACGTGACCCGGCCAAGCGGCCCGTAAACCACGCCCTCGCACAGGATCGGCCCGCTCAGATGCACCCGCGGGTCAAAGGCCGGACCCTTGCCGGCAAAGTCCGCGGGCCGCTGGCTGCGAAACCCGATCCGGCGCGAGGCCAGCGCGGCGAGGCCCGCCACCGCCACCAACACCAGCAGAATGATTGCCACGATCTCCATCTCTCAGCCCTCCGGAACCGGCGTCACGGCCAAAAGCCCGATGGCCAGCAGTTTCAAGGCACAGGGCAGCAGGGCATAAAGCACCGTCAGCCCCCACAGCGCCGCGTCGTCATTGGCAGCCCCCGGCACAAAGCCCATGGCCTGCAACCCCGGCAGCAGCGTCACCGCCGCCAGCGCCAGCGACGCCTTGGACACGAACGACCACAGCCCGAACGCCGCCGCCTCGCCCCCCTGCGCCAGCCCCGCCATCCGCCGCGCAAAGATCGCCGGCAACAGCACC
>Ga0105048_10012000_pt1 | contig 13619 bp, 12 predicted proteins | sample MAT05_FD_78382 | JGI IMG/M metagenome (GOLD analysis project Ga0105048, IMG submission 78382) | Freshwater microbial communities from Lake Fryxell liftoff mats and glacier meltwater in Antarctica - MAT-05 | ecosystem: Environmental > Aquatic > Freshwater > Ice > Liftoff microbial mat | place...
CGCATCGGCGAAATACGGCTTCGCACTCCAGTCGGAACTCGTCGTCTCGCCGTCATTGGTCATGACGCCCGACAGCGTCCCCTTCGAGAGAGCGCCGACCAGGTCGCTGGTGCGAAGCTCATCTGCGCTGTCGCGCCAGAGAATGTTGACCTTGAAGTTGTCGCCGTCCACCGTCACGGGAACCGGAGTGCCATCGACCGTGGCCGTGACCGTGCCGCCCCTGCCCTTGGTGACTTCGAGCATGGCCTCGACCGGCTCGCCCTCGCGGGTGAACTCGACTTTCCACCTGCCGAAGACGCCGTCCATTTTTGGCGATAGCCGGTCCATGCCGTATTTGGCGACGTTGAATTCCTTGACAGCGTCGTACCAGGCGCCGTTCACGCTCGCGAGCCGGGCGGCGACCGAATTCTTGTCGGCAGGGTCAGACGCCAGGGCCTTTTTCGCCATGCCGACCGAATCGGCAAAGGCGGTGAGGCCGTTCGCCGTCATGAACACGCGGCGCGCCACTGGATCATCCAGCACCTCGTCGAGCGACTTGGCGTTCTTCACGACCTTCTCGTAGCGGGCGAGATCCTTCTGGACCTGGGGGTCCTTGGCCACCTGCGCGATCTGCTTGGCTTCATTCTTCTCGGCGTTGGCGAGTGCAGCCTTGATCGACCCTGCCCCGCCCGCGATCGCGCTGGTGCCGGAGGCCTGGCCGCTCGTGAGGGCAGAAAGGGCCGATCCGCTCGAGCTGGAGCTCGAACCGAACAGCATGCTCACGACGGAGAGCGACATGGTCATCCCCCAGTCATGCACGTTCAGGTTTAACCGCTGCTTAACCCGGCAGGCCGGACCCACGAGGTGTGGCCGAAAGACGTATGCGGAACGAATTTTGACGGTTCCAAGGAACGCCCGCCGCAATCGTTCGTTGGTTGCGGGTGCTGGGGAGCGCGATTAACACCACAGGCGAGCCCCACGGACGACCCGGACGGACCAACCGATCCATTATTGGCTGAGAAAACAGGGGCTGGAATCATGTGGCCATTCAAAGCAGGACGCCGGCAAGCTGTTGTCATGTTCCACGTTGACCAGGACGGATATGCACGCGGGGCCTTCTTCCGCGGCGATGCGGACGTCCTCATCATCGACGAGCGCGACCCGAAAAACCGCGTCTATCGCATGGGCGCTGAAACGTCGGACATCGACCTTCGCCGCAAGATCGGCAAACACCCACTCGGCCGTCTGCTCGACGAGCCGCAGGACAAGACCCGTAAATCGGCTCCTGTGCTGAACCTGCACTGGCCGTCAGACCCGCTTCAGGCGAGCTAGGTCTACTCGGCCGCCTGCGGCGCGGGCAGACCCATCTTCTTCTCCCGCGCCTGCCGGTACATCTCGACGAAGCATAGCGCGACGGCGAAGAAGCCAACCCACATCGCCAGGTGGAAGATGTCCGCAAAGCGCGCGGCCTGGGCCTCAAGCCCAAGATCCTTCACTGAGTCCACATATTCGCCCAGCCGCGGCCGGAAGATGACGCCGATCAGCAGGGCCAGTGATCCGAACAGCGCATACTGTACGGCGGCGTAGCGCTTATTGATGATCGAAGACAGCCAGACGACGTGAACCGCGCTGGCGAATCCGCCGGCGAGGTTCTCCATCGCGATCACGACCGTCAGCTGGTTGATCTTCGCGCCCGGTGAGACGGCTTCGAAGATCGTGGCGCCGGTGGAATTGGTCCACCCGACAATGCCGCCAATCACCCAGTCGAGCAGCGATCCGACTCCCGTCACGCGCAGGAAATCGTTGGTCCACGCGGCACCATAGGCAAGGTCCGCATAAAGCAGGTTGGTGACGGCCGCGAGCACTGCGCCAACGATCAACGCCCACATCCGCCCCATAAGCACGACGCCAAGTCCGCCAAGGGCGATGCCGCCCATTGTCATCGCAACGCCGATCAGCTTCTGCGCCACCGCGACGTCGGAGTTGGAGTTGCCGAGGATCCCGATGTAGAAAGGCTGGGCGAAAGAGCCCCACATCGAATCCGCGATCCTGTAGGTCATCGCCAGCAGCAGCACAGGCAGCGCCCACAGCCAGTAGCGCCGCACCAGGTCCGCCATCGGCGCCAGCACACGCTCGAACAGCGCGTCCGAGAACGAGTTCGCCCGCATCGGCGCCTCAACGACGCCTGGCTTGCGCGCAAGCCAGAACGACACGGCCAGCGGTGCACCGATCGTCATCAGCAACACCCAGGGCGTCGCCGCATCGCGGAACACCGCGAACGAGGCTGATGGGTTGCTCAGCGAATAGAACATGAAGCCAAGCAGCAGCGTGGCCGAGATGGCCCACCCAATCGCGACCGGAATGGCTGAACGCGATCGGATCTTCCGCGTCTCGGGATCCATCTCCCCGCTCGGCGCAGGCGGTCGGAACACCGGCTCCGGCGCAAACCATGTGGCGGCCAGCGTCAGCGACATCATGATCGACAGGATGATCATCGTCGGCGGCCATCCCGCTGCCGGATCGGCCATCGTGCGCCACATGTCGGTCAGCAACAACGCAGCAGCGCCCGCGACAAGCGCCGCGAGGCGATAGCCCATCTGGTATTGCACCGACATGCGATCGAGCATCTTGCCATCGGTCGCTGTCTCGATGCGCCATGCGTCGATCACGATGTCCTGGCTGGCCGAGGCGAAGGCCCCCAGCACGCCAAGGACGGCAAAGAGTATGATGTTCTCGCGCGGGTCCGTGAACGTCATGCCGAATAGGCAGGCCACGATGGCGATCTGACAGATCGCGATCCACGCCCGGCGACGGCCAGCCGTGTTGGCGAAGGGCGGCACGATCCAGTCGAATACCGGAGCCCAGATGAACTTGAAGGCGTAGAAAAGTCCGATCCACGACAGCGCGCCGATAGCGCCGAACGACATGCCGGCATTCGTCAGCCAGACGCCCAGCGAACCCGACAGCAATGCGAACGGGAGCCCCGCCCCAAAGCCCAGCCCGTACATCACGTATTCCGCACGCGTGCGCTTGTGCTTGCCCGGGGCGGACGGCGCGGCCAGCGCTTCTTCGATCATTCCGCAGCCTGTTTGTTTCGGCGGGTCCAGCTGAAGGCGATCTCGCGCAGGCGCGGCGGATCGATAGGCTTGGCCGCAAGCTGCGAGACGCCGGCAAGCTTTGCCGCCGCTTCAAGATCGAGATCGATGTCCGCCGTCAGCGCAATGATCGGCGTCTCCGACGCAGGCCCGCTGAGCCGCCGGATGCGGCGCGTCGCTTCAAGCCCATCCATCACCGGCATGCGGATATCCATGAAGATGACAGAGTAGAGCGTTTCGCCCACCCTTTCCAGCGCCTCTGCGCCGGTGGCTGCAGTATCGACACGGAACCCGCCGGCCGTCAGCGCGCTGCGCGCCAGCAAGGCGTTGACCGCATTGTCATCCGCAACCAGCGCCGTTCCCGCTGTACCGGGTTTGATCGTCTCTTCGCCGGCATCGGCCTGCACGGCGCCCGAAAGCGTCAGTCCCACCCGCTCGATAATCGAGGCCGCGCGCAACGGCCGGATCAGATAGCCTGCGCATCCCATCTCGCGGAACTGTTCGATGCGCGAGCGATCCGACGGGCGCAGCACAACCAGCGTTCGCCTACGCCGCGCGATCTCCTGGATGCGCGCAGGCGGCAGGGCGGCATCGATGATCACGAGATCAGCATCCGCCGGATCGGCCACCAGCTTCGCCCCGCCCTTCGCCAGCGCGCCGATGGTCGCCAGCGCCGACACGGGCGGCAGCTCCATCGCCACGCGCAGCGGTCGGCCGCGCAGCGTGCGCGCCTGATCGCCCGGAGACGGTGCCGCGCTCAAGGGAACTTCGACAACGAACATCGCGCCATGACCAAAGGCGGAGGTGACATGCACCGTGCCCTTCATCGCCTCAACCAGCCGCGCGACGATGGCGAGACCAAGGCCGACGCCGCCATCGCGCTGGGCATCGGTTGCATTCACCTGCGAGAAAGCCTCGAACAGTTTCGACTTGGCGTGCTCGGGCACGCCAACGCCGGTGTCGCGCACGACAAGCTCCAGCCCTTCGCCGCCCCTGCCGCGTTTGGCTTCGATCAGCACACCGCCGCTCGGCGTGAACTTGATGGCATTGCCCGCGAGATTGAACAGGATCTGCCGCAACCGCGCCGCATCGCCAATCATCCGGCTTGCGAGATCGGGATCAACGACGGCCGCAATATCAAGCCCGGCCGCGTGCGCGCGCGGCGCCAGCAGTTCGGCGACATCCTGCACCAGATCCGATGGGTCAAACGGCGCGGCGTCCATCGGAATGTCGCCCGCTTCCATCCGCGAGAAGTCGAGCACGTTGTTGAGCAGGTCGAGCAGCCGCGAGCCGGACTTGCTGATTGCGCCAGCATAGTCGCGCTGCGATGGCGTCAGCTCGCTCTCTTCCAGCAACGCGGCCATACCGAGAATGCCGTTGAGCGGCGTGCGGATCTCGTGGCTGACTGCAGCTGTAAACCGATGCGCTGCATCTGGCGCCTCGTGCATGTCTGCCGTCACCAGCCTCAGCCCGGCCACCGGCGCCGACACCCGCCAGCGCCGCCCGGCCTGATCGACGATCTGTGAAGCGATAGCAGCCGCAGGCAAATCGAAAGGTGCGCGCATGTCCTCGACGAAACCAGACAGCGGGCTCGCGCTCAGAATGTTTCCCGATTGATCGACAACCAGCGCCATCCCCGGCCAGCCGCGCGCAACGGCGGCAAGGGTTGCCCGCGCCGCCTCGGCCGGAACTGCATCATCGCGGGCATTGTCGTTCATCGTGCCCGAAACTGCGGGCGCCGTGCTGACAGACCATTAACAGCAGAAAATCAGGACGCTTCGCGCGTCATCAAGCTCGGCAATTCGCCCAGATCGCCACCTGCCTCACGGGCGAAAGCCTTGCGCGCGCCCGGGATCGTGCCGGCCGCCGCCATCGCCGCGGCCGCCGCCAGCCGCACCGGCAAGACAGACGTGAACGCTCGCGCGAAACCTTCCATGGCCGCCGCCGTCGCCGCGACGTCGCCGCGCCGCCAGGTTGTATAAGGCGCCAACGCGCTCGCCGCGCCGATATCGAGGCCGACGCGCTGCGCCTCCGCGATCACATCGACCAGGGCCGCCACATCCTTGAGGCCAAGGTTCAGCCCCTGCCCCGCCAGTGGATGGATCACATGCGCCGCGTCGCCCGCGAGCGCCACACGATGTCCGTCGAACCGCTCCGCCACGTGCAGGCGCAACGGGAATCTGTGACGCGGCCCCGCCAGCTTCGCGCCGGGCACAAATTCTCCGGCGGTCTTGGCCAACTCGCGCTCGAACTCATCATCGCTCAACCCGGCCAGCGCTTCGGCGACAAGGGTGCGCTCGGTCCAGATCAGGTTGGCGCGATCACCCTCCTTCTTGTCATCAGGCAGCGGCAGCACCGCCATCGGCCCTCGCGACAGGAAGATCTGTCGCGCAGTTCCGTTGTGCGGTTTGCCCAGTGTGATCGTCGTCGAGATCGCGGAGGCGTCGTAGTCATGACCCTCGAAACGAAGATCCGCCGCCTTGCGCACGAGTGAGTTGGCGCCATCGCAGCCCACCACCAGCGCGGCCGCAACCGTCAGATCGCCAATCTCGAGCTTCGCACTGGCCGCGCCAAAGCTCACCGCATCGATGCGCGCGCCCGACATGAGCTTGATGTGTGGATCAGCCGAAACAGCCGCATGCAGGACGGCGCCCAGCGCGGATCCCTCGATCATGTAGCCGAGCGCCGGCTCGGTGCAGTCTTCGGCGATGAATGAGATCCCTCCCAGCCCGCCCTCGGCCCCAACCTGCAACACAGGCTCGGCGGATGGCAGCAGCTTTTCTTCCAGCCCCAGCGCGCGAAAGATTCTCCAGCAGCCGTATGCGATGAAATACGCCCTGCTGTCCGTCGGGCCTTTACCCTTTTCAGGAGCAGCGGCGGCGTCCGCCACTGTCACCTCGAACCCCCGCCGTGCGAGTGCAAGCGCCAGCGTCAGACCCACGGGCCCGCCCCCGGCGATGGCGACGTCACAGCGGTGAGTGTTGTCGACTGTCATGCCGGATACATAGCGCCTCACGGAAACAAAGAAAAAGGGGCGCGGCCGAATGACCGCGCCCCCATTCCTTGTTCCCTCGTCCCAGGCGCCGCGCCGGCAGCGCCGACATGCTTGGGATCAGGGCCGGTTGGTCAGCCTAGGTGTGATAGGCCGATTCACCGTGTTCGTTGAGGTCGAGGCCTTCTTCCTCGATCTCTTCCTTGACGCGGCCGCCGGTGACCAGCTTGACGATGAACCAGACGATCGCCGAGCCAACGCCGGACCAGAGGATGGTGACGCCAACCCCTTTGAGCTGCGCGATGGTCTGGGTCACGAAGTCTGAGTACACCGCGACACCGCCGTTTGCGTAGTCGACGATGCCCGCGCCGCCGAGTTGCGGAGCGACCACAATGCCGGTGCCGATGGCGCCGACGATGCCGCCCACGCCGTGGATGCCGAACACGTCGAGGCTGTCGTCATAGCCAAGCATGTTCTTGAGACCCGAGCAGGCGAACAGGCAGATCGGACCAACGATCAGGCCGAGCACGATGGCGCCCATCGGACCGGCAAAACCGGCCGCAGGCGTAATCGCGACAAGACCCGCAACCGCGCCGGACGCCATGCCGAGCAGGCTCGGCTTCTTCTTGACCACCGCTTCGGCAAGCGCCCAGGAGAGAGCGCCGGCAGCCGTCGCGACGAAGGTGTTGATCAGCGCAAGACCGGCATAGGCGTTCGATTCGAGGTTCGAACCGGCGTTGAAGCCAACCCAGCCGACCCACAGAAGACCGGTGCCGATCAGCGTGAACGTCAGGTTGTGCGGACGGATCGGTTCGGACTTGTAGGACTTGCGTTTGCCGAGGATGAGCGCGCCAACCAGGGCGGCGATGCCCGAGTTGATGTGCACCACGGTGCCGCCCGCGAAGTCGAGCGCGCCGAAGGACCAGATCAGGCCCGCGCCAGCGACAACCGCTTCCGCGTTCGCCGGGTCGGAGGCCATGATCGGGCCGCCCCACCACCAGACCATGTGGGCCATCGGGTAGTAGACGACGATCGGCCAGAGGACCGCGAAGAGCACGACGCCCCAGAATTTCGCACGTTCAGCAACACCGCCGAGCACGAGGGCCGTGGTGATGCACGCGAAGGTCATCTGGAAGGCGACGAAGACGATCTCAGGGATAGCGACGCCAACCGAGAAGGTTTCCACCAGAGTCGATGTATCAACGCCCGCGAGACCGACTTTCGAGAAGCCGCCCACGAAGCTGTTGATGCCGCCACCGTCGGTGAAGGCCATCGAATAGCCCCAGCCGACCCAAGCGATCATGCCGATCGCCGTGACGACCAGAACCTGGCTGAGCAGCGAGATCATGTTCTTGGAGCGGACGAGGCCACCATAGAACAGGGCAAGGCCCGGGATGATCATGAGGAGGACGAGGACGGTCGAGACGAGCATCCAGGCGGTGTCGCCCTTGTCCACGGTCAGTTCGATCGCAGGTGCTTCCTCGACAACCTCTTCAACCGCCACATCCACGGCCGGAGCCGTATCTACCGGCGGTGCGGCGGCGTCAGCCGGCGGCGTAACGGGCGCCTCAACAACAGGCGGAGCCTCAGGCGTCGGCTGTTGGGCCGATACCGGGCTCAGCGTTGAAAGCATGAACGCTGCAGCGATTGCAGCCAAACCGGCCTTGGCGCCGGTCCCCCAAAGTGAAAGTCGATCAAATCGACTGGTTTTGTTGAACATTTGTCTCCCCTGAGGCTGACTCGCAACCGGCGCAACGATACGCATCCGCCCCGGACGGGACCGCCCCCGCAGATGCGTCCGAAGTAGGGGCGAGCCCCTGCCCTCCGGACAAGCAATGCTCCCTGCGACCTTTCCGACTCGCCCCATATTGCCCAATGATTGGGCGCCCGCTCGTCGCCGCGCTCCCGTTCAGGGCAAGCCTTGCCCCGAACGGGACCTGCCGGGCGCGATGGCGATGCGACTTTTGCCAATCCGGCTAGAGAAGGCTGGTGAACCGCCGCAAGGCTGGATCATGGGGATAGGTCCCGGACGCGCGAAAGCTGCGTCCGGGACCCTTTTTTGCGATCCCCTCGGCTTGGCCGGACATGACCGGCGCGCCGCAGCGATGGCCGCAATTAACAACGCCGCCGTAACGATTTTTTCCGCTGCGAGCCCTGTGGATAAGCCGCTTTGGTAGGGCGTCGTTAATGGCCTCCGCGCCAGTGTCGGCAAACTCCGATTAGCCATGTTCCAGTAAGGACAACGGCATGCCGAACGCCCGTACGCCCCATGTCGAGGACGACGGTTACGAGGCGCGCGGCTCTGGCGCGCTGACCCGTTTCCTGAGCGGCCTCGCCGCGTTTTCCGCCGGCGTGTTCGTCTGCGGCGCGTGCTCGTCCTATTCGGCGATGGATCCCAGCTTCAACATGGCCGTCGCGCGCGTCACCGACCCGGCCACCGGCGTCGTCAGCGAAATCCTGCCAGGCAACATGTTCGGCCATTTCGGCGCGACGTTCGGCGACCTGCTGATGCAGAGCTTCGGGTGGACCGCCATCCTGCTCGGATTTGCCCTGATGATCGGCGGCGTGCGCCGCGCATTCGGCATCGGCCAGCGTGATCCCGCCGCCTGGATCTGGGCGATGGCCGCGATCCTGTTTGCCGCCTGCTGCCTCGCCGAATGGCCGATCCCGCGTTCGTGGGACATGTCGGCCGGCCTCGGCGGCGTCGTCGGCGAAGTGATGCTCGCGCTGACCTCGACGCCGTTCGCTGCGTTGAAGATTCCCGAAGCGCAGGTGTGGGCCTCGGCGCTTGCCGGCCTGCTCACCATCCTTTTCGCCGCGATGGCCATGGGCCTTGGCGCATCCGATGCGACCTCGCTGTGGCGCTCGCTCACCCGCAAACCGGAACACGCGCCCGAGCCGCACTACGCGCCCGAACGCCCCGTCGTATCGGGCGTCCCTGCCCTGCCCTCGCGCCCCGCCACATCCGGCGGCCTCATGGGCGGCGTGATGAAACTGCTCGGCCGCAAGCCCGAGGAAGTGATCGAGCCCATCGTCTTCACGGAGGAAGACGGCTTCGACAGCGGCGAGCAAGGCTTCTTCAACGCCGTCGAAAATTCCGAAACGCAGAACCGCCAGCGTCCCATCGTCCCGCGCGTGCTCGAAAGCCGCCCTGTGCCCGGCACGAATGGGCCAGACGCGACAACCCCCGCTGCATCAGCGCCGACGCCGCGCCCCATCACGCGCCCCGCCGCACCCGCCCAGTCTTCCGGCCAATCGTCCACGCGCCCCGCTCCCTCGCAGCAGTCCGCACGCGTGCGCGACGCCTCGAGCGCAATCCCGCCGATCGAACTGCTCGACGTGCCGCCGCCGCGCCGTTCCGACGTCGATGAATCGCGCCTGCTCGAAATGGCCGACCGTCTCGGCGAAGTGCTCACCGAGTTCGGCATCAAGGGTCGCATCACCGAGGTTCGCCCCGGCCCCGTCGTCACGCTCTTCGAACTCGAGCCCGCGGCCGGTGTGCGTTCCTCCAAAGTCATCGCCCTTGCCGAGGACATCGCACGCGCCATGTCGGCGACCTCCGCGCGCGTCGCCGTCATCCCGGGCCGCAACGCCATCGGCATCGAACTGCCGAACCTCAACCGTGAAACGGTCTATCTGCGCGACCTGCTGACCGCGAACGAGTTCACACGTTCGCGCGCCGCCCTGCCCCTCGCGCTCGGTGAGAGCATCGAAGGCCAGCCGCAGATCGGCGATCTCGGCAAGATGCCTCACCTGCTGATCGCCGGCACCACGGGCTCAGGCAAGTCGGTCGGCATCAACGCCATGATCCTGTCGCTGATGTTCAAGCTGCCGCCCGAGAAGTGCCGCTTCATCATGATCGACCCGAAAATGCTCGAACTGTCGATCTACGAGGGCATTCCGCACCTTCTTGCCCCCGTCGTCACCGATCCGCAGAAGGCCGTGCTCGCCCTCAAGTGGGTCGTTCGGGAGATGGAGAGCCGCTACGAGATCATGTCCAAGATGGGCGTGCGCAACCTCGCCGGCTTCAACCAGAAGGCCGAGGAAGCCGCTGCGCGCGGCGAGCACCTCACGCGTACTGTCCAGACGGGCTGGAACAAGGAAACCGGCGAGCCGGTCTTCGAGAACGAGGCGATGAAGCCCGAGCCCATGCCGCACATCGTGGTCATCATCGACGAGATGGCCGACCTGATGCTCGTCGCCGGCAAGGACATCGAAGGCGCCGTGCAGCGTATCGCCCAGATGGCGCGCGCCGCCGGCATCCACCTCATCACCGCCACACAGCGCCCCTCGGTCGATGTCATCACCGGCACGATCAAGGCGAACTTCCCGACCCGCATCTCCTACATGGTCACCACCAAGATCGACTCGCGCACCATCCTGGGTGAGCAAGGCGCCGAACAGCTGCTCGGCATGGGCGACCTTCTCTGGATGCAGTCGGGCGGCAAGATTTCCCGCGTCCACGGACCGTTCGTGAAGGACGAGGAAGTCGAGCGCGTCGTCTCCTGGCTCAAAGACCAGGGCCAGCCGCAATACGTCGAAGGCATCACAGACGAAGTGGAAGAGGAAGCTTCAGTCGCCGACGCCGCCTTCGGCACAAGCTCGGGCGATCCGGAAGAGGACATGTATCGCGAGGCTGTTGCAGCCGTCATCCGCGAGAAGCGCCCGACCACATCCTACGTCCAGCGCGTGCTGCGCATCGGCTACAACCGCGCGGCATCGATGATCGAACGCATGGAACGTGAGGGCGTCATCTCGGGCGCGGATCATGCCGGCAAGCGGCAGATCCTCTCGCGCGACAGCCGCTCGGGCGCCAGCTCAAGCGACGAGGAAGCAGCGTAGGGTTATGCCCTACGCGCCTGCCCTCACTCGTCAGGGCTGGCGGCAGCTTCGGCTTCGGCTTTCTTTGAAGCGGCGCGGCGTGCGCGTGAGGCAGCCATGTCCTTCGCGCGCGTCACCTTTTTCTCGGCCGCGTCTGCAAGCTTCGTCTTCTTGCGCTCGATCAGCGCTTCGGCGATCAGCGGAAGCAGGCGCTCGGCCTCTTCCTTCTGCTTGGCGGCGCCGCCCTTCATGATGCGCTCGGCGTTGGCCTGGAGATTTTCCAGTTCCTTCTCCGTCATCTCGGGAATGCGCTCTGCGAGACTCATAACGACCTCCTTGGGCATCGACACCGCTGGATCAGCAGTATGCCGCAAGCCGCTGGCGTTCCCCCCGCGCTGGCACGTGCCTGCACCTACGAAAGAACGACAGGGCCGACATGCCTGCCCCGGAGGGCATTATCAAGGGAGAAGCGCCCTGCGTCACCCCTCCTGACATACCCTTTTGCGTTCCGCCCCGATTTGAGCTATACGCCACCCCATCGAGTTTCGGCCGACGACTTAGTTTTGCGCCCACCGGAGGTTCCCTCCCAATAAAGCGCTCGCTGACGACATCCACCACACTTGATACACCAGGCGGATCGCCTCGCGCGGACGTCGTCACAAACTTACTTAAGGAACGACCCATGGCTACGGGAACAGTGAAGTGGTTCAACACCACGAAGGGCTACGGCTTCATCCAACCGGATGGCGGCTCCAAGGACGTTTTCGTCCACATCAGCGCCGTTGAAGCTGCCGGCCTGCGCGGCCTCGTCGACGGACAGAAAGTGTCCTTCGAAGAGCAAGCTGACAAACGTTCGGGCAAAATGTCTGCCGTGAACCTGAAAGTCAGCTAATAGCTGCTTCACTTGACTACAGACTGAACTGAAGGCGTGCGCGTGCAGCCGCGCTGCCATCGGACAAGAGAAAGCCGGCTCCCTCGGAGCCGGCTTTTTTCGTGTCCCCATCCTGCCAGCAGGCTCGCACTCGCTACGGAATATCGCAGTAGGTCACCTTGAAGCCGCCGACGCAGAAGAAGCTTTCATCACCGACGGTGGCGACGTGGCTGACGGCGACAAGCCAGTCACGCGATTCCTGGTGAGTCACGGCAGGCACTGTCTCGCCTGCCTCGGTTTTCACGCGCGCGTATTCGGCAAGGCCCCGCCCCACCGCCTCCTGCATCGTCTCGACCGACGGCTTCAGCCAGAGGCCAAGGCCTGCCAGCCCGAGCAGCAGCACGCCCATCACGGCGAAATAGCGCTTCAGCACTTTCGGTTTCTGCGCGCGGAGCGCCGCACGCCTTGCGCGCATGCCCTCGAAGTCTTCGGAATCGTCCGGCCCCGCCATGCCCCTGTCAGCCATTTCCTGCGCTCATCCCCTCGCCTGCTCAGCCGCTGGCGCGGCCGCACCCGTGCACAGGAAGCGCGAGTAGACGCCCCAGCACTCCAGCAGCTTGCCCCCGCCCGTCGTCATGGTGGAGCGCGTCACGAGATAGAAATCGTCGAACGCATACCGGCCCGTCGCCGTATCCGGCCGCGCGACCGCGCCTTCATCCATCAGCACGACTGCGACGCCGCGATGCATCCCCTGCCCCGGCCGCGTCACATAGGCGGCCACAGCCGCAATCGCGAAAAGAAAGACCAGCACAATCGCCACGCGCATCGAACGCTCCTCACCAGAGTCGTGAGCCGCCCGCCCGGGATGTCTTATAACCCTATTTCGCGTCCGGCTGCGAGCACAGGAACTGGCCGAACAGGCCGAGGCACTCAAGCGCCGTCGTCTCGCCTGTGCGCACCGTGTATCGGGTCGCAACGAACATGTCCTCGAACTTGCGTTCGGTCGCCCCGCCGCCCAGCACATCGTCGATCAGGTCGCCCACGTCGAACCCACCGCGGCGCTCGCCCAACACCTTGTCGGCGTTGGCGCGGTGGGCCGCCTCATCCGGCCGCGTGAGAAAGCCGCCGGCCGCAAGCGCCGCCGCCATCAACAGTATCAGCAGCATTCTCATCGTGTTGTCCTCGACCCGCTTTTCCCGACCGCAGTCTTCTTGTTCGCAGTCTTCTTGTTGTTTGCAGTCTTCTCGGGCGCCGTGCACGCCTGCGTCCCTGCCCCGGATTTGCTATCCCAATCCTTGAGCCATTTCTTGGGCGCATTATGGCGCCACTGTCTTTCGAGATAGGCCCTGAGTTCGGCCGCCTTCAACCGATTCAGCCGCGCGAGGACCATGGGATAATTCCGGTAATGGTCCGTGATGTGAAATGTCTCGGGATCCGCCGCGCACAGCATCTCGCGTTCGTCAAACGGCACCTGGCCCAGCACCACGCTGTCATCCTCGCTTCTTAGGCGCGTGAAGAACTTCCCGAACGCCTTCCAGGCCGGATGACCATAGGACGTCGAGTATTCCGTATGCGGAAAGGCCCCTGCGATGGCGTGAAACTGTTTCGGCGTCATTGCGTTAGCTTGCTCTCCCAGACCCCATACCAAAACAATCAGGGTCGAAGCATAGGACTGAACCGGTGTTCATGAAAACAGGGCGAAAAAACCTTGAGCCGGTCTTGTTTTTGCCGGCCCCGGGAACGAGGTTCATCGCCATGAGCATCATCAGCACCATCTTCCCCCTCGCCCTTTCCGTGTCCGCGCAAGCGCTGGCCGCTCCCGTGGCCGGAGCGCCCGTCTTTACGCCCACGCCCACGCCCA
>Ga0105048_10012002_pt1 | contig 13617 bp, 10 predicted proteins | sample MAT05_FD_78382 | JGI IMG/M metagenome (GOLD analysis project Ga0105048, IMG submission 78382) | Freshwater microbial communities from Lake Fryxell liftoff mats and glacier meltwater in Antarctica - MAT-05 | ecosystem: Environmental > Aquatic > Freshwater > Ice > Liftoff microbial mat | place...
CACCTCCAGCGGCACCAGGGTCGGCCGCCATGGGGTGCGCAAAACCCACACTGGGCGAAACGGCAAGCATCACGGGGCGGGTGCATGCGCAGATGGATCTCATCACCGCAGCGTTCGCGTGCGACTTGACTCGGTCAGCTTCGTTGCAGCTGGGGATCTGCGACGGCGGCATGGATGACGCGGTTCCGGGTGTGAACCAACATGGCACCACGCATGCTATCGGTGACAACAACGGACAACCCACGGACATCGACAACCACAAGAAGTACGATCGTTGGTTTGCGGCGCGCTGGGCCTACCTTTTGGGACGGATGGATTCAATCAAAGAAGGCAACGGTACGTTGCTCGACAACACTCTGATTTTGTTTGGTTCCGACACAACCACTTTGCAGGTTCGTGCCTTGGGGCCTCACTACCACACACGCTTTCCTTTGTGGATGGCGGGCGGCGGTAACTTCGCGTTCAAGAGCGGGCAGGCAATCAAGTTGCCTGATCCCGGTCGCGAACCCGGTAGCCCAGGCGACATGGCAAAGTGGGTGGTTCACCAACGCTTGCTTACCTCGATTGCGCAATCATTCGGAATGCCTAACGACAGCTTTGGCACCGTCGACCCGGGCAAGGGTCCGTTGGCTCAGTTGACCAGGGTGTAGAGGGCATTTCTATGTACTGGCTCACATCTGAGCCGGTACAATGCCCGCTGACGTTAAACGCGTTGCTGTTTGTTCCAACAGGCGCAACGCGCTGCCTTGCGATTCCAAAAGAGGTACGGTAGCCACGCAGGTGGCGGGGAAGGTTCGCTGTAGGCGCTGCCTTTCGCCTTCCTGTTGTTTTGCAACGTCGTTCACGGTACTCGCGGCCTCACTCAGCGCATAAGCAGATTCTGCCAACAGGGCAGGGGCGTGTTCAAAAGCGGGCAGCTCTTCAAGCGCGTTCGCTATCTCTTCCGTCGTGAGTAGGCCAGGTGATTCCATCACACGGTTCAAGATAAACGCCTTGGGGCCTACTCCTAACACTTCAAGTTGCTTCGCGAACGCCATGGCTTCGTCCAAAGCTTGGGGCTCGGCGATACACACCACCACCACTGCCGTCGTTGGTCCAGTTAACAGGGCCTGCACAGTGCGCGTGCGCGTAAGAAAACCTTCCAAAACAGGCTGAAAATCCGCCAAAAAGTCGCCGAGGTCTGAAAGAAATCGGTTTCCCACCAATCGCGAAAGGGCACGTAGCACCACGGCGCCGCTAGATCCGAATCTCCCGATGTTCAGCAGTGTGCGTCCGCCCGAAGGAGGAATGAGCCATTTGACCATTGGGCTGCCGATGGCACCGGCCAACCGGCTTGGTGCATCGAAAAACTCTAAGGCGTTCGCTGCGGGCGGCGTGTCCAGAATCACCAGATCGAAGCGTGGATCGTCGGTAAGTGTTTGCAACGAAAGGGCCGCCGCATATTCTTGCGCGCCTGAAAGTGTGGTCGTGATCTGCTGGTAGATCGTGTTCGCAAGGATGCGATCTTTGCGTGCCGGGTCGATTGCAAATTCACCCACCAATGCCGCAAACGCCTCGACAGCGTCGATTCGTGCGGCGAAGAGTGAGTTCGCTGCGATGCCAAGCTTTAGGGCTGTGCTTTCGGGCAACGCGCGTGGTTGTGGATCCAGTTGCGGCAGCGCCAAGGCATCCACCAACCGCGGTGCGGGATCTATTGTGGCCACGACGGTTCTAATGCCTGCCCGTGCGGCTGCGACACCCAAGGCAGCGGCCGCAGTAGTTTTCCCTACACCGCCGGGCCCGGCGCAAATCACCACGCGCTTGCCAGCGAGCGGGTTCTTCATCAATCCACGCGCAACAAAACAATTGTCACGTTGTCTTTGCCACCGGCGTTGTTGGCAGCGTCCACAAGAAGCTGGCAGGCCTGTTCAAGATCGTGATGGTTGTTAAGGATCTCTTCAATCGCTGTATCGGCTACCTCTCCCCACAACCCGTCTGAACACAGCAGGTAGACGTCATGTCGGGTGAAGGTGTTTTGGTAGACCGTAGGCTCAACTTCATCCTTGGATCCCAAGGCGCGCGTCACGACGTTCTTCGGCGCCATCGCAGCCAAAGCGGCCTCAGAGATGTCCGGTTTGGCCGCTTTCATTTCCTCAACAATGGAATGGTCACGCGTCAACCGCGTCAACTTGCCTGCGCGCACACGGTAGGCGCGCGCGTCTCCCACATGGGCCACGCAAAGTTGGGTTTGGCCTATGGCCAGGGCCACCGCTGTTGAGGCCATACGGTTCAACTCAGGGTCGCGCATTGCCGCAGAACGAATCGATGAGTTGGCTACCTTAAGGCCCACGTTCAAGATGTTGGCGCCCAAGGAAGCTTGTTGGGACATCGGGAATGGCCATGGATCGCGTTCGTTCGTTATGCGATGAATGAAGAACTTTTCTAGTTCATCAATCGTAATTCTCGCGGCAACGTCTCCCGCAGCTCGTCCACCCATTCCATCGGCTACAACGAACAGGCCCAAATCGCGGCGCAGGCCGAAGGCGTCTTCGTTGTTCTGCCGGACATTGCCTTGGTGGGTGAGTCCCGCAGCATTCAGGGTGAGGGGGGGAATGGTTTCGTTTGGGCGGGTCATTTGAACGTACCGCTAAAGTTTACACCGATGTCGCGCGCTTCACTGCGTTCTTCCATCGGTCGTACGCCTCTTTCCGTTTAAATTCGGTCGTGTGCGGCTCGAATCGACTAAACCGCGCGCTGATGCCCCCTTCGGGTAGACCGGGCCAATGCCGAAGTCCGGCACCCACCGACGCTAGCCTTGCCGCTCCCAAAGCGGTTGTCTCGATCAGGGACGGCCGCTCAAGAGGTGTGCCCATGGCATCGGCTTGAATTTGCATCAGCAAATTGTTTGCTGTGGCTCCCCCGTCCACCCGCAAAACATTGATGGATTGGCCTGCATCCGCTTCCATGGCCCGAACGATATCGACGTTCTGAAACGCCATCGCCTCCAACGCCGCGCGAGCGATATGCCCTTTACCCGTACCGCGGGTGAGCCCCGTAATGAGTCCACGTGCGTCCGGTTGCCAATGCGGGGCGCCCAACCCAGTAAATGCAGGCACGATGGTGACGCCGCCGCTATCAGGTACGGACGCTGCCAACGCTTCGATGTCTGCGGTCCGTTCGATGATGCCAAGTCCATCGCGTAGCCATTGCACCAACGCTCCGCAAACGAAAGCGCCGCCTTCCAACGCATATTGAGTGGTGCCGTTTGCCGTCCAAGCCACCGTCGTCAACAAACGATTGCGAGAAGCGACTGGCGACGATCCGATGTTCATCAGCAGAAACGAACCAGTACCAAACGTGCACTTGGCATCGCCTGCTGTGACACACCCTTGTCCGAACAAAGCCGCTTGTTGATCGCCCGCCATACCCGTTATCACGATGCCGTCCGCAATACCGGGAACACCATGGGTTAGGGCCAAATTGCCGGTGCAGGGAGTTACTGTGGGCAATAGGGCCTTTGGAATGCCGAACAACGCGCACAACTCTTCGCTCCAAACGCCCGAGCGAATGTCAAACAGCTGCGTTCGCGCGGCGTTTGAGGCGTCCGTGATATGCGTGCGGCCGCCCGAAAGCCGCCACACCAAGAAACTGTCGATCGTGCCAAACGCAAGCTCGCCGCGCTCGGCGCGCATCAGAATGTATGGATCGCTTTGCAGCAGCCAGGCAAGCTTTGTCGCTGAAAAATAGGGATCTACAAGCAGACCTGTAATCTCTTGCAGCTTCGCTTCCTGTCCATCTTGGCGAAGCTTTTCGCAGGCCGCACTGGTGCGCCGATCTTGCCACACAAGGGCAGGGGATACCGGTTTTCCTGTGGCACGATCCCACAGCACCACGGTTTCGCGTTGGTTGGTGATGCCGATGGCAGCAACTTGGTGATCTGCTCCCACCATGGCGCTTGCTTGCCCCCAGGCTGCCAGCACCGAATCCCAGATCGCTTGTGGATCGTGTTCCACGAGCCCAGGCGCTGGGTAGCTTTGTGGGATTTCTTTGTAACCTCGGCCAACAACGATCTCGCCACTGTCTAAAAACAGAACGGTTGTACCGGTGGTGCCTTGATCGATAGCTGCGATAAGCGGGGCCGACGCCATGGTCGCAGTGTACGTCAATTGTGGGGAAGGTGGCGTTTGAAGAACTTCGATAATGCTTCGGCGAGAATGTGCTTTTCAAGGTCAATGCCAGCCAGATGTCCTGAACGTTCCAGCCACAACCGTTCAACTTGTTCGCTGCCTAAACTTCCCGCGATTTCCAACGAGTCTTCCATCGGGATCGTTGTGTCCTTTTGTCCATGCGCCACAAGCGTCGGTTGCATGATGCTTGGAAGGTCTGCTCGCACTTCTTGCATGAGGTCCAACAAACTGTTCAATGCGGGCAGGGGCATAACAGGCAATCCCGGGTTCTTTAATTTCATGATCGGATCTTGAACATCGGGGCCTCCCCATTTCGGCACATAACCCAGCGGGCTGTCGACAACGAAATTGGGTAGCAAGTTTAACCAGCGGATGGCCCTTCGTTGAGACGACTTCATCCGAAGCGGCGTCGCGATGACAGCCAACGCCGCCACGTCTTTGGGACGTTGCCTGGCAAGCCTTAGCGCCAACAGCCCGCCGGTGGAAAAACCGACAATACCTACAGCGCGCCCGCCGTTTGAAGCAACCGCGCGATCTACAGCTTCGTTGGCAGTGGCCAGCCACTCGGGCCAACGGGTTTTGATCAGAGCTTCGGGATCCTGGGCATGACCTGCCAAAACAGGACCCACAACTGTAAAGCCATCGTCTGCCAAAGCAACTCCCAAGGGGCGTACCTCGAAGGGTGTTCCTGTCAGACCATGAAGGCACACCAGTGCCCCCTGCGTGCCGGAAATGAAGAACGGTTTGGTGTCACCGCTGCCTTGTTCCGGTGTTTTTGTTAGCCGGGCCCACGTGGTTTTGAACGACATCGGTACTGTGCCTTCGTTGGGAATTGGTGGGGGGATGTAGGGATTGGCTCAATTCGTCATATTAGAGCGTAAGCGGTGCCACAGGAAGGTGCGGGTACAGGAAAAAGATGCCGGGTTCTCTAAACTTACGGGCGATTGTCATTAAACTAGAACGCTGTGTCAGCCGAAGAGCAGAAGGAGAAGATTTTCCCCTGTTTGTGTTTGTGCACCAACAGACATCGAGTTAGCCGAAGAAACCAAGCAGAACCATGAATTTGGCCGTGTCAGATACACCCACTCGGAGGGCACCTGGGGCAACCCCAGTTGTACCTGAAAAGCGTGGACGTGTTGGCGCTCCTGTGCGGAGGGTTTTGGTCGTCGATGACGAAGAGAATCTGCGCCACATGTTGCAGCTTATGCTGCGCAAAGAGGGCTACGACACTGTTGGTGCAAGCAACGTTGATTCGGCCTTGGCGGAACTAGAAGCTGCGTCGTTTGACATTGTGTTGACTGATCTTCGCATGCCGGGGCGCAACGGTATGGAATTGGTAGATGAGATCCGCCGGCGTCGGCTTGCTTGCACGTTGGTTGTGATGACCGCTTACGGTAGCCGCGATGTAGCGATCGAAGCCCTCAAGCGAGGTGCTTACGACTACCTCTCGAAACCATTTGATTCGGAAGAATTGATTCTCCTGCTCCGCAAAGCTGAAGAACGAGAGCGATTGGCGCTAGAGAACACACGGTTGCGGCGTCGGCTGGCGGAAGGTCCGTCGGAATCGGGCGTGCCAGGTATGGTTGGCGGCAGCGCCGTGATGGTTGCTCTCTTCCGCACGTTGCAAAAGGTCGCAGAGTTCAAAACCACTGTGCTTGTTCAAGGTGAATCAGGAACAGGCAAAGAATTGGTGGCGCGCGCGCTGCATGCGCTTTCGCCGCGAAATACAGCCCCCTTTGTAGCCATCAACTGTGCGGCAATTCCCAACGCATTGTTGGAATCTGAATTGTTTGGTCACAAGAAAGGCGCGTTTACGGACGCGGTTCGCGATCACAAAGGACTCTTCGAGGAGGCCAACGGAGGAACCTTATTCCTGGATGAGATTGCGGATATGCCGGTATCACTTCAAGTGAAGCTGTTGCGTGTGTTGCAAGAAGGCCAGGTACGCAAAGTAGGGGACGATCGAGATTTGAACATTGACGTTCGCGTCGTTGCGGCCTCCGCAACCGATTTGGTGCAAGCCGTTGCCGCTGGTCAATTTCGCGAGGACTTGTTCTATCGACTCAACGTGGTTGCGTTAAAGGTTCCCGCCCTTCGAGATCGAAGGGAAGACATTCCGGCGTTGGTCGCCCATTTGGTTGAACGACTCAACGAACGTTTAGATTTGTCGGTTCGAAAGGTGTCTTCCGAGGCGATGGCGGCTTTTATGGATGCCCCCTGGCCAGGAAACGTTCGAGAACTGCAAAATGCACTTGAACGAGCGATGGTGTTGGCCGACGGCGAAGAAGTTACGCTTGCCGGTCTCACATCGTCGTTGCGTCCGCACGAGGGAACGATCGACTCCAACGCGATGGCTGCAGCAGCGTTGCGACCCACACTAAAGATGGCCGAAGAACAGGCAATCCGTAAAGCCTTGATTCTCAGCGAGGGTAACCGTGGCAAGGCCGCTGGGTTGCTCGGGTTGTCCACCAGGGCGCTGCTTTACAAGTTGCGTGAGTATGGCTTGGGAGCACTGGACCCAGCGGTCAGCCCCCAAACCTCTACCAAGAAACCGGGGTCGTCCAATGTGTGACTCGGTTCGTAAGGTTCATCACTTTTTTGACAGTGGAATCAACTGGGCTTACTCTAGTTTACACTTCATGACATGTATACGTATGTCCGTACAATCTGCTCGCCCGAACGACGAAAGCCGCGACGGGGAAGGACTGACGCATGGCGCGTAACTGCGTAGGACTGGATATCGGTTCAAGCTCAATCAAGATGGTCCAGCTCAAGGAGTCCTCGGACGGCATCCACTTGGTCAATTTTGGCATTGAGCTATTGCCTTCAGAAACCATCGTCGACGGCGCCATCATGAACCAGGCCGCCGTCGTGGAAGCGATCCGCCGGCTGCGGGATAGCCTGCGCATTCGCCAGAAAGATGTGGCGACGGCCATCTCGGGTCACTCGGTTATCATCAAGAAGATCCAAGTTCCAGAAATGACGCCTGAGGAACTTGAAGAACAGATTCCTTGGGAAGCCGAACACCACATTCCGTTTTCAAAAGACGACGTTCATATTGACCACGAGATTCTCAACAAGAGCAACGGCCAAGGTCAGATGGATCTGATGTTGGTTGCTGCCAAGAAGGAAGTTGTTGAGGACTATTCCCTGGTGGTGCGGGAGTCGAAGATGGTGCCAGCCGTGATGGAAGTGGCTGCTTTCTCAGTGCAAAACGCCTTCGAAGTCGCGTATTCGATGCCCCAAGATGAGGCTGTTGTGTTGGTTAATGTTGGTGCGGCTCTTTCAAACATTAACATCGTTGCTGCAGGAACCAGCGCTTTCACGCGCGACGTAACGATGGGTGGGGATGCGTTCACCGAAGAAATCCAGAAGCGACTCAACGTAAGCCGCGAAGAGGCAGAAGCCTGGAAAATAGGCTCGACGGGCGATGGCGCACATGAGGTTATCCCGCAAGAAGTTGAAGCGGTGTTGACCGAGGTCGCCGAAAACATGGCGGGTAAGTTCCAGCGTTCGTTGGACTTCTTTTTAGCCACGGCAGGCGATCTGAAGATCTCGAAGATCTATCTTTGCGGAGGGGCATGCAAAGTGCCCGCACTGCAAAAGGCGCTTGAATCCCGCGCTAAAGTGCCGGTCGAGGTAATGGATCCGTTTCGTCGGTTCATCATCGACGAGAAGAGATTCGACATGACCTTCTTGCGAGAACATGCGCCTGAGGCCACCGTGGCTGTGGGGCTTGGACTTCGCCGTGTAGGGGATCACGCATGATTCGCATAAACCTTCTACCTCAGAAGAAGCAACGGAAAGCCGAGGCGGGCCAAAAGCAGCTCGTTTATATGGCGTTTTCGCTGTTGGTGGTCGTTGGAGGATTGGTGGTGTTGCACATGAGCGCGCAGGGCGACCTTGACGCCGTAACCCGCGAAACCCAGGTGATCCAAGCGGAGATTGATAGGTTCAAGTCTGAGCTTGGCGACTACGATCAAGTGCGTGCTCAACGTGAAGAGCTCCTGCGCCAGCAAGAAACGATTAAGAAGCTTGAAGAACGCAGAACCGGTCCTGTGTTTCTGTTGCGGGAGATTGCCGAGATCTTGACGTCTGGCAAAGGCCCAACGTTTGATCGATTGACCTACGAAGAGACTGTACGCCGCGATCCAAACTCAGGTTTCAACGCCGCTTGGGACGTGCGTCGCGTTTGGCTGCAAAGTTTTGAAGAACAGGAGCGGCAGGTCAAGATCACAGGCGCGGCAAAGTCGAACGAGGACGTCGCAGAGTTCTTAAAGAGACTGCAGGCGTCCGTGTTCTTCAAAGATGTTGTCTTGGAGCAAACTTCACAGGTTTCGTCGGCGAAGAATGCTGAAATGAAACACTTAACGTTCAGCCTCGGTACGGGAGTTATCTACTGACATGAACGAGCAAATCGCAAAGCTTCTAAAGCTCAAAACCCCTGCCAAAATCGGCATTACGGCGGCTGTGGCCGTCGCGATCTGCGGACTTTACTACGTGGGATTCTACACAGACGTTGATGATGGGATTTCCCGCGCCAAGGCTGCACAAGTTTCCGCCAAACAGGAACGCGAATCGTACGAGCGTCGCAAGACAGAGTACCTTGCGTACCGCAACGAGCTGACCTTGCTGCAGGAAAAGCAACGGGAAATTCTCCGCGCGCTGCCGAAGGAGCAAGACATTCCGTCGTTCATCAGCAGCATTCAAGAGCAAGCCGAGCTGGCGGGCCTTGAGGTTCTAACCTTGAACATCGACGAAGAAATTCCAGAACAACTTTACGTCAAGATCCCAGTGAAGATGGAGGTTCGCGGAAACTACCATGCCATCACGCGGTTCTTCAAAAGCGTCTCCGAGCTTCGGCGTATTGTGAACGTTGAAGAACTTGCGATGAATCCAGAGAAACTCAACTCAGAAGTTGAATCTGATGCGCCTGTTAAGCTGCGGGCTCGCTTTATCGCAGCGACCTTCCGATACAAGGAAGGCAAAGGAGGTTGAACATGAAGAATACCGCTTTTCTTCTATTATCCACGGGACTGCTTGCGCTCAACGGCATGGCCGCGCAAGCGCAGTCCCCCGCAGCGCCAGCGCCAGTCCCTGGGGCGGTGGCGGTTGCAGCTCCTGCAGCAGCTCCTCCAACTTCAGAGCAACGAACGGCGATGCTTCGGCGAAAAGTTCTTCGTGATGAAGACTTTATCGAATCTGACATCAATCGGGATCCGTTCCGGCCGTTTCTTTCGCTTTTCGTTACCAAGTCCGTCGCCACGCCGCGGGCAACTCCAGCCATTTTCGACAAGTTCGCGCTTGAGGAACTTTCGTTGATAGCGGTCGTTTCAGGTACTGACAAACCGATGGCGATGTTCCGCGATCCAGGTGGGATGGGGCAGGTCATCAAACGTGGTGACTATCTTTCAAAGTCGGGTGCCCGGGTCACGAAGATCCTGGGTGACCGTGTAATTTTAGAGCTCAATGAGGTCGTGGGGACGGGCGAAGCCCGCGCGATCGAGAAGGCCATTCTCGTCAATCCGGAGGCAGCTCAACAATGAGCCGAACGAAGGCAATCATGGGGTCCATGGCGGCACACAAGTGGGTCGTTCTTACTGTGGCAGGTTTCTTGGTGTCATTGCAGGCAACTGCAGTGGTCGCTGGGGATCCATTCACGTCAACCAGCCAAGTCACACAGGGGGGCTCAATAAGCACGAGCGAGCAACCCGATGGGCGAACAAGGCTTACCATCAAGGCTTCCTCCAAGCCGAAATTCACCACTTGGAAGATGGAGCGACCCTCTCGGGTGGTTGTCGACATCTCGGGTGGTGCGGTTTCCGGCGCGGATGCTCCCTTTGATGCAGGAACGTTTGCTGTCGGTAACGTCAGTACAACGAGCAGCCCGCAGGAGGGAAAGACGCGCGTCACCATGACGTTGCGACGAGGCGCTGATTACCAAGTGCAAGCGCTAGGCAACAATATCGTAGTCGACGTGACACCTTGGGAAGTTCCACCAAAGATCGTGGCAGCCGCTGACCCAGCGTTGCTCGATGCTGCCCGCAAGGAAGCTGCCGAGGCCGCACGCGCTCGCGTTGAAGCCGAAGCGCGTGCGAGCAAGGCCGAAGAAAACGCCCGTTCCGTTGTTTCGGAAGAGCGTAAACTTGGCGAGCAAAACCGCCGGCAAGTGGCAGAACAATCTGCTCGCGCTGTGGCCGAAGAACGCCAGCAAGCCGCTCGCGCTGTGGCCGAAGAGCGCCAGAACGCCGCTCGCACTGTGGCCGAAGAACGCCAGCAAGCGGCCCGCGTTGTGGCCCAAGAACGCCAGCAAGCGGCCCGCATTGTGGCGGACGAACGACAACGTGTTGAGCAGGCACGCCGCGAGGCTGCTGAGCAAATGCGGGTGACAGCTGCTGACGCTCTATCCAAGCTAGACGCACAAAGAACCGCCTTGGAGGCAAGCCGCGCGAAAACGGACGCAGCTCGGCTTGAAGCGGAGAGGATGGCAGCGGACCTGGCCACCGAACGCGTTGCCCTAGCGCGAGCCCGCAAAGGTGTGCAGGAAGCACAGAAAGCGGCCATCACTGCGCAGCAAACTGCTGCCGAAGGCCAGCGCCGCGATGAGCAAATTGCTGCTGATCGCGCCGCAAAACACTTGGCCAAAGAACAATTGGCCCTTGAACAGCGACGAACGCAGGCTGAAACAGCAGAGAAGGCCGCTGCCCAGGCGATGGAACGTCTCGCTGTTCAGAAGCAAGACGTGGAATCTCGTCAACAACAGGCAGAACGCGCACGTTCAAGCGCGCTTGACGCTGCGAAGATGCTTGAATCGGATCGACAAAAGGCGGCCTTGGCGCGCCTTGAAGCCGAGCGCCTGCGCACCACGGCCGAGCTTGCAGAACGCAAAGCCAGGAACCTGCTTGGACAAGCGGAACTTGCTCAGAAACAGGCTGAAATTCACCAGCAACAAGGCCGCAAGGACGATGCAGAGGCGTCTCGCTTGGTCTCCTTAGCTCGTCAACAAACCGAACAAGCTCGCGCCACGGCACAGGCGGCGCAAGTTGATGTGGCTCGAATGGAAAGCGAACGAAAGCAGCTTGCAAGCGAACGCGAAGCGCTGGGACGTCAGCAGGCAGCGTTGGCGGAATCTGAGAAGCAGGCAGCCTTGGTTGCCAAGCGCGCCAACGAGGTCACCGCCAAAGCGGCCGACGTGCAATCCGCGATGGCCCGCTTGGAACAAGAAAAGCAGGCTCTTGCCGCGCAAAAGAAGGCGCTGGCGGAACAACAAGCTGAACTTGCTCAAAGATCGAAAGCGAATGCAGCCGAACGAGTCGAATTGGACACCAAAGCGAGCTCGTTTGAGCAAGCAATGAAGGCACAGCAAGTGGCTCTTGCCAAGGCGGCTTCTTCACAAGATCGTGAACAGGCTCGGCTTAAATTGGCAGAGAATGAACTGACCTCAACCAAGGCTGAACTTGCAAAACGCGAGCAGGCACTGGCTGAAGTTTCGGCAAACCAGGCAGCACAGGGAAAGCACGCCGCCAACGATCAAGCGACGCTCACTGCTGCAAAAACGGCTTTGCAAAAGGCAGTCGCTGCGCATCTAGAAGCTGAGCAACGCCGAGCAAATCAAGAAGAAAAGTTGCTGGCTTTGGCAGCTGAACGTCAGTCGCTTGAAGCAAACCGCGCAACAATGGAGCGGGAACTTGTTGGGCTCAAGTCTGAGTTGGCAACCGCAAAAGCGGAAGTGGCCCGCCTCAAGCTCACTCCCAAGTTCCAAGCGGCGCCCGTTGAGGCCGTCGCGGAAGTAAAGGCTTCTGCGAAGGCTGCCCCCGTACCCGCCGCCCCTGCCTCTGTGCCGGTAATTCCTGTACGAAAAGCGCCTCCCGTAGTCGCAGCGCTTCCGCAGGAAAACCGGGTTGTGTCTGCCGCCCAAACGCGACAACACTCTGTGACCCTACGGGTTCCTAGCCGCGTAAGCCGCATTGACTTTGTCGATGAGCCTTCCCGTTCTTCGGTTATCATCGAGCTTGAAGAGCCAACGGATTTTACCATCGAGCGCAGCACAGGACGTCGCGTGACCTTGCGGTTGCATCATGCAGATCTTCCAAAACTACTGGAACGAAGCATGGATGCCACGCAGTACTTCGGGCCTGTGCGGGTGATCAACTCGTACCGGGATCCGGCAGAGCGAGGCGCCGTGCGAGTTGAAGTTGAACTCGCCGAAATGGTGCCCAATCGCGTGCGTACGGATGGCTCGTTGCTTTATTGGGACTTCGACAAGTCTCGTCCAGGCAGCGCTGCCACTGTGTTGCCAGGTGTCTTCGAGCTTCCGCCAGTTGCGGTCGCAGGATTCACGACGATGGGATTGCCCATGTTGGTTGCACAATCCCAAGATGCTACCGCTCCTGCGCCGTCTCGGCGTCCGGGCAACGCGAAGAAGCGCTTCAATGGTCGCCGCATAGATCTTGATTTCAAAGGTGCCGACATTCACAACATCCTGCGTCTTTTGGCAGAAGTCGGCGGCGTGAACATCGTTACTTCTGATGACGTTAAAGGCGAAGTCACCATAAAGATGCGTGACGTTCCTTGGGATCAGGCCTTGGATGTTGTGCTCCGAGCGAAAGTCTTGGGCCAAGTTCGCGAAGGAAATCTGATTCGCGTGGCTCCTATCCAGGTGCTGGAAAAGGAACTTGAGCAAGAGATTTCCAAGCAGAAGCAACTCACAGAAGTTATGCCGACGGAAACCCGCCTCATCGGAGTTTCTTACGCTGAGGCAAAGGACCTCGAAGCGCGAACAAAGGATCTTCTTTCGGGTCGCGGCAAAGTCTCGGTCGATGAACGTACGAACAACCTCATTGTTTCGGACGTTGCAAAGAACCTGGCTTTGGTAGAAGAGTTGGTGCGCAACCTAGACACGCAAACCGCACAGGTCGTGATCGAAGCACGCATCATCGAAGCCCGATCAACCTTCACACGGGCCTTGGGCGTACAGTGGGGTGGTTCAAGCTTCTTAGACCCCGAACATGGCAACCCCACAGGTTTGGTATTCCCGAACCGCATCGGCGTCGGCGGTGGTGCAGACGATGCAAACGGAGGATCTGCGCAAGGATTGGTGCCTAGGCCGGCGAACGGAGTCCCTGCAAGCCAAAGCCCTAACTACGCAGTTAACCTTCCGGCCGCGGTTGGCGCCGGAAGTGGTGGTGCGTTGGGATTGACATTGGGATCGTTGGCAGGGGCTTTCAACCTCAACGTTCGCCTTTCAGCTTTAGAGCAAAGCGGCCAAGTCCGCATCCTTTCGTCGCCGCGTATATCTACGATGGACAACGTTCAGGCCTCAATAGAGCAGGGCGTTGCGATTCCTATCTCCGTCATCAGCGCACAGGGCGTGCAAACTGTGTTCGTGGACGCGAAGCTGAACCTAACTGTGAAGCCCCACGTAACCAATGAGGGCACGGTTATCATGAAC
>Ga0105048_10012004_pt1 | contig 13617 bp, 11 predicted proteins | sample MAT05_FD_78382 | JGI IMG/M metagenome (GOLD analysis project Ga0105048, IMG submission 78382) | Freshwater microbial communities from Lake Fryxell liftoff mats and glacier meltwater in Antarctica - MAT-05 | ecosystem: Environmental > Aquatic > Freshwater > Ice > Liftoff microbial mat | place...
ACAAATTCAATTGCAGAACCATCCTGACTTTCAATCATTTCCCTTACTTTTCCAATCCAAGCTTCTATACCTGTCTCCCTGTTTTGGTTTTGGTCTTTATGGGCCTCTTTGTATTTCCAGTGTGCGGCAAAACCTTTTTCAGCAATGGCATCCATCCGCTCAGTTCTGATCTGAACCTCTACCCATTGCCCTGTTCTACTCATCACCGTTACATGCAAAGATTCATACCCATTACTTTTTGGTGTACTTACCCAGTCCCGCAATCTGTCAGGATTGGGTTTGTAAAAATCAGTAACTATGGAATATACTTTCCAGCAAGCAGCCTTTTCGTCTTCAAGTTCGGTATCTAAAATAACACGAATAGCAAACAGGTCATAAATCTCTTCGAAGCTTACCTTTTGTTTTTTTATTTTGTTGTAAATAGAATGAATACTCTATGGCCTTCCTTTAATCGTGTAATTGAAGCCAGCAGAATTTAGTGCATCATCGATTGGTTCTACAAACTCTTTAATAAATTTATTTCTTATCGCTTTCGTTTGTTGTATTTTATTTGCAATATCACGATAAACATCTGCTTCTGTATATTTAAGATACAGATCTTCAAGTTCCGTTTTAATACTATAAAGACCCAATCTGTGAGCAAGGGGAGCATACAAAAAAATAGTTTCGGAACTTATTTTTAATTGCGAGTTTCTGGGCATACTTTCCAGAGTGCGCATATTGTGCAACCTGTCTGCTATTTTAATGAGAATAACCCGAACATCCTCTGAAAGGGTCAGCAGCATCTTTCTGAAATTTTCTGCCTGCTGGCTGCTACCCTGCTGAAAAACGCCTGAAATCTTTGTTAAACCATCTATAATTTGCGCTACTTTCTTTCCGAATAGTTTCGAAATATCAATTAGCTCCATGTCCGTGTCTTCCACCACATCGTGAAGTAATGCCGCAATTACGGCAGTAGGACCTAAACCAATTTCATCTACACAAATCTGGGCTACAGCTATTGGATGAAAGATATATGGCTCACCAGATTTCCTTCGCATTTCCTTGTGCGCTTCCAATGCGGTCCGAAACGCAAGTCTTACTTGTTTCGAGTCTGCATCTTTCATCAATGGCCTCACAGATTTCATAAGCTTTTTGTATCTGCTTACGATCTCTTTATTTTCTGCCTGAATATCTATTTCTATTTCCATAACCCGCTTATTTTAAATAGTTTGTGAAAATTATTTTTCATAAACCTTTAAAAAAATTCTGAATGCAATTAGCATTTTGTCAATCACTATTGGGGTAGAATTTCCATAAAAAAATATGTTCCTTTTTTTAATATTGATTTGTATTCAAATCAGCCCATACCGATTTTATTATTTCTTCAAACAAGCTCCGCAAAATCTTGGTTATACTTGCATATAATTTCTACATCATATTATGCCTAACAGGCTTATTAATAGCTCTTCTCCATATCTTTTGCAACATGCCCATAATCCTGTAGATTGGTTTCCTTGGGGAGAGGAGGCTTTATCAAAAGCACTGTCTGAAAATAAATTAATCTTACTTTCTGTGGGCTATTCAGCCTGTCATTGGTGCCATGTAATGGAGAAAAATTGTTTTGAAGATGAAGCAGTTGCGGCTTTAATGAATGCCAATTTTGTTAACATAAAAGTAGATAGAGAGGAACGCCCGGATGTGGACCAGATTTACATGGAAGCCCTTCACCTTATGGGTCAAAGAGGTGGATGGCCAATGAATGTTTTTCTTACCCCCAACCAGTTGCCGTTTTTTGGAGGTACTTATTTTCCTCCTCAGCAATGGACTGAAATTTTAATTGAAATATCTGCAGCTCATCAAAAAAGACCCGAAGAGTTAGAAAAAGCTGGTATTGAACTGAAAGAGGGCCTATCCGTATCTGAAATTAACCGTATGTCAAACAAGTTATCATCCAGAACTGTTGGCCAAAATCCAATTAAGCAACTAGAAGGTGTTTTTGATAATTTCAAAGCAGAGTTTGACACGGAATGGGGTGGGTTTGGTTCTGCACCAAAATTTCCAATGCCATGTGTTTATGATTTCTTATTGTTTTATCATCACTTAACTGACGATAAAACAGCCCTTAAAATGTTGACAACTTCACTGGAAAAAATGGCTTATGGTGGGATCTATGACCAGCTGGGAGGAGGCTTTTCCCGATATGCTGTGGATGGCGAATGGAAGATTCCCCATTTCGAAAAAATGCTTTATGACAATGCACAGTTGCTTTCCTTGTATAGCCATGCCTATGGAGCAACTTTAGATATTTTGCATCGGGATGTGTGTTTTGGAATAGTCAATTTTTTAAAACAAGAGTTAATCTCAGAAGAAGGAGCTTTTTATTCAGCTTTAGATGCTGATAGCGAAGGAGTTGAAGGGAAATATTATGCATGGAAGAAGGAAGAAATATTAGAGATTCTTGGAGATGGAGGGGAGGAATTCTGTAGTTTTTTCCAGGTTACAGATGAAGGTAATTTTGAGAATGGGCTAAATGTTTTTTGGCGAACTGTTTCTGAGGAAGATTTTACATTGTTGTATAGTAACCGAAGCCATTCGGATATCCATAAATTTATAGTTGAAAGTAAGAGGAAACTATTAGAAGCCAGAGATAAAAGAGTGAAACCAGGTCTGGATGATAAAATCCTCACGAGTTGGAATGCATTAATGACTAAAGGTTTAATAGATGCTTACAGAGCATTTGATCAACCGGAAATGTTGAAACTGGCTTATGACAATGCTACTTTCATTTCTGAAAAAATGTTAGATTCTGATGGTAAACTATGGCATACCTACAAAAATGGAAAAGTACATATCGATGGATTTCTTGATGACTATGCATTTACAATTGAGGCATTTATAGCTTTATACGAGGCTACCTTTCATGAGACATGGTTGGAGTTGGCCAAAAAACTGGCTGATTATACAATTGTGCACTTTTATGATGAAAATGAAGGTTTATTTTACTTTACTTCCAACATTGCTGAAAAACTTATTGCACGAAAAAAGGAGATTATGGATAATGTAATCCCTTCCTCAAATGCGGCAATGGCCATGGCTTTGAAAAGACTCGCTGCGCTGTTTAGAGATGAAAAATATGGCTCAATTGTAAAAAGAATGGTTCAGGAAGCCGAACCTTTAATTCTTTCCGGAGGTAGATATATGTCACATTGGTTACAAGTATGGCTTATGCATAATTATCCATTGGTTGAAATAGCTTTTGCTGGCAAAAAAGCATTGAGATATAAAAAAGAAATTGATAAGATTTTTTTCCCGAATAAAGTGATTTGCGGAACGCTCGGCGAAAGTAAACTTCCCTTGCTTGAAAATAGAAATGGGGAGGATGGGCAAACTCAAATATTTGTTTGTCAGGATAATATCTGCAAGTTGCCTTCAAATGATGTAAGTTCAGCTTTCAGGCAATTGCGAATACTTCGTGAGGAAATGACCAAAAATTTTCATATTGCGTCAATCTCAAATAATTAGAATTCCAGGAAATCTTAAGGAAAAATCGTGAATTTTGATTCGATTTAGAATTGTTCATCGCGGCTCAAATTTTTTTTTAAAACCAGGACATTAATTAGAAATCTCAGATTTCAGGTGTTAAATTGAAAGTTTTAATTTTCATAATTTTTTGGCTTGGTTTTATAAGGATTGGATTTGGGCAACATCCTGACAATTACTTTTCTCCAGAGGATATCCAGGAAGATCTTAAATGGCTAAGAAAAAAAGTTCTGGCGTATCATCCGGCATGTTTAGATCCAGCCAGATATGATTCTGTAAATAATTCATTTCAGATAGCCTTGTATGAGGCTGAAAAGCAGTTGCAGGAATTGCAATTTCTTCGTTTACTGAGGCAAACCCTAATTTCCCTGCGCTGTGGGCATACAACCGCAATCCCTTCAAAAGACTTTTATACCTATTACAAAAATGCAAAGCCAAAACCTATGTACCCTTTACAGGTTTATGCTTCAGATGAAGACCTTGTAGTTCGGTATAATGAATCCGATGATTCGAAAATTGCAATAGGGGATAAAATCTTGACTATTAATCAAGAATCAACCCGGGATATTTCCACCTCTATTTTAAATTTTTTGCCGGGAGATGGTTATCATCAATCATTCAAAAAATTTCACCTTTCTCTCAATTTCCCTACATATTACCTTTTTTCGAGAGGCCCCAATTATGCTTTTGAGTCCACTATATTAGATACCGCCGGAAGATTTAGCACTCATAATTTTAGCCTTCGTTCTGTAGGCAAACCGGTTTCAAAACAGCATGGCCAAAAAAGCATTAAATTTATCAAGTCAGACAATTTTCGGGCATTAGGTATTTTGGCAACAAATCCGAAAATAGGTATCTTAAAAATTTATGGCTTTGGGGGTAAAAACAGTTGGTACGAATCCGCTTTTCAGGAAATAGAAAAACGTAAATTTGAAAATCTAATTCTTGATTTGAGAGGAAATTCTGGAGGAAACTTATTCAACGCCAATCAATTGTTAACCTATTTGTTGGCTGATACTTTTTCGCTAAGGTTTGAAAGAAAAGACCAGAAAATTAGATTTGAAGGAAATAGTGATATGAATATTATGATGCGATTTACACTTAATGCCTTTCAATGGCTATATGAAAAGCCAAATAGATTGAGGCCAACTTGCGAAAAAAGAGGCAACATTTTGATGAATAGATTCAGATTTTCACCTGTGGAAAAATACCGATTTAAAGGGAAATTAATTGTGCTAATGGATGGAGGAACTTTTAGTGCCGCTAGTTTAGTTGCTGCCCAATTAAGGAAAAAGGGCAACGCAGTATTAATAGGAGATGAAAGTGGGGGAGGAGCTAACGGTTGCAATGCCATGGTAATTCCTACCTTAACCATGCCAAACACCAAAATGAGGGTATTTCTTCCTTTGTATTATATAAACCATGAAGTGGATGCGATTCCAGGCAGAGGAATTCTTCCTGATTTTTATTTGCTGCCAGACCTTGGCAAAAAAGTAAAAGGAATTGATACTGAGCTTGAGTATCTCTCAAAAAACTCGCAATGGTTTAAATAAGAATTTTAAAATTCGTTTAGTCTGATTTGTATGCCAGCAGTAACCAGATATTGAGAAAGTGAAAGTGTGCCTGCTGAAATTTTTCCTTGTGAATAGTTGTATCCGGTTTCTGCATATACATGAAGGATGTCCCAAACAGGGATTTGGATTCCAGCAAAAGGTCTTATTGCGAAAAATGCTTCATTTACAGAAGTATTTCTACCCACTGAGTAGGTTTGACCTTGATCTATGATCGAAACGCCAAGTCCTAAGCCTGAATAAACAAAAATTGATTTTGCACTTTGGCTCAAATAAAACCGGTAAAGTCCTTCCACCTGCCCATTGTAAATTTTAGTATTAGCCTTTGATTCCTGTCGATAGGTATCTGATAAATTTATAAATTCTGCAGAATTAATAAACAATGATCCTTTGGCACCGATGCCAAAATTCCCTCCAAAATAATATCTAAAGCCCAGTTCTGTTAAGAATCCGCTCTTAAAAGGGCTAGATTCATTTGTTGTTTGTGTCCTCAAGTTTGGATCTCCAAACTGACTTGCTGCAGCCCCTACAAGGAATCCCGTTGTTATTTCACCAAGTCGAACCCCCAACCCTGCTCCACCATACACAAATATTCTGGCCTCTTCAAATTGTTCAACCTTTTGAGCCTCAGGTTTTATTTCAAAGCCAGATTCCTGAATTTTAGTTTTGATATTCTGTCCATTTCCTAAAAAAGAACCACTAAAAAATACTATGAGTAAAAATTGCTTCATCATTTATTTGAGCTTTTATTGAGATGCCAAATTTCAATATTCGCTGCAAAACAGCACTTAAGATTTGAGAACTATTGTTTGGAGGTAATATTATTTTGTAAAAATAACATTATGGTAAAACCACGTAATGGGTTTTACCACGCAAAAAATTACAATTGGACATTAACTAATTGATTATTAATGCATTATTTTTCTTCTTGACAGAGAAGAAAAGCTAATTTACACACTTAGTAGTAATTGCGAAAGAATGTAAAATGCCTCAAGCATTATAAAATCTAGGGATTTTGCAAAGGACTTAATTATTTGAAGTTTGTTTGGATATGGTTCAAATGATTAAAAAAAGGTGTAACCAAAATTTGATTTTAAATATTCCAAACTGGTTTTAGTAGCTTCTAAGGCACTTTCCTTTGGATTGGGGACGCTATCCAATTCAATCATACCCCAACCTTTGAACCCGATTTTTTTAAGAGAAGTCATAACTTCAGGCATGTTAATTTTATTTCCTTTTCCTAATTCAACAAATTGGTAATTATAAATCTCAGGTCCGTTATGATTTGGTTTAGGAACTAATACATCTTTAATATGAAGAAGCTTTATCCTCTTTCTATACTTTAAAATTGCTTCTGAAGGACTACCTCCCGCCTGGCTATAATGTGCAATATCTAATAGAAAGCCTACTTTCTCAGGATCAGTTTCAGCTAAAACCTGGCTTATCTCCTCCGGCGATTGGCAAAGCTGATGCATGTGGTTATGTAACAATAGTTCGACACCCTCCTTTTTGACCGCTTCCCCAATTTGATTTAAAGTAGCTGCTAAAGCACTAAGTTTTTCTTTTCCCGGAGGGTATGAATCTCGCTTAGAAGTAGTTGCCTGTAAATATGTTCCTCCAACTGATTTTACAAACCTGGCCATTTCTTCAAATTTCTTCTTTTGCTCTTCAAACATTTTGGGGTCAGGATTGACATCCCCACCCGACAGAATGGGGATTTCCAATTTATATTTTTTACAAATTACTTTTAACTCTTCAGGTTTTTCTTTGAATGCCTGGTAAGCATTTCCCCTTATTTGAATGCCTTTTACGCCCAAAGTTCCTATTTCTTCTATTCCTTTTAAGTAAGTGTCACCCCATGTTATGGTTGCGATTCCCCATTTTACTTTTGGTCTTATTTTTGAATTGGCAAATGCCAGATTAGGCAAAACCAAATATGAAGAAAGTCCAAGTGTTACCCTTTCTATAAATAATCGCCTGTTCATTTGTTTGGTTATTGTTATTGTTTTGATACATTATCGGAACCACCTTTCTGCTATTGCTAATGTATAATCTACAAAGTTATTTACTCCAGTTTCAAAAATAATGTTACCAGCAGATTGATAATTTTCCAATAAATTTTTTCCGGTTTCATGCGATTCGAAAATTTTTGAGGATACTATTGAAAATTTGTTTTGAAAACTGATGAGCTTGCTTACCACTTTGGCTACGTCTAGTGCCGGCTGCCTACCACCTCTGCCAGATGAAACGCCTGAAAAAGCAAAAACTTTATTTTCAAAAAGGTGCTCAAAGGTTTTGTTTCCCAGTTGGTCAAGCATAATAAACACCTCTCCATTTGTTGTCCAGTTGTACTCCGGACTAGCAAAAATTATAATGTCTGATTTTTGCCAATTTTGAATTAGAGAATTTTGAAAATGAGTTAAATTATTAACATCTATACTGCCTCTTCCAAAAGTTGGAATATCAAATTCTTCAAAACTAAGCTGGAAAATGTTGTTTATATTTGATTTATTGTTTAAAACAGATTTTAGATAATTGGAAAATCTAAGTGTTAGACTTTCTTCTCTGGCAGATGTGCCCAATATCAAAACATTCATTTTTAATTAACTTTTGTTAAGGTAAATAGTTTAGAATAAAATATGACTTACATCATTGGTGACAACAATCTTCCATACTTTTCCGTCCCAAACCAGAATATATAAGCACATATTACTGTGCAGAAACTGTTCCATTTCTGTTAGTGGTCGATTCATTAAAATACAAAGCAAAACTCTAATTGCCCGGCCATGGCTGCAAACCAAGACATTCTTTTCATTGGGTTTAGACATTATTTTAATCATGCCTTTTTGCAATCTTTTTGCAACGATATTTGGACTTTCTCCTTTTTCAAAAGATTGGTCAAGCAAACCCGCCTGCCAGTCATCTAACAAAGCCTGATATATCTTCTGTTCATTTGGATCAATTTTAGTTCCATCTTTTACACCCCAGGAAATTTCATTAAGTTCTTCCATTGGATAATGTTCCAAATTTTCTTTTAAAAACGATGCCACACTTTGCCAGGTACGTATCAGGTTAGAGGTATAAACTGCATCAAAAGGGATATGGTGATAGGCTCGGAAAAAATCAATGGCCTGTTTTTCACCCGTTGAATTTAAAGGGGCATCTAATCCGCTGCCCTGAATAATTTGATTTTTGTTTGGATCGGTTTCTCCATGTCGAATCAGATAAATTCGTTTTAAAATTTCTTTTTCCATTCTGGGTCAAAATTAGTTTTAAAACTTTGTTTTAATTGTGATGGATTATATTTGCCGAATATTATCATTAAGAAAATCTAATTATGTCAATGGAACTGGTCTCTTATCTGTTTTTTGCAGCCCTCTTTATTGCAAGTTATATTGTGGGAAAGTGGTTGGAAAATTCTGATAAAGCTCGTGGGAACTAAGGTTACCAATGTTTAAATAAAAAAGGGACTTCATAATCGGAGTCCTTTTTTTATGGGTAAAACTATTGAGAAAATTTTCAAAGACTATTCCAAAAGTGTAACACATAAAAAAACCCATGCTTTCGCACGGGTTCTTTAGCAATTCCGATTAAGAATTTATTTTTTGATGAATTTTACAGTTTCTTTTGAATTTGCAGAAGTCAAAGTCAAGAAATAAACACCGTTAGAAAAACCATCTGTAGATACAGTTGCTTCGCTAAGGTCATAAAGATTTCCAGCAAGTTGACCACTAGCCAATTCCTGACCGATATGGTTTCTAACTGAATATTTGTAACCACCTTCTTCGGCGATAGTTGCAGAGAAAGCAATTTTGTCGCTTACTACATTGCTACCTACGATTTCAAGAGGGAACATAGACTCAGGCACACCTGAAAATCCTACATTGTTCTCGATGCTTGCAGCTACACGACGTCTCTGAACATTTGACAGTTGATCGCAAGTAAGCGGTTGGCCTGATGGAGGAGTTTGAAGAATAGCGATGTTATCAATATCGAAAGCATCATCACCTTTTCCAAATTTGGTTGGATCAGAAATGTCATCGAATTTAATGTAGTTAGCAACTGCATATGCAGGACCAAATGGAGTTAGATCGATAGAACCATCTTTACAAAGTGGCTGAGGAGCAGAATATGTGATACCATCTACTGAAACAGTAATGTTTACAGTTTCAGGGTAGTTAGGACATGGTTGATTGTTCCAGGTAGTTTCATAAATTTGGAAATCAGCACCAGGACCATCAAATACTGCGTAAGGCAATTGGAAACAAGCATATCCTCCAAAACCTAAAGACCAGAAGTTGTAAACACCAACTACTTCTCTCAAAGCTGGATTACCAATTTCAGCTGGAGTAAAAGGCTCATTGATACCTGCGTTAGCAAAGAATTTTCTTTGACCAACAATACCTTGTCCAGATGGACCACCGATAAATTGTTTTGTAGTTCCTTGTACATAATCACAAAGTGGATTTAAAGGAATGTTTGGCGTGTTGTAGTTAGCTACTAAACCATCTACATCATACGCATCAATACCATCTCCTGTAATATTCACAGCGTTGTTGGTGACATCAGTAATTCTTACATATTTACCAGCTAATAGTGGAGAAATATCAAAAGAACCGTTGTGACCAGCGATTTGGATTGGAGTCCAGTTGAAACCATCTTGTGAGAATTCCACTTCAGCGGTTTCAGAAACATTAGGAATCCAGTTTGGATCGCCCCATGTTGTCTCGAATAAGGTAATATCCAATCCTGGACCATTACCAAATAATCCATCCTGATATTCAAGAACCATTTGTCCTCCGAAACCAAGACTTGCGAAGTTCATATCGCCAACTACGTCAGATGCTTCAGCAGCATTTGCCTGAGTTGCGATTGATCTTGCACCAATTGGATACCCTGCAGCGTTGCCTGGAGAAACAACTGCGTTAGGATCTAAAGTCCTTCTTGGATTAGCTGCAAAGCCTCTTGCAGGTCCCTGCTTGAAGCATAACACTTTCCAAGAATCAGCCTGAGCTGTTTGAATGCCGAATGTAGCTAGTGCGCTCATTGCGGTGATTGCTAAAATTTTTTTCATTTTTTTTTTGTTGATGATTTAAAGAATTGCGTAGGACAAAGGTGTAGGGTTTTTTTGAATTCACCAAATATCTTACATAAAATATTTTAAAAATCTTCATATTTCATTCTTACCATAATCCAACTCCACCTGAATTAGTTAATAATTTACAATACTGCTTCGATAGATTAATATATGTTTTTTTTAATTTGTGTAATCTTTGATTATTTTAATAATACCTTGAAAACTAATTATTTATAAGGTATTATTTTTTTCTTACAAATTTTTATTCCTATACAGGTTTATCAAAACTTAAACTAAAAGTTCCAATGCCCTTCAATTAAATAATTTAGTGCTTTTGGTTCTAATACTTGCATCAACATAAATTAATCTTCAGTTTTATTATGAAGACTGGATTAAGCAAAAAGTCTTATTTTAATTTAAAGGTGATTCTATGGACGGTTTTAGCTAATATCGCGGCTCAATTAAAAATACATGGGAAAAGGAGATATTAAATCGAAAAAAGGAAAAATGGCAAATGGGTCTTTTGGAAACAAAAGAAGAAGAAATGAAACAAAGCTCAAGGTACAACCAGCAAAGGCACTTGCAGAAGTTGGAGCAGAAACTACCGAAACCAAGCCAAAAGCAAAAGCAAAAAAAGCAGAGAAATAAATCTCTGCTTTTTTTATACCACTACTTTTTATACCACTACATTATGGTCTCTCAAAACTTCATTGAGAGAAACTTTCAGATCTGTGCCCGAATTTCTTTTCCCTATTATGAGAGCGCAGGGAACATTAAAAACGCCAGCTGAAAAAGTTTTGGCATACGTTCCAGGAATGACAACCGACCTGGGAGGAACAATTCCGGAATAATATACAGGTTCATTTCCGGTTACGTCTATTATCTTACTGCTTCCGGTAATAGTTACTCCAGCTCCTAAAACCGCCTCGCTGCCAATAACTGCACCTTCTACTACTATACATCTGGAACCAATGAATGCACCATCCTCCACAATTACAGGACTTGCCTGAAGTGGTTCTAATACACCACCTATTCCTACACCGCCACTTAAATGAACGTTTTTACCAATTTGTGCACAACTTCCAACTGTAGCCCACGTATCTACCATAGTTCCCGAATCTACATACGCACCTATATTTACGTAGGACGGCATCAATACCACACCAGGAGCAATGAAGGAACCAAAACGGGCCACTGCCAATGGAACCGAACGGACACCTTTTTTTTCAAAATCAGTTTTAAGTTTCATTTTATCATAAAATTCCAAAAAACCTGCCTCCATCTTTTCCATCTTTCTGATTTTAAAATAAAGCAATATGGCTTTTTTAATCCACTCATTTGTAGTCCATTGGGTTTCTCTTTTTTCTGAAACTCGTAATAAGCCATGTTCTAATTGGTCGATAACCCATTCAATAGCAATTTGACTTTCTTTGGATTGAAGGCTTTCAGGACTTAGCCAGATTTGTTCTATTTGCTCTTTCATTTTTCATAAGTAAATGCCAAAAATATAATGCCGTTCATTCCTAATAAAATTTATTAATGAAAGTAGTTTTGGCACATACCCAAAAACCTCCATCAGAAGCAAGGATTTTTGATAAGTTAGCTTACAGCCTATCATTTTTTTCCAATTTGAAGCTCTATATCTTTGGAGGAAATAATTTTGGCAAGGATGATTTCGCCTATGAAATTGTGTTGTTACCGATTTTTTCAACCCGAAGAAATCTCATTTACAGGCTCTTTAATATCTGGAATTGTTGGTGCCATCTGTATAAAATTAAACCAGATGTGGTAATTGTTTGTAGCCCAGACTTGTTGGTTCCGGCGGTAGTGTATAAAGTGGTTTATAGTAAAATGTTAATTTTCGATATTCAGGAAAATTTTGGGTTGAATTTAAAATTTCAGAAAAGCTATAGGAGATTAAGCTGGATTAATCTTCAACAGATCACTGGCCTTTATTTTTCCTGGTTTTACCCATTTGTGGACCGTTTTTGGTTGGCAGAAAAAATATATGAAGATCAATTGGTCTTGACAAAAGGTAGCTCATTGGTCTTTGAAAATAGGGTTTCGGAAAAATGGAGAAGCAAAAGTGCTTATAATTTCATTGGTCCATCTGGTGAGGATATTGTATTCCTTTTTTCGGGAGTTATAACAGTAGATTCGGGAATTTTGCGGGCAATAGATTTCTATTATGCATTCCAGAATCGAATTCCGAAGGCAAGGCTTATTATATCAGGTTATATCCCTAACCATATTTTAAAAAGCAAAATTCAAAACTTAGCGAAACAAAATAAAGGAATTGAGATTTTGAATGAAGGTAAATGGGTTTCAAGTTTAAATATGTGGGACCTATACAAAAAAACAGATGTTGTATTTATAAGTTATGTGGAAACAGAGGCGAATAATGGGAAAGTTGCCACGAAGTTTTTTGAAGCACAATTTGCCGGTAAGCCTGTACTTTGCCAAAAAAATGGGTCATTTTCGAAATCAATAATTGCCTCTCATGCTGGCTTTGAAGTTGATTATCATAATCCAGATTGTAATGATTTTATAGGTTTGAATGACAAGATATTATCTTTTCAACCAAAAAATAGATTCGGGCTGGATTTTGTATTTGATGCCCAGGGTCTTAGAGCCGATTTCTTAAACTTTTGCAAGAGGTTTTCTCTTGAATATTGAAACCAGGAAAGACCAGAATTGGGAGAAATAATTGTTTTCCAGCAAAGTAGAATCGCTTCTGGCTTTGGATAAAAAATATAAGCCGATCCAAAAAAGTATAAAATTCGTGGCCCACATTCCGTACGGTACATCCACAACATTTTCTTTGCTCCATTTTTCTCCGGTAATAGATAGTATATAATAGAGTATAAAAAAGATGATTGAAATCAAAACAGGTATGCCAAAACCACCTTTTTTAATAATCGTTCCCAAAGGAGCACCGATTAAGAACATAATTAAGCAGGCAATTGATTGGGTGTATTTCCGATAAATTTCAACCGAAAAAACATCAATATCCCTTTTTAAATTGAACTTCCTGTCGGCATAGCTTTCTGTAAAAGATTTCAAGCTACGTATTTGATTTTTGGCCAGCTGTTTAATTTCCGGGATTTTGCTTTTGGTTATTAGTTCTAAACGTGCTTTTAAAGAATCTTTCCTGCTCTTTTTAAGTTTTACATTTCCAAATGGCCTGTTGTAATAACTAAAATAGCTGAAGTAATTCTGAAGTAAAGATGAATCCATTTTTATGCCTTCCTTGTTGATAGAATCTATATCGTGGTGAAGTTCATCCAACTTTCTCATTATTTTATTGCTGGCAAATAATTGTATATCGGTTCGGCTCATTTCAAATGAACTAAGATTAAAGACCAACTTACTGTAATTGAAATGGTTGTGAGTAAACTCTGATTCCTGGTTTGGAATTTTCGGAGTCATTTCGGTGTAGTTGTCGCC
>Ga0105048_10012009_pt1 | contig 13614 bp, 8 predicted proteins | sample MAT05_FD_78382 | JGI IMG/M metagenome (GOLD analysis project Ga0105048, IMG submission 78382) | Freshwater microbial communities from Lake Fryxell liftoff mats and glacier meltwater in Antarctica - MAT-05 | ecosystem: Environmental > Aquatic > Freshwater > Ice > Liftoff microbial mat | place...
CAATCCGTACAAGGCGCCCGTGGGTTCGGTGCTCGTCTATGGCGGGAGGGGAGCGGGCCACGTCGAGTTCCGCACGCCACGCGGCTTCGTCAGCGATTTCGTCTCACTCAAGCCCTCGCCGCGCCCGCTCATCGGCATCTACGTCAAACCGCGCGCGTAATCGCTGCGGGCCGGTTTTGACGTGGCCATCGCCGCTCGCCGCTCGCCGCTTCGCGCAGGGCATCGCGACGCTCCGCGCGACAGCGCTCCCAAAAAAAGGCCGTCATTCTGAACGGAGTTTCGCCGTGGGCGAAGGCGGGGCGAAACGCAGTGAAGAATCGCTGAAAGTAATCTGGGCGGAGGCGGCGGGAGTCGTGACGCGCGCTAACTCCCGCCTCCTCCGCCCGCGTTTCAGTCAGCGATTCTTCACTCCGTTCCGGTCGCAAAGCCTCCCGGAACTGCGTTCAGAATGACGGCGGTTTTTCGGAGGCGCTGTCGCGCACGGCGAGCAGCCGCTCGACGTATTTCGCCAGCAGGTCGAATTCGAGGTTCACCGGATCGCCCGCGGCTTTCGCCCGTAGGTTCGTCACCCCGAGCGTGTGCGGGATGATCCAGACCACGAAACTCGCCTCGCGCACCTCCGCGACCGTCAGGCTGATACCGTCGATCGCGATCGAACCCTTGAACGCCACGTAGCCCGCGAATTCCGATGGCAGCTCGATCTCCAGCCGGTGGTCGGCATTCACTTTCCCGAAACTCACGACGCGGCCTGTGCTGTCGATATGCCCCTGCACGAAGTGTCCGCCGAGCCGCGCGTGGGCGGCGAGCGCACGCTCGAGATTCACCAGAGCACCCGGTGCGAGCGCACCGAGGTTCGTGCGGTCGAGCGTTTCGGCGAGGAGATCGAATCCGAGCACTGCGTCCTCCCGGGCCGCGACCGTGAGGCAGCAGCCGTTCACCGCGATGCTGTCGCCGAGCCGCGCATCAGTCGAGACGAGCGGGGCGCGCAGCGTGAGGCGTGCGCCGGTGGCGGAGCGTTCGAGGGCGAGAAGTTCGCCCGTTTCTTCGACGAGTCCCGTGAACATGGCGGGCGACTGTAGCGTCCGCGGGCCGGCTTACCAGCAGCCCGCGCGGAGATTTTTGAAAGCCGCGCCGAGCTGCGCGATCACATGGGTGGCCGAGAGCGATTCGCCGGACTGCGCGCCGCCGGAGATCGCCAGTTCCGCCGCCCGCCCGCACAGCCAGGCGCCGAGCCGGGCGGCGTCGTAAAGCCGGAGGCCCTGGCCCGCCAGCGCCGCACTCACGCCGGTCAGCACGTCGCCCATACCGCCGGTGGCCATGCCGGGGTGGCCGGTCGTGTTGTAGCTGAGCGGAAAGCCGCGCTCGCCCACGAGCGTGCGCGCGCCTTTGAGCAGAAGCGTCGAGGGGAATCGCCCGGTGAAGGCCTCGACCGCGCCGCGCCTTGAGCGCATCGTCGAGGCGTGTTCGAGCCGCGCCATCTCGCCGGGGTGCGGCGTGAGTAGGCGCGGCCCCAGGCAGTGATCGAGGGTCTCGATCCGGCTGGCGAGGATGGTGAGGGCGTCGGCATCCACGACCATCGGCTGATGAACGCGCTCGATCAGCGCAAGCACCTCAGCCGGGCGCGCGCCGCCGAGGCCCGGTCCGATGGCGATAACGTCGTGGCGAACGCTCACGATTTCTTCATACGACGCGACCGGCATCACCATGACCTCCGGCGCAATCCGGGCCGCGATGATCGGATAGATATCTGGCGTCACATACAGCGTCACCAGCCCCGCGCCCGCATGCACACAAGCTTCGGCGGTCATCACCGCCGCGCCGGTCAGGCCCACCGACCCGGCGACGATCCCCACGCGCCCGCACTCGCCCTTGTGCGTGTCGAAGCTGCGCCGCGGCAGCAGCGCGGCCAGCGTGCGGGAAGTAGCGACCGTTTCGGCCGGGTGCGCGGAATCCGCCCGTGCGCTGAGTTCCGCCAGAGGCAGCACCGCAAGGCGGCCGACAAAATGCGCCGCGCCGTCCGCGAGCAAACCGCGCTTCGCAAAGCCGACCGTCAGCGTGTGATCCGCCACCACGCAATCGGCATCCGCCGCGCCGCTCTCGGCATCGAGACCGGAGGGAAGGTCGATGGCGAAGACCAGCGCGCCTTCCGCTGTCCGCAGACGGTTGATTTCTTTCGCAGCGGCGCGAACCGGCCCGCGCAAGGCCCCGCTGCTGCCGATCCCGAGGAGGCCATCCAGGACGACGCTCGCGGGCGGACGCGTTTCCGACCGATTCGTCTTTCGGAAGCTTCGGGCGGCGTCTTGAAACTGCCGGTGTCGCTGCCTCGCTGATTCGCTCCACTCCTCCTCCGGAAACGCCGCCTGCAATTCGATCTCCCAATTTGTGGCCGCCAAATGCCGCGCAGCCACGAGCGCATCGCCGCCGTTGTGGCCTTTGCCGAAAAAGACCACGCACCTTCCGGCTGTGGGACAAAACTGGCGCACCGCCGCGGCGATCTGCGCGCCGGCCTCCTCCATCAGCGCCGCCGGGGAAACGCCGTCGGCAAAGGCCCTCTGTTCGAGGGCTTTCATTTCGGCGCAGGTCACGATCATGGCGGCAGATTAGGCGCGCGCTTTCCGCGGGCAACCGAAGCTTCATGCCAGGATGGACGACGCGTTATCGAAAACGCGCCTTGACGCGCACCCGGCGTCTGGCTAGCCACGCGGACGGCAAGCGTGGCTCCAAACTTGGCTGCGTCGGATGCCGAATCATCAACCCAGAATCCAAAGAACCAGCATCATGAAGAAGTTCCTGACAATCCTCACCCTCACCGCCTTTGCCGCCCTCCCGGCGACGACCCTGGCGGCCAAAGAAAAAAAAGAAGCCACCGCTCCCGCGGCTGTCCTCGGAAAGAAGCCGGCGGAAGAGCCACCCGCCGAGGCCAAAGGAGACAAACCCGCGGCAGGGAAGGACGGCAAAGCCATCTCGATGAAAGCTGAAGTCGATGCCATCGACGCCGCGGCGAAAACCTTTTCGCACAACAACAAGGATGGCACCGTCGTGAAGTTCATGGTCACCGACAAAACCGAAATCAAGAACGGCGAGGCCGACGCCAAGTTTGAAGACATCAAGGTCGGCGACACCGTGAGCGGCTCGCGGATGAAGAAAAGCGCGACGGAATACGAAGTCGTGAAGATCACCAAGTTCGGCGTCGCCGCGCCGAAAGAGAAGAAGGCCGATGGCGACAAAAAGCCGCAAGCCGACAAGAAGACCGAGGCCCCGGCGAAAGTCGAAGGCACGGCCAAGCCTGCCGAAAAGGCAGAGAAGAAGTAACGCGCCCACGGCATTCTCCGTTTTCACGAAACCGGCACCTGCGCGAGCGGGTGCCGGTTTTCGTTTCCCAGCAATCGCTCACAACAAAATCGCTCCCCACAGGTTATTCCTCGCAGCGCGAAAACGCCGCCGCCGCGCTTGCCGTTTTCCCTTTCGCGCCAATACTCACTGCCCATGCCGACGACCACGCTCTCTCCCGTTGCGCCCCTATCATTCCCCCGCGCGATCCCAGCGCAAAAAATCCGGCCGCCGAAAAAGAACATCCCCCAGACGCCGATCCAGCGGCAGCACATCCTTGAGCGCGTGCGCGCTTACGTGGCCGAGCACGCGCCGGTGCCGCCGATGCCGACCGAGGAATTGAAGGTCCACGCCGACCGCCTCGTCGCGCAGCTCGGGTGCGAGCCAATTTACCGCGACTACATTGGCGTGCTGCTGAACAACGAAATGTGGCGCGAACCGCTGGCCGCCGTCCCTTTCGAGCGCCGGCTGCTGCTGCTGCCGAAATGCCTGCGCGTGGAAGCCAAATGCCCCGCGCCGTTCGATGAGTTTGGCCTGCTCTGCAAGCAATGCGGGCTTTGCACGATCCAGGATTTGCAGGCCGAGGCGGAGCGGCTCGGCTACGCGGTGCTCGTGGCGGAAGGCAGCGCCATCGTCATGTCGCTCATCCAGACGGGCAAGATCGAGGCCATCGTCGGCGTCTCCTGCCTCAGCGTTTTGGAGCGCGCCTTTCCTTACATGGAAGCCGCCGCCATCCCCGGCGTCGCCGTGCCCTTACTCCAGGACGACTGCATCGACACGAACGTCGATATCGATTGGGTCTGGGACTACATCCACCTCACCAGCGATGACCAGACCCGCCGTCTCGATCTCGGCCAGCTCCGCGACGAAATCGACTTCTGGTTCACCCCGCTGAACCTCGACGCAATCATGGGCGCGCCGCAGGGCGAGACCGAGAAAATCGGGCGCGCCTGGCTCGGGCGTGCGGGTAAGCGCTGGCGTCCGTTTCTGACCGTGGCCTGCTTTCAGGCGTTGCGCGCGACGCCCGGCGCGGTCTTGCCGGACGATCTGCGCAAGGTGGCCGTGGCCATCGAATGCTTTCACAAAGCCTCACTCATCCACGATGACATCGAGGACGGCGACGCCCAGCGCTATGGCGAAAAGACGCTGCACGAGGAGCACGGCGTGGCCGTCGCGCTGAACGTCGGCGACCTGCTCATCGGGGAAGGTTACCGCCTGCTCGCTTCGTGCCGGGTGAGCGCCGAGCAGAAAGTCGAAATGCTTCGCGTCGCCGCCGAAGGTCAGCGCGAACTCTGCCGCGGCCAGGGCGCGGAACTCGTCTGGGCCCGCCATCCGCAGCCCCTCAGCTCGCACGAAGTTGTTGATATTTTCCGCAAAAAGACCGCTCCCGCGTTTTCGGTCGCCCTCCAACTCGGCGCAATTTACGCCGGGCAGTTTGAGGAAAACGAGGAAGTCCTGGCTTCGTACAGCGAAGCGCTCGGCATCGCCTACCAGATCCGCGACGACCTCAGCGATCTCGGCGCGAGTGGGGAGACAGATGACATCGCCGGCCTCCGCCCCAGCCTCCTCCTCGCCGTTGCTTACGAGCGCGCCACGCAGGAAGCCGCCGGTGCCGACAAGGCTCTCGCCGAAACCCGCACCACACAGAAGCTCGCCCTCGAAGCTCAATGGCGCCGCCTTTCCACCGCCGCGCCCGCCGAAATCGAGGCGCTCTACCTGGCGCTCCACGCCGACGAGCGCTGCCGCACCCTGCTCGAAAGCTACAAGGAGGAAGCCATCCGCAGCCTCCGCGACGTGGACAATGCGAACCTCAAGGGACTTCTCCGCCGCGTCCTTGGGAAAATTTTCAACGACACGGAAATCAAGGGTTGGTGCAAAGAATTCGAGGAAAAGAACCTCGCTCAACCCGCGCCGGTTTTTTGAGCCGGGTCGATCCTGGGTGGAATATCTCCTTCACGCGGAGGCGGGAGACCGCGGAGTTTGCCCTGGATGCAAAATCCGCGTGGCATCGCTGCGGCTGAGGGTCCGCGACATCGACAAACTTGGGCGGGCATTTAACTTTGGCGCGCGCGCCGGTATTCCCGCACGGCGCTTCGGAAATCCATGAGTCTCCTGCATAACCGGCTGTCAAAGAAACTGCGCGCACGCGTGCAGGCGCTGCCATTCGCGTGGCGGCTGGGGCGGCTGGCGGACGCGGTCAGTCGGCGGGTGACGGGGCGGCAGCGGACGGTGACGGAGAGCCCGAATTTGCTCCCAGTGCTGATCCAGGTGCTGGCCGCGTTCTCAAAGGCGGATGGGCAGGTGCTGGAGGAGGAGATCGACTCGTCGCTGGGATTTTTGCGATACGACTATCCCGAGGCAGTCTATTCGGAGTTGCGGAAGCTTTTCCGGCAGGCGCTCAATGAAAACCAGGACCTCGGGGCGATGGCGCAAAAGCTGGCGACGGAGCTGGGGCGCGAGCGAAAGGTGATGCTGGGCGTGCAACTCTACGACCTGATCTCCAAGGCGGGCATGGAGCAGCAGCAAGTGGTGAGTTTTTATTCGTTCATGACGCAGCTCGGGATGGCGGCGCAAGCGATCGACATCGTCTATCAGCTCAATGCGGCGGAGGAGAGCGACAAGACGGTGTACCAGCACGGCCAGTCGCCGCTGGAGTCGCTGACCTTTGGCGCGAACGGCCGGGCGGATGTGAAGCTGAAGGGATTGGCGGGACCGGAGCGGCTGATGGCGTTTCGGTATCACGACCTCATCCTGCTCAAGAACCAAAGCTCGAAGGGCATCGTGGTGCGGGGGCGTCCGCTGGTGCCGGGGGCATTTTGCCGCGTCTATACGGGGCAGCGCATCGTGCTCGGTGAGCAGGTGCTGACGTATGAAGACCTGGCGTATTATTTCAATGCGAAGAAGAACGTCTCTCTGACCCAGATTTTCCTGACGATCGACGGCGACGACGAGGTGGAACTCGCAAAGGAAAAGACCCGGGAATCCTGTCTGGAAGTGCGTTTCGGACTGAAGGTGCAGGTTCGCGCGCTCAAAAGTGTGGATGCGCTGCTCAATGGCACCGCCCTCCGCGCGGGGACGACGATCGACGCGACGCTGGACGATAAGATCATCTTTCACAACGACTCCGAGCTGCCCCTCAATGACCTCCGGCGGAGGGCGCGCGCGCTCGGCGGACGCTTCCAGCTCAAGGCCTACAAAACCGGCTACCTCGTCTCAAACAACCCCGCGCTGCTCGACACGGATGACATTCTCCTCTCGCCCGGGACGAGCGGCGAGGTGCTGCTCAAGATCCTGTGCGACTACGAAAATCGCGTCGGCAAACTGGAAGTGCTGCAGGCCGATCGACCGATTCTCGTCGGCGATTTTCCCGTGAAAGGGAGCGCGGTGCTACACGATGGCGACACCATTCGCATCGACACGGGGCAGGTGCTGCGGTGCGACTTCGCGAACCGGATCATCGAGGAAGAGCGGAACATCATTTCGTCGCTGGAGGTGCGGGATGTGTCGCACAAATTCCGCCGCACGCTGAGCGCTATGGACAGCATTTCCTTCGCGGTGAACCGCGGGGAAATGGTCTGCGTGATGGGCGCGAGCGGCTCCGGGAAATCGACGATGCTCCGCTGCATCGCGGGCCAGCTTCAACCGACGCAGGGCGAGATTTTGCTCAATGGGCAATCGCTCTACGCCAACGTGGACTCGCTGAAGCACTTCATCAGCTACATCCCGCAGGACGACGCGTTCGACGACCACCTGACGATCGAGGAAAACATGAGCTTTGCCGCGGCGATCCGTTCGCCGCATCTTTCGCGGCGGGACCGCACGCGGCGGATTGAGGGAAAGCTGACCGAGCTGGGGCTGAGCGAGCGGCGCTCAAACATTGTGGGCACGGCGGTGAAAAAGACGCTCTCCGGCGGCGAGCGGAAGCGGCTGAACATCGGCCTGGACATGATCTCCAGCGCGGACGTGTTCCTTTTCGACGAACCGACGAGCGGCTTGAGCTCGAAGGATAGCGAGCACGTCATCGAGATCATCCGCTCGATGGCGCATAACAAGATCGTCCTCGTTACGATCCATCAGCCGACCTCGAAGCTCTTCCAAATGTTTTCGAAAGCGCTGCTGCTCGACAAGGGAGGGCGCATGGTTTTCTACGGCACGCCGAGCGAGATGCTGGCCTATTTCGCCGCCGCGGAGCACCAGCAGCATTTCGGCACGGAGCTGGGCGGCTGCCCGGCGTGCGGCACTACGCGGCCGGAGTTCATCTTCGACGTGCTCGAAACTCCGCTGCGCGATCTCAGCGGCGATGTGATCTACGAAGACAATTCGCAAGGCCAGCTCGTCCCCGCGCGGCGTTTCTCTCCGGATTACTGGCGGGACAAATATGAGAGCTTCCGGCTGCTCCAGGACGTGAAGCAGGTGAACCTGCGCAAGCTGCCCCCCGCACCCGCGCCGACGCCGGACGCCGCTGCCGCCGTGCGCCAGCGCCACCCCATCCGCTGGCACGACGAGTGGACGCAATTCCGCACCCTCGTCCGGCGCGCTTTCATGTCGAAGGTTCGCAATCGGGGGAATCTTTTCATCACGCTGCTCGTGGCCCCGGCGCTCGCCGCGCTCATCGGCTGGGCGCTGTATTTCACCGACGACGCGTCCGGAAAGTACGACTTTTCGAGCGCCTTTCACATCCCGACTTACACCTTCATCAGCCTGCTCGTGGCCATGTTCCTCGCGCTGATGAACTCGGTCGATGACATCATCCGCGACCGCGTGATCCTGCATCGCGAGCGCAATCTCGACGTGCGGCTGCCGTACTACGTTTTCGGAAAATTCGCGACGCTCGCGCTTTTCTCCGCGATCCAGTGCGCGCTCTTCGTCCTCGTGGGCAACAAGATCTTGGAGATCCGCGGGATGTTCTGGGAATACTTCATCTACATGTTCATCACCGCCGCGAGCGGCACCTCGCTCGGGCTGCTCATCTCTTCGCTGGCGGCGGATGGCAAAACGGCGGCGAACGTCGTGCCGCTCGTGCTCATCCCACAACTCATCTTCGGCGGCGCCCTGATCAAGTACGAGGACATGAACAAGGACCTCGACATGGTTTACACCTTCAAGCGCTGGCTCACGAGACACCCCGACGCCGCGGCGGCCGGCACCCGCGACGACTCCGCTCTGCGGGTGCCGGTGATTAGCCGCCTCGTGGCCACGCACTACAGCTACGAGGCGCTGATCGTCGCGCAGGCCAAGCTCAATCCCCTTTCCTACCGCCAGGACCAGCTCCAGCGGCAGATGGATGCGATCGTGCAGACCCGGAAGCGCTCCGATGCGCAGAACGCGAGACTCGATGAGCTGAAGGACACGCTCGCGCTCCTCAGCGGAATGGAGGGAAAAAGCCGCACCGACATTGAGCGGCGGCTGAAGCTGGTCGATGAAATCATCGGCGGAAAATCGCTCGAATCCGGCGTTCTCCGAGGCCGCGGCAACGTGACCGCCGAGCGCCTCTACACGAACCAGAAAGTCACCGACCTCGTGACCAACGCCGAGACCGTGCAGAACGACATCCGGCGGATCGATAAGCGCGGCGAGCCGCAGCCGATCAATCTCTTTTTCAGCCCGGAGAAAACGTGGTCGCTGCCCTATCTCCGCTGGCATTTCTCGAGTCCGCATTGGGAGATCAAGCACACCCGCCTGAGCATTACGGTTTTTACCTTCGCCATCGCGATCCTCGCCGGCACGTCCTTCGCCCTTCTGGCCGGCGTCTATGGCATCCTGAAACGACAGCTCCGCACCCGTGGGCAGTGACCTCCACGGCAGCGCGTCGCCCTGAGACTCAACTCATGAAACTCGGCTTCGTTTCCGCAATTCTTCCGGATCTGTCCCTCGATGAAGTGCTCGCTTTCGGGCGGAGCGAAGGCTTCGAGTGCGTGGAGCTTATGTGCTGGCCGGCGGGAAAGGCGGAGCGGCGCTTTGCCGGGGTGACGCATCTCGACGTGATGCGCTTCACCAAAACTCAGGCCGAGGACGCGCTGGCCCTCGCCGCAAAGCATCGCATCGGCATTTCCGCGCTCGGCTACTACCCCAACCCGCTCGATCCGGATCCCGACGTTGCGAAGCGGTGCGTCGCCCACTTGAAACGCGTCATCGTTGCAGCCGAAATGCTCGGGCTGGAAACAGTGAACACCTTTGTCGGGCGCGACTGGACGAAAACGGTGGACGAAAATTGGCCGCGTTTTTTGAAAACTTGGAAACCGCTGATCGCCTTCGCGGAGGATCACGGAGTCAGGATCGGCATCGAAAACTGTCCGATGCTTTTCACGCGCGACGAGTGGCCGGGCGGGAAAAATCTCGCGACCACGCCGGTCATCTGGCGGCGGATGTTTGCGGATATTCCGTCGAAAAATTTCGGACTGAACTACGATCCCTCGCACTTTGTTCTCCAGCGGATGAACCCCCTTTCGCCTCTCCGTGAGTTCCGCGAAAAGCTCTTCCATCTGCACGCCAAGGACGTGCGTTTTCGCCATGAGCGGATCGATGACGTGGGCATTTTCGCCGAACCGCTGGCGTGGCATCAGCCGCGCATACCGGGCTTTGGCGATATCGACTGGGCGCGTTTCATCGGTGCGCTGATGGAGGTGAAGTACGCTGGACCGGTGTGCATCGAGGTCGAGGACGACACGTTTGGCAAAACGCTCGAGGGGCGGCAACGCGCCATCAAAGTCGCGAGGAATGTGCTCGCGCCCCTCGTGGTGTAGGCATTTTAGGGGCTCGTGAAGAAGCGCCTCACCCAGGTCTCGCAGGCGAGATTCCAGATGCAGACTTCGCCATCGTGTGCGCCGCTGGCAAAGGTGCGGCCGCCGGGCGCGACGGCGAGCGATTCGACGCAATCACGATGGCCGTCGAAGGTCATCAGGGTTCGACGGTCGCTGAGTTGGATGAGGCGGACGAAGCGATCGGTCGAACCGGTGAGGAGGCCGAACTGCGTGGGGAGGAGCGTCTGCACCTCGCGACCGGCGTCGGGGAAATCGGCTTTGTGCTGGCCGCTGGATGCGTCCCAGGAGCGCACGGGCTGTCCGCGCGCAACGGAAAATGCCGTCGCGCCATTCGCTGAGATTGCCGCGGTGAGGACGGACACTCCGTGATCGTCGTAGGTCGCCAGCACCTCGCCGCTTTCGATCGATAACACTCGCGCCATGCGGTCGCGGCCGGCGGAGACGAGGCGCGCGCTCTCGCTCGCGAAAGCGACCGTCTGCACCCAATCCGCGTGGTGTCTCCACAGCCGCGTTTGCTTTCCGCTCGCGGTGTCGAAAAGGCGGACTGTACGGTCGCCGCCACAGGCCGCGAGCTGTTTGCCATCCGGGCTGAAGGCCACACTCAGCGCAGTGTCCGGCAGATCGGCGAGCAGCCGCACCTGAAATCCCGCGGAGGGATCGATGAGGAAGACGCCACCCCATTGCGAAGGCGAACCGCCGCCGACGGCAAGGAGGCCCGTTCTCGGGTGCCAGGCGATCGAGTGAATGCGCTGAGGCAGTCCGCCGATGCGCCGGATGAGTGCGCCGGTCTCGAGATCCCAGAGCGTGACTTCGTAATAGCCGCTCGCGGCGATTTGCGTGCCGTCCGGGCTGAAGGCGAGCGCCGTCACCGGTGCGGGGCGGGCATATTTCTGCGGTGCGGGCAGGAGCAGCGATTCGCGGACGAGTTCCGCCAGTGGCCGATTTGGCGGGCTTCCGTCATTGATCGCCCCCTCCTCGATCCAGCGCTCGATCAGGGCGATCTCGCGTGCCGGAAGGGCGTCCGCTTTCTGCGGCATCCGATCATTGGCATCCGCTTCCACGAGCAACTGGTGCAACTCCGACTCGCCCGGCTTTCCCGCAACCAGCGGAGCCGTTTCGGTATCGCCCGCCTTCCACATTCGCTCAAAGGTATCCAGCCGATATCCACCCTTCGCGTTTTCCTCGCCGTGACATGCCGCGCAACGCCGATGCAGCACGGGCGCGATGTCCTTGCGAAAGCTCACGGGCGCTGGCGGGGCGGCGTCGGCGGCGATGGCGGATACGAGCACGGATGCGTGCATCCAGAGGACCGCGGCGAGCTTCGCGGAATTTTTGAGAGAGCGTGAAAAAAGTGCGCCGGCAGGCGCGCGGGCGCGCAGGAGCGCTTGCCTCCGAGCGCCGGAGCCAAGCGCTCCGGCGCGCCCGCCGCTGCGCGGCCCAACAGCCGCAGAGCGCAGACTTCTTTCACAGTCGCGACGGCCTGAACGCGTCACTACGCCTCCTCACAAACCGCCTGCAGATACTCCCGATATTCATTTTTCGGCAACGCCGCGATGGCGGCCTGGAGGCCCGCGCGGTCGATGAAGCCTTGGTTAAACGCGATCTCCTCAATGTTCGCGACCATGAGACCCTGCCGGTTCTGGATGGCGGCGATGTAGTTTGCGGCCTCGAGCAGGCTGGCCTGGGTGCCCGTGTCGAGCCAGGCCATGCCGCGTCCGAGGACGCGGACGTTCAGCTTTCCGCGGGAGAGATATTCGCGGTTCACGTCGGTGATTTCGAGTTCGCCGCGGGGGCTGGGGGCGAGGGCGCGGCAGACTTGCACGACTTCGCGGTCATAGACGTAGAGGCCGGGGACGGCGAAGTGGCTCTTCGGACGCTCGGGCTTTTCCTCGAGGCTCAGGGCTTTGCCATCGGGACCAAACTCGACGACGCCATAGCGTTCGGGGTCGCGCACCTGGTAGCCGAAGACGCAGGCACCGCCCTCGCTTTCCACCACGCGCAAGGCGTCGCGGAAGAAGTCGAGTTTCCCGTAAAAGATGTTGTCGCCGAGAATTAGAGTAACGCCGTCGGAGCCGATGAATTTTTCGCCGATCAGGAAGGCCTGGGCAATGCCGGCGGGCTTCTCCTGCTCGGCATACTCGAAGCACATGCCGAGGTGTGCGCCGTCGCCAAAGAGGCTGCGAAACTGCGGCAGATCTTTGGGCGTGGAGATGATGAGAACCTCGCGGATGCCGCCGAGCATGAGCGTGGCGAGCGGGTAGTAGATCATCGGCTTGTCATAGACGGGCAGGAGTTGCTTGCAGGCGATGCGGGTCAGCGGGTGCAGGCGGGTGCCGGCGCCGCCGGCGAGGATGATGGCTTTGCGGTTCATGGTGCGATGGGGGTGAAGGATTTGGCGTAAATTTCGATCCGCCCTCCCGAGGCTTGGATCTCGGCGACCCGGGCGTAGTGGATTTTCACGTAGTCATAGACGGGCGCGGCCCAGCGGGTGAAGCGGGAAACCGGCGTGCCATTGATGGCGCGGTCGTCGATGATGATGACGGCGGGCTGCTTCTCCTCGAAATCGCGCATGGTCTGTGCGGCCCAATCAGGGTCGTGCGTGGCGTTATCCACATAGACGTTGCGGACGTAGGTGCGGCGGTTGGCCATGAGGTTGTAGCCGGGGTTGTAGGGGAAGCAGACCACGAAGTCCTCGGGGCGGGCGTGCGCGAGGATGGTGTCGCGGATGGTGGTGTGGGTCGTCGCCTGGCGTTTGAAATCGCGGACGCGCACACCGTTGTCGCCGGCGAATTTCGTCTCGCGACCGAAGCGCGCGGCGATGGTGCCGGCGGAAGGATGCTGGAAAGCGAAGAAGGCAAAGACGGCGAGATGCGCGAGGAAAAAGGCCGCGAGAGCTGATGCCACGAGCAACTGCGGGCGGCTGCGTTTTTCGCCTCGCGGCCAAAGGAGGGCGGTGCAGCCGGCCATGGCGAGGATGTAGCCGGGCATGAACTCGGAGAGATGCGGGCGGTCGGGACGGAAAAAAAAGAACTGCGGGAAAGTGGTGAGTGAGCCGCCGATGAGGAGCAGCCATTTCAGCGAATGCTCACCGAGGGTGAACTCGCGCCGCCAGACCCGCCGCGCGAAACTGATGACCCCACCGAGAAAGAAGACGCCGAAGCCGATGAAGGGCGCGTAAGTGAGGAAGGCCAGCAAACGGTTTCGCAATCCGACCGGGCTCCAGATGTCCGAGACCGGACGGCGGCGCAGCGTCGAGCGGTCGATGAGGGGTGCGGGCGGAGGGGTGGCGGAGGCGTCGGCTGCGACTGCGCCGGGCGCGGGCGCCGGGAGAGACAGGGCGTTGGCCGTTCCGCCGATCTGATCCTGCAGGCTGCTGTGCAAGGCATGAAGCCAGTGTGGGACCTGCTCGATCAGGTGCGATTCCACGCCTAATCCTCGGAAATAGACATACGGCGGCACGTGCACCGCGACGATCACTGCCGCCCACACCGCCGCGCCGCCGAGCATGCGCGCCCCGCGCTGC
>Ga0105048_10012013_pt1 | contig 13612 bp, 11 predicted proteins | sample MAT05_FD_78382 | JGI IMG/M metagenome (GOLD analysis project Ga0105048, IMG submission 78382) | Freshwater microbial communities from Lake Fryxell liftoff mats and glacier meltwater in Antarctica - MAT-05 | ecosystem: Environmental > Aquatic > Freshwater > Ice > Liftoff microbial mat | place...
CAAACATCACACAAAAGTATAAACAATTGGGCTAGATTTTGCAATCCCTTATAGTAAAGGCGCACTACAATATCGGAAGGGATATTAAGTCCTCCAAATCTTACTCTTTCGGCAACCCTCTGCAAAGTAAGATCTGTTGATATGAGGTAATAAAACAATAAATGTGCCTCATACCCTGAAAGCCTCGCGTATGTCAACAACTTTCCATACGATCTTATGCTTAAAGTTGTTTCAATTGCAAAATCCTGTTTTTTTTTTAATAGTTGTTGAATTCTGGTGCGCATAATTCTGCCTGCTTCAAAAGCTACTGACTCTGGGTTAAATGGCGATAGTCCGCGGGCAATTTCACCGGCATTCACAAACTGTGAAAACCCCATTGGTTCTTGGAGTAGCGAAAAAGCAGCAGTTGTTGTTGTTCCAGCGCCGTTGCAACCCGCAATGGTGAGTTGTAATGGCATTCTCAACCCATTTTATCGCCTATGGCATTCTCATAACCCGTTTGGTAATCGGCCACTGTGCCATAATCCATTCCGTTTACTACCACCCCGTTTGGGACAACCGTTCCTATATGTGTAGCTTTTACGCCTGCATTTTGCATGGCTACCAACAATGCGTCTTTTTTATCTGCTGCAATGCTCACTACCACCCTACTTTGGCTCTCTCCAAACAACCAAGCATCGTTTCTAAAATTACCCTCAGTGCAAATGTCAAATCCTTTTTTACCAGCCATTGCACTTTCAAGGCAATTGATAAAAACACCGCCTTCCGCAATATCGTGGGCACTGTTTAAAATTCCAGCAGTAATGGCATTGTAAACCGCCATTTGTACATTGTATTCTTCGTCTAGTTCAAACTCTGGGCAGGGTGAAAACTCAACCCCTAAAACCTTGGCCAAATATTGACTGCTACCTAGGTCGTTTTTGCTATTTCCAACCAAATAAATCAAATCCCCATCATTCTTAAAATCAAGGGTCATGTGGTGTTCGGGTTTTTCTATAATTCCCACCATGCCGATGGTTGGTGTTGGGTATACGGCATTGCCACTGGTACTTTGGTTGTAAAAACTCACATTGCCTCCTGTAACAGGGGTATCGAACTTGCGACAGGCCTTGCCCATTCCATCAATGGCGTGTTTAAACTGGTAATAAACTTCTTTGTTGTAAGGGTTTCCAAAGTTCAAGCAATTGGTAACACCCGTTGGTACGCCGCCTGTAACCCTGATATTCCTAGCAGCCTCGGCCACTGCAATTTGGGTGCCTTTGTCAGGGTCAGAAAACACGTATCTGCTGTTGCAATCTACCGTTAATGCCAAGCTACGGTTGCTTCCCTTAATTTTTACCACAGATGCATCGGATGGCCTGTTGGTACTTTGATTTACGGTACCCACCATGCTATCATACTGATTGTAAATCCAGCGTTTGCTGGCAATATTGGGCTGAGACGCCAAATTCATGGCAACTTCCTTGGCTTTTTCAATGGAAATATCTGCGATATTATCCAGTTTAAATTTTTCAATCTCTGCAAAATAAGCAGGGGTTTCAAATTCTCTTTTGTAAATGGGGGCACCACCACCTAGGACCAAACTTTCTGCAGGAATATCCCCTTCGAGCACATCGCCCATAAAATAACGAACCCTGCCTGTGTCGGTAACAATGCCAATGTGGGCATAGGTCAATTCCCATTTTTGAAGCACTTTTTCAATTTCGGCTTCTTTTCCTTTTTGCACAATCACCAGCATGCGTTCTTGGCTTTCGCTTAAAAGCAATTCCCAAGCTTTCATATCTGATTGGCGCATAGGCACTTTATCTAACCACACATCCATACCCACGCCTGTTTTTGCACTCATTTCACTGGTACTGCAAGTAATACCTGCAGCTCCCATATCTTGCATACCTACAACTGCACCGGTTTCTATAATTTCCATGCTGGCTTCTAGAATCAGTTTTTCCCAAAAAGGGTCACCTACCTGCACACTGGGTAAATCGCTAATACTGTCTTCACTCATGTCCTTGCTGGCAAAAGCCGCACCGTGTATGCCGTCTTTACCCGTACTAGATCCAAAAATATACACCGGATTGCCTGGAGGGCCTGCGCCTGCGGAAATTTGTTTTCCCACACCAACGATGCCCACACTCATGGCATTCACTAAGTTATTCTGCTCGTAGCAATCGTCGAAATAAACCTCTCCACCAACCGTAGGAATTCCAAAAGCGTTGCCATAATCTCCAATCCCTTTCACAACGCCTTTCATCAACCACTTGGTACGGTCTGTATCAATGTTGCCGAAACGCAAAGAATTTAGCTGCGCAATAGGCCTAGCGCCCATAGAAAAAATATCGCGATTGATGCCACCCACTCCAGTAGCTGCACCTTGGTATGGTTCTATTGCGCTTGGGTGGTTGTGGCTTTCTATTTTAAAACAGCATGCCAGTCCGTCGCCAATGTCCACCAACCCTGCATTTTCTTCTCCTGCTGCGGCAAGAATTTTACTCCCTTCGCGAGGCAATGTTTTTAGCAAGGTAATTGAATTCTTATAGCTACAATGCTCACTCCACATTACAGAGTACACGCTTAATTCAGTAAAATTGGGTATTCTTCCCAAAATTTCGCAGATTTTGTCAAATTCTTCTGGCAATAAACCCAATTGTTTGGCTTGTTCAACGTTTGAAATAGCAGCAGTTTGCATAGGGTTGCAAAAATACTCTCTTTCCTGTTAAGGCGCATATAGCAAAGCGATAAAATGCCCCGCATTATCCACAGGTACGTAAAATACACAATGGTTATGCAAATCCTACATACCTGAACTCTGATAAATAATGCAAAAAACACTGTAAATGTTTGATTTTCTCAAAAATATGTTGCAGATTTGTAGATAGGAGGAATTAGGATGAAATTAAAATGTTGTTTTTCAACAACTTTTTCTGTGTTTTTAATTTTAGCAGCTATACAAACCGCGAAAGCAGATAAATTGGCTGTTTTTCCATTTTGCCCCAAAAACACATCTTTACAAAGCGAGAGAATGAACAATTTGCATTTGGTGCTAATGAAAGCAGCCTCTTCTATAAAAGACAAACAGACAGAGTTTGTTTTTCAAGAAAAATTAAAAATGGACTGTGAATCGCATACGTTCAGAACACTAGCGGCAAGTTTAAATAGCGATATTTTTCTTGATGCCAACTACCTTATAGAAGGGGACACCATTGAGTTGCGTGTGAGAATTGTATTTACAAAATTTGTAGATAAAGCAATGAACATGTTGCCCATCAAGGGGAATTTAAATATGTTAAATGATTGTATTTCTGCTTCATTTCAATCTTTATTTAAAGAGTTAAAAGTAATACCGAGTGCGTCTGAGTGGAACTCTATAGTGGGTATAATTGCAAAAGACGGAAGAAACTACGGGACAACGAACGAGCCCGAAGAAAAGTCAAATTCCTCTATTTTTCTAAATGGAAAGTCGGCTTTTGAAACCGAAAATTATAAAATGGCGAAGGATTTGTTGGGAAAGGTTTTAAGCACCGATGAAAATTACAATGAATCTTTATTATTGTTGGGCAAAACCGAATTGTTTTTTGACAATTATAACAAGGCTTATTTGTGTTTTCGAAAATGCAGCGATTTAGGATATGCAGACAACACATTGGATTCGTATTTAAAAGCCGCTTCAGCATTGTCTAAGCCAGCAGAGTGGTTCAATACAGTCCATCGCAGAAAAGCCTGGTGGGAGACTTTAAATTCTGCTGAAACAAAAGAAATTATTGCGTTGTTAAACAATTTAAAAATAAACGGAAAATCCTACACCGCCAATTACATTTTTGACGACAATGATATTTCAAAACTCTTTAAAACAACCCTATTGCCAATAAGGAACCAAAAGATTCAGAATTTAAGTGTATTTCGTTATTTTACAGATGTAGATGTCCTGATTTTAGAGAACACAAAGTTGAGCAACGACGATGGCATACAATATTTTTTTAAATTAAAATATATTCGCACAGATTCAAAACTAGAACTTCCCCAAATTTCTTTTCTAAGTAGCCAAAAGAAGTTAACTATCATTCGTACAACCAGTCAGAAATGATCAAAAATATTTTTTTATGGATATTGGTATCTATGGGTAATATTTGTTTTACCTACTCCCAAAGTAAAGTTTTCTTTTATGCTGCAGATCTAGTAAAAGAGCCAATGGACACCTTTGGTATCACCATTTTAGACGAAAATACAGAGTACCTGAACCAAACAATCATGTATTTTCCTTACTCCATGGAATTAAAAAAAGAACATACTACATAACGTCAACCAAATATGGATACCTTCAAAAAACGGATACTATTGTTGTTAAGGTATCCGAACAGATTTATACAATAATTTTTAGAAATGCTTTAGAAAATGTTTCACTGGGCCAGTGAAATCCGCACCGCAGAATTTCCTGCCAGACAGCGTTTCTGTAATCGATCGAGACTTTATAGATGCCAGTGGTGCGCGAGATATAAATGATATTCTTATGCTAATTTCAAGATTTTCTCAGGTCTCGATGTGCTGGGAAATGTTAACAGCGCTAAGCGCGGTGCGTGGATGAACTAGGGTAAATTTGTTTTTATGCTAGATGGGATTATAATGAACGAATTGAGCTATGGAACCATGCAACTTGGTCAAAGATTTCCGATTGAAAAGATTGAAATACTTAGAGGACCTGCATCTATCACCAATGGTGGACTTGTCTCCTATGGAGTGTTAAATAAATCACCAAAAAGCACACGGCAGAATCTAAAATTTCTTTCGGCTCTATTGTGGGTAAAACAGATAACAATGTTAGCCGTCAAGGATTTAATTTTCTATTGAATGAAAAATTATCCGATGGTGGTTTTATCAATTTAAGCGGCTATTTAAGTAGGAGGCAACGAAGTGATAAAGATTACACGGATTTTAGCGGAAACACTTACAAGTTAAACAACAACAGTGGAATTAGCAACAACCAAATTTTACTCAACGCCGGATATAAGGGATTAAGAATAAATGGTTTATTTGACAATTCACAATTGTATTCGCGCGATATTTATGGGCAAAACGCACGTAAAACCTACCCTATTAATTTCCCGGTAACCGGTTTTCAAATTTCAGCCCCCGTAGATTTAAATAAACATTGGAAAATCACACCTGCAATTGGCCTATTAATTCAAAAACTCTATTCCAATAAAAATGCCATATTAGACAGTATAGACAATATAAATATAGGAAGATTTGCATTGTATGATTTTAACACAATTCATAGATTGACGAACAATTTTGACTTACGTTATGCAAATAAAGGTTGGGTTGAACTTGATTTTAAAGGGGAGTATATCGAAGATTTTTTTTATGACAATGAAAAAGTATTTCCGAACGACATCAATTCGTTTGCAATGCATTCGCTAATTGGAATTGGAAATATAAAAGTTTCGCTTGTAGACCCAGTGAGGGTAATCCAAAAACTGGCGCTTTATTTGCAAGCTGATGTGCGCACCGAACAACAAACTTATTATTCTGCAGTGGTCTCACAGACAAGCTTAACCATTTTAAGAGGTTCATTTCATGCAAAGATTTTGGCCGGAAGGTCTTTTAGGCCTCCGCTTTTAGATAACATTCGATTAAACATAACAAACAACAACGGCGATTTTACACTGAAACCCGAATTTACAAATACTTTTGAAATGGAAATCGGATTTGATATTGGCAAAAAAAGCTATACAACCGCAAATTTATTCAGCAACAAAACCAATGGTACAATTACATATACCAAGGATGGGCTTGTAAATGAAAACTACAATAATGGACCTCAAATTGGAACATCAGGTATTGAATTACACAGCAAATTTGTAGGTAAATCTTTAACTTTTTATTTGAACGGCAGCTTATATCAAACTAACGCTAGAGATTCCATCTATTTGGTTTCAGGCACCCGTTCCAATTTTGGCATTCCCAATCAAAAGCTAAATTCAATTTTAGCATTTAATCTTGAAAATATTTTTGGGTTAAAAAATACCTGGTTAAATATTTCATACACTTTACTAGGCAAACAATATCAATATACAGATGAGAATATGAATTTCAATTCTATTGCTGCCAAGAATTATATGAAAACGATTCTAAATTTTAAAAATATAAAGGCGAGTGGATTTAAATTTTCGATAGGTATTTATGACATTTTTAACCAAGGAATGTTTTATATACAACCATACAATGTTGGGCATGCAACCTTGCCAAGTTTAGGAAGAGAATATGTATTGAAAATGGTTTACGATTTACCTATAAAGTAAAACGCTGCCCTTAATGGTATTTCTTCTTTTAATTACGCCCACGGCAACTTCGTAATAAAATAGGTAATTATAAACTCCATCTATACAAGGTTGTCCATTATAATTTCCATCCCAGCCGTAGGTATTTGAAATTCGGCTATCAAAAACAATTTGACCCCAGCGGTTATAAATGATAAATAAATTCGGGGATAAGCCACGTCCATAAATTTGGAATATTTCATTTTTGCCATCGGCATTGGGTGTAAATGCATCGGGTATAAAAACATCACAATATTCACCTGCATATCGCACTGTAATTTGGTCTGACGCGGAGCCACAAGGATTGGCAACCGTAGCCGTATAAGTGCCCGCCGATGTTACGTAAATGGTGGTATCGTTGCTGCCGCTATTCCATGTGGTTTTACTACCGGGATAATACGCATGCAGCCTTAAAACACCCCCTTTGCACAACAAGGTATCCATAGGTAAATCTAAGGCTGGGGTGGTGCCCAAAAACAAATTTATACTATCTCTCCACACACAGCTTTTATCCGTTGCTTCTGCCCAGAAAGTTCCGGCTGAACCTATGGTTCTGGTAGAAGCAGAAGTTCCATTGTCCCACAAGTAAAAGCCTGGCGCAGAAATAGATAAATCCAAAGTACCTCCGTTACACAAGTTGGTATCTCTGCCAAGGGAGAAACGCGGCAAAGGATTTACAGTTATACTTTGGGTCGTAGAATCTGGGCAAAACTGGTCTGGCACTACATACTTAATTTTAAATATTCCCGGTGTTTTGGGGTTAAATGTACTATCAACAATAAATTGCCCAGAAAAAATTCCGCCACTTTTAACAGGTTTCAGTTTTATGGATGAGGCAGCTTCACAGATTACAGAAGGCAAATTGTTGAAGGTGGCTATCATATTTGGCTTTACCAAAACTACCGTTGTATCGGCACTCTTACACCCTTCCTGGCTCGCTGCGTTGTGAATTACATCATAAATACCCACCGCAGTATAAGCATGGTTTGCACTTTTTGCAATTGCCTTTGTACTTCCATCTCCAAAATCCCAAGAAAAGGATACCAACCCTGGATATACATTGTCAAATAAAAATTGGTTATTTGTTAAACATTGAATGGAATCGTTGATGGTTACCCCACTCGAAGGATCGGGCACAACACGAATGGGTAAATAAACAGAATCATAACAACCTGTTGGCGAATTGTTATAAATAGTATAACCTACATACAAAATATTGTAATTCCCTGGTAACAAATTTTTTACATCTGGGTTTGGAACCGTAAATGTGTCATTGGGAAAAAACCAATTTCTCCGCAGACCAACACCCGAAGAAAAATCTGCGGTTGTATTTTCTCCGAAAAAAAAGTGATTGTTCCCATGGTTGTAACATAGGGTATCAGAACCTATGACGAAAGGGGCTGGTTTTGCGCGTGAATAAATTAACAATGATTTGGTTTTGGTACCAGAACAGCCTCCTTTGGGTACCAAATAAAGTTCTATTTTCTTATTGCCTGGTTTTGTCCAGGTGTAGTTCACCGTATCTGTGTATGCCTGATCGAAAGAAGGAGGCGCATTGTAGAAACGCCATACATAGGTGGGACTGGCGAATGTTACTTTTGATTTATTTATAAATTTTACCTTGTTTGTATTTTGGCATGTATCAGAATAAGAGAATTCGAAATCCATGTTAACATTATCGGAGGTAAAGGATCCACAAGCTGCAGAACTTGTAAGATAATCCGGACTTGAAGCGCCATCGTGGCTATACACACAAACGTAATATTGGGTATTCATCTTAAGTCCGTTAACACTGAATGAATTTGTAAGATTAGAGAAACAAACAAAATTGCCATTTCCAACCGTAGTTTCATCACCGCTGCCAAAAGTAGGGAATGAAGTATATTTGGTTCCATCAACGGGTGGCCCATTCACAGCAGCAGCTTCGCGGATTACAACTATATTCCAAGTGCCATTTCCTGGGGTCCATTGTATAATTGCAGAACTGCATGTAATTCCACTAAATTTCAAATTGCTAGGTGGGATAGTTGGCTCTGCTGCGAACAAATTAACCATTGACCATGTCAAGATAGCAAGATACAAGCAAAACCGTTTTGTCATTCTTTTTTGGTAATTAGCGCAAATATAACCCAATTGTGAGTCATTCATCAAATGAATGTTACATTTAATAAGACAGCAGCTACACAGAAATGTTGCCTAGTAAACCTTAGGCATATTCAATTTCCGCATCTCCGGGGAATGTATCGCCTCTAAATTTCAAAAACAAACGAGCTAGGGTTATCACATCCTTTTTACAGTACGTTGCGATGCGGTTTAAATTGTTCTCTACCCAATATACATGGCCCACTTGGCTGCCATCAATGTCGTCTTTGGGTGTAGGTATGCCAAACAAATGGGCCAATACATTGAGGGAAGTGAAATTTTTAAAATCGCCGAATTTCCACAATTCCATGGTATCTACATGCGCAACCTCCCAAGGTTTTTTACCTGCATTGTCTAACAATCGGGGCAAATTAATGCCATGGATCATCATTCTTCGGGCTATGTAAGGAAAATCAAATTCTTTTCCATTGTGGGCGCAGAGAACAAATTGATTTCCATGATACCTGGAATTTAACAATTCTGCAAACTCTAGCAAAACCTGCTTTTCATCATCACCAGAAATGCACTTTACCCTCAATTTGAATTCCGAATTATTGGGTCTAAGAATTCCTATTCCAATGCAGATAATTTTACCGAATTCAGCATAAATTCCAGCTCTTTCATAAATTTCAGCGGCAGTCTCATCGCCTTTTGCCAATGATTTTGCCTTTTTCCCCCAAAGCGATTTCCAATCTTCGTCAAGTGAATCAAAATTGTTTACAGCAGAGACTGTTTCAATGTCCAGAAACAGTATGTTTTCTGGGTCTAAATTTTTTAAAATTTGCATTTTCTATAAAATTAATATTATGTTTCTAAAAGTTTTAAAGAAACAAAAATACTAAAAATCAATAGATACGCAAATAATATTCGTAAGTGTAGGTAAAATCCTTCTTTTCGCCAGGTTTCAATTTAACTTCCCATGTAATGTTGTTGGGACTATTGGGATTTGCATTCGTGGAAGGTAAACTTTTCAAAGTCCACGGCAATTCCGTTGTCAATGGTTTTCCTTCTATACTTCTTTTTAAAGTAATCGTTTTCTCTTTGTCGCTTTGGTTTTCCAAGTGCATTTTTGCTTTTACAGTTATCAAATCATAAGAAACAGACTCAGTTTTGTTTGCAATGATTTTAGCCGAAGCAATTCGATTGGTTTCTTCCTCAATTTGTTTTACAGGCAAATCCATGTTGGTTGCCATAAAAATGTTTGCAACGCCACCAATTGGCACAATGTCCATGTTGGTTTGGGCTTGTGCGATATCGTTTGCACCAGAAACTTTTTCAATAAAAATAGGTGCGGCGGTTAAAGGTTGTTTGGCTGGGTTTTTAAATTGAATAAAATGGTTTACTGGAACTATAGATGCTTCATCAAAACTTGCAAATATATAAGGTTGAATATACATGTTTACGGCAGACAAATCGCATCTATATTGGTGTGTAACATCTACATTTTCTTGTATAATTTGAACCAATGCGGATTGATTTTTTTGCAAACTAAAATTTTTCACTGTGTAAAAATAAAAATCTTCGCTGTTGCCAGCGCTGATGCTCACATTAGAAGCACCTGGTGCAAATTTCCCTTCCGCCATTCCCGAACCAGATTTTTCCATGACATCGTTGTAACGATAATTTGGCTGCTCTGAAATTGGCGTAGAATTTTCAACCAACCTGCTTAATATGTCGCCGTAACTAAAGCTTGGGTTGCCTACAACCAAATTCAGTTCTGCATTTGAAAAGTCTGTATTGTTGCTGCTTACTTCTGCACCCAATGTCAATTTGGCTTTGTTGTTGTCGTCTAATACCAATCGGTAAACGGGATTCCAAGCTGGATATTGTTGCAAACCCACCACAGTTAAATCTGTAGTTGCTGGTTTTTCTTTAAAATAAACGGTTAATTTTGATTCTATCTTTTTTTTACGCACCAAATAACTTGCATCATCGCCAAATTCCGCACTCATAATTTTAGCCAGCGTTTCTTCATAAATCACAACATTGCCCGTGCTGGTTTTAATTATCGCCACCGCTGGATTCACTCTAAAGGGGACTGCGCTATCTTGTGGGATTTCAAAAATTTGAGAAATAGTGCCTTCAATGGTCATTGAATTTAAAATATTATTACAAATTAATTTTACTTTTTTCCCTTTGTTCAATTTCAACAACTCACCCACAGTTGGTTGAAAAACATTTGCTAAAACGGTGTCGTTTTGGCGTTTTACCATATTAATGCCTGCTGGCGATTGAAACCAAAAACTTCCCATGGAATATTTTGGAATTTGGCTTTCACTTAGCCACCATTGCCCATTTTTTACGGTAACTTTTCCCGAGCTTACAACCCACGCATAACCGTTTTTATACATGTAAATAGATTTTGGACTGATGCCATTTTGTGCAAAGGCATAATTCAAACTTGAAACCATAAAAATGGCGAATAGGTACTTTATTGTGTTTTTCATTTAGTCTATTTTTTTGAGGATTCACCGATGAAATGATCGCCTTTATTTTTAAACAGAAAGTTAAAAGAGGTTAATGAACCATAAATTCTGGTGATGTATTGTTGTAAATTCACTTTGTCATCGTCATCCAATTTGGGATGGCTGTTTATATTCTGCTCCAAAACCCTCAGCCTGTCTCTAAGCATAACTATTTTATGAAAAAAAGTATCTATGGGTATTTCATGTGGACTAAGCGAGGCGTCGTTCGATTCAAAAACCAGTGCGCCTTTCATCCACTTGCCTGCAATTTCTATTTTTCCGCCCAAATCGCTATATTTCAACAAAACATTGCGCAGCGCGTCTTCCACATTTTCCAAGGACAAAGGAGCCTCAGCGGGTGGCCCCAATTCTAGCAATTCAAGGGCGGCGAAAGATTTCCCTATTTCCAAAATAACCTCAGGGCTAAAAAAAATACGGTAAGACGAACCTGTATCGGCCATTATAACACCTTCACCCCTGCTTGGATGTTTAACTCTTGTTCCTATTGGATAATCCATTTGATTTATGCGAATGCAAAAATATCGAAAATCCACATAAAAAAGTACTTTTGGAATATGTTTTCACATGAAAATACGCCCCGTTTGTCGGAATCCACGTTTTTCAAAACTGAAATACACTACAGCAAATGCTTAACCAAACCCGAACAAATATGGATAACTTTGTTTGTGTTTAAATTCAACAATACGGTATTTCGCATCGGTGTTAGATACTTCAACCCGCACAAAACGCAAAAAACCTTCCTTGTTGCCTGGCATCATGAGCCTTGCCTTGGTCATGTTCATGCTCGGTCTTCTAGGATTTTCAGTCCTTGGCTTTAATGGACTCTCTAGAAGTTTGGTTGAAGGCTCGGCCGTAGACATTTATTTTAACGATTCTGTAAAGGAATCCACTGTTCAGGAATTTCAAAATGCACTGAATAAAGAAAAGTGGCTTCGGAAATCGGTTTTTATTAGTCGTGAAGAAGGTTTTAAGCAAATGGGAGATAAATATGACGAAGATTTTATGCAATATGCCGAAGCTTCAGAACTGCCATTAAGCATGGAATTGTATTTTGTAGCAGAAAATGCTACGCCTGAGTTTATTGCAAGAAAAGCCCGTGAAATAGAGGCAAACCCTATAATTGAAGATGTAGTTTACCAAAAAAACCTGGTAGAGTCTGTTTCTAAAAACGTAAAACGCATACAATTAATCATGTTGGCACTGTCCGTCCTTTTTATTTTCATTTCTATCGGATTGATCAATACATCCACCCGCCTTGGGATTTTTGCAAATCGGTTTATCATTAAAAGCATGCAATTGGTAGGTGCTACCAATACATTTATTGTAAAACCATTTATTTTTAAAACCATTTCACAGGCACTTATAGCGATTCCCATTGCAGCTTCATTGCTTGGAGGAATGCTTTACGGACTGCATTTTGTTTGGAAAGAATTTGCCACTATAAACGAATTCGCTAAATTTATCAACTGGCAAGAAGCCTTGATTATTGGGCTTGGGATTGCAATATTTGGAATATTACTTGCCGCAATATGTGCATGGTTGAGTACAAGGAAGTATCTTCGCAGTAAAATTGAAAATCTGTACTAATGAGTACCCATAAACACAACGAAACAAAAGTAGCCGCCAAAACCGCAGCTAGCACAGAAAAAAAGCATGACGTGAAACTTCCATTTGTATTTTCACGTATGAATTATGTTTTTACAGCCGTTTCCTTGGCTGTATTGACCCTTGGATTTGTGCTAATGTCTGGCAGTAAGGGCGATATTTACGACTTTAGACGCATTACCTTAGCGCCAATAGTGGTAATCATAGGTTTTGTATTTGGTTTTGTCGCCATTTTTTACAAAGAAAAATCCTCTGACAAACACGAACAGGCATGACCTGGATTGAAAACCTCATACTTGCCATAGTAGAGGGCGTCACGGAGTATTTGCCAGTAAGTTCTACGGGGCATTTGATGATGTCTGGTAAATTTTTAGGGTTGGATTTAAACAAAATTGATACTTATATTATTACGGTGCAATTTGGGGCAATTCTGGCCGTAGTGGCTCTGTACTGGAAGAAATTTATTGATTTCAAATCTTGGCAATTCTATGTAAAGTTGTTGGTTGGTTTCATTCCAGCCGCTATTTTGGGTCTTTTGCTCGACGATTACCTAGAGGCCATGTTGCAAACACCTGTAATTGTGGGTATAACGTTGGTGGTTGTAGGTGCATTTCTCCTTTTTATGGACAAAGTATTGCCCGGCGGTGAAAAAACGGTAGAAACCATGTCTTACAAAGACGCTTTGATTATTGGAACTGTTCAATCTGCCGCAATGATACCTGGCGTGAGCAGAAGTGCCGCAAGTATAGCTGGGGCATTGGGTTGCAAATTAAACAAAGTGGCAGCAACTGAGTTTTCTTTTTTCCTAGCTGTGCCAACCCTTACCGCGGCGGGTGGTTATAAACTACTAAAAAACTGGGACAAGCTAGATGCCAGCCAATTGCAAGATATTGCCATTGGAAATACAATTAGTTTTATTACCGCAATTCTGGCCATAAAGTTCTTTATTGGCTTGGTAAAAAAGCACGGTTTTGCTTGGTTTGGCATATACCGCATTGGCATAGGATTGTTCTTTTTGGCTTGGTTGGGTTTAAAATAAATTGGATTTTCTAATTTCGTTTTAAC
>Ga0105048_10012014_pt1 | contig 13612 bp, 14 predicted proteins | sample MAT05_FD_78382 | JGI IMG/M metagenome (GOLD analysis project Ga0105048, IMG submission 78382) | Freshwater microbial communities from Lake Fryxell liftoff mats and glacier meltwater in Antarctica - MAT-05 | ecosystem: Environmental > Aquatic > Freshwater > Ice > Liftoff microbial mat | place...
CTGGCGAGAGTAAATCCGTGCCTTTGCGACCCTGACCGGACTTGAACCGGCGACCTCCGCCGTGACAGGGCGGCGCGCTAACCAACTGCGCTACAGGGCCATGCTATTTAATTCTGATGTTTTGGTGACCCCAACGGGATTCGAACCCGTGTTAACGCCGTGAAAGGGCGCCGTCCTAGGCCACTAAACGATGGGGCCATGAAGCAGAAGAACTTCGTAGCAACCGAGAGGTAAGCATACGGATGTTCGGGCCATTTGCCAAACCGTGGTTCCGGTCGGCGATTTGGACCATGCTCAACTAGTTGGCACATCACCAGGTCTCCGGCTAGGTTCGAAACGTTCTTGGCAGTCGGGTCCTACCGATGCGTCCGCATCGTCGCCGCTTCTGCTGTTGTGTTCGTCTATGAAAATTGCGCCCTTCCGCACCGCCGAACGCGCAAAAATCGAGGATCAATGAAGAAGTTTGAATTACGCCGGGGGGCGCTGTGCTCAGAAGCACGTGCCCCTCAACGGCGAGGTGCCCGCGCGCGGGTTTTCTCCATCCTCGCCGCCGTCGCCGTCGCGACGACTGCCTCGATCGTGGGGCAGCCCGCCGGTGCCGCCTTCGCGATCGACTACCCCACCTGGTCCGACGTGCAGAACGCCCGCAGCAACGAATCGGCCAAGCAGGCCGAGATCACCCGCATCAAGGATTTTCTGTCCCAGCTGGCAGACAAGGTCAGCGACACGCAGGCCGCTGAGAAGGCGCGAGGCGACGAATACCAAGAGGCGCAGCTCGAATTCGACGAGGCGAACTACAAGGCGCAGCAGCTGCAGTTGCAGGCGGACGAGGCCCAGGTGACCGCCGACGAGTCGAAGCTCCGCGCCGGGCAGCTCGCGGCCAAGCTCTCGCGCTCCGGCAGTGGCGACGTGTCGGCCGCCCTCTTCTTCGACGGCGAGTCCGCCGCCGACCTGCTCGCCCAACTCGGAATGGCCAGCAAGATCACCGACCAGTCGGCCGGCATCTATGAGAAGGCCACCGCGGACCAGAACACCGCCCAGTCGCTCACCGACCAGGCGGTCGTCGCGAAGGACGCCCTCGAAGAGCTCGCCGCCGCGGCCGAGACCGCGCTCGCGGCGGCCACGAAGGCCGCCGCGGCTGCCACCGCGGCGCTCGAGGAGCAGCAGGAGAACGAGGCCGTGCTGCAGGCTCAGCTCCGGGTGCTCGTCGAGAACCGAGCGGCGACGGAGGCTGACTACTCGGCTGGCGTCCGGGCGCGCGAGGCCGAGGCCGCAAAGGTCGCCGCCGCCAAGGCCCAGGCCATTGCCGCGGCGGAGGCCGCACAGGCCGCTGCCTCAGCCGCTGCCGCGCCCGCGCCGCAGCGCTCATCGGGAGGAGGCGGAGGCGGAGGCGGTTCCGCCACCGCGTCCGGCGGAGCCGCGTCGTCATCCACCGGCTGGGTCCGCCCCTCGTCCGGGCACGTGAGCAGCTCTTACGGCTACCGGGTGAACCCCTATTCCGGGGCATACGCCTTCCACGCCGGCACCGACGTCGGCGCCGGTTGCGGCTTCCCGATCTACGCCGCGGCATCCGGAAACGTCACCTACTCGGGATGGAACGGCGGCTACGGCAACTACATCTCGATCAACCATGGCGGCGGGGTGCAGACCTCGTACGCGCACATCGTCAGCGGTGGACTGCTCGCCGGGGTGGGACAGTCGGTCTCGGCCGGACAGCTCATCGCCCTCGTCGGCACGACCGGCGGATCGACCGGATGCCACCTCCACTTCGAGGTGCGCCAGGGTGGCAGCACCGTCGACCCCGTGCAGTTCCTGCGCGGTCGCGGAGTGCCCTTCTAACCAGCGCCGCGACGGCCAGCCGGTCCCGCGCGATCGAGGCGACAGCGCACAAAAAACCGCCCCACCCGAGTGATCGGGTGGGGCGGTTCTGTGTGCGCTGGAACCCGGCAAATGCCTAGTGGGCACCCTCGGTGGCGAGCTTCTCGATGCCGGCCACGACGATCGCCTCGGCCTCCGCGGCATCGCCCCAGCCCTCGGTCTTGACCCACTTGCCGGGCTCGAGGTCCTTGTAGTGCTCGAAGAAGTGCTCGATCTCCTTGCGGGTGTACTCCGGGATGTCGGCAATGTCCTGGATGTGCGACCAGCGGGGGTCGGTCGCCGGGACGGCGATGACCTTGGCATCGGATCCGCCGTCGTCGGTCATGTTGAACACCGCGACGGGACGCACCTTGACGCCCACCCCCGGGAACAGCGGGTAGTCGAGCAGCACGAGAACGTCGACCGGGTCGCCGTCCAGGCCGAGGGTGTTCTCGAAGAAGCCGTAGTCGGTCGGGTAGACGAAGCCCGTGAACAGCACGCGGTCGAGGTAGACGCGACCGGTGATGTGGTCGACCTCGTACTTGTTGCGGCTCCCCTTGGGAATCTCGATGATGGCGTCGTAGCTGGACATGGCTGAACCTTTCGTGGAACCCGGAGGGGAACCGGGAGGACGTGGACGGAAAGCGGATGCGCGGGGCCGGCACGCGGCGTCGTCCGCTGCAATAACGTTACTGGATGACAATCCGCCCCCGTCTGACGCCCGCGATCGCCGACGTGCGGCGCGCGGTGCGGGGCACCCTCGCCGCGGCCGGGGACGACACGCCCGGCGCGGGGCCCGGCGAACCGCCGGACTCCGAGCCCGGCGAACCGCGGGTCTTCCAGCCCGCGCCCGCCGCCGCCGCGCCCGCCGCCGCCGCGCCCGCGGACCGGCCGCTGGTCCTCGTCGCCCTCAGCGGCGGCGCCGACTCCCTCGCCCTCGCCGCCGCGACCGCCTTCGAGGCGCCTCGGCTCGGCCTGCGCGCCGGAGCGGTCATCGTCGACCATGCGCTGCAGGAGTCCTCGGCCGAGGCGGCCGCCGCCGCCGCACGCATCGCCGCCTCGCTGGGCCTTGCCCCCGTGCACGTGCGCCGGGTGAGCGTCGCGGCGGCCGGCGGGCCGGAGGCCGCCGCGCGGGACGCCCGCTATGCCGCCCTGAACGCTGCCCGCGCCGAGCTCGGCGCGGCCCACGTGCTGCTCGGGCATACCCTCGACGACCAGGCCGAGACCGTGCTGCTCGGCCTCTCCCGCGGCAGCGGCGCGGCCAGCCTGTGGGGGATGGAGCGGTTCGGCGGCGTCTACCTGCGCCCCCTCCTCGCCACCCGCCGCGCCGTCACCGAGAGGTTCTGCGCCGACTCCGGCCTGTCGCCGTGGCACGATCCGCAGAACGACGACCCCGCGTTCGCCCGCGTGCGGGTGCGCCGGCGAGTGCTCCCCGTTCTCGAGAGCGAGCTCGGCCCCGGCATCGCCGAGGCCCTCGCCCGCACCGCCGCGCAGCTGCGCGAAGACGCCGAGGCGCTCGACCACTTCGCCGCCGAGATGATCGAGGAGCTGGCCGAACCCGCGGAGGCCGGCATCTCACTGCCCGTCGTCGCGCTCGCCGCCAACCCGCCCGCGCTTCGCCAGAGGCTGATCCGCCTCGCCGTGCAGGCGGAGTTCCACCAGTGGCTGAGCCGTGCCCACACCCTCGAGGTCGCGCGCCTCGTGACGGAGTGGCACGGGCAGGGCCCCCTGGCGCTGCCCGGCATTAGGGTGGAACGGCGACGCGGGCTGATCGTCTTCAGCGCGGTCGCCCATTCCGATTCCCTCGGCTGACACGACACCACGGAGCGACATGCAACTCACCGACATAGCCGACGACCTCGACTCGACGCTCTACACCGAGCAGCAGATCCACGACAAGATCGCCGAGCTCGCGGCGCGCATCGACGCCGACTACGCGGGCGAGACGCTGCTGCTCGTCGGCGTGCTGAAGGGCGCGGTCATGGTCATGGCCGACCTCGCGCGGGCGCTCACGCTGCCGATCGAGATGGACTGGATGGCCGTTTCCTCCTACGGGTCGGGCACGCAGTCGTCGGGCGTCGTGCGGATCCTGAAGGACCTCGACACCGACCTCACCGGCCGCAAGGTGCTAATCGTCGAGGACATCATCGACTCGGGGCTCACCCTCTCGTGGCTGCGCGCCAACCTCAAGAGCCGCGGGGCGGCATCCGTCGAGATCTGCGCCCTCCTCCGCAAGCCGGCCGCCGCGAAGGTCGAGGTCGACGTGCGCTACGCCGGATTCGAGATCGCGAACGAGTTCGTGATCGGCTACGGCTTGGACTACGCGGAGAAGTACCGCAATCTGCGCGGCATCGCGGTGCTCGCGCCGCACGTCTACAGCGACTGATCCGCGGCGCCCCCACGGGGCGCGGGCTCGTCGCGGCCCCCGCGCGGTCAGCGCCCGCGCATTACGCCGCCAGCAAACATGCGGGGCCCGTTCAGCCCGCGGCACTAATCTGGCACTTCACCTTCTTCACCGAAAGGCGCCGGGCCGACACCCGGAACACTATGGATTTCAAGAAGTTCCTGCGCGGGCCGCTGATCTACATCCTTCTCGCGGTCGTCGTCGTCTCGATCGGCTTCAGCCTGCTCAGTGGGGGAGGGTTCAAGCAGATCACGACCCAGGAGGGTCTCGAGCTGCTGAACAGCAACGAGGTCGCCACCGCGACCGTCATCGACGGGGAGCAGCGGGTCGATCTCGTGCTCACCAACGCCGGCGACGACGGCGCGAACGTGCAGTTCAACTACGCCACGCCGCGCGGCGAAGAGGTCATCTCGGCGATCAACGACTCGAACGTCAACACCTTCGACGATGAGGTCACGACCGCGAACTGGCTCACCTCGCTGCTCGGGCTGATGATCCCGTTCATCCTCATCGGCCTCATCTTCTGGTTCCTGCTCTCCCGCATGCAGGGCGGCGGAAACCGGGTCATGCAGTTCGGCAAGTCGAAGGCGAAGCTGGTCTCCAAGGAGACCCCCCAGGTCACGTTCGACGACGTCGCCGGAGCCGACGAGGCGATCGAGGAGCTCCGCGAGATCAAGGAGTTCCTGCAGGAGCCGGCCAAGTTCCAGGCCGTCGGCGCCCGCATCCCCAAGGGAGTGCTGCTCTACGGCCCTCCCGGAACCGGAAAGACCCTCCTCGCCCGCGCGGTCGCCGGCGAGGCGAACGTGCCGTTCTACTCGATCTCCGGATCCGACTTCGTGGAGATGTTCGTTGGCGTCGGCGCGAGCCGCGTGCGCGACCTGTTCACGCAGGCCAAGGAGAACTCGCCCGCGATCATCTTCGTCGATGAGATCGACGCCGTCGGGCGCCACCGCGGCTCGGGAATGGGCGGCGGCCACGATGAGCGCGAGCAGACCCTCAACCAGCTGCTCGTCGAGATGGACGGATTCGACGTCAAGACGAACGTCATCCTGATCGCGGCGACGAACCGCCCGGACATTCTCGACCCCGCCCTGCTGCGCCCCGGCCGGTTCGACCGGCAGATCGGCGTCGACGCACCCGACATGCTCGGCCGCAAGAGGATCCTCGAGGTTCACTCGAAGGGCAAGCCGATGGCCGCCGGCGTCGACCTCGAGGTGCTCGCCCGCAAGACCCCCGGGTTCACCGGCGCCGACCTCGCCAACGTGCTCAACGAGGCCGCGTTGCTCACCGCGCGCTCCAACGCGCAGCTCATCGACAACCGCGCCCTCGACGAGGCCGTCGACCGCGTCATGGCCGGCCCGCAACGCCGCACCCGCGTCATGCGCGACCAGGAGAAGCTCATCACCGCGTACCACGAGGGCGGCCACGCGCTCGTCGCGACCGCGATGAACAACACCGACCCGGTCACCAAGATCACGATCCTGCCGCGCGGCCGCGCCCTCGGCTACACGATGGTCATGCCGCTCGAAGACCGCTACTCGGTCACCCGCAACGAGCTGCTCGACCAGCTCGCCTATGCGATGGGCGGCCGGGTCGCCGAGGAGATCATCTTCCACGACCCGACGACCGGTGCCTCCAACGACATCGAGAAGGCCACCTCCACGGCGCGCAAGATGGTCACCGAGTTCGGGATGAGCGCGAGCATCGGTTCGGTCAAGCTCGGCTCAAACCACAATGAGATGTTCGGCCGCGAGATGAGCGGTTCCCGCGATTACTCCGAGCGCATCTCGGAGGTCGTCGACGAGGAGGTGCGCGCGCTCATCGAGAACGCCCACGACGAGGCGTGGAGCGTGCTCAACGAGAACCGCGACATCCTCGACCGTCTCGCGCTCGAACTGCTCGAGCGCGAGACTCTCGACCAGACGCAGCTCAAGGAGATCTTCGCCGGGGTGCGCAAGCTCGCCCCCCGGGCGCAGTGGCTCTCGAGCACGAACCGCCCCGTCTCCGACCGGCCGCCCATCCTGATGCCGGAAAAGGCGCCCATCGACATCGGTGCGACCGACGGCGCGATCGACTCGGAGCCGAAGCCGAAGACCCAGCGCGCCCCGCGCCGGTCGGCTCCCGACATCGCGCCAGCCTGATCGGTGTCCGGCATCGACACTGACCGCATCGCCGCGGCGATCGCGGAGATCCTCGCCGCCATCGGGGAGGACCCGAGCCGTCCCGGCCTCGCCGACACCCCGCGCCGGGTCGCGGCCGCACACGCCGAGTACTACTCCGGTCTCGCGGTAGATCCGCTCGACCACCTTGCCGACGCCCTCCCCGTCGGTCCCGCGACCGGCGATCTCGTGCTGCTGCGCGATATCGAGCTGCGGTCGATGTGCGAGCACCACCTGCTGCCGTTCCTCGGGGTCGTGCACATCGCCTACGCGCCACGCGACCGGATCGTCGGCCTGGGCCGGTTGCCCCTCGTGGTCGATACGCTGGCATCGCGCCCGCAACTCCAGGAGCGCCTCACCGAGGAGATTGCGGATGCCCTCCAGACCGGCCTCGATCCCCTCGGGGTGCTGGTGGTCGTCGACGCGAGTCACCAGTGCGTCTCGGCCCGCGGCATGCGCCAGCCGAGGAGCTCGACGGTGACGATGGCCGCACGCGGAACCCTCTCCGACCCCGTCGGCCGCGCCGAGGTCATCGCGATGATCGGCGCCCCCCGTGGCTGAGCGAGCGCCGGCGCGCCCGGTTCGGCCGCTGATCCTCGGGATCCTGAACGTCACGCCCGACTCGTTCAGTGACGGCGGCGCGCACGCCTCGGTCGCGGCCGCGGTCGAGCACGCCAGCGCGCTCTACGAGGCCGGCGCCGACTTCGTGGACGTCGGAGGGGAGTCCACCCGGCCAGGAGCCGAACGCCTGGGCGTCGACGAGGAGCAGCGCCGAGTGCTCCCCGTACTCGACGAGCTCGACCGTCGCGGGATCCCGGTGAGCATCGACACCATGAACGCGAGCACCGCCGCGGCGGCCGCGGAGCGCGGCGCCTCCATCATCAACGACGTGTCGGCCGGCACCGAGGACCACGACATGGCGACCGTCGTCGCCGACAGCGGGCTCCTGTTCATCGCCATGCACTCGCGGGGCCCGAGCGGCGCGACCGGCGAACGCGCCGCCTACCGCGACACCATCGGCGAGGTGCGGCTCGAACTCGAGTACCGCATCGCGGCGCTCATCACCCAGGGCGTGCGCCCGGAGCGCATCATCGTCGACCCCGGCATCGGATTCGCGAAGAACGCCGCGCAGAACTGGGAGCTGCTCGGCGGCCTGCGTAACCTCGGCGCCCTGGGCCACCCGGTTCTCGTCGGCGCCTCCCGCAAGAGGTTCCTCGCCGAGCTCCTCCCGGACGGCGCCGCGGCGCGTGAGCGGGATGCCGCCACGGCCGTGATCAGCGCCCTCGCGGCCGAGGCCGGTGCGTGGGGGGTGCGCGTGCACGACGTCGCCTCGACGAAGTCCGCCCTCGACGTGTGGGGCGCCATGAACGGGATCGCCCCGTGACCGGGGCGCCAGCCGGGCTCGGCCCCGCCCCGCTCGGCCCCGCCCCGCTCGACTCGATCACCCTCACCGGGCTGCGCGCCTCCGGCCACCACGGCGTCTTCGATCACGAACGCGAGACCGGACAGGAGTTCGTGGTCGACGTGACCGTCTGGCTCGATCTCTCCGGGGCGGCGGAGAGCGACGCGCTCGAGCAGACGATCCACTACGGCGTGCTCGCCGAGCAGGTTGTCGGAGCGGTCGAACGCGACCCGGTCGACCTCATCGAGACGGTCGCGGAGCGCATCGCCGCCGTGGTGCTCGCCCATCGTGCGGCCCGGCGCGCGCGCGTCACGGTGCACAAGCCCTCCGCTCCCATCGCCGTGCCGTTCGCCGATGTCGCGGTCACGATCACACGGGACCGCGCGTGATCCGCGGGGAGCGGATGAGGGTCGAGCTGCCGGCGGTCATCGCCCTCGGCAGCAACCTCGGCGACCGGGAGGGCACCATTCGCGAGGCCGTCGTGGCGATCAACGCGATGCCGGGTGTCGTGGTGACGGCCGCATCGGGCCTCGTCGAGACACCGGCGCTGACACCGGGTGGCGTCGACGAGAGCGCCCCGAGCTACCTCAATGCCGTCATAGCCGTGCGCAGCGCGATCACCCCGCGACAGCTGCTCGATGGCCTCAACGACATCGAGCGCCGCCTCGGCCGTGTGCGCACCACCCGCTGGGGGGACCGCACGATCGACCTCGACCTGATCACCGCCGCCGGCCCGCACCAGAACTCGGAGCGGCTGATGCTGCCGCATCCGCGGGCCTGGCAGCGCGGATTCGTGCTCGTGCCGTGGCTGCAGATCGAGCCGGGGGCGCAGCTCCCCGGCTACGGACCGGTGGCCGAGCTCGCGGCGGCGACGACCGACGTCGTTCGGCCGGTCGCGGCGGCGTCGCTGTTGGACTCCCTCCGTGGCGGGGGCCACCGGGACGCCGCCGGATCACCGAGGGGGGTTTCATGAAGCGCACGAAGGTGTCGACGCTGGTGCTGCTGGTCGCGATTGGCGCGGTCGGAGCGGGACTGCTCCAGGCGGTGCTCGCCTCGGCGGGGCGCCCGATCCTCATCCCGCCGCTGACGCTGCCCGTCGCGCTCGCGGCGATCGGCATCACGGTGATCTTCCTCGCCGTGCCGATCAGCCGCATGGTGCGCGGCACCTCGAGCGCCCGCGGGCCCGTCGACCCGTTCTACGCCACGAGAGTGGTGATGCTCGCCATCGCCTCGGCGTTGAGCGGGGCATTGATCACCGGGGCCGGGATCGGCCTGCTCGTCTACCTGCTGACGAGATCCGTCACGCCGGGGGTAGGCTCGCTGGGGTTGACGATCGCCGCCATGATCGGAGCCGCAATTCTGCTCGCCGGCGGCCTCGTCGCCGAGTTCATGTGCCGGATCCCGCCGGAGGATCATGACGACGACACGCCGCTTCACGCGACCCCCGGCACGTGACGAGGCCACCCAGCACCAGTGAGGACACCGTGACCAACCGACTCGACCTGCCGGGCATCGCCTGGCGCAGCGTCTCGCCGAAGTACGTGGTTTCGGAGCTGCTCGGGCTCGTGGTGACCGGTCTCGTCCTCGCAGGCGCGACGGCCCCCCTGTACCTCATCGGCTGGGACTTCGCGCCGTGGGTCACCGTCGCCGTCGTCGTGTTCGTGCTCGTGCAGGCGGCTCTCACGCCGCGCCGGGTGCGCGCGATCGGCTACCAGCTGCGCGACGACGACCTCGTCTTCCGCCGCGGTGTGCTCCTCCAGCGGCTCGTCGCGGTGCCCTACGGGCGTATGCAGCTCGTCGACATCAATCGCGGTCCGCTCCAGCGCGCGCTGAAGCTCAGTGAGCTGCGGTTCGTGACCGCGGCGGCGTCGACGGGCGTCACCATCCCCGGGCTGCCGGAGGACGAGGCCGAGGAGCTCCGCGACCGCCTCGTCGCACTCGCCGAGAGCAGGCGGGCCGGGCTGTGACCGACGAGCGCGCGCACCCCGCGCCGGCGCGCGGACGGCGCGCGGTGGGCGTGCCCCCGGTGTTCCCGGGCTCGCAGGCGGCCCTGCCGCACGTGCCGGCCGCCCAGCCGCACGTGCCGGCCGCGAACGCACACCCTGCCAGCGCCACGGAAGCGCCGGGCGGCGGACCGGCCGACGCACCCGTCACCGCGCTCGCCGCGTCGCTCAGCGACGGCGAATGGCACCGACTGCATCCGGCCTCCCCACTGCTCAAGGGCGGCATCGCGCTGCTCGCGATCATCGGCGTCGTGATCGCGAACCTCCGCGAGCGGCTGATCGAGTATTTCGTGCCGCAGGCCGGCTACGGCGGCGAGGACCCTCTCGAGATGATCATCGACAGCGGCGCCGTCGGCTGGGTGCTCCTCGCGATTCTCTCCGTGCTGCTCGTGCTCGTCGGGGCGTTCTACGTGTCGTGGCGCATGCACACGTTCCGCATCACCGACGAGGTCGTGGAGGTGCGTTCGGGGGTGCTGTTCCGAACTAATCGCAAGGCGAGGCTCGATCGCATCCAGGGCATCAACATCGTGCGGCCCTTCTTCGCGCGACTGTTCGGGGCGGCCAGGCTCGAGGTCAACCAGGCGGGCCAGGACGCGAACGTGCGGCTCGACTACCTCGCCTCCGCGGCGGCCGACGACCTGCGCCGCGAGATCCTGCGCCTGGCCTCGGGAACGCGCGCCCAGTCGGCCGGGGCCGGGGCGGCGGCGGTGCCGGGCCAGAACGTCGTAGATCGGCGGGTACACGAGTTCCTCGCTCCCGAGCTCGACCCCGACGCCGCCGAGCCGGCGTCGGTGGTCAAGATCACCATCGGACGCCTGATCGGGTCGATCCTGCTCAGCGGCGCCTCCATCTTCCTCGTCGCCGGCGTCATCGGGCTCGTCGTCTCGTCGTTGTTCGCGCCCAGGGCCCTCGTCGGATTCTTCGGCCTCGTTCCGGTCGCAATCGGCATCGCCGGGTTCTACACGCAGCGCTTCCTCAAGTCGCTGCGCTACTCGATCGCGGGCACCCCCGACGGGGTGAGGGTCGGCTTCGGGCTGCTGTCGACGAGCAACGAGACGCTGCCGCCCGGGCGCATCCATTCGGTTAAGGTGAGCCAGCCGCTGCTCTGGCGGCGGGTCGGGTGGTGGGAGATCCGGGTCAACCGGGCGAGCCAGTCGTCGACGAACGGGGCGGCCGGGCAGCAGAACACGACGATCCTGCCCGTGGGCAACCTCGACGACGTCGCCCGCGTGCTGCGGCTCGTGCTGCCCGCCCTCGACGACGAGACCGAGATGGCGCTCGCCACCAGCGGGCTCACCGGGCCGGGCGAGCCGGGCGATGGGTTCACCAATTCCCCCACCCGCGCTCGGGTGCTGCGATGGTTCTCGTGGCGGCGCAACGGATTCGCCGTGTCGCCGACGGCCGTGTTGCTGCGCAAGGGCGCTATCTGGCGCGAACTGATCTTCGTGCCGCACCCGCGGCTGCAGAGTGTCTCGATCTCGCAGGGGCCGTTGCTTCGCCCGCTGCGCCTGGCGTCGGTGCACCTGCACACGGTCTCCGGCCCCATCAGCGCCGAGCTTGGCGCGATCGAGCTCGAAGCCGCGATGGGGCTCTTCGGCCACGCCGCGAACGCGGCCGTCACCGGGTCGAGCAGCGACACCTCGCACCGGTGGCGCTCCCGCGAGCAGGCGCCGAGCCCGGACGCCGGGGCGGGCGAGTGAGCCCCGCCCCGCACGAGCGGTCGGGGCGACTCGGCGTCGGGATCGTCGGGTCGGGCCGCGTCGGGCCGATCCTCGGCGCCGCGCTGGCCGGGGCCGGGCACGCGATCGTCGGCATCTCCGCCATCTCGGACGAGAGCCTCGAACGCGCCGACGCGATCCTGCCCGGCGTTCCGATCCTCCCCGTCCCCGAGGTCATCGAGCGCAGCGAGCTTGTCATCCTCGCCGTGCCCGACGACGAGCTCGAGGCCCTTGTCACGGGCCTCGCCGCGACCGGGGTATGGCAGCCGGGGCAGCTCGTGATTCACACCGTTGCCCGGTTCGGCACCGCGGTGCTCGCCCCTGCGATGGCGCTCGGCGCGATTCCGCTCGCGATCCACCCCGCGATGGCGTTCACCGGAACCTCGGTGGACCTCGTGCGGCTCGGGGAGAGCCACTTCGCGGTCACGGCCGCGTCGCCGGTCCAGCCGATCGGACAGGCCCTCGTGGTCGAGATGGGCGGAGAACCCGTGATCGTCGCGGAGTCCGACCGCGTGGCCTACGCGGAGGCCGTCGCGACGGCCACGAGCTTCTCGAGCGCGATCGTCGAGCAGGCCGCCGGGATTCTCGCGGGCATCGGCCTCGAGTCGCCGGGGCGCCTGCTCGCGCCCCTCGTGCGCTCCGCGGTCGAGAACGCACTGCGCCGGGCCGACTGAGCGGCCGCCCGGCGGGGTGCCCGTGACGGGGTAGCATCGATGCGTGCCCGTCGTCGTCGAAACCATCGCGGGCTTGCGCTCCCGACTCCGCGGAGCCATCGTCGAGGCGTCATCGGGGGGCCCGAGCCGGCCGCGCGTCGCCCTCGTGCCGACCATGGGCGCCCTCCACGACGGCCACCTCGCGCTCGTCGAACTCGCGCGCGAGCGCGCCGAGATCGTCGTCGTCTCGATCTTCGTCAACCCGCTGCAGTTCGGCGAGGGGGAGGACCTCGACCGCTACCCGCGCACCGTCGAGGCCGACGTCGAGCGGCTCCGCGCGCACGGCGTGCAGCTCGTGTTCGCACCCACGACGGGCGAGATCTACCCCGCCGGCACGCTGCAGACCAAGCTCGCGGCAGGCGCGATCGGCACCCTCTACGAGGGCCGCTCGCGCCGGGGCCACTTCGACGGCGTGCTCACGGTCGTCGCGAAGCTGCTGAACATCGTGCGGCCGCACGTGGTCGTGTTCGGCGAGAAGGACGCCCAGCAGGTGTTCCTCGTGAGGCGCATGGTCGCCGACCTGAACATCGAGGTTGAGGTCGCCACCGTCGCGACGGTGCGGGAGGACGACGGCCTGGCCCTCTCCAGCCGCAACCGGTATCTCGATCGGCGGGAGCGCCTCGCCGCCCGCGCGCTGCCGAAGGCACTCGAGGCGGCCGAATCCTCGGCGGACAGGGGAACGGATGCCGTGCTCGCCGCCGCGCAGTCCGTGCTGACCGGCGACCCCGCCGTGCACCTCGACTACCTGTCGATCGTCGACCCGGCCACCTTCCTGCCGGCCGACGACAACCACCACGGCCGCGCGATCGTGCTCGTCGCCGCGCGGGTCGGCGACACCCGCCTGATCGACAACACCCAGATCTACCTCGGCTGACGCCGCCGCTCGGTCCCGCGCCCTTCGCGATGCCGGCCGCCGACTACCATGGGACGGTTGCCATCGTGCCACTGCGCCATCGCGCCAACGCGCGACCGGGACGCCGTGTCGCCACTACCGTGCAGGAGCCCCATGACCGAGAACGCGCCACAGCCCAGCGACGCCGAGGCTGCAGCCCTGGCCGAGCAGCAGGAGATCTCCGAGCAGACCGCCGTGCGCCTGGCCAAGCGGGAGCGCCTCATCGAGTCGGGAGCGGGGGCCTACCCGGTCGGCGTGCCGATCACGACGACCATCCCCGCTGTGCGCGCGAAGCATGAGGGGCTCGAGGCGGATGCCGCGACCGGCGACCTCGTCGGCCTCGCCGGCCGCGTCGTGCACTCCCGCAACACTGGCAAGCTCTGCTTCGCATCGCTGCAGTCGGGCGACGGCTCGCGCATCCAGGCGATGGTGAGCCTCGCGGAGGTCGGCCAGGCGGCGCTCGA
>Ga0105048_10012016_pt1 | contig 13612 bp, 17 predicted proteins | sample MAT05_FD_78382 | JGI IMG/M metagenome (GOLD analysis project Ga0105048, IMG submission 78382) | Freshwater microbial communities from Lake Fryxell liftoff mats and glacier meltwater in Antarctica - MAT-05 | ecosystem: Environmental > Aquatic > Freshwater > Ice > Liftoff microbial mat | place...
CAACGACAACCGGGCGTTCCACCGATTGGCGCTGATTCGTGACGTTGAGGGTGCGGTGTCTTCCCAACTCTCCCCGCTGGGGAGAGGTCGGTTGCGAAGCAACCGGGTGAGGGGTTTGTCTTCGATTCAGAAGAGTAAAGACCCCTCACCCGGCAACTGCGTTACCGACCTCTCCCCAGCGGGGAGAGGTGTTCCGACGACCCCACTTCGACACGATTCTGCGCAACCCGCCGTCACGCTTCGTCGTCCGGCACGATGGGCTTGCCGGCGTCGATCAGCAGCCACAGGCCGACGCCGAGGACGTACACCGCCGCGTACACACTGAAGCAGACGACGTACCCGGAGTTCAACACATGCTCGGTTTCCAGGCCGGGGTCCACTGTGTGCGCCTTCAAGATCATGCCCGTCACGAAGATGCCGGACACCGCCCCGAACAGGTTGCCGAACATGTTCATGGCCCCGCTCACGGTGGCGGCGTAGTCGCGGCCGATGTCCTGGCAAGTCGCCCAAGCGGGGGCCATGATGAGGTCGTTGAAGAAGCCCATCATCATGAGCGGGACGGCCAGCGCCCAGACGTTATCCGGCGCGGCCAACTTGCCCCCGATGGCCAGCAGGTAACAGACCGCCGCGCCGCCGTAGCCGATCATGCCGAAGATCCGCCGGCCCCACTTGCGATCCCCGGTGCGACGGATGTACCGGTCGGACAGCACCCCGCCGAGGTAGCAGCCGAGGATGCCGACCAACAGCGGCGCACCGCTGAGCAGCGCCAGCAACAGCCGCCCGTTCGGGCTGTCGTTCCACTCCGGGAACTGCTTCTTCATGGCCGTCGGGTGGTTGTACATGAGGAAGTACCAACAGAAGTTGGTAATCACATACATGAAGCAGATGGCCCACAGGTTCCGCGACCGCAGCAGTTTCCCCCACGGCACTTGCACGAGTCCGGGCCGTTGAATCCGCCCGGCGTCGATCAGGTCGATCTCGGCCTGGTTCACTTTGCCCAGCACCGGCCGGTTGGTGAAGGTGAAGTAGAAGACCGCCGTCCACAGAGCGGCCACCCCCGCGAACAGCCACATGGCTTCACGCCAGCCCAGCCCTTGCCCTTCCGGGTGCATCCCGCCGAACTCCCAGCCGGTCAGGACCACCCACAGGAACGGCGTCATCCCGCCCATGAACCGAGCGGCCATCCACACGCACGACTTGGCGAACCCCCGCGCGTTGGCCGGGAACCAGTTGTACACGGCCTTCGAGATGTTCGGGAACGCGCCTGCCTCCCCCACGCCGAACAGGAATTGAATCGCGACCAGCCCGCCGAACCCGATGTAGATGCCGAGTGGCAGCGTCATCCCGACCAGCCCGGTGAGGGCCACGAACGCGGACCACCAGACGACCACCCGCAGGAGCGTCGAGCGCGGCCCACGGGTGTCGCCGAGCCAGCCGGACGGCACCTCGAAGATGGCGTAGGCGAACTGGAACGCCATCAGCACGAGGAAGAAGTCCTCGGTGTTATACGGCTTGGTGCCTTCGGGCAGGTTGGCGTTCAACTCGGCCATGATGGCCGTCTTGGCGTTCCCGTTGGCCGCCCGGTCCATGTAGGTGATCATGGCCAGCAGGCACAACATGCCGAGGACGAAGTAGCGGGCGCGGGTGGGCGGGGCGGAAGTCATGAGGGGGTGTGGATCGGTGGGAGAGGGCGGGCTGAATCGGCACACTGTAGCCGCCGACGGGCGACGGGGCAACCGCCCACCGGGGAACGGCCCCATTACGATACCGGCGGGTAGCCCAGGCTTCGGCGGATGATGCTCAGATGCCCGGCGTGCAGGGAGACGTGCAAGGCCATGAACAGTGCCGCCTCGCCGACGGTGGCGAACATCGGGTTGACCACCGGCGCGGCTTCGCCGAACTTCGCGGCGGGCACCGTCGGCACCAGCGCGAGGAGCGCATCCCGGTGGGCGTCGAACAGGGCGATCAACTCGGCCGGGTCGCCGAACCCGGACTGCGCCTCGGCTTTGACCCGCGTCGGTTTGAACCGCGCCTCGAACCCGTCGGGCAGCGGTGGCAGTGCCGTCGCGCCGAGCCAGCCGAGAATGCGGCGGTCGGTCAGCGCCAGGTGGCCGAGAATCCAGGCGGCGCAGTTCGCCCCGTCGCACGACTGATGCTCGAACTCATGCGGCTTCAAGTCATCGACGAACCGGTGCAGCAGCTTCCGGGCGGCGGTGAGGGCTGTGACGATCACATCGGCGGGGGTGGCGAACATGGGGTACTCCAAGAGACGTTAGGCGTCCAGCTTCGGTGCCAGCGATGAGGCCGGGAAGAGATAGCGGGCGACAGTGAGGAGTAAGCCGATCACGTTCACAGTGGTACTGCCGAACAGGGCGACAAGGGCAGCATCGGTCAGCCGCGTCTCGCCCGTCGGTCGTCCGGCCAGCCCGACGACGGCCGTCAAATACCAGCAGACGAAAGTGAACAATCCGACGGCCATCGTCGCTCGGAGGCCGAGGTCGATTCGCCCGCGCCACACGTCATTCCGGATTCGCTGATTTTCGAAGCGAAGTTTCTCGTTCTCCAGTTCCAGCCGCTCATTTTCCAGGTGGAGTTTGCGCAACTCGGACTGCTTGCGGGTGGGGATGGTTTCCGCCCCAAGCGCCGCAGGCACTTTGCGGCTCGGTTCGGCACCGCGACTCGGCGGCGCTCCAATGACGGGATCGTCACCGGCGTTTGGTTGGACCGGCACGGTCGCGTCCTCCGGGGGGAGTGGTATCATCCGTTCGGCCGGTCAGCTCCGAGACCGGATCAGCCGGACTTGGTCGTCATAGAAGCCCTTGATGGCGGTGTTCGGGATCGGCTTGGGTGAACCGCCTACTTCCGGCGGGGTGGCCACCACCTGATCCCACGGGCTGCCCTTTTCAGCGGTCCAATCCGACAAGTCCTTTCCGCTCAGGTCGCCGTAAGCGCGCCAAATTTTTTCCAGTATTCGTAAGCCCTCCGACGAGAACTCGGCGCGAAAGTCCACGTTCCGCCGGAGGAGGAAATCGTAGTCGAACGCGCGACCTTGGATCGGCGCGTCGCCGTACTGTTTGAACTCCTGATAGATCTCCGGGATGATCGGACCGAGCGGCCACGCCTGCACTTCGCCGCGGATGAGCGGCTGGCCGGTGTTGCCCAAGTGCCAGCCGTGGGCGAGGTAGACGAGTTTGTGCAACTGCACTTGATTCAACTCGCGGCCGTCGGCCTCGGCCCGGTCGAGGAACCAGTTGGCCACCGCGCGGGCGTCGTAGCCGGTCGTGCTGGGGTCGGTCGCGTTCATAACGTGCCCTCGGCGAATGCGGGTATTGTACCGCGTCAGTCGATGATTTTGGTGAGCGGGAACTCGACGATGCTGGTGGCCCCGGCGCGCTTCAGTTGGGGGATCAGCCCGCGAACGTCCTCTTCCGACAAGATCACCATGACATCGATCCAGTTCGGGTCGGACAGGGTGCTGAGGGTCGGCTTGCGGTCGGGCATGAGTGCCAGCACTTCATCGAGCGCCGTTTTGGGAACGTTCATCATCAGCCCGGCCTTGCCCTCGGCGGCCATCGCCCCGCGCAGCATCAGGATGAGGTCGTCCATCTTCCGCCGCTTCCACGGGTCGAGCGCGGCGGCTGGATTGGCGATGAACCGGGTGGTGCTTTGCAGCAGGTCGCAGACGATGCGCAAGTTGTTGGCTTTCAGGCTGCTGCCGGTCTCGGTCACTTCGACGATGGCGTCGGCCAGCTTCGGCGGCTTCACCTCCGTCGCCCCCCAACTGAACTCCACCTGCGCGGTGACGCCGTGGGTCGCCAGCCACCGCCGGGTGATGTTCACCACCTCGGTGGCGATCCGCTTGCCTTCCAGGTCTTTCGGCGTCTGAATCGGCGAGTCGTTCGGCACGGCCAGCACCCACCGCACCGGTTTACGGCTCACCTTGCTGAACACCAACTCGGCCAACTCCGTCACTTGGGCGTCGTTCTCGATGACCCAATCGTGCCCGGTCAGGCCGCAGTCGAGCGAGCCGTTCTGGACGTACCGGGCCATCTCTTGCGCCCGGATGAGGGTGCAATGAATCTCCGGGTCGTCGATGGTCGGGTAGTAGCTGCGGCTGGCGAACGTCAGCTTGTAACCGGCGCGGCGGAATAACTCGGCCGTCGCCTCTTGCAGCGACCCGGCGGGGATACCCAGCTTCAACACATTCTCGGTCATGGAACCATCTCAGGTAAGGAAGGTCGTATTGTAGAAATCGCCACCCGCATCGGTCCCCCGATGGGTCGCGCGAACCGAGGGCCGCGTCATGCGAGAGGTGATCCGCTGGTTGTTCCCGACGGACCACCGCCGCGCCGCCGGCGTCTTCTTGGCGTGCAGCCTCGCCATGTTGGTCGTCGGGTCGGTGTACGCGGCGCGGATGCGGCTCGCGGCCCACGCGCCGAATACGACCCAGGATGACGATTTATTCCAATCCCTTCACTCGCTGATTCTGGTACATTTCGCGGCGGTGCCGCTGCTCTTGCTCGTCGTGGGGCTGTACTCGATACCGCGGCTCACGGGGCGCGACCGGGTCGTATTGCCTCGGCTGCTGCCCGTCGCCACGCTCGCCCATGTCGTCGCCTGCGCGGGGATGTGCGTGGCGACGGGCACGCGCCGGCTCGGCGTGTATCGGTCACCCGAAGACCTGCTGTCGTTACCGTTCGCGATGGTCCAAGTGTCCCTCGTCCTGGGATCGATCAACCTGCTCGGCACGGTCCTCTTCCGGAAGCACCGTCGGTCGGAAGGTCACCGGTCGCCGGTCCTGGTCACGGCGGTCGGCCTCGCGTCCGTGTTGGTTTGCGCGACCTGGGTCCTGTCGTCCTATTCGTGGCTGGGGGCGGCACTCGGACTTTTCAATTCGGAGTCCCGCTATCTTAACTGGAACCCGTGGGGCGAGTTCGGCCGAACGTTCGCGCACGTCGCAGGTCTCATGGCGAGCGGGGTCTTCCTCCAAATCCTCTTGGGCGAACCACGGGCGGATGACACCAGGCTGCCACGCCTCGCGCATGAGTTCGCCGCATGCGCGCTGTGGCTGGTCGGTTCCGGGTACGTCGTGGGGTTGGTGCACGCGGAGCTCCAGCGGCGTTGGGAAAACGACGACTTGCAAGCGATGGTCGAAGCCCCCGGACTACTTGTCCTCACCACCGCGTTCGCGCTCGCCTTCGTCGTCGCCGCGCGGCGGGGTCGATTTCGACAACCGGTGGAGTTGATCCTGACCGTGGGCGGCCTGTTGTTCGTGTTGATGGGACAGGCGGCGGGACTCCTGTCCGAAACGAACACGGTCCAAGATTTGGTTCGCGAGTATACGACATCGCCGTGGAGTAACTACGGCTTTCGGCCCGTCGCCGCACACGCCCGCGCGGCGGCAATCGCCTTCGCCGTCATCGCGACGCTTCACCACCGGCTGATCATGGCCGCTGCTCCATCAGCCCGAACAATGTTACTCGTCGGCGCGTTGCTCCTCCTCATCGGCGTTTCGGTCGGGCTTGCGTCCCAAGTCGCCGGCGCGCTCGAACCGCGCTCTCCGTGGATGAGGCCGCGCGACGCGACGGAACCGACGGAGGTGGCGCTCACCGTGTCGGCGATCCTGGCGGGCCTCGGCATCGTTAGCGTCGTGATCGGGCTTGTCCGGCAAGAACGGGCAAGGAAAATGTGAACGGCAAGGAGCCACTCGATGGATGTCCCTGGCACCCGTGCGACATCGGTTGCTCTTTCGCCGTGTCACTTCTTCCCATATACCGCCGCCGGGTCGAACACGCGGTCGCCGACGACGGTCAGTTTCTCGTCCGCCGTCAGTTCGCGGAAGAAGCAGCTTTTGTACCCCTCGTGACAGGCCGCGCCGCCGAGTTGCGTGACTTTCAGAAGCACCGCGTCGGCGTCGCAGTCGATGTAGATGCCCGTCACCTCCTGCACGTTACCGGACTCCTCGCCCTTCCGCCACAGCTTGTTCCGGCTGCGACTGAAGTACACCGCCCGGCGGGTGCGGACGGTCTCGGCAAACGCCTCGGCGTTCATCCACGCGATCATCAGCACCTCGCCGGTGGCCGCGTCCTGGGCGATGGCGGACACCAGCCCGCCCCCCTTGTCGAAGTTCAGCATCGCTTTCGGTCTCCTGGATCGCTCGGCATGTATTACGACTTCTGTTTCCGCCGGTTGAAGGCGTCGATCACTTCCGGGCGGTTCAACACGACGAGCGCCCACAGGCCGAACCCGGCCGGCGGGAAGGACAGGACGACGTTGAGGCAGAGCAACGGTCCGCCGTCGCGGAACGTCATCGCCCCGATCACGGACGGCAGCATGCAAAAGAGCAGGGTGAGCAGGCCCATGACGGCGGCGACGAGCGACTGCCCGCGCCGTCGCACCCGCTTCATGTGGCCCGCCCCGGTCGCGATCATGGCGAAGTACATCGACCCCAGGGTCGCCGCGGTCGCCCCCACGACCAAACGGATGATCGGCCCGTCCCCCCCGCGAAACCGCGTATTCAGGTCGAAGTAGGCGTCGATCGCCATGACGAACCCGCCGACGATCAACAGCAGGAAGCCGATCCAGCCGGACCAGATGAGGCCGTTCGCCGGGACGGCCAGTAGGCTCCGGGCCATGCGGGTCGGGTCGCGGCCCCGGCTCGGCCCCCGGTCGTCCTCGCGGTCGATCCAGTGCCGGGGCGGGATGGCCGTCTCGTTGATGTAATCCGAGTCGTCGTGCCACCGGCGTAACACGGCCACCCGCTTGGCCGCGACTTTGGGCGGCGGCACGGGACGCGGTTGGGCGACGAACTTGTCCCGGCATTCCGGGCAGACGACGGAGTGCCCGCGATCCGCGTCGTCCACGTCGAGTTCGGCGGCGCACGTCGGGCAGCGGGCGACGAACATGGGCGCGGCTCCGGCCGTGGTTACAAGAACATTTGGAATCGGCCGGTGGCTTCAAAGGCGTTCGGAATGTGAAGGATCGTCGGCTCGGGGCGGTCGGTCGGCCAGGCGATGGCGATCACGTCGAACCGCAAGTCGGTGCCGAGCAACCGGCGGCGACTGAGGAACCGGCGGGTGGCGTCGGTCAGCCGCTTCTGCTTGGCGCGGTCCACGGAGGCGGCGGCACGGTGCGGGTCGGCGGTCGAGGTGCTGCGGACTTCGACCACCACGAGGGTGCGGGCGTCGAGGGCGAGCAAGTCGAGTTCGCCCCGGCGGTCGGACACGTTCGCGGCCAGGATGCGGTAGCCCAACTTGCGGAGGAACTTGGCGGCCGCTCGTTCGGAGCGCTGGCCGAACCACCGCTTCCAGAACGGCCACCGGCGGAAGTCGGCGGGGGGCGGTGTGGGTGCGGACATGGGTCGATGGTGGGTAGGGCTTGCGGACAGGGGACCAGGGGCTTCCGCCCCTAGCTACGTCCGACGGCCGCTCCGCGGCGAAAACACAGAACGGAAAAAGACGACCGCACAGTGACTGGGTTTTCTCTACGTCCCGGAGGGACCGCCGGACGTAGCCAGGGGCGGAAGCCCCTGGCAGTTGGCCGTCACTTCCCCTTCTTGTCGGCCTCGGCCTTGGCCTTCCGCTTGGCGGCCCGCTTGCTCTCGCCGGTGGTGGCCGTCTGCTCGCGGGCGACGGCGGCCTTGGCGGCGGCCGCTTCGGTGGCGGCGGCCTTGTCCGCCTTGTCCAGCCGCTCCTGCCGCTTGACGTCCAGCTTGATCTTCACCGCCTTGCCCACGCGGTCGCGGATGTAGTACAACTTCGCCCGGCGGACGCTGCCCGCCTTCTTCACTTCGATCTTGGCCAGTCGCGGCGAGTGGATCAGGAAGATGCGCTCCACCCCTTCGCCCTGCACGATCTTGCGGACGGTAATCATCTCCTTGACGCCGTGCCCGTTGCGGGCGATCACGTCGCCTTCAAACGTCTGGATCCGCTCCTTCTGCCCGTCCAGCAACCGCTGGTGCAAAATGACGGTGTCGCCCACCTGGAACGCCGGCACGTCGGTCTTGAGTTGTTTGGACTCGACGACCTGCATCAATTTCCGCTGCATGACTGGTTCACCGAGAGAAGTTACTGGCTACGTTGGTCGGACTGCTGCCGCCGCCACGCGGCGATGGCCTGATGGTTCCCGCCGAGGAGGACGTCCGGCACGGGCAGCCCCCGGTACTCGCGGGGGCGGGTGTACTGCGGGAACTCCAACCGGCCGGGGGCGTTGTGGCTGTCGTCCGCGGCCGATTGTTCGTCGCCGAGGACGCCGGGGATCAGCCGGATGGTGGTATCGATTAGTACCATCGCCGGGACTTCACCGCCGTTGCACACGAAGTCGCCGACGGAAATCTCGGTCGGGTTCAACGCCTGTCGGATGCGGTCGTCGAACCCCTCGTACCGGCCGCACAGCAGCAGCAGCCGGGGTTCGGCGGCCAGCTCCTCAACAAGCGGTTGCGTCAGTCGCGTGCCGGTCGGGGTGAGCATCACCAACCGGCCGGCCAGTTCGGCCTTTGCCTGTACCGCTTCGACGCAATCGACGACCGGCTGGCACATCATCACCATTCCGGGACCGCCGCCGAACGGCCGGTCATCGACCCGGTGGTGCTTGTCGGTGGTCCAGTCGCGGATGTTCCACAAGTGGATGTCCACCAACCCGGCCTGAATCGCCAGCTTCAACAGGCTTTGCGACGTGTACCCGGCGAACAAGTCGGGGAACAGCGTCAGCACGTCGAAGCGGAGGGTCCGGGCGGGGGTGTCCACGGGTGGTTGTTACGCGGTGGCGGCCGGTTGGGGCTGTTGGGCGGCCTTGTCGGCGGCCTGTTTGGCTTCCAGTTCCTCGAACTTCGCCATGAAGTTCTTGAAAATGGCGGCACAGTGTTCGGACGCCTTGGCCCCGACGCTCAGCCAGTATTTGATGCGGGACGGCACCAACGTCACGCGCTCGGTCTTGTCGGCCTTGTGCGGGTCGTAGGTGCCCAACTCCTCAATGGCGCGACCGTCGCGGGGCTGCCGGTGGTCGATGGCGACGATGCGGTAGTAGTGCCGGTGGGTGCGCCCCATCTGCTTCATTCGAATGCGAACGGCCACGGTCCAACTCCTCGTGCGCGATTGCCCGAAAAATTCAAGAACCGGCATTGTACGCCCGTCTTCAAACGTGGCTACGGAACCTGGCGGAAAAATCCGCCGCACCGCCGGGCGTGTCCGGATGGGTTGTACCAACGGATCGTGCTCGCGGGCGGAAAAAGCGGGTTGCACCCCCGCCGAAGCGTCCTAAACTTCGGCCGCGTCCGATTCGTCCGCGCACGCATATTCGGAGTCGCTTCCGCGATGTCGGTCGCCCCACAGCACTGGTCGGACCTCGCGCGCGGGCTGAACAGCCCGCTCCCGGCCGGCCGCGTCCGCGCCGCCCGCGAGTTGGGCAAACTCGGCCCGGCGGCCGTCGCCGCCATGCCGGCACTGCTCGCCGCCGTCGAGGACGCCGACCAGTCCGTTCGGGAGGCGGCGGTACAGGCGGTCGCGCACCTCGGCCCGACCGCCGTCGGTTCGCTCGTTCAACTTCTATCCCACACGGATAAATACGTCCGCCGGAACGCCACCTGGGGCCTCGGCAAACTCGGCCCGGCGGCCCGCTCCGGGATGGCCGCGCTCTGCGCCGCACTACACGACGCCGACCCTCGGACGGCGTCCGGCGCGGCGCAGGCGCTGGGTAGCCCCGGGTCGGCGGCCGAACATGCGATCCCGGCCCTGACGGAAGCGATGCGGGGCACGAACGTGGTGCAGTGCCGGCTCGCGGCGAAGGCGCTCAGCCAGATCGGGGCGGCGTCCGTGCCCACCTTGTTAACGCATTTGAAACACCACGACCCGTTCGTTCGGGGGGAAGCGGCCGTGGCCCTCGGCTGGATCGGGCCGGCGGCGGCGGAAGCGGTGCCCGCCCTGTTGGAAATGGTCCGCACCGGGTCGGCCTTACCCGCCCGCGTCGCCGATGCGTTGGGTGGCAGCGGCCTCGGCACCCCGCTCGCCCCGCCGCCGGAACTGGACCCAGGCTCGTCGGAGGAAACGTCCCGGCTAGCCGCCGTCACCGCTCTCGGGCGGATCGGTCCCGCCGCGGCCGCTGCTTTGCCGGAACTGTTGGCGGTGGCCGCCGAGCGGGGCGAAGCCACCCGCGCGGCGGCGGAAATCGCCCTGCGGCAAATCCGCGGCTGCTGAAGTCACTTCAAGCCCAGCGCCGCCTTCTTCGCCGCGAGGAACGGCAGGTGGTGCGGGATGTGGCCGGTGATCGCCTTCACCAGGTCGGCCAGCGTCACCAGCCCTTTCTCGGCGTGAACGCCGGGCCGGTCCCACGACTCCGCCGGCAGCGCGCGGAGAATCCGCCCGGTGGCCTTGCGGGTGGCTTCAATCAGGTCCAGTTCCTCATTCACGTCCCGCTCTTGGTACGCCAAGTTCGCGGCGTACTCGTTCTCGTCGGCTGTCAAAAGCAGCGGCTTCCGCAGCGCCGCCACCCGGCGGATGCGGTCGGCGTACACCGGCTCGAAGTCGGCGATGTGGGCGACCACTTCGAGGGTACTCCACTTGCCGGCGACGGGGCGGGCGCGGAGTTGGTCCTGCGTCATCCCGGCGACGGCCGCGCGAAGTTGTGCGGGACCGGCCAGATACGCTTCGATCATCTCGGCGGGGGCGGGCATGGGAAGTTCCAATTGGAAGATGAAAGGACTGCGCTATCGGTCGGTGGCCAGGTAGAATACCGTCGGCGTCCCGATGGTGCGCAATACCGGGTGAGCTATGGATTCCTCGAACGATCAGGAAGAGGACGAGGCAGACGTGTATTGCCGGCACCTCCTCTTTTGCCGCACGGTATGGCTGGACGCCACGCGCACGGACGACGGGTTCTCACTCGGCAAATTGCTCATCCAACTCGGCCCGGCCGATGGTGGCGAGTATCCCTTGGTGTTGGATCGCATTTTCGCCTACGCGCAGTTGCATGGCCGTAGCGGGGAGCAAACGGTGCGGCTCCGGTTGGTTCGCATCCCGGACGACGAGGATGATGAGGGAATCCAACTAGGCAAGGCGGGCGCGCCCCGCGAGTACGGCCCGTGGGACATCGAGTTGATTGGGGAGGAGTTCGTCGAATCGTTCGCCTTCCCGGTCGTCCGCGTCCGGTTCGACGACCCCGGCGTTTACGAATTCCAACTCCGGCTCGATTCGCTTCCGACTCCGGTCGGCCGCGAACGGCTACTCCTGCGAAGGGTGCCCCATGACGACAACTGACAGGACCGTCACCCCGACGGACGCCATCCGCTTCGACGGGCGGCTGACCATCCTACCCGAACGCGGATTGATCGGCGGTGAGGAAGAAGGCGGCGGTCCCCCGGTGTCCACTGGAACAGTCCCGATGCCCCCGCGCGTCGAGGCCGGCGACCGCCACATTCTCTTGTCGCGGCTAGCCGGGCGAAGCCTGGAAGAAATCGCCATCGAATTGAACCTGCCGACGGAAGCCGTGGCCCGGCGGGTGGAATGGCTGCGCGACCAACTCACGGCAGTCGGATAACTTCTCACCCCAACCGACCGGCGTGCAGGGCGGAGGCGACCAGCGCCGCCTGGGCACCGGCGCGCAGCACAGTCCGCTGCATGTTGCAGGTGGAAGGCGCATTCTCAAGTGACATGGATCGGCAGCTACAACCCCATCAACCGTCTGGCCTCGTGAATGTCGATCTTCGCTCGTATACCGTGCTTCCCGAGTAAATGGAGGAGATTTGCTCCATTCAGTAGGGTCAACGGTTTGTCCTTCGCAAACGCATAGGCATCCGGACCGTAATCTGACGTCGTGACGAGAATTCCTTTTGTGGCACCTTCGTTCATCACAGTGCCGTACAGGTCCCGCACGGCCGCCACTCCCACAGTATTTGTGTAGCGCTTGGCCTGGATCACGATCTTGCCGCCCCGGATCGGGTCCGGATCGAAAGCGATCGCGTCCACACCACCATCTCTGCTGGTTTGAGTTACCTTCACCTCGCCTCCGGACGTGGTGAACTCGCGCTCGAACAGCTCCCGGACAAGGTGCTCGAACTCTTCCCAGTCCATGGCGGCCAAGTTAACTGAGTCATCGAGAGTGTTTGCGACCTCCCTCGCGGACACGAAGCGGCCGTCATCCCGGCGCATTTGCAAGATGGGCGCCATGGGAGTGAGGCTGTGGAGCTTCGAGCTTCCTACGCCCTTGAGGGCTTTGAAGCAGGCCTTTGGAGCCACGTGTGCGAGATTGATCGCCAAGAACTCGCGCCTTGGAGCCTGCAGCGAGAGGATGCAAGCCGTGGTCTCGTGACCAGTACGAGGATCTACTGAGGTAACGCGTCCGTTAAAGACAACGGCTTCGAGCGCGGCGACCGTGTCCGCTTCCAACAACTCGTGAACAGTGCGGAGAACGATTTGATACGCCACGGCGTCGTACAGTGTCCTGAGTTGGGCGTCCGGTAGAACCTTCTCCGCGAAGTCATCCCGCGATTGGACATAGCGGACTTCTGACATACGCGGAATCTGATCAAGCGACGGCAGGCTGTACTCGACAATCAGAATCCCATTCTCGGGGTTGTAATCCAGATCCCACTCCTTCGGCATCCACTCTGGATACTCAGAGTTGGACAGCACCAAGTCACAGTAATCAAGGATAGCGCCCGGATCGCGCGCCTCGTAGGCTTCACGCTGCTGGTCTACCGCTGCGTTGGAGTCAGCTTGGCCAGACAGAAATGCGTCACGGCTTCGCTTCCATTCGAGGACATCAGCGTCCAACTGCTTTTCGCGGTTCCGCTGGTCTTCCGCTCGGCGTTTCATCTGCTTCTGCCACGCTAGACGGGCTGACTCATAGCGGCGGGCTGCATCGGCGATCTTCCTCTCCCGGCGTGAGGAGAGGAATCGGTCCAGGAATGTGATATCTGGTTTGTACCGTTTGGGATCAGGTTCAGCGGGTGGCGCTTTCGACGCAGGCTCCAGCGTCGGCGCAGGTTCCGGGAAGTCAGTTCGATCCTTCAGGCTCTCCCAATCGATCACTTTACTTACGCCAAGCGTGTGAGCCAGTATGTTCTCCAGAGCTTCGAGGGCGGCCTCGGCCTCGGCAGTGCGTTCCGCGGCGAGCGCCTTCTGGGACTCTTGGTGCTCCTTCTTCTGGGTCCTCTCCTGGCGCGAAGCCTCGCGACCCTGAGTCATTGCCCATTTCTCTGCCCAGTCGTGTGCCTGGAGCCTCGCCTTGCGCTCAACAATTGCCGCATCGTTGCTCCTGATTACGCGGTGCTTCTTCAGCCCATCATGCCACAGTTCCAACCGATAGGTGCGTGTGCCGCGGGACATGTATGACACCTCCATATCTCCGATGCGTGTCTTCATAGGTCTTTTCTCTCCGGGTTCGGGCACTGTCTGTCTACAGCGCCTTCTAACAGGGATTCTGCGGCTGTTATGCCGCCAACTAATCCAGCAGTATCACCGCCGAGTTCGGGGCTGTCAACGAGGAAACGTTCCATTCGGCCGGGAAACCATCGGGTCGCAATATAGGACCACCCGGAGGCCCAGCACCTACGTTAGCCGACCGGCGTGCAGGGCAGAGGCGACCAGCGCCGCGTCCGCCCCGGCGTCGGCGAGGCGCG
>Ga0105048_10012017_pt1 | contig 13611 bp, 9 predicted proteins | sample MAT05_FD_78382 | JGI IMG/M metagenome (GOLD analysis project Ga0105048, IMG submission 78382) | Freshwater microbial communities from Lake Fryxell liftoff mats and glacier meltwater in Antarctica - MAT-05 | ecosystem: Environmental > Aquatic > Freshwater > Ice > Liftoff microbial mat | place...
CAGCCTGGGGCAAAGTCTGATTGGCCGCACTGCGCGGCATGATCGGGGCGCGTTCACCTACTACGACCCCGCCATCCACGCCAGCGAGCCAGAGGATCGCATTCGGGCGCGACGCATCCTCCAGCAGGCCGCCGACAGCGGCTCGTCGGGCAAGTCCGTCCACACCCGGCTGCGGCGTGAGCTTGGCCTGTCGCCCGCCGAGGCCGACCGCCTGATGCGAAACCTCGCCATCGAGGCGATCATGCGGCAGCCGGACTACTACATCACGGGGACGATTCAGCGATTCGTGCGGATGGCTGATGGTTCTGTCGAGCGGCTGCGCGACGCCCGCAACGTGGCCGACACCGCTCGCCAGCGCTGGGAGGACGAGCCAAGCGCCCACCTTCTGGCCGCTGCCACCCCTACCGAGGACCGGGCAGCCCCAGTGGCGTCGGCGCTGGTGTCCATCTGGCAGCCGGGCTACGTCGGGCCGCTGCTGCCGCTCCTGGCGATTCTGGGAACCGTGGCGGCGCTCCTGCGGCCGGCCTGGCGGCCGGCCGTGGCGCTCGGATTGTCGGCGGCGGCGCTGCTGTTCATCAGTGCGGCGCTGGTCGGCAACGTCTCGCGGTACCGCTACCCCGCCGACCCGATGATCGCGGTGCTGGCCGTTGGCGGCATCGCGTGGCTGGCGGAGTTGGCCCGCGCCCGCTTATCCCGCCGATATACCCCGGCTCCCGCTGGCACTGGCACCGCATAGTCGCAGTTCGTCAGCGGTTTGCCCCTCACCCCCCCCCGCCCCCCTCTCCCGTGCGCGAGAGAGGGGGAGTCTGCCGAGGAGATGCGGGTAACTCCCCTATCGTCCAGGAAGAGGGGCCGGGGGTGAGGGCGTCCCCGGCGTTGGCGGCACCCGCCGCCCGGAGGGCAGGCTTACGCCTCGGGGGCGCGGCTCCGGCGCACGTTCACCACGTCAGCGAGCAACCCGATGGCGACCGCCTGGAACGCCGCGAACAGGAAAATCAGCGCGGTGTTGTCGAAGATCTTGCCGAAGACGAACCAGCCCACTGCGACGATGGCGAACGCCAGCGCGAAGAGCATGGCCGCCAACGGCAGATAGACCTTCAGCGGCCGGAAGATCAACGTCAGCCGGATGATGAGCATGAAGAAGTTGAACGTGTCCTGAATCGGCCGGATCTTCGACTTGCCGGTGCGGGCATAGTAGTCCACCTCGACGTATTCGACGAGGTAGCCGCTGTTGAGCGCGGCCAGCGTGATCGTCGTCGTGAACGAGAACTTCGACGGCAACAGGTCGAAAAACTCGATGGCCAGCGCACGACGGAACAGGCGCAGCCCCGAGTTCAGGTCCGGAATCTTGACGCCGGTCAGATAGCTCGCCAGCATCGTCAACGCCCGCTTGGCGGGCCGCCGAATCAGCGGAATGGCCGCGCCGGGGCCGGTGCGCGCCCCCACCACCATCTCGGCGTCGTCCAGCATATGCGCGAGGCGTGGAATCTCCTGGGGAGGGTAGCTGCCGTCTGCGTCGATGATGGCGATGCGCTCATACTTGGCGTGGCGGATGCCTGTCTTGAGTGCCTCGCCGTACCCACGATTCTGGCGGTGCTGCACGACCCGCACGCCGGTGTCGCGGGCGACTTCGGCCGTGCGGTCATTCGAGCCGTCGTCCACGACGAGAATCTCGCACTCGTATGGGAAGTCACGCATCGCCTCGCGTAGCTTCTCGACGACCGGGCGGATACCGTGTTCCTCGTTATAGGCGGGAACGACGATCGTGACGGCATTGCTGACCGGGTCGTCAGTGGGTACGCGCGACAGCAGCGCGGTGCGCGTGCTCTGATCGGCAACAGGCATCGTGTTCGATGCTTCCCCTTGTGTGAACGAGCATCTACGAGAAGAATGGCGCGCCTCAGTCGACTGGGGCCACTCGTGGCTCCAAGGCGGGCGCATTGCGCGGGTAGCGTCGCATGTTTCGCCGCCCGGGCGCAAGAATCTGTCCGCCGCGCACGTCATCAGCGTGGCGGCAGGTTGACGGCGAATCAGGGGCGCGGATACGGTTCGTGCCAGCTATGAGGACACGTCCGGCCGCACAGAGCAGCACGGCCCAGCGCGCAGCCGATCACGGCGACAGCGCCGGCATTTCGACGCCCGCTCACCCATCCATCAACCGCACGGGGCTGCTGCTCGATGCGCTGCTGGTCACTATCGTGGTCGTCGTGGCGGTGCTGATGCGGAGCCGCTTCATCGCTGCCGGCCCGCCCACCTTCGTGACCCCGGACAGCGATGACTACCTCTGGCCGGGCTACGCGCTGGCGTCCGGCCTCGGCTTTGACCCCGAGTTGCGGCGCACACCGCTCTACCCCGTCTTCATCGCGGCGGTGCTGGCGGCCGGTGGCAACCTCGCCACACTGGCTGTAGTGCAGCACGGCCTGGGCGTCGTCACGGCGGCGCTCACCTACGCGATGGGGCGGGCGGCGTTCGGGCCGGTGGTCGGGCGCGCGGCTGGCCTGCTGGCTGGCCTGATGTCGGCGCTGTCGGGCGCGCTGATCGTCTACGAGCACTACCTGATGTCAGAGGCGCTGTTCACGCTCGTCCTGACGCTGGCCCTGCTGCTGCTCGTCGTCGCACTGCGCCGCCCTACCACGCGGTGGCTGCTGCTGGCCGGGGCCGGCGTGGCCCTGGCCGGCCTGACCCGGCCCATCGGGCAGGCCATCGTGCCGCTGGCGCTCGGGTTGCCGGTGCTGCTGGCGCTGCCCGTTTGGCGGGTGGGACTCGTCCGGGCCGCGACGGTGGCTGCCGGCTTCGCGCTGGTGTTCGCCCCCTGGACGGTGCGGAATCTGGCTGTTCACGGGACGACCGGGGCCGAGGGGGCGCTGGGACAGGCACTGATCGGCCGGACGGTGCGCCACGACGGCGGCTACCTCTTCGACGACCCGGCGCACCCCGACCCCGACCCGACCCGTGCCGCTGTGCGCCGCATCATCCAGCAAGAGGCCGACGGCGGCGAACCGTCCGGGGGCACCGTTACGGCCCGCGTGCGCGACGAACTGGGGCTGAGCGAGGCCCAGACCAGCAACATCCTGCGCGCCGTCGCCCTGGCAGAGATCGCCGAGCGGCCGGGCCACTACCTTTTCACCACCCGCGAGATGGCCTGGGAGCTATTCCAGGGGCGTAACGAGCGGCTGCTCGGCAACTGGCGAGCACGCACGACGCGCAACTGGGACAAGCGTTGGGACGCGCGCATCGTCACGCTGCTGGACCCCGACCGGCCCGCCGAGGGCGACGCCTACGAGCGCGCCGACGCCGTGACGAGCTTCTACCAGCCGTGGCGCTGGCGCTGGCCGATCTCCTGGCTGTTCGCGCTGGGTGCGATCATGGTGCTGGTAGTGCCGCGCTTTCGCCCGGCCCTGGCGCCGGTCGGGGCAGCCCTCGTGCTGGTGGTAGCGGCGGCAGCGCTGGACGGATTAGTCTGGCGCTTCCGCTACCCCGCCGATCCGGCCATTGCGGTCGTCGCGGCTGGCGGGCTGTTCGCACCGCTGGCGCTGGTCTGGTCGGCCGCCGTTCGGTATCGTCTAGCGCGAGGCGGGCAGGAACGCGCAGATGCGGACGGGCCGCCGTCGCTGGAGGGGGATACTGATGCCGGCTCGGTTGAACGTGGCGCTAGTGGGCGCCGGATTGATGGGGTCGTTTCACGCTGAGACGCTCGCCCACCGACTGACGGGGGCGCGGCTGGCAGTCGTCGCGGACGCCGACGAGGCGAAGGCCCGCGACCTGATTTCACGGCTGGGGCTGGACGACACGCGCTATGAGCGCGACGCTCAGGATGCCATTGATGACCCGAACGTGCAAGCCATCGCCATTGCCACGCCGGCGCGCTTCCACGCGGACTTGATCGTCGCAGCGGCGCGGGCCGGCAAACCGGTCTTCACCGAGAAGCCGCTCTGCCACACTCTAGACGAGGCCGACCGCGCGATCAGCGCCGTGGTCGCGGCGGGGACGTTCCTACAGGTCGGCTTTCAGCGCCGCTTTGACCGGGGCTTCGTGCGGGCGCGGCAGGCGGTAGACGACGGCACGCTCGGCGCGGTCCACCTGCTGCGGTCGATCACCCGTGACCCGAAGGTGGATCGCCCGGAAGGCCCGCTGCCCTGGGCCATCTACCTGGAGACGATGATTCACGACTTCGATGTGCTGCGCTGGCTGGCTGCCAGTGAGCCGGTCGAAGTGTCCGCAATGGCGGCGTCGATTGCCTGGGGCGAGGAAGTGGCGACCGGCTTCGTGGACACGGCCGTCTGCACGGTCCGCTTCGCCAACGGCGCGCTCGGGACGGCGGACGTGAGCTTCAACGGCGCATTCGGCTACGACGTGCGGGCGGAGGTCTTCGGCAGCAGCGGCATGATGGCCGTGGGCGACGGCCGCGACGACAACGCCATGCTCTACACAGCAGCGGGCGTCAGCCGGCCGCACAGCGCGTGGTTCAAGCCGATGTTTGGGGAGGCCTACATGGCCGAATTGGCGCACTTCGTGGCGTGCGTGCGGGCGGGCTCCCAGCCGGCCGTCACCGGCATCGACGGACGCGAGTCGCTGCGGATGGCGCTGGCTGCCATCGAGTCCGCGCAAACCGGCCGCGCAGTGCGCCTCTAGCGGCCGCGCGCGTCGGGTATGCTGCCCCAGACATGACGCGCGGGGCTGGATGCACCCCTCACCCCCCCAGCCCCCTCTCCCGCAAGCGTGAGAGGGGGAGAAGCACCGGGTTTTCATCGATCCTGGTGCACCGAAGGGGAATGGGAACCTCGGGAGCAGTTTCGCAGATGACCGCAGGCCCGTTGACCACGCGGCTCGCCACAGTTACCGCTACGGCCACGAACACGGCCACTGAGGTGTGGCAAATCGCCCGTCTCACGCGTGATCTGCCGGGCTTCCTGCGGACTCCGTTGAGCGAGGCTGAAGCAGCGGTCCGCATCCGGCAGCGTCTGGAAACCCGCGATACCCTGTTCCTGGCGTCGGTTGAGCGGGCGATCTACGGCCATGCGCGCAGTCCGTATCGACGACTGCTGCGCCACGCCGGCTGCGAACTGGGCGACCTGCGCGCGCTGGTGCAGCACGAGGGCATTGAGGGCGCGCTGACGATCCTGGCGGCGCGCGGCGTCTACGTCTCCTTTGACGAACTGAAGGGGCGGCGCGAGGCCATTCGCGGCAGCGCACGGTTCAGGTTCTCGCCGCGCGACTTCGACTCGCCGCTGGTCAGGCCGCACTACGCGACGTACACCGGCGGCAGCAGGGGCGTCCCGGTCCTGGTGCCGCGCTCGCTGCCGTACGTCGAGGAGTTGGCATCAAGCCGCACCGTCTCACTCGCGGCGTTCGGGTTGCACGGGCAGCCCCACGCCTTCTGGCTGACCAACCCGATGACGACCATGCTGATGAGCCTGAAAACTGGCAGCGACGCACTGTTATGGGTCCACCCGCTACAGGCGTTTCCGGTCAAGGGCAGGATTGGCGCTCGCTACCTGGAACTGATGGGACGGGCGTCAGGCGCCCCGATCCCACGCCCGCGTTTCCTGGCAACCGAGCAGGTGTCGGCCCTGGTGCGCTGGGTCGCCCGGCGGCTGCGCGAGCACGGGCCGTTCGTCATCGACGCCGTTCCCAGCTCGGCGGTGCGGCTGTCGGTGGCCGCGCAGGAGGCCGGCGTGCGCCTGGATGGCCTGACGTTCTGCCTGCAAAGCGAACCCCTCACCCGCGCTCGCCACGACCACATCGCCGCCGCTGGTGCCCGGCGCGTGGTGCACTACACGTCGATCGAGATGTCTGGCATCGCGTCGTCGTGCGCGGCGTCGTCACAGGCCGACGACCTTCACGTCTTCACGGACCGCTACGCCATCATCGAGTGCGAGCGGCCGTTGATCGTCGAGGCAGCGGGCGACGTGGCGACCGTGCAGGCGCTGCTGCTGACGACTCTGACGCCGACCATTGCCACGGTCAGCTTCAACACCGAGCCGGGCGACCATGCCCGCCTTGAGCAACGCCCCTGCGGCTGCTCGCTCGGCGCGCTCGGCCTGACGACGCACGTCTCCGAAGTCCGCAGCTTCGAGAAGCTCTCGGCCGAAGGGGTGTCGTTCGTGCGGTCCAACGTGCTGCAGGTGCTTGAGGAAGTGTTGCCGGCCACGTTCGGCGGCAGCAGCCTGGACTACCAGCTTGTCGAGGAGGAAGCGACGGCCAGTAACACCAGCCTTGTCCTCCGGATTCATCCGGCGGTCGGCGCGCTGGACGAGGGGCGCGTGCGCGAGACACTGCTACGCTCGCTGGCGGCTGGCGGCACGGTGGACGCCAACCACGCCGAGTTGTTGCGGCTGGCCGGCTCCGTGACGATCAGCCGGCAACCGCCAGTGGCGACTCCGGCCGGCAAGGTGCTGCCGCTCCAACTGGCCCGCCGCGCCGGAACGAGATCCGCTCACCATCCCACCATGAGGCCGTGGGGGTCCCGCGAAACGGAGGGGCCAGATGGTAGGCCGCCCATTGATCCCCACGGCTCCCAAGTTCCCTCTCCCGCCAGCGGGAGAGCGGGCGCTTCATCGGCTGACCGGTGACCGGCCAAGACTCACCCGGCGCGCGTATCAAGGGCACGGTCCCGATGTGATACTGCTGGCGAGTTCGCCGAGCGGGGCGTACTCCTGGCGGTCGGCCACGCATTGGCGGCGGGCAGACATCTGACGGGTACCCGTGGTCAGGCACCGCCCTGCAACCTCACGTGCTGGCGTACTACACTGGCCGCATGCAGTTACCGCTCGCGGGCCTTCGCGTCATCTCGTTCTGCCAGTTCGGGGCCGGGCCGTTCGCCACCATGCAACTGGCCGACCTCGGCGCAGAGGTCATCAAGGTGGAAGACCCGACGGCCGGGGGCGATGTCGGGCGGTACGTGCCACCGTTCACCGGCGAGCAGGACAGCCTCTACTTCCAGAGCTTCAATCGGAACAAGCGCAGCATCACGCTCAACTTGCGGGCCGAGGGCGCACGCGCGGTCTTGCACCGCCTCGTCAGGGAAGCAGATGCCGTGTACTACAACCTTCGCGGCGACCTGCCGGCCCGCCTCGGCCTCACCTACCAGCACCTGAGCGTTGCCAATCCGAAAATCGTCTGCTGCTCACTGAGCGCGTTCGGCAACACCGGGCCTCGCGCCGCCGAACCGGGCTACGACCTGCTGATGCAGGCGTATTCCGGGATGATGAGTCTGACCGGGGAGCCGGGGACACCGCCCGCCAAAAGCGGCCTGTCGATTGTCGATTTTGCGGGGGCGTACGTCTCAGCTATCGGGCTGCTGAGCGCGGTGATCGCAGCGCGGGCGACCGGCCAGGGCCGCGACGTTGACGTGAGCCTGCTCGATACGTCCGTATCCATGCTGAACTACCTCGCCATCAACACGCTGAATCGAGAGTACGAGCCGGAGCGCATGCGCGCGTCGGCCCACCCGTCGCTGTATCCGTCGCAGGTGTTCGAGACGGCGGACGGCTACGTCGCGATTATCTGCTTCAAGGAGAAATTCTGGCAGGAACTGTGCGCCGTCATGGGCCGCCCCGAACTGGCCGATGACGCTCGCTTCCGGCGCTTCTCCGACCGCCTCACCAACCGTGACGCGCTGCTTACGGTTGTCACTGGCATCATCAAGACGCGCACGACGCAGGCCTGGCTCGACGAGTTGCGTGGGCGGGTGCCGTGCGCACCGGTCAACACGGTCCGGCAGGCGTTGGAAGAACCCCAGGTGCTGGCCCGCGAGATGATCGTGGAGGTGGAGCATCCCGTCTGGGGGACGTTGCAGGAGACGGCCAGCCCCTACCACGTCGGAGCGACCCGTCAGCACACGCCCGGCCCGGCCCTCGGGGCGGACACCGACGCTGTGCTGTCCGAGTTGTGCCAGTACACCCCCGACGACATCGCGGCGCTGCGAGCAGCCGGGGCCATCTAGCCGCCCGTTGTCCCGACTGCCTGCTGGCGTAGAGGCCACCAGCCGGGGGTGCACGGACCTACGGCTACGGGCACGCTGGCTACAATGCAGCCGAGGCTCGCACGGTGCAGCCCAGGTGCCAGCCCACGTGAGGATGATGACCATGCCGCGCACCTATGACGCCATCGTGATCGGCGGGGGCGTGATCGGCTCCAGCATCGCGTTCCACCTGGCACGAGCCGGGGCCGGACGGGTCGCGCTCCTGGAGCGCGATGCCATCTGCGCCGGCAACACGCGCCGGTCCGGGGCCATCGTGCGTATGCACTACTCGAACGACCCGGAGGCGCGCCTTGCCCTGGCGAGCCTGCCGTACTTCCAGCATTGGGACGAGAAGGTCGGCGGCGACTGCGGCTTCACCCCGACCGGGTTCACCATTCTGGTCGGGCCGGAGAACCTCGACCGACTGCACCGGAACGTGTCGAGGCTCCAGGCACTCGGCGTCGATACCCGCGTGCTCGGGCCGGACGATCTGCGCGAGGTGGTGCCGGCCCTCCAGACGGACGGCGTTGCGGCTGCCGCCTACGAGCCGACCAGCGGCTACGCCGACGCCGTCAAGACGACGCAGGCGTTCGCAGCGGCGGCCCGGCGACTCGGCGTGGAGGTGCTGGAAGGGACCAGCGTGATCGGCATCGCGGTCAGCGGCAAGCGCGTCACCGGCGTCCTGACGGCCAGCGAACGGCTGGATGCGCCGGTCGTCGTCTGCGCGGCGAACACCTGGGCACCGGCCCTCCTGCGGACGGCCGGCGTCGCGCTGCCGGTGACGCCGCGCCGCGCCCAGGTGGCCTACTTCGAGCGGCCTGCCACATACAGCGGGCCGCACCCGGTCATCCTCGACACGACAACGGCGCTGTACACGCGCGCCCACGGCCTCGACCAGATTCTCGGTGGCGCGGCCGACGAGTCCGGAGCATCGCCGGTCAACCCTGACGACAACGACCCCAACGCCGACCAGGGCTTCCCCGAAGCCGTTATGCGGCGCATGGGCCGACGCCTGCCGACGCTCGCGCGGATGCCGCTGGCGCGCGCCGAGGCCGGCCTGTACGACATGAGCCCGGACACCCGCGCGATCCTCGACGCCACGCCAGAAGTCGCCGGCCTGTACGTTGCGGCGGGCTTCAGCGGGACCGGCTTCAAGAAGGCACCGGCGGTCGGCCTGGGCATGGCCGAACTCGTGATGCAGGGACGCGCGACCAGCGTTGATCTGCTGCCGTTCCGCATCGGTCGCTTCGCCGATGACGCGGCGATTCACGGCGCAGACGAATACGCGTTGCCCCAGAGCTGGGGCCACTCCTTCTAGGAGAGCGCACAGCCAGCATCAGGAAAGCGTACCGGCCAGGGCCATGGCCGGCGGGTCAGGCAGAGGTGGTCGGCGCGTCCGGCGCGGGGGTGAGCCGTGCGGCGTCCTCTGGAGCTTCACGGGCCGCCAGGTCGAGGAGCGGCTGCGACACCGAGCCGTGCCGCACCGTGCCGCCCAGACGCTCCAGGAACTGCGTCACCTCGGCCACTTCGGCGGTCGTGACCAGCGCCACCAGAGCCGACCGGTCCTCTGCCAGACACGCGCCGAGTTGCTTCAAGTCGTCGTCCTTGAAGCCGAACAGCGACGCAACGCCGCCGGCCGCGCCGCCGACCGCCGCGCCCAGGCTACCAGACATCGCCGCCGAGATGCCGGTCGCCACGGCAGCCTCAACAGCCAGCGCCGTAGACGCGGCGCTCGCCGTCGCGCTGGCGAGGGTGCCGGCAGCCACGGCAGCGGCCTGCAAGCCAGCCGCCGTCCCAATGGCCACCCCGAACGGCAGGCCAATCAGCGCGGTACCAATCAAGCCGCCAGCGATCAGGCCAAACAGTGCCCCACGGCGCGGCGAGATGTGGCCGCTCTGATGCAGGTGCACCTCACCGGCGGCATCGCGCGAGACGACGGCGACGTTGCCGAGCGTGATCGACTCGACCTGTCGTTCCCATTCGCGGAGCGCCTTTTCGGCGACCGGCCCAAGCGCGGCATCCGGAAACGAGGCTACCAATAGCTCACGTTCTTGTTGTTCGGTGCTCATCGGACAGCCCCCTGGCACGCCGCGTTCGCATCGCGCTGTTCAAGAATCGTACCCCGCCAGCGCACCCACCGACGAATAAGCAACCGCGGCCCACGCACCGCCAGCACCCACGCAGAGCAGCGTCCCTACCTGACGCGGCCCCCTGGCACAGATTCCGCTTCTGATGGCGCAGATGATGTCGCGCCCGTGCACCCGCATGACCGAGCATCGCGCCGCTGGTTCTGACACGAATCAAATACGCCACACGGAATACCACCCGGTGGTCGTCGGTTGTAGTAGATACCGAGTCACTGGTGGAAATCCACCCTTCCCTTCATTAAGGTAATTTGGCTCGGAACAGGCAAGAAACTTTACAATGAGGCTAGCAAGTTTGGCGCGGGCATCGGGTTCGCGCCAGGTTGCGGCAGCCCCGTTCCGGGAGGCAATCAGCCCATGATCCCCGTTGAAAAGCTCACTGAGCAGGCCAGTCAGGCACTCGGCCGCTCACAGGACCTTCTCCTGAAGCTGCGCCACAATGCCCTGGACTCGGAGCATCTCCTGCTGATCCTGCTCGGGCAGCGTGAAGGGCTGGTGCCGCTGGCATTCAAGCACCTGGAAACCTCGCCTGCTGCTGCCCTGGACCGCCTCCAGCGTGATTTGGCGGCGCGCCCGGCGACGCTGAATGGCAGCTCACTCTATATCACCAACCGCGTCAGCGCGGCTTTCCAGCGTGCCCAGGAAGATGCAGACCGGCGCGGCGACCAGTTCGTCGGCACCGAGCACTTGCTGTTGGCCGCCCTGGCCGACCCCGCCGACCCAGCGACTCGGCTCTTTGCATCCGTTGGCCTCGAACGCGCCAAGCTCGAAGCGGCGTTCGATGTCGTTCGTGGTGGACGGACTGTGGACGATCCTAGCGCGGAGACACGCTTCCAGGCACTCGAAAAGTATGGCATCGACTTGACCAAGCTGGCCGAGGCCGGCAAGCTGGATCCGGTCATCGGCCGGGACCAGGAGATCACGCGCCTGATGGAGGTGCTGATCCGCCGAACCAAGAACAACCCGGTCCTGATCGGTGATCCGGGCGTCGGCAAGACGGCCGTGGTTGAAGGTCTTGCCCGCCTGATGGTGGCCGAGAACGTACCGGGGCCGTTGCAGGGCAAGCGCCTGATCGCGCTTGATCTGGCGGCGGTGCTGGCCGGCTCAAAGTTCCGCGGCGAGTTCGAGGAGCGCCTGAAGGCGATCGTTGACGAAGTCGTGGCCGCCGAGGGTTCCGTGATCCTGTTCATCGACGAGATCCACATGCTCGTCGGGGCGGGCGGTGCCGAGGGTGCAATTGATGCAGCCAACCTGCTCAAGCCAGCCCTAGCACGCGGACAACTGCGGCTGATCGGTGCGACCACCCTGGACGACTACCGCAAGGGCATCGAGCGCGACCCGGCGCTGGAGCGTCGCTTTGCGCCCATTTTCGTGGACGAGCCGGACGTGGCGGAAGCTATCGAGATTCTGCGCGGCCTGCGCGAGCGGTACGAGCAGCACCACGGCCTGAGCATTGAGGATGCGGCGCTGGAGGCGGCTGCGGTCCTGTCCGACCGCTACATCCAGGATCGGTCGTTGCCTGACAAGGCGATTGACCTGGTGGATGAGGCGTCGTCCAAGATTCGGCTGCGCTCGGCGCGGGCAGCTGAGGAGACCCCGGCGCACCAGATTGTCAAGCTGAAGGCCCGCGAAGACGAGGCCTGGCAGGCGCGCGACTACGAGGGTGCGGCCAGCATCCGCTCGGAGCGGCTGAAGCTGGAGACAGAGCACCCCGATGCCGCGGAACAGGCCACTGAGAAGCTAGTGGTGACGGCCGAGCACATTGCCGAGGTCGTGGCCCAGTGGACGGGCATCCCCGTGCGTCACATCTTCACGGAGGAGGCGGAGAAGCTGTTGCAGTTGGAAGAGGCCCTGCACGCCCGCGTGGTGGAGCAGGACGAGGCCATCGTGGCGGTGTCGGATTCGATCCGTCGCTCGCGCTCGGGCCTGGGCGATCCGCGCCGTCCGATCGGGTCGTTCCTCTTCCTCGGGCCGACCGGCGTCGGCAAGACGGAACTGGCGAAGACGCTCGCCGACTTCCTCTTTGACGACGACGACGCGCTGTTGCGGATCGACATGAGCGAATACCGTGAGCCACACTCGGTCTCGCGGCTGTTCGGGTCACCTCCGGGCTACGTTGGCTTCGACCAGGGCGGGCAGCTCACCGAGGCGGTCCGGCGACGGCCGTATCAGGTGATCCTGTTTGACGAAGTCGAGAAGGCGCATCCTGAGGTCTGGAGCACGCTGCTACAGATTCTTGACGATGGGCGGCTGACTGACGGCCACGGGCGGACGGTTGACTTCCGCAACACGGTCATCATCATGACGTCCAACGTCGGGTCCATCGAGGCGTACTCGAAGCGGCGCGACAGCCTGGGCTTCCAGACGGGCAGCGCCAGCAGCGCCGAGGCGGCGGCTGACCAGGCCGTCGAGAAGCGGCTACGAGCGGCGCTCAAGGACACCTTCCGGCCGGAGTTCTTGAACCGCATTGACGAGATCATCGTCTTCCATCGGCTGCGACAGGAGAGCCTGCTCGCCATCGTGGAGAAGATGCTCGGCGAGTTGCGGGAGCGCCTCAGTGAGCGCAAGCTGACGCTTGAGCTGACGGAGGCGGCGCGCGAGTGGTTGGTGAAGAACGGCTTTGATGCGGAGTACGGCGCGCGCCCGATGCGCCGGCTGATTCAGCGGCAGGTAGAGAACCCGTTGGCGAAGCAGGTGCTGGCCGGCACCTTCGTGGAGGGCGACACGGTGCTAGTGGACGTGGACGCGGACGACGCGCTGACGTTCACCCACCGCGCGGGCAGCGAAAACGAGAAGTTGGAGTCCGAGTCGGAGTCGGTGCCGGTCGCCGCCTGACGGCCCTCACCCCCTAGCCCCCTCTCCCACAAGTGGGAGAGGGGGGACAACTCCTGATACAGAGAAGGCCGGTCCTCTCCTGGGGGGGCCGGCCTTTTTGCTCTTCGCCCTCCGTTCTGGCCGGGCGGGACGGCTATCTGGGCATTGGTCGAGGTCCGCCAGGAATTAATCGAGATCTACGTCGGTGCGATTGGCGATGTCCTCGGCGACGCGCAGTTGCTCTTCCAGAATCCACAGGTTCTGGTTCGCGTACTCGGCCACGTCGTCGGCCCTGTTCGCCTTCGCCGACCGGTACCTGTTCACGTCGTCGCGCTGGTCAAGCACGACCGTCCGGACGTAGAGGTCATCGAACTCTTCGCCGGAGCGGAAGGCAAGGTCCGCACCGCAATGCGCTGGCGCTCTTCGTCCATGTTCGGCTGCCATTGGGTCTCCACGCCACGGCTGGCCGCGACGCTCGCAGCCTGCCACATCAGGGCTTCGTGCTCGCGCACCATCCGCTCGCCAAACTGGCGAATCTCGTTGGTGGTGCCGCGCTCCTGGGCTAGCCGCAATACCAGTAAGTTAGCGTGATCTGAGGTAGTCTTTCCGGTCAAGTTGAGCGGGAGGGCAGGCGATGACGCTACGCGGGTGGTCGTGGGAAACGGCGCTTGGACCGGCCGGGCTTGGGGA
>Ga0105048_10012018_pt1 | contig 13610 bp, 9 predicted proteins | sample MAT05_FD_78382 | JGI IMG/M metagenome (GOLD analysis project Ga0105048, IMG submission 78382) | Freshwater microbial communities from Lake Fryxell liftoff mats and glacier meltwater in Antarctica - MAT-05 | ecosystem: Environmental > Aquatic > Freshwater > Ice > Liftoff microbial mat | place...
GCGGATTGGTCTATTGGGAGCTGCGCGGATTGCGCCCAATGCGTTGATTTACCCTGCCCGCCACGTTGACACGGTAGAGATTGCCGCCATCGCGGCGCGCGATCCGCAAAAAGCCCAGACCTTTGCCACCGCCCATCACATTCCGCGTGTCCATGATTCTTATGCGGCGCTGCTGGCCGACCCCACGATTGATGCCATTTACAATCCGCTGCCCAACCATCTGCATGCAGAATGGACGATCCGCGCCTTACAGGCAGGCAAGCATGTGCTCTGTGAAAAGCCAATCGCGGCCAATGCTATCGAAGCCGAACGTATGGCCCAGACGGCAGACGCGACCGGACTGGTATTAATGGAAGCCTTTCACACGCTCTATCATCCCCTGGCGGCACGCATGAAGGCGATCATGGACAGTGGGGAGCTGGGCACGATACGCCATGTTGATGTGCAGTTTTGTACGTTGATGTGGCGCTGGTGGGATATTCGTCTGCACTATGGATTGGCGGGCGGCGCGACCATGGATCTGGGCTGTTATGCGATTCGGTTGCTCCGGTTTCTCCTAGACGCCGAACCGGAAGTGATACGCGCCCAGGCTCATTGTTTTACACCCCAGGTCGATCGCTGGATGACCGCCGATTTGCGCTTTCCCCAGGGCGTGACCGGTTCCTTTACCTGTGCTTTTCTGTCGCGCAAACTGATCCGCATTACCGCCCGCGTGACCGGTGACAAAGGGGAGCTACGGGTCATTAATCCGATCTTGCCCCAACTCTATCATCGGCTTGCTGTGCAGACGGCCAACGGCAAGCGCACGGAGCAGTTGCCCAGCGCCAGCACCTACATTCATCAATTGCAGGCTTTTGTACAAGCCATACAAAATAAAATCCCACCCCTCACCGATGGGCACGATGGTGTCGCCAATATGCGCGTCATTGATGCCGTCTATGCCAAATCGGGTCTGCAACCGCGCGGTTTGTAAGCGTGGATCGCCTGCTATCCTTGTGACAAAAGGCGCAACTTTTGATCTTCTCGCCAGAGTAGGCTATGATCGAGCTACTTAACGATTTTGTCGTTATGTAAATTCATGCGCTATCTCATTCCCGACGCCTGCTACTCTAGCGCAGCGTGTTTTCGCAGATCAGAAGGCGGACGAAACCGTTTATGAAATCTTGTACAAATTCTACAGCAGCCCTACTCCAAGCTCAATTGCGCCAGCGAATCCTGATCCTGGACGGCGCAATGGGCACGATGATCCAACAATATCGGCTCGAAGAAGCTGACTATCGCGGCACCCAGTTCGCTAATTGGCCGAGTGATCTCAAAGGCAATAATGATCTCCTTGTCCTGACCCAACCGGCCATTATCAAAGCAATTCATTTGGCCTATCTGGAAGCGGGCGCGGATCTGATTGAGACGAATACCTTCTCGTCCACCTCGATTTCGCAAGGGGATTATGGCCTGGAAGCGTATGCCTATGCAATCAATCTGGCTGCGGCGCAACTGGCGCGCAGTGCTGCCGATGATGTCACACGGCAAACGCCCGAACAGCCGCGCTTTGTCGCGGGGGCGCTTGGCCCTACCAACCGCACCGCCTCCATCTCGCCCGATGTCAATGACGCGGGCGCACGCAACGTTACCTTTGATCAACTGGTCGATGCCTATTACGAAGCCGTGCGTGGCCTTGTCGATGGTGGCGTTGACCTGCTATTGATTGAGACGATCTTTGATACCCTCAACGCCAAAGCTGCGATCTTTGCCTGTTTGCGCTACTTTGATGAGCACGCCGTGCGCTTGCCCTTGATGATCTCGGGGACGATTACCGATGCCAGTGGCCGCACGCTTTCTGGCCAGGTGACCGAAGCATTTTGGTATTCCGTCATGCACGCCGAGCCGTTGATTGTGGGCTTGAATTGCGCGCTAGGCCCCAATGCGCTGCGCCAATATGTCTATGATCTGAGCCAAGTGGCCGATGCTTATGTCAGTGTCTATCCCAATGCTGGTTTGCCCAATGCCTTTGGCGAATATGACGAGACACCGAGTCAGATGGCGACTGTCCTGCATGAATTTGCGCATAGTGGTATGCTCAATGTGGTCGGTGGTTGCTGCGGCACTACGCCGACCCACATTCGCGCCATTGCCGAAGCGATCAAAACCTTGCCGCCGCGCACCATTCCCACCATTGAAAAGCGCTGCCGTCTGAGTGGTCTAGAACCCTTGGTGATTGGGCCACAGACCAACTTTGTCAACATTGGGGAACGTACCAATGTTACCGGTTCGCGCCGCTTTGCGCGCCTGATCAAAGAAGGCAATTATGAAGATGCGTTGGCTGTCGCGCGCGAACAGGTAGAAAATGGCGCACAGGTGATCGACATCAATATGGACGAAGGCTTGCTAGACGCCGAAGCCGCCATGGTGCGCTTCCTGAATCTGCTGGCTGGCGAACCGGACATCGCGCGCGTGCCTATTATGATTGACTCGTCCAAATGGTCGGTCATTGAAGCCGGATTGAAATGTGTGCAGGGCAAGTCGATTATCAATTCGATCAGTATGAAGGAAGGCGTAGACGCTTTTGTACGCCAAGCGCGCTTGGCGCGGTACTATGGTGCAGCCGTGGTTGTCATGGCCTTTGACGAGGAAGGCCAGGCCGATACTATCGAGCGCAAGGTGGACATCTGTCGGCGCGCCTATGGCATTCTCACCGAGGAAGTGGGATTCCCGCCCCAGGATATTATTTTCGATCCGAATGTGTTTGCGATTGCCACCGGCATCGAAGAACACAACGGCTATGGTGTGGCCTTTATTGAGGCCACGCGCCAGATCAAGCAACAGTTGCCCTATGCCCTAATCAGCGGTGGCGTTAGCAACGTCTCCTTTTCGTTCCGGGGCAATGAACTGGTGCGCGAGGCGATTAACTCGGCCTTTCTCTACCACGCCATCAAGGCGGGAATGGACATGGGCATTGTCAACGCGGGACAGTTGGCGATCTATGAGGAATTGCCCGCCGAGTTACTAGAGCATGTGGAAGATGTTTTGCTCAATCGCCGGCCCGACGCTACTGAACGGCTAGTCACGCTGGCCGAGAATGTGCAGGGCAAGCGCAAAGAAAAGCAAGAGGATCTGGACTGGCGCCAGCAACCGGTACTCAAGCGGATTATTCACGCCTTGGTGCAGGGCATCAATACCTTTGTTGTCGAGGATGTGGAAGAGGCACGCCAACAATTTGAGCGCCCGATCCAGGTGATTGAAGGGCCGCTGATGGATGGCATGAACGTGGTCGGCGATCTGTTTGGCGCGGGCAAGATGTTTTTGCCGCAGGTGGTCAAGAGTGCGCGGGTGATGAAGCAGGCGGTGGCCCACCTGATTCCCTTTATCGAAGCGGAAAAACTGGCGACCAACGACACCAGTGCCAAGGGCAAAATCTTGATGGCGACGGTCAAGGGCGATGTGCATGACATTGGCAAAAACATTGTGGGCGTGGTGCTACAATGTAATAATTATGATGTGATCGACTTGGGCGTGATGGTGTCGGCGGCTAAAATCTTGGAGACGGCGCGCCGTGAAAAAGTGGACATGATTGGGTTGAGTGGTTTGATCACCCCTTCGCTGGAGGAAATGCGCCACCTGGCGCGCGAGATGGAACGCGAAGGGTTTACCATTCCACTGCTGATCGGCGGCGCGACGACCTCTAAGATTCACACGGCGATTCGCATTGAGCCGGAATACAAAAGCGGTGTGACTGTGCATGTGGTCGATGCCTCGCGCGCGGTTGGTGTGGCTACCAACTTGCTCAGTCACGAACATAAAGCTGGCTTTATCGAAACGGTGCGCACTGACTATACGGCCCTGCGCGCGCAACATGCCGGTCGCAGCAACCAACGCGCGCTGCGCACACTAGACCAAGCACGGCAACATCGTTTCCAACCTGCCTGGGCTGCGTATCAACCGCCGGTGCCCCAGTTTCTGGGCTTGCACGTCTTTGATGATTATGATCTGGCCACGCTGGTCCCCTATATCGACTGGACACCTTTCTTTGCCACCTGGGAATTGACCGGAAAATTCCCCCAAATTTTGGAGGATGCGGTGGTGGGTAAGGCCGCGCGGCCCCTCTATGCCGATGCGCAGAAGATGTTACAACAGATTGTGCGCGAAGGTTGGCTTACGGCGAAAGCAGTGATCGGCTTTTTCCCAGCCAACAGTGTGGGGGATGATATTGAAATTTACCCATCGGTTGCCGAGCAAGCCATCACGCCTTTGAGCACCATTCACACGCTGCGCCAACAGATGGAAAAACCACCCGGTCGGCCCGACTATGCCCTGGCCGACTTTATAGCGCCCAAAACCAGTGGCGTGCAGGACTATATGGGCTTCTTTGCCGTCACCGCGGGAATTGGCCTAGACGAGAAAGCCCACGAATTTGAAGCCGCGCATGATGACTACAACAGTATTCTGCTCAAAGCCCTGGGTGATCGCCTGGCCGAAGCCTTTGCCGAACATCTGCATGAGCGTGTGCGCCGCGAGTTTTGGGGCTATGCACCCAACGAGGCACTGGACGGTGCTGCGCTGATCGATGAACAATATCGCGGCATCCGCCCTGCACCCGGTTATCCGGCCTGTCCCGATCATACGGAAAAGGGCGAACTATTTCGCATTCTCAACGCCGAGTGCAATGCTGGGATTTCTCTGACCGAAAGTTATGCCATGCTACCCACCGCGGCAGTGAGCGGCTACTATTTTTCCCACCCAGAAGCTGCCTACTTTGGGATTGGCCGCATTGGCCCCGATCAAGTGGCGGACTATGCTCAGCGCAAGGGTATGGATATCGAGACGGCAGAACGCTGGCTTGCCCCCAACTTGGGCTATGAGCGCAAGTAGCCTAGCAAAAATTCTTGGTGATTAACTGGCTGTATCCTTTGTGATTTAGATAGAAATCTGACCTGCGGTACAATAAACAGGTGGATCCATACTGGTTCACCTGTTTATTGCTTGTATGTCCGGAAACTCCGGTTATGAATTGTTGAGAACCTATGGCTGAACCAATCACACCCGCTCGTAATCATATTTTTCGTGAAGTGCCGGCCGAAGAGGCCCAAAAGCTCGCCTATGAAATTCGTGCGCTGGTCGCCAATGATTTGTCTATTGAATCAGTCCAGACCACGCGCGATCAACGGCAGGGTGCAGTGGTCGTACAGGGGCGCTTGTTGCGGCCCAGTCACGAAGTCTTCACACCTTGGATGACGGCACTCAATAAACTTGGCTATACGCCCATGCTGCGCCCGATACCGGGTGGTGCCCCCGACGAAGTGCGGTTGCATATCCTGGCCGGTGTTGCGCCCAAGCCGTCGTCGAATGTGTGGATCAACGCGATTCTCTTTGTGCTTACCGTGTGCAGTACGCTGTGGGTCGGTTATCTCTATAGCGGTGCGCCTTTGCCCACCGTCAATTCGATCCCAACTACGCTATGGCAAATTGTGGTCTATGGGTGGCCGTTTGCGTTGACCTTGCTCGCAATTCTAACGGCCCATGAATTTGGTCATTATTTTGCAGCGCGTTATCACAACTTATCGGTCACGTTGCCCTACTTTTTGCCCTTTCCGCTACCGCCCTTTGGCACCTTTGGCGCGTTTATCCGCTTGAAAGAACCGGTGCCAGATCGCCGTAAATTGTTTGATATTGGCGTGGCTGGTCCGCTGGCTGGGTTTATTCTGGCTGTGCCGCTGCTTTTTTATGGCCTGGCGAGCAGCCCGGTGATGGTGGTGGAGCCGACGACTGGGGGATATGTAGAAGGCAACAGCATTCTCTATTACTCGGCCAAGCTGGCGACATTTGGCAAAGCGTTGCCCAATGCCGCCACCGGCGAAGATGTGTTGATGAATCAAATCACGACTGCGGCTTGGATTGGCCTCCTGGTTACTGCCCTCAATTTATTGCCGGTGGGGCAACTGGATGGGGGACATACGCTCTTTGCGCTTTTTGGCGAGAAGGCGCGTTACGCCAACATGGCCACGATTGGCGCAATGGCGATCTTTGCCGTGGCGGGGCTAGAGCAAGTACAACGATTTCTGCCTTTTCTGAGCGCAGTTGGCTTTACTGGCTGGTTTCTCTGGTTGGGGCTCATTTTCTTTGTGATTGGGCCATATCATCCGCCGGCCCTGGATGATGTGACGCGCCTGAACGCTGGGCGACGTTGGTTGGGCTACTTGATGATTGTCATTTTTATTATAACGTTTGTGCCTGTCCCGCTCCGCTTTATGCTGTAGTGGGCTGCCTCAGGCAAATCGAGCGCTCGGGTTATGCGCCTTGGCGCTCGATTCGATTGGAATTATCTGTGCCAGTAAAATTCACCTCAACAGTACACAAAAACAATACACAAATAGAACCAAACTAAATATGAGTCAAAAACCACTTTCGATGCAAGAAGTTATTCGGCGGTTGCATGAATTTTGGGCCGCCCATGGCTGCCTGATCTGGCAACCGTATAGTGAAAAGGTCGGGGCAGGCACCATGAATCCTGCCACGGTGTTGCGCGTGCTAGGGCCGGAACCGTGGAGCGTGGCCTATGTCGAGCCGTCTTTTCGCGCCGACGATGGCCGTTATGCCGAAAATCCCAATCGGATGCAGATGCACCATCAATATCAGGTGATCCTGAAGCCCGATCCCGGTAATCCCCAGGAACTGTATCTAGCCAGTCTGGAAGCGATTGGCCTGGATCGTACGCGCCACGATATTCGCTTTGTCGAAGATAACTGGGAATCGCCGGCACTAGGGGCGTGGGGGCTGGGCTGGGAAGTTTGGCTCGATGGTCAGGAGATCACCCAATTTACCTACTTCCAACAGGCCGGCAGCTTGACGCTGGACCCGGTCAGTGTCGAGATCACCTATGGGCTTGACCGCATTGTCATGTACCTGCAAAATCGCAGCCAGGTCTGGGATATTGATGTCGATGGGCAGCACACCTTTGCCGAGATCTACCGAGATCCCGAGATCGAGCACTGTGTCTATAATTTTGAGCTAGCCGATGTGGAACGGCTCAAGCAACTCTATGAAATCTATCGCGCCGAGGCCGATGCCTGTATCCGCCGCGGGCTCGTTGTGCCAGCCCATGACTTTGTTCTACGCCAAAGCCATACCTTCAATCTATTGGATGCCCGGGGCGCGATTGGCGTCACCGAGCGCGCCAAATTTTTTGCCGCCATGCGTAACCAAGCCCGGTCGGTCTCGGAACTCTATGTCAAACAACGCGCAAGTGCCGGATTTCCCTGGTTGCCGCCAACGCCCGAGACTGTCGACACGCTTGCGCCCGCTGCACCTACGCCCGCTCCTGAAACCGCCAAAGCGGTCGCCCAATCCTTCCTGTTGGAAATCGGCTCAGAAGAATTACCACCGCAAGATGTAACCGATGGGATTGCGCAGATCGAGGCGAATCTAGCGCGTTTATTGGGGGAATATCAACTGCGTTATACCACGCTGCGCGTAACGGGGACCACGCGTCGCTTGGTAGCCTATGTGACGGAACTTGCGCCTACCCAGGCAAATGAAACCGTCGAGAAGCGCGGCCCAGCCCTCGATCGTGCCTACGATAGCGCGGGCAAACCTACCAAAGCCGCCGAAGGATTTGCGCGCGGTGCAGGGATTGACGTAAGTGCCTTGGAAGTACGCGATAACTATGTCTATGCCGTTAAGCATGTCACTGGCCAACCAACACCGGCCGTGCTGCCCGAGCTTTGTACGAAGTTGCTCGATAGTTTGCGTTGGGGCAAGACCATGCGCTGGAATACCAGCAACACAGGTTATCCGCGACCTCTGCGTTGGCTGGTTGCCCTGTTGGGCGATCAGGTGGTTCCTTTTGCCTGGGCTGGCATCAACAGTGACCGCCAAAGCCGCGGCCCACGGTTTGCCGATGCCGCAGCCAATTTGCCCGCGGGCAGTTTCACAACCTTTGCCGTTGAAACGGCTGACACCTATTTTGCCGCGATTGCGCAGCAAGGAGTCATTGTCGATCGCGCCGAACGGCAACAGCGCATTGTCGAACAAGTCCAACAAATTGCGGCCGCAGTTGGCGGTGCAACACCCGATGATCCTGGCTTGCTAGAGGAAGTGACTGATCTGGTCGAGTCGCCACAAGCATTGCTCGGTACATTCGAGGCCAAATATTTGGATCTACCCATTCCCGTGCTCATTGGCGTGATGAAAAAGCACCAGCGTTACTTTCCCCTTGTGCGCGATGGACAACTGTTGGCGCACTTTATCACCATTGCCAACGCGCAGAACCTGGCCCATCCCGATGTAGTCGTCACCGGTAATGAAGGTGTCATTCGCGCCCGTTATGCCGATGCTGCCTATTTCTACCGCCAGGATACGTCTCGCCCACTGGACAGCTACACGCCGCGTCTCGCCACACTCACCTTTCATGAACGGCTTGGCTCGATGCTGGATAAGGTGGAACGGCTCAAGCTACTTGCGCCGCAGATTGCTCAGTTGCTGCACGCAACTGCCGAACAGCATACCGATGTCAGTCGCGCCGCTGCCCTGGCCAAATCGGATCTGGTGACCTCGATGGTTGTGGAGATGACCAGCCTTCAAGGCATTATTGGCGAAATCTATGCACGAAAAAATGGCGAGACTGCCGCCGTGGCGCAAGCCATCCGCGAGCATTATTTGCCGCGTGCCGCTGGGGACGCGAACCCGGTTACCATCCCCGGTCTGGCATTGAGTTTGGCCGATAAGCTGGATAGCCTGGCCGGTCTCTTTGCCGTTGGGGCCATTCCAACCGGCAGTGCTGATCCTTTCGGTCTGCGCCGCGCTGCGCTGGGGGTGGTTAATAATCTGCTGGCTAGCCAAACTGACTTTAGTATTCGCCAAGGATTGACCCTAGCCGCGGCCCAACAAACTGTGCCTGTGACAGATGCGGCCATGGGCGAAACGTTGGCTTTTATCGCGCGGCGGCTCCAGGGCGTGCTAACCGAGCTAGGTTACCCTCATGATGTGATTGATGCCGTGCTTGCCATGCATGGCGACAATCCCTATGCGGCGCAGCGTGCCGCGGATTTGCTACAAACAATGGTTGCCCAACCTTGGTGGAGCGATACGTTTACTGCCTATGCCCGCTGTGCACGCATTACGCGCAATCTCGACACACCGCTTACCCTGAACCCAGATGCTTACGTGGAAGAGGTGGAACACGCGCTCCATCAAGCCTACCTCACTGCTAGCCAGGGTGTGGATGCTACTGGATTAGGTGAAACGCTGCATAGGCTGCAAGCCCCGATCAGTGCTTTCTTTGAACGAGTGCTGGTCAACGCCGATGATGAAACCGTACGGAAGGCGCGACTGGCGCTCGTCCAACATATAGCGCAACTGCCGGCCACTGTCGCGGATCTGAGCAAATTACAGGGCTTCTAAAAAGTTCACAATCAAAAAGACCCGTGGCAACAGCCACGGGTCTTTTTGATTGTACGCATCTGGCGAGCATTGCTGCTATACCAAATTACTTGACTTCGACGCTCGCGCCTTCGGCTTCCAACTGGGTCTTGGCATCGTTGGCCGCATCCTTGGTGACTGCTTGCAGCACAGGGGCTGGTGCGCTTTCAACCAAATCCTTGGCTTCCTTCAGACCTAAGCTGGTCAGAGCACGCACGACCTTAATGACGTTAATCTTCTTGGCGCCGGCTTCCTTTAGAATGACATCAAACTCGGTCTGTTCCTCAACTGGCGCAACTTCGGCGGCTGGGCCAGCAGCGGCAGCCATCGCAACAGGCGCAGCGGCGCTGACGCCCCAGGCTTCTTCCAACAGCTTGACCAATTGGGCGGCTTCCAGCAAGGTAAGACCATCAAGTTGTTCTTTAATCGAATTCAAATCTGCCATAATACTTCGTTCTCCTAAAATTTTCTAAAAATCAAATCGTTTCTAAAGACATACCATCGCATTTTCGAACGTGCACTGCCACTTATTAAGCAGCTTCGGCTTCTTTCTGCTTTTCGACATGCGCGTTGATAACACGGGCCAAGCTTGCGGCTGGCGCGTTGATGATGCGCACCAATGAACCGGCTGGCGCATTGATTGTACCAAGCACCATTGCCAAAACTTGCTCTTTGGTCGGCAGGTCTGACAATGCTTCTGCCTGGGTCGCATTGAGAATAGACTTCTCTAGCACTGCACCGCGGATTTCCAGAACTTTTGCTTCTTTGATCCAGCCTTTGAGTGCTGTTACGCCTTTACCAATATCTTCGCCGACAAAAATGACGGCATTGGTACCATTCAGTAGCTCATCTGGTTGTGCATAACCCGTCTCGCCTAGTGCAATCTTGAAAAGCGAGTTCTTTACAACCGTGCAGCCGCTATTTTGCTCTTTCAAGCGGTTACGCAGCGCACGTAGTTGGGCTACGTTCACACCTTTGTAATTGGTAATGATCAGTGCGGAAGAGTTACGGATTTGCTCACGATATTGGGCAACCAATTCCTCTTTTTTCTGACGTGTAATTGCCAAGTGACATTCCTCCTTTCAAAAAGGATAAAAAGACGCCTTTACATGGCGTAAAGGCGTTTTTAGCAAACTATTAGGTAATTGCTGTATACAGCGGGCTCTGTCATGCAAAACACACAGACATCCTGGCGCAATCATCGCGTAGATGAGCCTCTGTTACCTAACCTCCACAACCTTTCGCCTCAGCAGGCTGTATTCATTTACACTTGCACCTGCTATCTTTAGCGCTGATTAAGCGCGTGGAGAGTATTCAGTTGTGAGAAAGTAGTATACCTTATAGGGCGCTTACCTGCAAAGAGCTAGCCGCAGCAATATCGGTCTTGATGCCGGGGCCCATTGTGCTGGCCAGCGTAATGCGATGAATATAGTTTCCCTTTAGGGAACCGGGCTTTGCTGCTATCAGGGCTTCCATGAGTGCCGCAAAATTGCCGAGCAGCTTATCCTGGTCAAAGCTTGCTTTGCCAATCGGCACATGGATATTCGATGTCTTATCGACCCGAAATTCGACACGACCCAAACGTGCTTCGCGAATCACCTGGGGCAGCTCTTCCGCTGGCACAATCGTGCCCGTCTTCGGGCTGGGCATCAACCCACGTGGCCCAAGCACACGACCCAAGCGACCGACAATGCGCATCATGTCGGGTGTGGCCAAGACAACGTCAAAGTCTGTCCAGCCCTTTTGGATTTCATCGGCCAGATCTTCGGCCCCCACGCGATCTGCACCAGCCTCGGCGGCCAAGGTTTGACCTTCTGGGTTGGCAAAGACGACAATGCGCACGACACGGCCTGTACCATTGGGCAAGGTAACGACACCACGCACTTGCTGTTCGGCATAGCGTGGGTCAACACCCATACGTAGGTGCAACTCGATCGTCTCGTCGAATTTGGCAGTGGCCGTTTCTTTGACTAGCTTGACAGCTTCGGCTGGTTGATAGAGCTGTGTGCGGTCAATTTTTGAATGAATTTCTGTAAATCGTTTACTGTGCTTTGGCATTTTATGCTCCTTGTGGTGTTAACGGGAAAGAATCCCTCCCACACCTTAAATCAATGGCAATGTAATAGATGCCAGTTTGCCAATCTTGGCTAGCTGGTCGCTGTGTCCGCTTGATCATGAAATCAGTAGCCTACACAGGCAATTCCTGGGGATTACGGCTAGTCTACAACCGTGATACCCATGCTGCGGGCAGTGCCTTCGACCATGCGCATGGCGCTTTCCAAATTGATGGGACCAAGGTCTTTGAGCTTGATCTCGGCAATTTCGCGCACTTGTTGGCGATTGATCTTGCCAACTTTGGTTTTATTGGGTTCAGCACTGCCACTGGTAATGCTCGCCGCCTTCTTGATCAAGTCAACAGCTGGCGAGGTCTTCATAATGAAGTTGAAGGAATTATCCGAGAAGATTGTGATCTCCACGGGAATTACCTGGCCAATCAAGGATTGCGTTCTTGCATTATATTCTTTGCAAAACGCCATAATATTTACGCCTTGCGGACCAAGCGCAGTACCCACAGGCGGCGCTGGATTTGCTTTGCCTGCATTCAACTGCAATTTTACGATTGCTTTAACTTTCTTTGCCATTTCCTACTCCTTCTGGTTCTGGTAAACGCTTGTCAGCTCCCAGGGGCCAGTGGTTCAAAATAATTGATTACTCACCTAGAAAGCAACAATTACAAACTAGGCATCGCGTTCTAACTGCAAAAAGTCAACTTCGACCGGGGTTTCCCGATTGAAGAAACTCACTAATACTTTCGCCTTGCCTTTGTCGGCATCGATCTCTTCGACAATGCCACTAAATTCAGTAAAAGGACCGCTCATAATGCGCACATGTTCGCCAATGTTGAAGCTGACCTTGAGCTTAGGCTCGTCAGATTCGATGCGCTGCATAATCTTGCCAATTTCTTCAGGGCTTAAGGGCGTCGGCTTATTGCCCATGCCTACGAAACCTGTAACACCAGGGCTGTTGCGGACAACATACCAACTGTCTTCGTCCATAATCATATTGACCAGGACATAGCCAGGAAATACACGGCGCTCGACTTCACGACGGACACCATTGCGAATCTCGATTTCCGTCTCGGTGGGCACAACCACTTCTAATATGCGATCCGTCATGCCCATAGATTCGGCGCGGTGTTCGATATTTTTCTTTACTTTATTTTCCATGCCGGAATAGCTGTGGATGACAAACCACTGACCAACAGCTTTTTCTGTTTCTGCCTCTGCATCAAGCTGGGCTGCAATCTCAGCATCCAAAGCCGCCCAGTCATCCACGGCGATTGATTCATTCGGTTGCCGATTGGCGGACTCGGTCGTCACGGTTTTCTCCTTACATCTATACGCAATCACGGACAACTGCTAAAGGGGCAATTGCTGTAGCACCCCGAGGAAGCCTAGGAAGCACCAATGATTAACGTGATAATAAAGCTGAACAATGAGTCAACGCCAAAAAGTACAATCGCGGCAACGATAGTTACGACTGTGACTACCCAAGTTAAACGCAAGCCTTCTTCGCGGGTTGGCCAAGTCACTTTCGAAATTTCAGCACGTGTATCGCGAAAGTAGCGAACCAGAGCGTTTTCAGTTTTTACAATATTCGCACGCCCCATTTTATCCTCACATCGCTATTTAGGTTCAATTTCAGATTTTTCTGCAAATGTTCTCTATGAAGATACTTGCAGAAGATCAATTTCCACCGTTTAAAACGAACAATGTTCTACAAATAACAATTGTTCTTGTAAAGCAATCCACCGGCGATGAACGCCGGTGGTGTGTAGGCAGGCGAGACAGGAATTGAACCTGCAACCTGCGGTTTTGGAGACCGCCACTCTGCCAATTGAGCTACTCGCCTATATAAATTTGTAATCACAGACTTCGGATGTTTACTTTACCATCATTACTGCTTGATGACAAAAATAGTCATCCGAAATCTTAATTACAAATTACTTCAAGATTTCAGTAATAACGCCAGCGCCGACGGTACGGCCCCCTTCGCGAATGGCGAAGCGGCTACCGGTCTCCAACGCAATCGGCGAAATCAGGGTGACGTGCATGTTGATGTTGTCACCGGGCATCACCATCTCGACACCTTCGGGCAATTCAATGGCACCGGTGATGTCCATGGTGCGAATGTAGAAC
>Ga0105048_10012019_pt1 | contig 13610 bp, 17 predicted proteins | sample MAT05_FD_78382 | JGI IMG/M metagenome (GOLD analysis project Ga0105048, IMG submission 78382) | Freshwater microbial communities from Lake Fryxell liftoff mats and glacier meltwater in Antarctica - MAT-05 | ecosystem: Environmental > Aquatic > Freshwater > Ice > Liftoff microbial mat | place...
GTGGGTTTTTCTTGGGCGTCGCTCCCGTTCTCCGAGGGTGACGTCCGTACATTTCGCCGCGGCATTCCTTCTTTAATGACTCAAGTTGAGTCCATTTTTAAGGCAGCTAAATATGGCACGCAAATCTGCAAAGGCTACGATCGTCGTACCACCAACAACGACACCGACTGCGGACGACGCCGTCGAATCCTTGCCGTTGGCACAAGGGGAACGCCTAGTCTCTGACGTTTTCCCCGGCTACGAAAACGCGCCACGGCACGCGCGCATTTACTGCGGTATTGCGAAGCCCGAAGGTGCCCAAACTGGCGTTGTTACAAAAAAGGATCTGCAATACACATGGTCGAAACCGAACGTGCAGCTCGCTCAGCAAATCGCTGCCGGAGTCGCTTCGAAATACTGGCTACTTGACGGCCCTCCAGGCTGCGGGAAAACCGAGTTCGCGTACCAATTCGCCGCTTGTACGGGACGCGCGATCACGGTGCTCGAATGCCACGAAGGGATCGAGGCAGATGCCTTGTTCTCATTCCTGGAGCCGACAACCGAGGCATCGTCCTCCGGATTCGCTCGTGTCGAGGGACCCATCACGAAGGCGATGAGAAATGGTGACCTGTTAGTGCTTGATGAACTCAAAGGCTTACGCCCGGCCGTTCAAATGGCGCTTTACAACGCGCTTGATGGACGCCCCGTGCTCATCCGGCACACGGGCACGCTGATCGAACCGCATCCGGAGTTCAGGGTGATCGCGACTGTCAACGACGTCGCTGACGAAAAGAAGGCCTCCTTCAAAGGAGCCTTTCCTCTCACCGACCCGCTGAAAAGCCGGTTCGCAGGGAAAAAATTCGCGGCAATGCTTGCGGATGCCGAGATCGAAGCGCTCAGGAGACGCGTTCCTGGAATGGCAACGCCAGTTGCATCGCTGCTCGTCAGCATCGCGACAAGTATTCGCTCTGAAGCGGCTAACGGCGGAATGCGGGAGATCTCATTTCGAGAACTCTTGGTGGCCTGCCGACTCATCGTGTCGTCATACGGTGTTGCAAGTGACAACTCGGAATCAGGGATCGCCGCTCAAATGGAGGGAGTTTCTGACTCGCTCGACATGGCCTACGGCTCCAAGGAATCTAAAGCCATCACTCAACGCGTCGCCGACTTGGCACGCGACGCCCTCGCGTTGCGAGTCCGTTAACCACAACCCACAGATCGGTGATTTCCATTTTGGAGATCCTGTCTGTGGGTTTTTCTTGGGCGCTCGGTCGCCGTATTTTTCGCCAGCCCATTCCTTATTTAACGTCTCAAGTTGAGACCATTTTGAAGGAAACTGGAAAATGAAAATCGCATCAAACGCAAACGCTGTCGCCGCAACCAAACGCACCAAAGGGCTCTTCGCAAATACGTTTCTGGGTGTTCGAAACACGATCGCTCAGGCATTGGTCGACGGACGCCCCATCCTCCGCGGCATCTCCGGCCTTCCGTATAACGCCGCTACCGGTACACCGTACACAGGAATCAACGTTCTGATGTTGTCGGTCCAGGCGATGCTCACCGGAGGCTCAACAGCTTTTGTTGGTCACGCTGGTGCCTTCAAGAAGGGTTGGACTGGCGTTCCTGCCGATTCAGCTTTGAAGTACACCGGATGCTTTAACGGTTTTCGTTCAAGCAAGGCCGCAGATGCCGCCGATACCGCTGAAACAGTCAACCCCGAAACGGGCGAAGTGACATCGAAGGAAAAGGTTCGCCCATTCATGGGAACCTTTTTGTTGATGGATGCTGTTAAAGCGTATGGCGCCGAAGTGAACGCCCCTGCGCCAATGCCAGACGTTGCGAACAAGGCATACGCATTGCTCATAACGCGGATCACGACCACTGAAGCCCCCGGCATCAGCCAGGGCTTTGCAATGATGGTTGGCGAAATCGTGGCTTTGGCTACGACGACCCTGAATGTCATCAAGTCGCCGTTTGTCGGTGAACCGGTGGCTACTGTGGCAACCTGGTTGTCACCGAAAACTGTCTCGACTGCTGGAGACTACGCGCTGACACTGCTTGAAGATAGCGGCATGAACGCACAGAACGCGGCTCCTTCTGGCAAAGATGAGGCTGCAAATGCGACCCTCCTCGCCGAGGCTATCAAAGCTGCACAGGAGAAACTTACAGCAGACGGCCTCCATGCAACCGAACGCGCTCTTGAGCGCGAGACAGCGAAGTTGCTGCCAAAGCCCGCCTCTGTCGAACCCGTGTACGCAAGCAGCATCCCTGAGATGTTGCTCGCGCGACGCGTTTGCGTTAACTGGTAACAGTTTTCGCTTAACCACAACCCGCAGTACAGCGATTTCCACTTTGGAAATCCTGTCTGCGGGTTTTTTTCTTGGGCGGTCGTCTCGCTGCGCTCACCGCAGATTTCGCGCACGCATTCCTTTTTTAACTGCCTCATGTTGAGGCTTCTTTTGAAGGACCTGCAATGACAAAAAACGAAGTGATGCTCCAGTTCGGCCTGCCGTCACTGGGCGACTCAGAATGGGTGTCGCTGCACTGCACTACGGGTAACAGCGATAAGGTGTACATCATGGCCATCTGTGGCGATGAACTGATGACTGGTTACGGTCGCCGCGGGAACGTGCTGAACATAAGCGCGAAGCAGTGTTCCGGCCATACCGCAGCGATGATGCTCATGGACGCCACGACGCGCGACAAAAAACGCAAGGGGTATCTCGATGTGGGCGACCAATCGTCTCCAGTCGCTGCCACCGATTTGACAACGAGTGGCACTCGTCCGTCAGACCTTGTGGTTTGCTTACCAACCGCGGCAAACTCCATTGAAGACGCCTATGGCATGGGCCAACGAATGAGCAGCGCAACCGCCAAGCTATGCGTTCAGGAAAAGATGGATGGCATGCGCGTTGTGGTGCGAGCGTCATCGACTGAAATAGATGCCTTCTCGCGCTCGGGGCGAGAAATCATTTTGTCCGACGTATTGCAAGCGGGGTTTAAGGTCTTGTCAAAGGACCTATCTCACCGCATGAGCACAGACGGCGATACCAAGTGGTGCTTCGATACGGAGTTGGTCGACGACGTCCATCACGTCTTTGACTGCTTTTCGCTCCAGACGATGCCTCAGCGACTAGACCCAACGGAGAGGATGGCGTTCCTTGAGACCTCGTTGGCCAACCTCGCGGCACTTCGCTTGCCCAGTAGCGTCATCGCCGCCGTCCCATCGAAACGATTCACCCTAAGCGAGGCGAAAGCTTTCGCCGACGGTGTTTATGAACGAAGCGGTGAAGGCGTTGTGATTCGCGCGGTCGACCAGTTCCCGATAGACGGACGAGCGGCGAACGTGATGAAGGTGAAGTTCACAGAAACGGCTGACGTTGTTCTACAGAGTAACGACACGGCCAAGCGCTCAATGCGAATGACCGTTGTTGATACCGAAGGCGACGTGGTCCAAGTTGGCAACGTGACGATCCCACCGAACGTCACCTGGCCGAAAGGAGGTGCCATTGCTGAGGTGCGCTACTTGTACCGAACCCCTGGACCCGGCGGCGCGCTTCAACAACCGGTGTTCGTCCGCGAACGGGACGACCTTGACGCCACCGACTGTACCGAGGCGAAGATCATCAGGATCCAAACGCCTTGGGCATCTGTTCCACCTCCTCCCGCTACTCGGGTAAACGTCGCCGTGTGTGTCAACTGGTAACAGTCGCCACACTTAACCACAACCCACAGCACAGTGTCTTCCTTCCGGAAGCGCCGTCTGTGGGTTTTTCTTGCGCGCTGTTCCCGCTGTTTTTCGTTGTCGATGGATCTGTATCTTTCGCGATGCCATTCCTTCTTTAACGCTGCAATCACGCGGCTTAAAAACGTCTCACGTTGAGACTTTTTTTGAAGGAAACTGAAAACATGACACTTATCGCTAAAAGCACATCCGCCGCGTCGACCACACTTGTTGAGTTCAACACGGTTCTGGGAGCACTTGTTCGCGTCTCGGATCGGGATGCCATCAAAGCAGTTTCCGCCAAGTTTGGCGACAACTGGAAAAAGGGGTGGACCGGCAATGCTGGTCTCACGAAGGATGCGACCGAGGAACTTACGCAGAAGGGCGTCACGCTTTTCGACAAGATCGAAGGCGCTCTCGCTAGCGTTCGTTACGACGAAGGGACTGACGGTAAAACGGTGTATCGCAAGGTACGAGTTGACATCGTTGGCAACGACGGCAAGGTGACGCTCACCCTGCCGCTTGACGGTGATATGGCCTCGCGACTTGTCCCAAAATTGGCCTCAGTTGCACCAGGAGAGTTCGTGAAGATTGGTGTTTGGATGGGTTGGTCTGAACCGCGTGCTGATGGTGTTCGTTATGCGAACGCTGCAGCGTCCGTCAAGACCAACGCCGGCGAAGTGAAAGCTTCTTCAGCGGTTATCGATTCACTGAAGGCCGCCGCTGCTCAAGTGAAAGCCGCAACAGCTGCCTTGAACTTGGATGCCCAGACCGTGCGCAAGGCTTCACGCAGCGCGACTGAAAAGGTGTTAATGGCGCTCGTAAAAGAGCAAATTCAGCCGCAATACGCACCCACCGCAGACGCTGCATCACCCGCAGATGCTCAGAAACCTGAGAACATTGGCTACTAATCTAGCCGACGTCTAACCACAGCCCGCAGCACAGTGATTTCCCTCCCGGAAATCCTGTCTGTGGGCTTTTTCTTGGGCGCTCGTTTTGCGCCGGTTCCGCTGTAGGTTTCGCCACGGCATTCCTCTTTTAACGACCGCTTCGGTCTTCAGAAGGAGAACGTCATGTTGATGCAGTTTGTATCGGGGTTTTTTCCATTCGTGGAAGACCCTCAATCTGGCAAGCATCGCATGATGCTTGTTGTTGCTGATCGTGTCGATGTCGTCCTGGCCATGCCTGTGACAACATCGCTTCGCGATGCTTCGTTCCCCTTAGAGGTTCGCCTCTCAGGAAATTGTGCCAGCCAACTTGGACTGCGTGTTGTTCACGTCGCTAAAGCTGACCTGGCAACACGTACCATCGCGCCCACGATGACTGTGCGTGACCTCGAAAACTTCGCGCGTAACGGCTCGATCGTGAAAGATACGGTGTCCAGCTCTGAATGGGCCGACATCAAGCGCGTTGTCATAGCGCGAGTTCAAAAGCAACATGCAAAGAAAAATGAAAGCAGACGATATGGGTGAAAACCATGAAGACGAAATCGCCACAAAGATGGCCATCTCGTTCGGCATGCTGGTCGCAGTACAGCCTAAGACAGATCCCTTCGTGCTTTTGGCAGAGCTTGATGCTCAGACGCCGACACCAGGGACTGAAGACGCAGAGTGCGTGGCCGTGTTGAGAGCCCTGCTCGCAGCGCGTGTTGCAAAGACTGCCGACTTAACCAATGAGGAGATCTACATGCTCATCGAGCGCCCTGCGCTCCGCACGAAAGTGTGGGCCAGGGTGACCGAAGAACGAGAGCGATTACGTGCCCTTGGCGTGACTACCTTCACGTAACCACAACCCGCAACACAGCGATTTCCATTTCGGAAATCCTGTCTGCGGGTTTTTTCTTGGCGGTCGGCGCGCGGCAGATGTAGTTTTCGCCCGTGCATTCCTTTGTTAACCCGCCTCTCTTGAGGCAGCGCCAAAGGAACCCCATGAATCACAACTTCATCCCACCGAGCAAACCCAGAAACGGGCAGGCTACATCGCCCATCTTGAAAAAGGGTGGCACGCACAAGTCGCGTCGCGACTACTCGCGAGCCACGAAAAGGCGAGACATTGCCAAGGAGTTGGCATGAACATGAAGCGGCTGAGAAGCAAGCCACTACAGGCCGGAGATCGGGTCGTCATGAAAGTGGCCGTCCCCGTAAGAGACTACTTCTACTGCCAATGGCTTGACCACGGCAGGTATCACAGCGCTGACATCCTGCCAGGGACTATTGGCGTCGTGATCGTGTCGCACACACCGTGCGTCACCAAACGGGCCGGTGAGCCCTACTTCGCTAACGTCGACGTCGAAGTCGCGCCGGGACAGGTTGTACGCGTCCGTCCGCTGCACTCGCAGATTAAGCGAGTGAACAATTCGGCGCAACAATGACCGCGCTGGAACTGGAATCCATGTTCGGTATGGTGATCCCTGATCAGACCTTCTGTGCGCTGAGAGTAAAAAGAGGCCGATACTACAGCCACTGGTATACCGGTGTGGGCACGCCGCGTTTCCCAGCACAATCGGAGACGCTGCAAAACCAATACCTATGCGTTTCGGCGTACGGACGGGGAAAATCACTGACTACGGAAGTCCTAGCGCGCGGAAGCTTTCGCTCGTGTGAGGCGGCGCAGCGTGAAATGACGCTACAAAAAATCGAAGCTGGGTATTCCTCTATGAAAACTCGGAATGGCCCTGTTGCGTTGAGCGATCCCGCCCATGGTCGCGTTCTCTCACCGCACACTAACGTCGCAGTCAGCATCCATTGGTAACGGTTGATGCACTAACCACAACCCGCAGTTCAGCGATTTCCATCCGGCAATCCTGGCTGCGGGTTTTTCTTGGGGGTTTGCCGTAGGTTTCGCCACCCCATTCCTTCTTTAACACGCCTCGTGTTGAGGCTTTTTTAAGGAAATGGAAATGACTTACAACAACCAGATCGAAAGCACACCAGAGCAGGTCGCAGCTTTTTGTGTCGCGTTGTGCGCAGCGCAAGCAGCCGCACTAAAGGTAGCGAAATCGACGGCAAACGACACGCTCGGGAGCAGATACGCCGATCTAAACGGTCACATCGCTGCATCGGCAGATGTGCTCAAAGGAAACGGACTGGCAGCGGTGACCCTGCCGTCGCACATCAACGGTGCCCCCGCACTGGCAACAACGGTGACCCATCAGGCAGGCGGGACTCTGCGCAGCATCTTCCCAATGTTGATCGCCAGCAGGACCGATATGCAGGGATTGGGCGCTGCGATAACGTACGGACGTCGATACATCATCGGCTGCCTGCTGAACATGCAGACCGTTGATGATGACGGACAGGAAGCGACAGACGCGAAGCGGGGCGAGAACTTCGCTCGCAGCATTGCACCCCCTCCGTTGCCGTTTTCACCTGGACAGGAACCCGCGACAACGGTAGCGGCGCAACGAAGCGCTGCATCGACCATGAAGCGGATCCAGCAAATCGCCACCGCACCGGTGGAACACTTGGCACAACTTGAAGCGCTTGCCAGCAACAACGGAGAGCCGGAGTCGATTAGGGCTGCGGCACGGAATCGCATTGCCGCGATAAACGCGGCAGGCAATTCCGAGACGCCAGCAGCAGAGTCCATTGCCGCCGACCCTACCGGTTGCGAGGCATCGCAAGATGCTTAGCACCGTGGAACTCACGGTGGCAATCGGCTATGCAATTGCTTTGGTCGCTCTCGTGATCGCGAGCGTCGACTGGAACTCGCGGACCGTGACCGTAGACACAACGTTTCGGGGTGTATGCGTCGTCTTGCCGATGCTGGCGCTGGTATGGACCTTCGAAAGCCACGCCGAAAGAGTGTTGCGCTTTACTGCAACTCTGTTCAAGGCGCTCTCGTTCGCCTAACCACAACCCGCAGATCAGCGATTTCCATTCGGAAATCCTGTCTGCGGGTTTTTCTTAGCAAGGCGACCCTCGCTCCTCGCTAGCGACGAAAAAAACCGCTCGAATAAACGAGCGGCTTTTGCGTGTCTGCTGTGGGTTACAGAGCGACCGCGAACAGGTTTTCGATGACGCCTGGGCCATAGCCAAGAGCCAGTGCCATAAACGCGCCAATCAAGAGCCAAACAAAGTCGCGCTTGATCGCACCGGCTGCGGCACCTGCGATTAGACACACGGCAGCGAGGATCTTGCCCAATGGGCCAGTGAGCAGGCCACGCACCAAAGCGTAGATGTCGTCCATGCTGCTGTAAACGGTAGCGATACTTCCTGACGGGGGCGTAACCGCGGAGCCCGCTGCTGCGGCGGCAATCACCGCGCCCGTACCAAGAATTGCGGCGGCGATCATCGCCACCTTGGCGGTTTTGCGGTTCGCAAAACGGCTGATCAGTTCAGTTTTAAGGATAAGTTTCAATGGGTTTCCTCGAAGAGAATCAAGGGGCTGTAGAGCAATCCGCTCACAACGCGAAACGGCAAACCGAATCTTTGTGTGGTCGCAACCACAGGGGCGCGTTGTCGCCCGGTTTCGCCGCTAATGCGTGTACACGCAGCGAAGACTGAAATAGGGAGCCATCGATTCACGGCCAATGGCTATCTCTGCAAAGCGGACCAATTCTTTGATGGCAGGGCCGCGCGCCCGACACCGTAAATCGCCGTACTCAAAGTGGCTCGGCCCACCCTTTTCGTTGCGGACGATTCGCGCCTTGTCGACATCCATTGTCAGCCCGACCAGACTCTGAAGCGCGTTGGTTCGGGCGAGCCCTGTCGGGTAAAGACGAATGACCCAAGTTCGATGTTTCGACATGCCTGCGATTTTCTGTACTAACTGATGCCTCCAGTCTAGAGATCGTGTTTGTTGATTATGTTTAGAACTTAAGCGTTGTTAGCGACGCGGTTGCGATGGGTTCGCGCCGCTCAAAATCGCAGCGCCCGGATTGCTGGGTGCCGATAGGTTGATGGGTGCACCGGCCTCGGTGGACGCGCTAATTGTTTGGTACGGCTGCAGGTCTTTGGCACCGGCAAGCGCCGGTTGTCCAATCGCCCATCGGCGCGGGGTGATCTCCGTGTAGATGAGTCCAGGCTGATGCAGGTCGCCCTTGGAATCAATCCAGTAGTTGACCCAAATCCGAGCTACTTGAGCGGGCTCGATGATCGGCTTGGGGGCGGTGATCGGTGTTGGCACGGAGATCACCGCTAACGTAGCTTGCGCTGTTGCAGCGTCTGCTTTCGGCGCATCCGAGGACTTTGATTTATCTTGAAGTGGATCGGGCAATCGATCCACTCGGCTCGTCGCTTTGTAAACGTTTTTCACACCGCTGCAAGCGATCGGTTTGGTATCCGGGTTGTTGCGAACTTCATCGAGTTCGCAGGTGAATTTTTCCTCGCCGACCGCGAGAACAGAGCACCCGGTCTGAAGCGCGGTGGCGGTCAAGGTGACCGCGCACAAAAACGTGATTTTTTTCATGGTGAGGCCTATTGGGTTCTGTTTGTATTAATGCTTGCGACCGCGCCGCCGATCCGAAGCGATAAGCCGGCAGTGAGCACGATCGTCACCGAACGGCCTGGCAATACCTCGACCACGGGCTGGGCTTCTTTGGCCATGTCTGCGTAGAGCTTCCCGATTGAATTGATTGCTTGGCCCGCGCCGCCGAGCGCGCCGGATTCTGCGCCACCCGACAAAAGCTCTCCGATGCCCGCCGCTCCCGCACCTGCGGCACCGCCCGTGAGAGCGCCTCCCACAATGTTGGTGGTGCTGCCGCCCAAACGCTGCGCACCGGCTTGCATGAAACCGGCAATCAGCGTGTTGCGGATCATGTCGCCGGTCTTGCTCACCAAACGACCGTCTATTCCCTCGCGTCCGTCGTCGCCAACGAGATATCCCGACACCGTTGCTTCGACGACCTTGCCGTCGTTCCTCACGCATGAGATTGCATTGGTGCGTAACTTGGCGCGCTGACTTGAGAGCGATCCGTACCCCGATGCGATGAGGAAGCACTCTCGCACGTCGGCTCTGAAGCGGTTGGGCAGAATGGCATCGTGTTTGATGCGGATGAGCATCGGCACAGGGTTCTTCTGTCCAGCCTGAGACGTCAGAGCATCTATGCCGGTCAACGTTACGCCTGAGATGATGGAGCCCATAGGCAGATACACCCCGTCGTCTTTTTGGCGCGAACTCGCTGCGACAGCCACTTCCACGACGTCGCGAGTCGATGCGTTGGCGGGCAGCCCCGCGATGGCGGCATTCGCTCGTACAACGTTCGCTGCCAGCGTTGCGCCAGGCGTACCAGCGCGCGCGGCAAAATTCGGCTCCGCGACTGCTCCCGCTATCGCCGCCCCACCACTACGCGAGACTGTTGTCGACACGGCGACCGGGCCGCCCGTTGTCGTTTGCGCAGGCGAGCCTTCCGCGCTGGAGCGCAGTGACCGCTTTGGCTTCGCCGTGGCCGCCGCGTCATACGGAGTAGCACCGCCACTGCCGTCGGCTGACGGCAACAGCGGCACCGTCGCGCCGCCACCACCACCCGCACCAGGCAACGCAGCCCCCAGACTGGGTGTCGGCTGCGTCGTGCCGACACGCGTCCCTGGAAACTGACCAGCGTTGGTCATCTGGTCGATTTTGTTATCGACACGCGAGCGGATAAGTTTCTCGATTTGCTCATCAGTTGCGCCGGTCGGTTTATCCGTCAGCGCGGCGACTCGCGCCGACATGGCTTCGAGCGTCTTTTTAAGCGCTTCTTCAGCTTGGGTACGCTGTAGTTGCTCTCCGAGCCGTGCCTGCTTGTCGGCGTTGAATTTGCGTGTCAACTCTTCCAGATCATTGGCTCGCACGGGCGCTTTCAGCACTGTGGACTCGGTGGGTGAGGCTGGCTTCGGCTTCTCTTTTGGAGGCGGTGCCATTACTACCAAAATAATAGCCAGCAGGAAGACGACACCAAGTCCAATCCCAATGACTGCACTTCGCCGCTTGGCGTCCGTACTACCGGAGAGCCGTTGCGCGATGGATGCGTAGATTTTGTTGAGCATGCTACTGATCGACCGCTAGCTTTGCCACGATGAAGACCGACGTGGATTCATTCGGCTGCAGATTGAGCGACGGATAGAAGCTGACCGCTCGCACCTGCTCTCCACCAAACATCTCCTCAGTCAATGTGATTGGAGTGGTGCCAACGTTGCGAATCGTATAACGCAGAACTTCAAAAGTTGAACCCGAGTAGCGCTTTTCTGCGTTGATTAGCAACTGTTGCGACGCGCTAACCATTGGTAAATTAAACTGCTCCTCCGTATAGCCTTGTGGCGTTCCACCGCGCAAGACAACACGGAGCAGTGACTTGATCGAGCTCACATAGTCCGAGTCGTCGTTGTTTTCAACGACGCCAGCAACTGCGTCGAGCTGAACAATTACCGTTTGCGGTGGGATCACTCTCCCGATAAGCGTCAGTTGAATGACAGCCCCGCCTGGCGCGTCAGCATCGTTAATGAAAATCACACCGCGCGGATTGGACTCATCGAGCTTGACGTAGATGCTGTTGCCCTTGATTAGGGTTTCAATCCCGTCATCAATGACCTCGGGGCGCTTGAATGGCGTCACAATCCGATTCGGGTACTTCAACGCCAATGGGATCAACGTGTTCACGCCGTTGCGCGAACGCACAATCATTGGGTTGGCTGAGTTGATTGCGCCGGGCACCGCGCCCAGGCCAGGAAGGCCACGCGTATGCGGCGACTCCGGGGGTGCCATAAGGCTTTGCAGCTCATCTTGTTGCGGTGCTAACGGCTGAGGCACTGAAGCACGCGCCGTGGCCGACGAGCGCTGCGATTGCACTTGAAACTGATCTGGCGCAGTGTTGTCTTCGAATGGGCCTACTCCCGCAGCGCCGCCTCCCGCCTTGGCTTGCGCGTTCGGCACGGGGGGGCGAGCGTCAGCGCGCAGCGGCGCTGAGCGCGGCGGCACCTTCACGTTTGGCAAAATGGGTCGCGCGGTTTGCAACGGCAGCACCGGGAAGCCAACGTTATCGGGGTTGGCTTGCGCCGGAGGAAGAGGCGCTAGGCCGGAGGTCGCCGCCGGAGCGATGCCAGGCACCACACTGGGTGACGCACCCGGCGCCCGGGTAGCGGCAGCCGGAGATCCCACGACTGCACCTTTCGAGTCGACCGTGGCTGCTGGCGGCGGCCCAGGAACAGCAGCCGAGACGCGGGCTTTTATAGGCACAGCCTCTGGCACGGGAAACTGTGTCAGCGGAGCGGTTTGACCGAACGCCTCGACCGAGGCAAGCGCTAGCACAACAGCGCAGAGTGTCACGAAAAAGAAAGTGCGTGGCATCACGGTGTGGCTCCAGAAGATGGGACGGCTTTAGATGGCGGCGGCGGTGCCGTAGCGCTTGGCAAGGACGCGGCCGCTGCGGCGGCGGCGGTGGCTTCCTTCAGTTTTGCGTCCGCCTCGGCAGCGTTTTGCGCATTGATCAGATCGTCACGACGAATTACCGCTTGAGCCGCAACTCTGGCTGTATCGGCGCGCTCCAGACTAATGACAGCCTTGTTCCTTTCAAGCCATAGCGCTGTTCTGGGCACCCCAGCATACGAGTCGAGACTAACGACCACGGGTAGGCCGTTGCGAATCTCTAAGATCAGCTCGTATGTTGCCGGGATTGACACGGCCTGCCCGACGTTACGATAGGACAGGGTGCTGAGCGAGCCCTCAACGAAGGTCTTTTTGCTGTCCGGTTCGTAGAGGACTCTTTTGGCAACGAACATATTGAACGCGTTTTGCCGGTTGTATTGAGGATCCTCCACGACCGACAAAATCTGCGCTCGAACGGCGTGCCAGATCGGTTGATCAATGTGCTTGCCCAAGAAATCCGCGATCGACTGCGCGTTTGATGGCGTCACTGCGCCCAGCATGTTGGTGATGTAAATCGCCCACGCCTCAAGGTATGCGCGCGACGCTGAATCGCGTCCGACACTCATCGTCTCGGTTGCGCCTCCGGGAATGAGCACTAACCGCTCCATGCTTCGCATCAATTTGAACGAGAGAAAGGCGTTCGACGCCAACGACAACACGAGCGCTGCCGCCAGCAGAAAGGCAATCTTTATCGTGGCTTGCCAGTTTTGGAAAAGAACCGGCGTTTTCATGCGACCAACTCGCGAACGGCACCGTTCTTAAACACGGAGGACATCGACACCAGCCCGATCCAATAGGCGATGTGTGTAGTCAAACCTGGGAGCTGAGTAAGCTTGTTTCGTCGCAGCAATCGCGCCGCGACGAGACCGAGCAAACCCATGCTAATGAGCGCTTCAACCAGCACTCCGATACAGCAAAACGCGATGACCAATACAACCTCGTCCATCTCCCAGAACAGGTATTGGGGTTGATCGTCGACGTGTCTTGGCATGTCAATCTCTGTCAATTTCGGCTCCTTGTTGTGGCTGACACATCCACTCGGCGATTAAGGGCGCGGCCCTCCTCGGTGGTGTTGTCCTGTACAGGTGACGACGCGCCTTTCGCTTGAGGTTCGCCCCGCATTGGAAGGTCAGGGTTTAGCGTTTTGATAAATGCTGCGACCGCCGTCGCGCGACGCGACGAAAGCGTTTCGTTGCTCGATGCGCCGCCACGGCTATCGGTGTGGCCAGTAATGGCTCGGACGCGAACGACGTTTCGGCCGAGTGCTATGCGCAATAGCAGTTGCGCGCTCTCGCTTAGCTCGGCCGAACCCGACTCAAACGGAATTGAGAAGGCGACATCTGCCTCGACGGGAGGCGGCGCGACCGGAGCTGGTACCTGCGACAGCGGTGCGCTGGGCGGCGGCGGCAGCGTCGGTGGTGGTGGTGGTGGCGGGATCAACCAGCGTACGTCCGTGAGGCTGTCGATGGTTTTGCCGGTCGACGGGAATCCGTCGCTCGCTCCTGTCCATAAAAAGAACTCTTGCGACGGCCTGGTTCTAACCGTCCCATGCATCGGCTGGGTA
>Ga0105048_10012020_pt1:0-12500 | contig 13610 bp, 13 predicted proteins | sample MAT05_FD_78382 | JGI IMG/M metagenome (GOLD analysis project Ga0105048, IMG submission 78382) | Freshwater microbial communities from Lake Fryxell liftoff mats and glacier meltwater in Antarctica - MAT-05 | ecosystem: Environmental > Aquatic > Freshwater > Ice > Liftoff microbial mat...
GACCTCTCGGTCGACGTCGCAGTCGGTCTGCAGAACTGCCTCGACCAGGAGTTCGAGATCTTTGTCACCGTGCGCAACGAGGGCTCGATCGGCGTGCCGGCCGGCGTGCCGGTCTCGCTGTGGGAAGGCACCGACGACAGCGGCGCGTACGTCGGCACCCAAGAGACGAACGATCCGCTCCTGCCGGGCGCGTTCATCCAGTTCGTCTGGGTTGTTCCCGCGCCCGCCGAGGTCGCGAAGAACTACTACGCGACGGTCGACGAGGCGGAGCTCTCCGAGGGCGCGATCGTCGAGTGCCTCGAGGACAACAACGAGGCAGTCACCGAGACCGTCGCGTGCCCGCAGCAGGGCTGAAGCCCACCGCTAGCCGCCGAGTCGCTGCGCCCGCCACGTCGCGGTCACCGCAGCGAGCGGCGTCTCGCGGAGCGTGACGTCGTCATCCGCATCGGCGAACGCGGCGACGGCACGCGCGAGCCACATCTGTAGGGCGAGATCCTCGGCGGCGCGGACGAGATCGTCCGTGACGAGGAGACCGCGCGCGAACACTGCGACCTCCAGCACGTGACGCTCGAGGGGATCCGGGGTCTCTCCGTCGACGACGAGCGCGGCCGCGACCGGAGCGGACAACAGCCGAGCGGCGAGCGCGATGGTCTCGAGGCGACGCACCACGATGTCGTCCGCGGTGCGCCAGGTCTTCTCGACCGCGGCGCGCGTGCCCGCTCGCGCGGCGACCGAGGCACATCGCGCTGCGACGCGTTGCGAATCGATCGCCGCGTTCGACGGTGGATCGCACCAGGCACGCGTGTCCACGAGTGCTCTCGCCCAGGTCCACAGCGCCTTCGGCGGATCCTCGCGCGCACGCAGGTGCTCCGTGCCACAAATCGCGTCAGCGCGCTCGATCGACCGCCCGCCCCACACGATCTGCCCAGGCACGCGAACGAGCGTGACGCCGAGCGGCAGATCGCACGCGCGCAGGTCCGCGACCACGAGCGGCGCCGCGGTGGGATCCGGCCGAGCAGGACACGCGCACTCGATCGCAGGCGCAGCACGTATCTCGTCGCCGTCGTCCACCAGTCGCGTCGGATACCACGCGCAACCGATGGGCTTCGCGGTCGCACCGCCGCGCCGATGCACACCGCACGCGCCGTCGGACTCGAGGAATCGACAGCCGCCATCGACCAAAGAGATCGCGCGCATCGGCGTCGGCGCCGAGCCGAACGTAGGCAACAGCACGCGATGATGTCGATGCGCGAGCGCGGGATCCTCCGCCATCGTCGCGCACGCACGGTGCACGTCGTCGGGCGTCAGCGAGATCGTCGGATAGCTACGGCAACACCCGCCGCGGCCGTCGCAGCGGTAGCGCGCCGCGACCATCTCGCGAATCGAGCGTGTGTCGTCCGGCGCGAGCGGCTGTGGCAGCCCCTCGAGCACCGCCTCCGGTGCACCGTCCGCGATCCAGCCGAGGCGATCGAGATCCGCCAGCATCTGAGTGATCGCGTCCGGCCCGACGTCCGCACCGAACCGTCGAGCCGCCGCGGCGATACCCGCAACATCCCGCGTACCGTCGGCGTGACACAGCACGCTCCACGCCATGGCCGCGAGCACGACCGCGCGATCGTCCCGCGCATCGAGCAGAACCAGACGCTCCTCGCTGCCTTGCCGGAACAGCCGCGCGACCACGTGGTCGGCGAGCCGAGGTCGCGACGCCGCGATCATCGCCCGCGGTCGTAGCAAGCCTGGCGCCCCCGGTCTACCGGTGCCCTATGCTCGCGCCGATGTCCCGCGTCCTCGTGCTGGGTGCCACCTCCGCCATCGCCGCCCAAGTCGCACAGCGCTACGCCGAGCGCGGCGACACGCTGTTCCTCGTCGGCCGAAGTCCCGAGAAGCTGGCGGGCCTGCGTGCGCTGCTCGGGGCCAAGGTCGTCGGCCACATCGAGTGCGACCTCGACGATCTCGGCGGCAACGCGGCTCGGATCGCCGAGGCTTTCGCGTGCCTCGGCACCGTCGACGTCGCCGTCATCGCGCACGGCCTACTCGGCGATCAACGAGCGAGCGAGCAGCACTGGTCCGAAGCCGAGCGGATCCTCTGTACGAACCTGCTTTCGCCGATCTCGCTGCTCGTACCGCTCGCGAATCGACTCGAGCAAGTCGGCCGCGGCAGCATTGCCGTGCTGTCGTCCGTCGCCGGCGATCGCGGACGCCCGCGCAACTTCACGTACGGCGCGGCGAAGGCCGGGCTCAACGTGTATCTGCAGGGATTGCGCAGCCGACTGTGGGCATCGGGCGTCGCCGTGCACACGTTCAAACTCGGGCCGGTTGACACGCCGATGACGGTCGGCCATCGCAAGAGCCGTCTGTTCTCGCGCGCCGACGATGTGGCACGCGAGATCGTCGACGGCATCGATGCTGGTGTCGCCGAGGCGTACGTCCCCGGCTGGTGGCGGCCGATTCTCGGGATCGTCCGCGCGATGCCGGAGCGGCTGTTCCAGCGTGTCGGTCCGCTCGCAGGGCGCTGAGGACAGCACGCGCCGTCACCTGCGCGCCGCACACGTGGCATCCTCTCGATCGGGCATGGAGCACCACGAGGACGACTCGAGCCGCACGCTGCTCGGCCTTGCCGTGGTGTTCCTCGGCATGCTCGCGTTCGGCGGATTGCTCGCGCTCAATCGCCGTGACGGCGCATGGTCGGAGCAGGCGGAGGTCGTCACCGACTTTCGTACGATCACCGGTCTGCGCAAGGACTCGCCGGTGCTGCTCGCCGGCGTCGAGGTCGGTCGCGTGAAGGCGATCGACTTCGTAACCCGCCGCTACCCGTGCGATCCGTCGACGGAGGACGTCGGTCGGCACGGCTCGGGGCGCACGAACGTCTGCGACGAGGTGCTGTTCTGTGCGCCGACCGAGCTCTGCGCCGAGCTCGAGTCGTACCTCGCCAAGGGCATCCACGGCCCGTGTCTCACGAACGCCGACTGCGCCGAGAGCGAGATCTGCATCACCGACGAGTTCCGCAAGCGTGCGAAAGGCGTGTACTGGGGCGGACCGGAGGGGCTGTGCGCTCGCTACACGACCGAGCACCGTCGCGTCGAAGTCACGATGATCCTGCCGGCGGATCGCCTCGCGGTGATCGGCGCAACGAGCATCGCGGCAGTCGGCAGCGCCGGTGTGCTCGGCGATCAGCAGATCAACATCACGCCGGGCGCCGGCGAGCTCACTGGAGATCCGCTACGCATCCAGTCGGAGCCGTCGTTCACCGAGCAGATCGCGGAGTTCCGCCTGCGCTTCGATCGCCTCGCCGACAAGGTCGATGGCTCGTTGTCGGGCATCTCGTCGACGTTCGCCGAGCTGAACGACGCGCGGACCGTCGAAGCGGTGCGCGACACCTTGGTGAAGGTGCAAGGCACCACCGACGACATCCGCCATGGCCGCGGCAACATCGGCGCGCTGCTCAACAACCCCGAGTACCGTCGCGACTTCACGGCTGCGCTCACCAAGGCGCGCGAAAGCGCGACGTTCGTCGACGGGATCGTGAAGGAGGCGAACGCCGAGCTCGCGAAGGTCGATCGTGAGACCGAGCCGCGCGTCGCCGAGCTGCGCAAGAAGGTCGGCGACATCCGGACGAAGCTCGATGCGCTCGATCCGAGCACCGGCAGCACGACCGCGAAGCTCCTCCGCGATCCGTCGGGCGAGCTGCTCGCGCGCGTGCAGACGTCGCTCGTGAACCTGCGGACCGCGGCGCGGATCTTTGTCGGGGCGGCGAACAAGATCGAGCGCGGCGAGGGCACGATCGGCGCGCTGCTCAGCGACAGCAAGCTCTACGACTCGCTCGACAGCAAGGTCGTCGAGGTGACCAACGATTGGCGCCTGAGGCTGCTGCTCTGGCTATTGCGCTGACGCGGTGCTAGTGGCCGCGCGCAAGCGGATCACGCCCGGGCGACGATACGGATCGCTCGCGCATCGCTCGATGAGCGCGAGCACGACCGCGGCCTTGCGCTGATCGTATCCCCGACGATGCAGCCACAAGCCCTGCTTGAGCGCATCGATCGCCGCGGGACTCTTGCCCGCGCGCATCAGCATCGCGCCGAGCCGAACCCAGCTCGCGGCGTCTTGCTCGCGGTTCGCGAGTTCGGCCAGTGCGATCGCGGCCTTGCGGTACTCGCCCGCCTTCGCCAGACGGATGCACCGCCGACGCAGAGGGTCGAACTCGACGCAGACGGTGGTGTCGTGACGGGCGCGCATTGCAACGCACCATGCAGCAACCCGGATGCCAGCCGAAAAAACCGGCCGGCCTTCGGCGAAACGTCCCGATTCGGCGCGAGCGACCACGCGCCAGCGCCAGCGCGCCGACGCACGCGTGTGCGGATCAACGCAGTCGGTTGAGCACGTGCTCACCGAATCGCGTGCGACGTCGCGGCTCCGGCTTGTCGCCCTCGGCCGCGCGCTCGGGTGCGGGCTCCGGCGGCGGTGTGGGAGCGGGCTTCGGCGCGGCCGCTCGCTTGCGCGCTGCCTTGCCGCCGCGCGATCCATCCTCACCCGCGGGAAACGGCGCCGGTGCGTGCAGCGCCTCCACGATGACCGTGTGACCCGATTGCGGTGCGCGTGCGATGACCGTGTCGTCGGTCGCTGGCGGCGTTCGTGCGGCGCGCGACGCCTGCACGGGCGGGGGCATGATCTGTCGCGCGCCGGCAGGTGCCTCGACGGTCCGATAGATCCGCGTGGGTTCGCGCCGCGCAGGCGCAGCCGGTTGCTCGGCGGGCCGCGATGCGGAGGTGCGCTGCGAACCGGTGCTCGCACGCGCGGCGACAGTGGTGGTGCGTTGCGGACCGCTCGTCGGCTTCGATGTGGCGCGCTGCGAACCGGTGCCGCGACTGGGCGCGGGCGTCGGTGCAGCCGCAGCGCGCGGCTGCGGCCCACTGCGTCGCGTCGGGCTCTGCGGACCGGTCTTCGGCGCCTTCGGCGGCCGTGCCGTGGTCTGCTCTTCGTCGTGCGGATCGACGACGCTGTGCACGTCGGTCCGCTCTGCACCGCCGGGCGCCGGCGCGGAGAATCGCGTCGCCGCGCGACGCGGCATGCGAGCGACGAGGTTCGCCGAGTCGGCGAGCACGCTGTCGACGAGCGCGAGCACACCGGTGTCGACGCGGCGTGAGGGCTTCGGTTGCCGCGCGAGCTCGCTGAGCTGCGGATGACCGGGATGACGCTTCTGCATGATCGAGAGCAGCTCGTACGCGTCGTCGAACAGACCCTGCTGCAGGTAGAAGCGCACCTCGACGAGCTCACTCGTGAGACTCGGCCATCCGCCGGGCGGAGCTGCGAGCTCCGACATGCGCGTGCGCATCTCGGTGTTCTCCATCGGCGTCGCACAAAAGCCGCAGTAGTTGAACCCTGCGGGGTTGCTGCGACTGCACGCGGAGCACACGCGGAGCGCGGGGCGCGGCTGCGTTGGACCGAGCTTGATGCCACACGTCGGACAGATCTCGGGGCGCGTCATCGAGAGGACCTCCGCTGACCAGGCACGCATGTGCGTGCTTTCGGCACAACGGTTGTCGCGGAGAAATCCGGGCGACGCAAGCGGTTTCGGCCGCAGCGGTTGGCTCTACTCGTCGTCACGGGGGCGGCCGGGGCGTGATGCTCGGGGCGTTTCGGTTCACACCACATCGATCTCGCAGACGAGCCGCTCGCCCGCGCGCTCGTAGACGACCACGAAGCGACGCGCCGACTCGAGCTGCACGTAGAGCTGCGGCGCCGTCGTCACCGCGTCGACGAGCAAACCGTTGATCGTGCGGATGACGTCGCCATCGCGGAACCCGAGCTGCATCGGTAGCGACTCCAACGCGGAGATCTCGAGGCCCGACGGGCGACCGTCGGGGCGGTAGGCGACGGCGCGGCCTTGGCGAGCGACGAAGCCCGGATTCGCGCGGAGTCGCGCGAGATACGTCTGCGTGATCGTGCACTGACCCACGGATGGGCACACGATCGCGGTCCTCGCTTCGCGCGCCAGCGCGTCGGCGGCGTCGATCGGTGCGGGCTGGCTCGACCGCTCGGCGGCGTCGCGCAGATCGCCTCCGGCCTCGGCCACCTTGTCGCGCGCGGTCTCGAGCCCCGCGGCCACGTGCTCGCCGGTGCGGCGCGCGACCTCTTCGACCTCGTCGACGTCGACATCCACCGCCTCGGCGGCACGACGGCAACCGACCAGACCGAGCGCGACCACCAAGCCCATCGCGTACGCGCGTCGTCGATCAGCTCGCGACATACGCGTCGACCTCCACGATCCACGTGCGGACCGATGCATCGGACGGCATCCGCCAGTCACCACGGGGCGACAGCCCGACCTGACCGACCTTCGGTCCGTCCGCGGTGCACGACCGCTTGAACTGGTGCGTGAAGAAGCGGGTCAAGAACACCTTCAGCCACCGCTTGAGCGCGTCGAGTGGATACGCATCCGCGAACGCGACACCGGCGAGATCGAGGATGCGCGTCGGCGACTCGCCGTTGCGCACGAAGTGATAGAGGAAGAAGTCGTGCAGCTCGTAGGGCCCGAGCGTCGACTCGGTGAGCTGGGCGATCGCGCCGGTGGCATCGACCGGCAGCAGCTCCGGCGAGATCGGCGTGTCGAGGATCGCGAACAGTGCCGCACGCAGCTCGTCGATCGACGTCGACCACGTGCCCGCACGCTCATTCGCGACCCATCGGATGACGGACTGAATCAACGTCTTCGGTATTCCCGCGTTGACGTCGTACATCGAGATGTGATCACCCGAATAGGTCGACCAGCCGAGCGCCTTTTCGGAGAGGTCGCCGGTGCCGATCACGATGCCGCCGACTTGATTCGCGACCGTCATGAGCACGAGCGTGCGCAGCCGCGCCTGCACGTTCTCGAGCGTGATGTCGCCGAGCAACGGGCTCTCACGCACGCGTGCGAGCAGCTCGTCGACGCTCGCGGTGTCGGTCGCTGCGCCGTGCCCGACCATCGCGAGCACCATGCGCGCCGAATCGGCGATCGAGACCTCGCGCAGCTCCGATCCGAGCGCGGCAGCGAGATGTGTCGCGTTCGTCTTCGTGCCGGCCGACGTGCCGAGCCCCGGCATCGTCACGCACCGCAGATCCTCGCGTGGCTGCCCCGCGAGCTCGAGCGCGCCGACGCACACGAGCGCCGCCTGCGTCGAGTCGAGCCCGCCCGACAGACCGAGCACGAGCTTCGGCCGCCCAATGGCGGCCATGCGGGTCGCGAGCGCGTTGGTCTGGATCTCGAAGATCTCCCAGCAGCGCGAGCCGAGTGTCTGCGGATCGTTGGGCACGAACGGATGGCGAGCGACGTAGCGACGCAACGGGGCCGGTGCCGACGCGGCCGCCGTGAACGCGACGCGTCGATGCGGCCGCGAGTGCGCATGACTGCACTCCGCAAAGCTCGTCGTGGTGATGCGCTCGCGGACGAGCAGCTCGACGTCGACATCGACCGCGACGAGCTGAGCCTCGCGGCTGAACCGCTTCGACGAAGCGAGCTCGTGGCCGTTCTCGCAGACGAACGCGTCGGCATCGAACGCGAGGTCGGTCGACGACTCGCCGGGACCGGCTGCCGTGTAGACGTACGCGCACTTGCTGCGATCGGAGATCGATCGCGCTAGCAACCTGCGCAGCTCGGCCTTGCCGATCGTGAAGTTCGACGCCGACAGATTGCAGATCACCGTCGCGCCGGCCGACACCGCGTAGACCGAGGGCGGCACGTGCACCCAGTAGTCCTCGCAGAGCTCGATGCCGACGACGAGGTCGGTGCAGCCCTCGGCGACGAGCAGCACATCGGTACCGATCGGCACCGCGTGGCCGCCGATCACGACGGTCGTGCCGGCGTCGAGGTCCGCGGCCGCACTGAACCACCGGCGCTCCTCGAATTCGCGATAGTTCGGCAGGTAGCTCTTCGGCACTGCCGCGAGCGCGCGACCGCCTTGGATCGCGACTGCAGCGTTGTAGAGCGTGTCGCCGCAGCGCAGCGGCGCGCCGACGATCGCGAGCGGTGCGAGCTCGGCCGACGCGGCCGCGAGGTGCCCGAGCGCCGCCTCGACCTGATCGAGTAGATGACGGTTGTGGAACAGATCGCGGACCGTGTAGCCGGTCACGCCGAGCTCGGGGAACGCGACGACCGCACATCCCTCGTCGTGCGCCTGTCGCCACAGCGCGATCGTGGCCTCGGTATTTCGCTCGACGTCACCGACGTGGAGTCGCGGCACGGCCGCGGCAATGCGCGCGAAACCTCGCATGGGAGCGACCATGCCCGACGCGCCGGTGCCGTACAAGCGGCATCACCGCGATCCCTGTGCGTGACCGATACCGGCCACGGTCAGTCTGCAGGATCTTCGTCACCGAGCGGCGCGAACAGGTCGTCGACGTCGCGCTCGCTCCATGCGGTCGTCTTGCCCGCACCGTCGCCGAGCAGTGCATCCGCTAGCGATTGCTTGCGCTGCTGCAGCCGCATCATTCGCTCCTCGACACTACCGGCGACGATGAGCCGATACACGAACACCGGATTGAGCTGGCCGATGCGGTGCGCGCGGTCGGTCGCCTGCGCCTGCGCGGCGGGGTTCCACCACGGATCGTAGTGGATGACCGTATCGGCGCGGGTGAGGTTGAGGCCGGTGCCACCCGCCTTGAGGCTGATGAGGAACACGTCGGCGCGCCCCGACTGGAACCCGTCGACCGCGGCATCGCGATCGGCCGTCGCGCCGGTGAGCAGCGCGTAGCGAATACCGAGCTGGCCGAGTCTGTCGCCGATGAGCCCGAGCATCGTCGCGAACTGCGAGAACACGAGGATCCGCCGGCCCTGCGCGAGCTGCTGCTCGACCATGTCGCTGAGGGCCTGCAGCTTCGTCGACTCCTCGACGCGGCGCGCGGCGTCGACCCGCACGAGCCGAGGATCGCAGCACACCTGGCGCAGCTTCATCAACGCACCGAGGATGTCGATCGTCGCCGCCGCCATGCCGCGCTGCCGCACCGCGCTACGCACCGCGGCGTGCCCCGCGATACGGATGCCCTCGTACAGATCACGCTGGCCCCCCGCGAGCTCGACCGTGTGGACGATCTCGGTCTTCGGCGGCAGCTCGGTCGCGACCGTGTCCTTCATGCGCCGCAGCACGAACGGCGCGATGCGCTCGCGCAGGCTCTCGAGCCGGCGCTGATTGCCGTCGCGCTCGATCGGGTGGCGGAACGTGGTGCGAAACCTCGCCGCATCGCCGAGCAACCCGGGCACGAGCAGATCGAACTGCGCCCACAGCTCCTCGAGGTTGTTCTCGATCGGTGTGCCCGTCAGGCTGATGCGATGGTTCGCGTCGAGCGACTTCACCGCCTGGTGAACCTGGCTGCGCACATTCTTGATCGTCTGCGCCTCGTCGGCGATGACGGCATGGAACTGCACGCCGATGAAGTGCTCACGGTCGCGGACGACCAGCGGATAGCTCGTGAGCACGACGTCGTGCTCGGGGATGTCGATGCGGCGACGATGGCGATCGGCGCCGCGTAGCTCGAGCACGCGCAGGCCCGGTGCGAATTTCTTCAGCTCGCGCCGCCAGTTGCCGACGAGCGACGTCGGGGCGACGACGAGCGCCGGCTGCCGCATGCGGCCCGACTGCTTCTCGATCACGAGGTGAGCGATCGTCTGCAGCGTCTTGCCGAGGCCCATGTCGTCGGCGAGCACACCGCCCATGCCGGTCTCGCGGATCCACTGCAGGAACTCGACGCCGACCTGCTGGTACGGCCGCAGCTCGGCGCGCAGGCCGAGCAGCGTCGGACCGACCGCAGCGCCCTCGCGTGGGCTTCGGATTGCGGCGGCGATGCGCTCGCGACCGTGCCATGACGTGTGCGCCGGATCGAGCACGCCGTCGAGCTGCTCGAGCCACGCCGGGACTGCCTCCGGCAGGCGCAGCATCCCGCGCGCGCTCGTGCCCTCGATGCCGTACATCTCGCGAACGATCTCGAGCAGCACGCGCAGGCGATCCTCGGGCAGGATGAGGTGCCGGCGATTGCCGAGATCGATCATCGCGGTGCGTCCGAAGCCGCGCGAGATCCGACCGAGGCCGCCTTTGGTCGAGATGATCTCGAGGAGCGCGGGCAACAGATCGATGCGCCGCCCCTCGTGCTCGACGCCGAGCTCGAGCTCGAACCATCCGCGCTCCTCGGGGATCAGCGCTGCGAACCAGTCGCGTCCCTCGACGATGTCGAGGTCGAGCGCGGGGTCGATTTCGACGTGCCATCCGCGCGCGCGAAGATCCGGGATCGCCTTGCTGTTGAACGTGCCGAGCAACGCCGCGCTGCCTTCGGGATCGACGACATAGTCGGCGTCCGAGTCCGGAGATGCCGCGCGATCGACCAGATCGTCGATCTCGATCGGGCCGAAGCCCTCGAGGATCCGCCGCGCCTCGGCCTCGGCCGCGAGATCGCGTCGCGCATCGGCGCCGCGATCCGACGCCCGCACGCGAATTCCCTGATAGTCGAACGACAGCTCGATCCCCGCCGCCCGCACCTCGCGCGAGGCCGGCCGCGGACTCGAGCCGTCGAGCACGTGGAGGGTCTCGGGGACGAGCCGCAGCATCGGGATGCAGCGGGTCTCGGGGCGATCGGTCGCGCGGATGACGGACGGCACGGGCAGCGCATTATGGAATGCACGCGATCCCTGTAAAGTATCTGGAGAAGTTGACGTCGTGCCGGTCACCTCAACCCCGTCAGGATCGGTTCGGGGATCGGTTTGGGGATCGATTTCGGGAATTGGGTAGGGGCATCGGCCGGAGCTCGCCGCGGAGCCGCTCGCGGCACCGAGCACCGTGGACTTCGTCGAGATCGTCGCCGAGGCCTGCCTGGCCAACGCCGCAGCCCGTCGCGAAGCGCTCGCGTTGCGCGCACTGTGGCCGATCGCCCTGCACGGGGTGAAGCTGTCGCTCGGCAGCGCGGACGGAATCCGCGACGATCATGCGCGCTGCATCGGCACGCTCGCACGCGAGCTCGCAGCACCGATTGTCAGTGAGCACGTGTCGTTCACGCGCGGTGGTGATCGCGAAATCGGCCACCTCACGCGTCTGCCGTACACGCGTGCAGCGATCGCAGCGCTCGCGCGCAACGTCGCCGCGACGCGACGGCGACTGCCCGACGTTCCGTTCTTGCTGGAGAACACGGCTGCGACGCTCGAGTGGCCGGATCATTGCCCGGTGCGATCGAGCGCAAGGTGAAGCAGATGCGCGGCCCGCTGCACGCACTGTTGCGCCTACGCGGCGTCGAGATCGGCGACGAGCTCCCCGCCGTGCTCGCCGGCTGCGCGAAGCGATGGTCGATCGACATCGGCCCGCTCGCGCACCTGCGCGAGGCTACCGACGCCGCGCTCGATGCTCTCGTTGGCTTGCTCGACGCCGCGATCCGCGACGTCGATTCCACGACCGAGGAGACCCCTGCATGAACGTGCTCCACCATCTGTTCCCGTTCGACATGGCGCCGGGCCCCGGCTTCATGTTGGTGTACCTGGTCATTGCGATCGCACTGTTCGTCGCGGCGGTCGCTCGCAACGCGATCGGACGATCGCTCGATCGCACCGCCGCGAAGGCGTGCGCGCCGGTGCCGACGCCGACGGGCGGCTACCGCGTCCCCGCACCGGGGCCGGAGCTCGCGCTCGGCATCGGTCGACTTCCCCGCGGCGTCGAGCGCTGGGCCGTCGCGTACCTGCGCGCCGGCCGAACCAGTCTCGCCGACGGACTGACCGCCGGCGCGTTCGCCCGCAACCTCGTGTACCCGAACGCGAGCAAGCAGCTCTACGTGGGCCCGCCGGCCCGCCGCAGCGGCTCGACGACGTGTTGATGGCCGAACTCTACACCGAGCTCGCCGCGGCCGGCGGGAGCGATGCGAAGCTGACCGTGAAGCAGGTACGCGACGCGGCGAGCACCGTCGCCGCACGCCACGACACGGAGATCCTCATGCTCCTGGGCCGCTCGGGACGGCTGCGCGGCAACAACACGAAGTCGGTGATGATGCTCGTCGCGATGGCGGGGAGCGCAGTCGTGCTCGCCGTCGGAATCCTCCGCCTCGTGATCCGCTCAGACCTCTACGGCGGCTCAGTACCGTTCCCAGCGTACCTCGCGATCAAGCTGTTCGTGTTCGGCATCGTCGGCCTCGTGCTGTTGCGGATCCCCGATCGTTCAGCAGCCGCTGCCGACTACCTCGCGTGGGTCGACGACGCGACGATGTCGTGACGCGACGACGTGTCGAGCGGAGGCCGCCGTGAGCCCGAGGACGTCGAGATGACGGTCGCGCTGGGCGGCATGGCCGCGGTGATGCTGATCCCGGCGCGCACGACGAAGCTGCGGCGCAGACTCGGTCGGTGGCAGCTCGACGACGACACGCAGGTTCGTTCGGCGCGCACGTGCGTGCCGTATCTCGCGGCGCACGGGATGCTGCACGGACCATGGCCGGCGCTGCTCGGCGACGGCCCGGTGCTCGGTGTTCAGCGGCCGCGCGAGCGGCGGTGCGATCGGCGTGTG
>Ga0105048_10012021_pt1 | contig 13610 bp, 9 predicted proteins | sample MAT05_FD_78382 | JGI IMG/M metagenome (GOLD analysis project Ga0105048, IMG submission 78382) | Freshwater microbial communities from Lake Fryxell liftoff mats and glacier meltwater in Antarctica - MAT-05 | ecosystem: Environmental > Aquatic > Freshwater > Ice > Liftoff microbial mat | place...
GAGTTTCGTCCACAATCGCACATCGCCCGGCCGCTGCGATCGCTCGCGTTCGAGCGCGTTCAACGCCGCACCCGGCTTCCCGGACAAGTACGCTACATCCGCCAGAATCAGCACCGAATCGGCCGTGTCGACTCCACCCTTTTTCAAACTCGCCACTGCTTCGGTTTCGAACTTCGTCCACGCATCGCTCGCGGCATTCGTTGCCGCGAGTCGTAGCGCTTTCATCTGTATCACCGTCGCCGTGTATGTACCCGCGCCGGCGGGATTCTGTGCGGCGAGTTCGTATTCGCGAATCGCTTCGGTCAGTTGGCCCGCGTTCAAAAACGCTTGCCCGAGCATTGCTCGCGCTGGGATGCTCGATGGGTCTTTCGCGAGGATCAACTTCAGGCATTCTCGCTCTTTTGCCGGTTCCGCCAAACGTCGATGACAGTTCGCCAACAGCAGATTCGACTGGGCTTCGAGCAACGGCAACTCGGCCGATTCCGAACGGAGTTCGCTGAGCATCTCGATCGCTTCCGACCACTTTCCGGCGTGCATCGCCAACCGACCACGCAGGTATTTGATTTGCAATTTCACGAGGGGCCCGCGACGCTTTTCGAGTTTCGCAAGCACCTCTAGTGCCTTCTCGGTGTCGCCCGATTGCAGCAATAAATCGCCGAGTGGGATCAGCAAATCGGCGGTGTCGCGGGTGGCGGTGATGCCGTCTTCGAGGACGGTAATCGCCTGCGGAATGTGACCGCGATGCGATTCGAGCCACGCCAGGCTGCGGATCATCCGGATGTCGTTCGGCGTCTGTTTCAAGCCTTCCGCTAGCACGTCGTGCGCATCGCGCGGCGCACGCTGACGCTGGTACCGTTCGGCCAACAACAACCGCGGTTCGGGCGTTTTGGGCGCGAGCGAGATCGCTTGCTTCAGGTCGCGAATGACGGAGTCGTTCGCCACTGCGGGCAGTACGGCATCGCCTTGCGTGGCAATCGCGAATCGCGCGCGCATCACGTACGAATCGGCGAGGTTTGGCAGTTCCGAGACCATGCGGTCGAGCATGATCTTCGCCTCGCCGGGCCGCTTCTGTTCGCGTACCAGGAACTCGGCAAACCGCGAATACGTCGTCGGCTCTTTGGGGTCGAACTGGAGCGATGTGCGGAAGCTTTTGTCCGCATCGTCGAAGGTGCGTTGGCCGATTTGCGCGAGTGCGAGTTGCTGCCAAACGGCTGCGTCCGATGGCGTATCTTTAAGGAACGCCTCCGCATGGTTGCTCGCATCGGTGAAGCGCCCGAACTTCAAACAGAGCGCGATCGCTTCCTTGCGGATAACCGCGCGGCTCGGGTCACCACGCAAAATCTTGTCGTAAAGGAACACGAGTTCGGAACGCGAGGTGTCCGTCGATCGCGAACGCAATATGTTCGCCAGGCGCTCTTGCACATCGACATCGGTGGGGCAAAATTCGAGGTACTGCCGAAGGTAATGCACCGCCGTGTCGGTCTTGTTCGCGTCGATTGCCCGTTCGGCCTGACGCTTCAGCGCGTCGGGAATACGGCCCGCTTGAATCGCATGGATTCCGAACAACAGACCGCAAATCGCCGCCAGCGCAACGAGTAGCTTCAACAAAAATATCTTGTGTATCGTCGGCATCGTCGGCAGTCTCCCAAAGTCACCTGTCAGATTCGACAGGGTAAATTGGGCAAGGGATGCCGGTCAAGTCCACTTCAACCCGGCATCAGTCGTGCCTGGATTTCCGATTTCACGTCGCTCATCGGGATGCGTCGTTGTTGCATAGTGTCGCGGTCGCGGATGGTGACGGTGCCATCCTTGACGGTGTCTCCATCGATCGTGATGCAGAACGGTGTGCCGATTTCGTCTTGTCGGCGGTAACGCCTGCCGACCGCACCTTTGTCGTCGTAGAAGACGTTGAACAGCGGCTTCAACTCGCGATACAACTTCGTAGCCAGTTCCGGCATCCCTTCCTTGTTCACCAGCGGGAATATCGCGGCCTTGATCGGCGCGAGTCGCGGGTGAAACTTCATGACGATCCGCGTGTCTTTCTGGCCCTTGCCGTCGATCAGTTCTTCCTCGTGATACGCTTCCGTCAGCACCGCCAGCGTGAACCGGTCTGCACCCGCGCTCGGCTCAATCACGTGCGGCACAAACTTATATTTGCCAATATCCTCCGCACTCGGTTCGGACTTCAACCATTCCTTGAAGCTGCGCGTACTTAAAGTCTGCGAGTCATTATTCCAGCGTTCCTCGTCGAAGTAAGCGAGGTCATCGACCTTGCCGCTATGCTTGGCGTGCGCTTCGAGGTCGTACGAACCCCGGTGGGCCACGCCTTCGAGTTCCTGCGGCTCCTCGCTAAACGGAAACATGTATTCAATGTCCGTCGTACCGATGCTGTAGTGTGCGAGTTCTTCCTGGCCCTGCTCGCGAGGGACGAGATTGCTGGATTGTATGCCGAGTGTACTGTACCAGTTCTTGCGCAAATCGCGCCAATAGTGATACCACTTCATACTTTCGCTCGGATGGCAGAAGAATTCGATCTCCATCTGCTCGAATTCACGCGAACGAAAAATGAAGTTCCGCGGGTTGATCTCGTTGCGAAACGCCTTGCCGATCTGGGCGATTCCGAACGGCAGTTTCAGCCGTGTGCTGTTCAGGACGTTGCGGTAGTTGACGAAAATTCCCTGTGCCGTCTCGGGTCGGAGATAGGCCATATTTTCATCGCTCTGTATCGGCCCTGTGTGAGTCTGAAACATAAGGTTGAAAGCACGAGGTTCCGTCAGCGTACAGGCGGCACCTTCGCCAGGGCATTTGCTCGGTTTCAAGGGGCAGGCGAGGTTGCTGACTTGATCCGCACGAAAAAGCCCCTTGCATCCTTCAGTTTTGCAAGAAACCATCGGATCGGCGAAGCCGCCTGCGTGGCCGCTCGCTACCCACACGGCTGGGTTCATGATGATGCTGCAATCGAGGCCGACCATGCGGATTTCTTTGCCGTCTGGCCCCGGTGGCGGGTTGCGGACCATGTCGAGCCACCACGCGTCCTTGATGTTCTTTTTCAGCTCGACGCCGAGTGGACCGTAGTCCCAGAAGCCGTTGATGCCGCCGTAGATTTCGCTCGATTGAAAGATGAATCCGTTGTCTTTGCAGAACTTAGCGAACTTCGCCATATCGATCTTCGCAGGCATAATCGCAAACCCTCCACGCGACACCCTTGGACTGGGCAGCGCACACAAAACAGACCGCACGGCACCTCGCCGTACGGTCAGACCATCTTAGGGAAATGCCGTTACTTCAGCTTCGGCAGTTCGACTTTCAGGAATTCCACCCGCTGCCTGATCCGTTCCTTCAGGCCTTTCATCTCGCCCTCGAGGTTGTTCGCCCAATCCTTGTTAACGGTGGCCATCGCGACTTTGATTCGCGGGAAAACCTCGTCGATTCGCTTGTTCATCTTCTCGACGGTGAAGTGCTTTTCAGTGAGTTCCTTCAATTTCGCAATAACCTTCTTTTTGCCCTCGGGATGATGCATAATCGCACGGGCGATCATGCCGCCCCAGCCGTGCCAGAGTCCTTCGCCGGGGTTCTGCCACATCTGGTCCATACCGTGCGGAATCACTACCGCTTTACCCGATTTCGGATCGAAGTAGATGCGGTAATTGTTCGGCTTGCGGATGTAGCCATCCCAGTCGGCGGTAATCATTTGCAGTGCCGCGTTCGAGGCGAACTTGTCGACGTCGACGAGCTTTTCCATCAGGGCGTAGCGTTTGTTCGCATCGCCCTCGCTGCACGCCTTGGCGAGTTCCTTGAGGTCTTTCCTGCCATTCTCAATGCCGCAATCGAGCTTCAGGTCGCCGTTGATATCGGTGAGGAAACCGCCATCGTAGAGGTTGCCGTTGGGGTTCTCAAAATGCCGATGAAGGAAGGTTTTGTCGAAGCCTTCCTTCAGCACGTAAAGCCCTGCCTTGCGGCCGTTCAGTTCGACGATGGCGTGCGTACAACGGCACGCTGGCACGCCCATCGCGAGCGCGAGTTCGTTCGCCAACAGTTCCTGCATGTAGCTGCCGTCCTGTGCCGCATTGTTCAGGTTCAGCTTGTCAATCGTGCGGAAGAGTTGCCCCTTGGTGAACTTGTTGAAGTTCATCGTCAGTCCCGGTTTATCGTTCCAATCGCGCCACGAACCAGCCGCCCCTTTGAGGTGCAAGCCGACATCGGCGTAGCTCTGGTCTCCGACGCGGATCGTCGCACGGAAGTACTTTCTCGGGTCTTTCGCCAGCAACTTCAAATTGTCCGCATCAACGGCGATCTTGAACACCGGCACCGGTCCGACCGGCTTGAACAAGTCGGTCGTTGCATCGGGCTTCGCTTGCCCGAATACGATGTGTGAGTTCGCGAGCAAACCCACGATGAAGAATGTGCGGCAAATCGAATTCATCGGGGTTACTCGCGCTATGGTGTGCTTTAAATACTGGCTGGATCGACGTGTTCGCGGATGGCTTGCTTCACGCCGCCGATCATTCGCGTGTGAATCAGGAAAATCACGAAGCCCGCGAACAGCACGATGCCGGGGACCAATATCGCCTGTGTTTTGGCGTCGAGGCCGTTCCACTTCGACCAGATGTTCGCGTTGATCCAATCGCCGTAAATCTGGTTGGCCACACAGGCGAGAACCGCAATCGCGAACAACATTCCTTTGAGGATCAGCACGCGGTTGACGCGGGCGCTGGCAGTCGCGCTTTGGAGACAAGCCGCGATCCGCCCGAGCGATGCGAAGAACCAGATTTCCGCTGCGAGGCCGAACGCTACGAAAGCAGCAAGGCCGAATCGCTGGATTACACCGGAGATGCCATCCGATGGTAAGAGGTTGTTGTTCGACAGGTCATAAAGTTTCGATTGCAGGTTCGCACCGGGGATCGGTGGCGACTGGAATTTCGGCACAAAGCCATCCTTGACGCCGAGGCCCATGATCGTGAAACATGCAATCGCCCCACCGACCGCGACCAGCGTTGCCAACGAAGCCGCGAGTGCGGGGCCACGTGCGAAAGAAGAACTTGGTGCCGCCGAGACACCCATTCGCCCGATCAGTAAGCAGAACAACGCCAGCACGGCCGGAACCAGCACGGCACCGACGGAGATTTCCGTGATGCTCGAAACGGTATCGAGGCCGAGGTAGCCGGGCGTTTTATCGGGCAAGATCACGCCGAACTGCGCGAGGATCGGCATCAGCGTGGCACCAACGACCGCAAGAAATGCGAAGAATCCGGCGAACTGCACCCAGCCCAAACCCTTGCGGACGCGGTTCCAGCGTCCGTCATCGGATTCGGCTTTCTTCGCTATCGCAGGTCGACCTGGCTTCGCCAGCGGCTCGGAATATTTACGCGGATCGGGGGGAACGCGGCTCCCGTGCGTGTTCGCCGGCGAGCCGGGTATCGGTCGAATCGGCTCGGCTTCTGGCATCCCTGCAATGTCGTACGACGAACGCGGTCCGTTCGATGCCGCTGGAAACGCCGCCGGCTTTGGCCCCGGTTGTGACTGTCCGCTCTCTTTTCCAAACACCGCAGGAGCAGGACCCGTCCATGGACCGCCGATTGGTGGAAACGGCAGCGGACGGTTCGCTTTGTCCGGATTATCCGTGCCACCCATCGGCGCTCCGAACACCGATGCGGCGGCTGCCGGGTTCGGCGAATCGGCGTTGATCGTGAGAACCGTGCCACACGTTGGGCAGCGTCCCTTTTTGCCCGCAGAGTCATCCGGCGCGTGCAATACGCCGCCGCAATTGTTGCAGGTGACTTTGATCGGCATGGATGTCAACCCTCAAGTTTCCGTGCGAAGCCCGATATGTATTCAGGGAAGTTTACAAGTCTGGCGTGCGACGGGCAGGGGTTCTATTGACGAAAATCGATCTTGTGACGAAATCGCGATCGTTACCGTGGCTGCGGACGTTTCCATTCCGGATCGTATTCGAGCGAAAACAGTCGCTGAATCTGCGCGGCCCGATCGAGATTCTCACTCGATAACAGTGTAATTGCCGCATGAATCCGCTGAATCCGCTGGTCGCTGTTCGCTTTGTCTGCACCGCTGCCGCGGTCGATCCGATCGAGAATCGCCGCCAGGGTGAGTAACTGACAGCGTGCTTCCAGAAAAAACTGGTCGAGGGCAACGTCGGCGGCGAGCGAGGTCATGATCGCGAAGCTCCAAAGTGGGCTTTCACTTCGAGGGAAATCAGATCGTTCAGACTACCCGAGCGGAAACCTTCGAGGTCAATTGTTACGAATTGAAAGCCGATCTCGCGGAATGTGCGGCTCAACTCGCTACGTATCGGCTCGATACTGAGCCGAGCGATGTCGTCGAGTGGAACTTCGATCCGCGCGATATCGCCTTCATGATAGCGAACCCGACAGACTCGCAAACCGATCGACTTCAGATATTCCTCGCCACGCTCCACCCGCAACGTTCGTTCCGTCGTTGCTGCCAGCCCCGGGGCAATTCGGCTCGATAGACACGGCGCGGCTGGTTTGTCCCACGCGGGCAACTCCCAGAGTTTCGCGAGTGCCCGTACATCCGCTTTCGTAAACCTCGCTTCTTGCAACGGGTGCCGCACCGAATGTTCCGCTGCCGCACGCAGCCCCGGCCGATAATCCCCTGCATCGTCGAGGTTCGCACCGCTGCACATAATCGTCACGCCGAGTGCGGGCAGAATCGCATCGATTCGCGAATAAAGTTCTGTTTTGCAATGGTAACAGCGACTTCCATCATTCTTGATGTAATCGGGGTTCGCGAATTCATCGGTGCGAACGACTTCGTGCCGAATGCCGATCAGCTTCGCCAACGTGCGGGCCTCCACTAACTCGCTCCGCGGCACACTCGCACTGTCCGCCGTCACCGCGATTGCTGCATCGCCGAGCGCGACAAACGCCGCCTTCGCAACGACAGCACTATCGACCCCTCCACTAAACGCCACTGCTACCCCCCGCAACCGCCGCAGGATCTCAAGGAGTGCGTCGCGTTTCAGAATTATGTCGGATTCCGCGATTACCATGCGAGCATTGTAGCGGAATTCGCATACTTACATCAGGTCTTCTCCGATTTTTGACTTAACGCTTTCGTATGGATGTTGGTTTTCACTGTACCCAAAAACATGGCTACGGTGCAGCAAGTAAGACTGTGACGACTTCGTCGACCGCCTCCGGCGACACGTCCCGCATCGGGATGTTTTCACCGACGTTCGGGTAACACTGACTGGATGATTTTCCGTAGGCAGGGTCATAGTGAATCGCGAGCAGCGACGCGACGAATTCGTGCCATTTGCCCGCGTCGATTTGTTGAATCCACTCGGAAATCGGACTCGTTCCGTGCCGAGTGCGGAGTACGTTCAGGATTCGTTTCAACGTCTCGCTGTCGGTTACGAGGTGCGCGTATTCCAATAGTAAGTGGTGCACGCGACCGTCGGTCGGCACGTGAATGCGGAACCCGCTTGCAGCCCGCAACACCGACCACAACTTCGGCGGTAAGTACACGTTGCCGATGCGATTACTCTCCGACTCGACCCACACGGGTGTGCCGGACGTGAACGTGTTGAGTGTGTGTAAAAGCTGCGAATCGAACAGTTTTTGCGAAGGTTGCGGCCCCATGTTGCCGAGTACGGAACCGCGATGATGCGCCAACGCTTCGAGGTCGAGGACTTGCGCACCGCGTTCGGCCAAGCGGTGTAAGACCTGCGTTTTGCCCGTACCCGTCGCGCCCGCAATGATGCGGTAACTCAAAGTCTCCGGTACGGCTTCGAGTTCGCGGAGCACGTGCTTGCGATACGTTTTGTACCCGCCATTCAGCACGCTGACACGCCAGCCGATTTGCGCGAGAATGTGCGAAAGGCTCGCGGACCGTTGCCCGCCGCGCCAACAATAAACGAGCGGGCGATAGTCTTTGCCCAGATCTTGGAAGTGTTTGTGAAGGTGCCTGCTGATGTTTGCCGAGACGAGTGCCGCCCCCAATTTGCGCGCCTTGAATGGTCCCAATAGCTGGTAGATTGTTCCTACCTCGGCCCGCTCGATGTCGTTCAGTACGGGCAAGTTGATCGCGCCGGGGATGTGGTCTTCGGCATATTCTCCGGGCGAACGCACATCGATAATTTGACTGAAAGGGCAGGGCGTACCACGGCTCCAAAGTTCGTCGAGAATCTGTGGCATATTGGTCATCGTTTACAACGGCTTTCGGGCGAGAGCCCAGACGACAATCGGGTAGTCCGTTTCGTTCGCCAGCGAATGGAGCCACTTCTTGTAGATCACCCAACGCTTACCGAAGTTCGCTTTCACGACGCTGCGATTCCCCCAAGAATTGGCAACGATGTCGTCCATCGGAAAGCCGCACTCCGCAAGCAGGTGCTTCATGCCCGCGACGGTCCAACGGCTGCAATCCATTGGGAAATCATGGATTTTCAGCAGGAACGGCGTCGTAATTAGGAAGTACCCGCCGGGATTCAGCATCTCGTAGACGTTCTTCCCCGCACGGTATGGCCAAGGGATATGCTCGAAGACTTGCTCGGCAATGATGAGGTCGAACTTCTGCGGCATCGGCCCAGCGCAAACATCGTACGATGGGTAATCGATCGACTGATATTCGCGAAACAGACCGGGGCGGTCCCAGAAATTACCGGAGATTTCGAGCACTTTGCGCTCGGCGGGTTGAATTCCTGCAATCAGTGTCTCCGTCTCGGCGTTCATCACCTGCCGGAGCCACTGGTTTGGCGGGTCGCCCGAATAATAATACGGGCCGACGATGCGGTTGAGCCACGCCCAGCGAGGGCTGCGGAGAGTGCGGTCCAAGTAGCTTGCCATGGTGAATCATCGCTGAGTGAATCGAATACTATATCGAGACTACGCTTCATAACATACGAATTTTGTATTACCTTACAAATCGCGTAACCGTTGTCGTACCGTTCTTCAGTTCGAACCGATAGCCGTCGGCAAATGCGTCGGCGAACTCCTCTTGATGACTGACGAGCAAGATACACTTGAGGTGCCCGCGCAGATTCTGCAATTCCTGAATCATCACCTGTCGCCCCTGCCGATCGAGGCAGCCGAAACCTTCGTCGATGATGACGCTTTCGATTGGCCGGTGCTGCTTGCTGGCGTACTGCCCGATGCCGAGCGCGAGGCTGACGGCGACTCGGAATTTCTGGCTGCCAGACAGGAACATCACGTTGATCGGCGAACTGTCCGCGATTCGGTTGATCGCTTCGAGTTCGAGCGAACGATCCCCGCCGGTAGAGTCGTCCGAGCCGACGAGCTTCAAAAACAACTGCCCGCTTGAGAGCCGGTCGAGTACGCCGTTAGCGCAATCGACGATCTGACGTTCGGCAGTACGAACCAGGTGGCGTTGCAGTCGGTCGCGGCCAAGTAGTTCGGCAATCACCTTGTAGCGCGTATACTCGGCATCGGATGACTTGGTTTGATCGCTCAGTTTCGCACGTTGTTCGCGATAACCTTCAAGCACGGACAAACTCCGCTGCTCCATGTGCAGTTCCCGCATCGCGGTTTCGAGCAACCTCCGAACGGCAACGAGTTCTTCCTTAACTTGCTCCGGCGATAGCCGTGCGTCTTCAGAGAACTCCGCCGCTTCCTCGTCGATGTTCGCGACTTCGCCGCGGATCGTATCGAGCGTGTTTCGTGCGCGTTCGAGCCGCTGAAAGTTCGCTTCGGTATCCTTGCTATGCAAGCTATCGAGTTCGGTCTTCCATGCGTGATGCTCGGTGAGGCCCGCCTTCTCGACGAGCAATTGCCACGCGGTCGGCAGGCCCTTCAGCGACTTCTCGATCATCTCGTCGCAGTGCTTCCGCGTGACTTCTTCGGTTTGCAGTTTGCCGTTGAGATCGGCGAGTAGCGTCGCGTGGGCTTGCGCATCGCGGCCGTGAATATCCTCTTGCGTCTCGGTGTCTTTCAGGCTTGCCTTCGTGCCCTTGATCGCGTTGACTAACGCGAGTTCTTCGGATTGTTTCGTCGCTTGCTCCTCTCGAATCGATGCCAGATCGACGCTCGGCAAGTTCGTGCGAAGTTTGTCGAGCGTGTCCCGCGTCGTGTCGAGTTTCGCGCGGAGTTGTCGCCAACTATCGGAGCGATCTTGTGCGGCACGCACCAGCCGCTTCGCGACTTCGAGGCCGCCAAGATCTTGCCGCAACAGCGAAAGTTCATCGCGAGCGGGGTACGTGGTCGCAAACCAATCGGTGTTTTTCGTGGCCGCGACTTTGCTCTGAAACGGCTCGGGAAGCTCCGCATACGCCAACGTACAGACGCTCAAATGTCTTCCAGCATCGGTAGCGGCCTGCTTCCGTGCCGTTGTCGCCTCAGTGTATTTTTCGCGAAGTGTCTCGAGCGTTTTGTTCGATTCGGCTTCGTCGGTAAGCGTGCGTTTCTCGTCGGCAGTGGACACTGTCTGCACTTGGGTGGCCCGTTCGCGGCAGACTTCGGCGTTCCGAAACTCCGTCTCGCGATGGCGTTTTTCGTCGGCGAGATGATTCGCAGTCAACGGTTGACCGCATGCATTGCAGGTGGTGGTGCCGATGATATTGTCAAAGTTTTTCAGCTTGCCGCGCGCTTGCGTTTCGAGTGCTGCCGCCGCCGCGTGTTCTTCATCGGCTTTCAAACGAGCCTGTTTCGCAAATTCCAGTTTGACCATGATACCGGCGTGCTGCGCCTTCAATTGCTCGCCTTCGGTCTTGATGTCGGCCGCTTTGCGTTCCCACTCGTTGCCCTTCAGTTTGGCATTCGCACCGGCTGAGCGTTCGTCGTGGAGTCGCTGTAAAATCGGCTGCACGCGGTTCAGATCGGTCAGCCGATCCGCTTCCACCTGTGCCGCTTTCACTTCAAGCGTCGGATCAGCCGGGTACTGCTTGAGTTCATCCGTCAGGCGTTTGACCTCGGATTCTTGCGTCTCCGCGAGGCGTACGGTTTGCAGAATCGCGGCCAGTTCGCGTAACCGTGCGGTGAGTACCGCGATTTTTTTTTCGTCGTCCTCAATCGTTTTGCGAAGCGTCGCTCGCTTCTTTTTCGCAATGTCGAGTTGCCGATCCGACGACGTTTTATGTTCGGATGCCTGCGCGTGCTGCTTCGTCAATCGTTCGGTTTTCTGCTTCGATTCGTGATCTTTCCCGCGATACTTCACAACAGTTTCGACTGCAGGCATCACGTCTTTGAGTTCGCGAATTCGCGTGAAGTCGGCTTGCAGCGTCGCCTCCTGACTCAGCAACGCCTCGGCGACACGCAACTTCTCGCGGGTGGCCGTCAAGCGGGTCTGGACTGCCGTCCATCGCCGCGCGGTGTGCTCGCGTTGCAAGAGCGTATCGACTTGTTCCTGCGTGCTCGTCTGCGTCGCCTCGGCTTGCGCGATCCGTTCGCGAACGAGCAAACAATCGAGGTCGCTCACCTCGGGCACGGCGGCGGCCTGATTCGACAAGACTTCGAGTTGCGCTTTGTAAATCAGCTTTTTTTCGTTCGCCTTGTCGTACAGTTTTTGGAATCGTTCGAGGTTGACGATGCTCGCCAGCACCTCTGCGCGGCCGCTCGGTTTGCTGTCGAGCAGCTTCTCCGCCTTGCCTTGAAGTAGCAAGACCGACGAAGTGAACGTGTCGTAATTCAGGCCGATCTTCTCGCGAATCCACAAGTCGAAATCGACCTTCTTGTTCGTGTCCGGCACCGCCAGCCAGCCATCGTCTTCTTTGGCCGCGACTTCTTGGCGGAAGATCTGTTGCGTGCCGGTCGCCGAGCCACGCGCGCTGCGTTTCAAGGTTCGGCGTATCCGGTGCAATATTCCATCGAGCGTGAAATCGAATTCGACCGCAAACGCGGTCGAGCCCTTGTTAATCAGCTCGATCGCGTTCTGGCTGCCGCCGCGATGGTGGCCGAACAGGGCGTACGTGACTCCATCGAAGATCGACGATTTCCCTGAGCCGTTAAGGCCCGAAAGCATCCAGATCGACGCGCTCGCAAACGAAAGTGTTTGCTCTTCTTTGTAAGAAAGAAAGCCGGAGAGTTTGACGCGGTTCGGGATCATGGCAATTCGTCGATCAGTTGATTCAGGCGTTCGACAATCGCGGCTTTATCGGCTTCTTCGTGGTTCGTCAGTTCTACCGATACATAGTCGCGAACCGTTTCCGCGAAGCTCAAATTCCGTGCCGCATCAGCGGGTACGAGCGTCGCACTCAACTTCGTCGTCTCGACCCAGTCGCGAGCATACCAGCGCGGGTAAATGCGGTCGAGGTCGCGTAAAATCTCTTCGAGGTGATCCTCGCCCGCCTTGTGGCGGATGTGCAAATTCACCAAATCACTGGCCGAATCTTCCGCATCAATTCGCAATCGCGGGATGTCTTCGCTCGGGTTCATCACTGCGACTTCGTAGATCGGCGTAGATGGCATCGGCAAGATATTCAGCTCGCCCATGAGGCCTTTCGCACGGATCTCGAACAGCACGACGCCCTTGATGTCGCTCGCTTCGCCGAGGTCCATTTTTTCGATGCTGCCGCTATACCGCACGTTCTCGCAACCGCCGAGGAATTGCGGTTTGTGAATGTGCCCGAGTGCCACGTATGCGAACCGCTCTGACATCCCCTTATCATTCACGAGGATGTCTTCTTCTTCCGTCATCCGAAACAGATTCGGCCCGATGTTCGCACCGTGAACGTGAACGTGTGCCGCGAGTATCGATGGCACATCGTGGCGATAATTCGCGTGCTGGCCGATCTCCGTAAGGGCTTGTTCGAAAGCCAAAACCAGCAGGCGATTCTTTTCTTCGGGGCTGACGTACTTCTGGCCTTGCTCGCCCTTCAGGTAGCGCGTCGATGTCGGGTACGGCATTAGCGCGAACTGCACGTCGAAGTTTTCGCGCGGGTCGCGCAGTGTCAGAAATGTGGGGTCGGCGGCGAGGTAAAACCGCCCCGGATGGATGCGTTCGCCCGGCAGTCCGAGCATCGGTGCGGCCAACGACATGGCGTGGTAAAGCGTCTGGCAGAAATTCTCGTTATCGTGGTTGCCCGTACACGTCAGGATCGTGCCGCCGTTCGCCATGAACTCAGTGAAAACATCTTGCCAGTGGTGGATCGTCTCGCGGAGCGCATCTGCGCGAGAGAGTTCGCTGAATAGATCGCCTGCGACAATCAGCACATCGACCTTTTCGCGTTTGCAATATGTGGCCACGCGCTCCACCGCGCGACGCAGATCCATTGTACGATCGATCCGCCCGAGTCGGTCGCCGAGGTGCCAGTCGGCAGTGTGCAGGATTTTCATTAGCGTTATGCCTTCACGCCCCAGACGGCTGGCGGCGCGATCGCATCCGTCGGTCGCTTGCCTGCATCGGCACGTCCACTCCCCGCGAGCCTGCTGACGATTCGTACGGTCATGTCGCTGTCACAGTTCAGTTGGCAGCTTAGGCGAACGCCCGTTATGCCCTTCGCCGCCAGCACCGATTTCTCGGCATCGGTAATCTGGCTCGGCTCGCCCGAAACGAATTCTACCCTGCACGTCGTACAGCGAGCATTGCCGCCGCACGCATGTAACTGATCGACCTTCGCATCGTCGGTCAGCGCCAGGATCAGCCGCTTGCCCGCATCGACATCGAATTCACCCACATCCTCA
>Ga0105048_10012024_pt1 | contig 13608 bp, 15 predicted proteins | sample MAT05_FD_78382 | JGI IMG/M metagenome (GOLD analysis project Ga0105048, IMG submission 78382) | Freshwater microbial communities from Lake Fryxell liftoff mats and glacier meltwater in Antarctica - MAT-05 | ecosystem: Environmental > Aquatic > Freshwater > Ice > Liftoff microbial mat | place...
GCGACGGGCGTCAACGGGGATCAGAGCAGCAATGCTGCCACCGACAGTGGCGCGGTGTATGTGCGGAGCATTGCTCCGTGAGCGCGAGGTTCTGGCTGAATGTTCAAACTGCCTTTGATCTCGGAACAGAGGCAGATCGACTCGGATCCACGCTCACCCGAGACGTCAAAATTCTTCGCCGAACTGGCTAACACTGCTTGTTCCGCGTCCGCCGTGAGCCTCGATTCCGATCTCTCCAGACTGCAACGTGCAGATAAAATCGTCCCCCCACATGCCAGCTGCGTCGAAGGAAGCCCCCGCCAAGCACGAGCAAGGTCTATCCCTTCACAGATTAACACGCTCGTAGTTAGGGCCGATTCGTGCACGATTTAATTTGCGGCTGCGCCTACCAGTAGATCTCGCGGCGATGGCCGACGTCGAGGACAAGGATCACGAGTTGATTGCCTTCTATGATGAAAACGGCGCGATATTTTCCGACACACAGTCTCCACCCAGGCTTTCCTTGGAGCGCCACGACATCTCCCACGCCCTCTACGGCGTACCGGTCCATGGCTTCTTGGATTCGCACCGCATCGTCTTTAGGAAGACCGCTGAGCGCCTTTTAGGCGCGCTTCGTCCACTCCACTACCCGAATCACAGATCAAGCGCAGCGCGCAATTCCTTCGACGTCACCGTCCGGCCGCTACGGTAGTCTTCCAGTCCCTCTTCGTACGCGAGCCTGTCCTCTTCCGTGAAAGGCTCATCGTCCAAAGGCGCTTTTCTGAGCGACTCCAGGACGGGATCGAGTACTGCGAGCGGGGACATACCAGAAAGCTAACACCAGAGCTTCTTGTCAGGTAGTCAAGTTTTGTACTCGCTGGGCGCAGTCAGGCCAGCTCACTCCTGGCAGCGTTCCCAAGCCCTTCGGCGATCCCATCCGCGAGCCCGCGTAAGTATCGACGGATCACCCGATCTGCTTCGTAGGGACTGTCCCTAAACGCTTCCGCTTCGGGTCAAGACGCGAACGCTGCACGTTGTGGTTGCCTCACCAGCAACTCAAAATTCGAACTGACCCGCATGGAGCTCGGCTTGATCAGACGTGCGCAGCAAAGCACCCACAACAAGGCCGATGGTGGCGATCGCGCCGCCTCCTATCAAGAGCCCCACACCAACTTCGCTCCTCCCGCCGCCAAATACCTGCTGCATCCCAGCCAGCCCCGTGATGCCGCCCAAAGAGACTCCGACGACAGCCACAGCTATACCTCCGCTTTTGTGACCTGGCTCATATAGTCCGTAAATCGTCTCAGACTGTTCGGTTACCTCCAGCGGATTAGTTTGAACAAGGTCGCCGATCCCGCGGCGCAGCGACATCTTGTACTTGCCGGGGAGCAACGCCACGCTGCACCCACCGGTACAGACAAACAAAGAGCGTTCTTCGTCACCCAGGTAAAACGAGGTCTGGTCATCTGCTTTCAGCCGAACCTTCGTTCGCCCCTGCGTCACTGCTTGGGCCGGTTGCTGCGGTGGCGTCACCGCCCGTGGAGCCTCCGCATGCGTACTCTCATCGCTCTCTTCCTCCGCCATCCCCACACGACTCAGCAACGTTACCGTGACTGAAGCCACCAATCCCACGATGAATGCCCATCTGTGCTCACGCATGCCGATGCTTCCCACGTTTGCGGACGGTCTACAACCCAAGCGCGGTTAAGCCCGGGTGGTTCTCGGGTCTTGGGCCTTGTGGCCAATGAAACAAGCGGTCGCTTGCGGCGATGGCCACGTCATTGATGCTGGCTTCTCGTCGGTGCATCAAACCCTGTTGTCAGCATCAAAAGGAGGGAGGGGCGGTCGACTCATTGGATTCAATCCGTTCATTGGTTATCGAGGCGGGTGATTAGCAACGGCAGGAGGTGACTTGCTACCCGCACAGGCGGCATTCCCGTCGCGTTGACTCATAAGTGGACTTATACTTGACTCATCGGCGTGGGCCATTTACGGCACTTTTCAATCACCAGGGACTTGAAAACCGATTGAAGCTAGCCATAAATCTTGATACGTGGCCCCATGCAGCTGCGTTCTTGCGCCCTGGTCTTCCTCTCCCTCCTAGCCACTTCGTGCCACGCTGGGCTTGGGCCGGTGATAGCTTATCGCTTCGATGATGGTGCCAGAATTGGTTGGGAAGCGAGCGGGGGTTGGGCGGTTGCGCGTGCGAGCGTTGGGCAGGCTTTTAGCTTGGGGACGGGTAAAGATACGGACTATTACGCGGCGGCGGAGCCGGGCGCGTTGGTCGGTGCGACGTTTGGATTCGATCACGCGGCGGGTGGGCACAATCAAATAATGAGTGGTGTTTGGCTGGGCGCACCTGTCTACCCGCTGGGTGATGGTGTCAATTATAGGTGGAACGGGATGGATCCGGTGCTCACGCTCGCGATCGGGTACCGCTACGCGCATGGTCATGAGCTGTATTTTGCGCCGAAGGGTTATCTGCTCGAGCATGTGCAATTCTTTCATTGATCGTATTCGGGGCCTACCGACGCGTCTTCGCCCTGCAAGCTAACGACAAATTGCGTGAGTGAACGCCCGAGGCATGGGCCCGTTTCGCAGACGCCGGTGTCTGCATGGAACAGCGCAGCGTGGTTTTTGCAGTAGATCCGTTGGATACTGGTGTCGAAGAAGTGGCCATCGCCGAGATCGAGTTCGAGTGTGAAATGAGGGCATTCGTTGAGAAACGCTCGCAGCTTGCCGCGAAATCGCAAGAGGAACGCCTCCCGTTCGCGACCGTTGTATTCCAGCGTAAACCTGAGGCTTGCCCCTTCCTCCAGCAGCGCTGCGCCACGCACAAGAACTGAACCCGTCAAAGCCATACTCGCAGCTTGGCTTGATTCCCGAACTCGAACAACCGAGTATTGAGGCGCCTCCGATGACTGCCCCCGATTACGAACTGGTGCCGCTGATCCCCGATTTGCGCGTCGCTGTTCCGCGTTCGCTCGACCTCATCACGCATTATGTCCTCAAGGAACAGGGCGATTGGTTTGAAGCTGAGCTTGAGTTCGTACGAGCTCTCGTGCGCCCCGGGATGCACGTGCTCGATATTGGTGCCAATTACGGAGTCTACGCGCTCACGCTGGGTCGTTGTGCGGCTCCTTCGGGAAAAGTGTGGGCATTCGAACCCACGCACGCGACCGCGGAATTGGGTTGGAGCAACATTTTCTTCCTCAAGCTCGACGCTGAGGGTGAAGAGGAACGCATTCTGGAAGGCGGTCGCCAGTTCATCGCGGCCAACGATCCATTGTGCCTTTTTGAGCTAAAACACGGAACGCTCGTGAACACAGCGCTGCTCAGTGGGTTTCAAGCCCAGGGGCTCGCGCTTTACCGCTTAGTGCCCGGGCTCAATGTGCTGGTGCCGTTTTCCCCGGAGATCGCACCTGATCCGTTTCAGCTGAATCTGTTCGCTTGTTCGCCCGAACGGGCCCACGAATGCGCCAAGCTTGGTTTGCTGGCTAACAGCACTGGCAACGCCGAATCACTCGACCCAGGAGATCGCTGGTCAACAGTGGCTGCAGAGTGGCCCTACGCGCGTCAACTCAATGCTCGCTGGGCAGAATCCCGTACGACATCCTTAGGCGAAGAACGTGAGCAGGTTGGGGAGCGTGAGCAGGTTGAGGGCGCGCTTGGCGGATATGCTCTCGCTCGCGACCGGCGTGTGCCTGCCGAGATCCGTTACGCAGCACTGCAGGCTGGCTTCAACACCTTGACTGGCCTACTCAAGGTCTTGGCACGGACGACGCCGTGAACCGCATCGAGCAACTCACGGCCGCCGCAGCTTGGCATCGACAAGGCCACCTCGCCGAAGCTGAAGCCATTTACGGCGAACTGCTACGCGCGAATCCCAACGACGCCGATGCCCTGCAGCTGAGCGGTCTCATTTGTTATCAGCGCGGGGAGTATCAGAGTGCGATTGAGCTGATGGAAGCGGCCGTCCGACGCGGCCGTGTCCGTGCCTACGTGCACGTCAACTTGGGAGCTGCTTACCGGGCGGTTGGGCGACTCGGCGATTCCATCAAGCAGTATAAATCAGCACTGAAGCTCGAACCTACCTCGAAAGAAGCCCACAACAATCTAGCCAACGTGTTGCAGCTGACGGGCGACACAGAGGGCGCCCTCAGACACCAGAAGCAGGCGATCGCGATCTCGACTGAGGGCGACGCGCCCTCGAACCTACTCTACACGTTGAACCTGCTCGCCGGGTTGCCCGCTTCGGAGATCGCGCGCCAGCACCGTGCGTGGGGCGACGCCTGTTCGGGCCTTTCACTCAACTCAACGCACAGCAATCTTAGGGAGCCAACGCGCAAGCTGCGTGTGGGTTACGTTTCTTCGGACTTCTGCACCCACTCGGTCGCGTTCTTTTTGGCTCCGTTGTTTGAAGCGCATGACCGTTCGAAAGTCGAACTCCTCGGTTATTCCGGAGGATTTCGCCACGACGCAACGACCACACGCTTAAAAGAGCTGGCGAGCGAATGGGTGGACATCTCAGCCATGAGCGATGATGCCGCAGCTGAGCGCATTCGTGAGGATCGCGTCGACATCCTGGTGGATCTCGCTGGCCATACACGCGGCCACCGCTTGGGGGTGTTTGCAAGGGCGCCCGCACCCGTCCAGGTGACGTGGCTCGGCTATCCGAATACCACCGGCCTGCGAACGATCGGCTATCGCATCACGGACGCCATCGTGGATCCTCCGGGTGCCGTTGAGGCGAACCACACTGAGCAGCTGGTGCGCCTCGAGAATGGTTTCCTCTGTTATGAGCCCTGGGCTACGGCCCCGAACGTCACGTTGCCGCCATCCGCGGAGAGTGGGAAGATCACGTTTGGCTCGTTCAACAATCTGGCCAAAATTGGCCCTTCCGTGATCGCCGCCTGGAGCCGCATCCTCCGCAGCGTGGAGGGCTCACGCCTCATCCTCAAGGCCATGCCGTTCGCGGATTCCGGGGTGCAGAGGCTGTTTGAAGCCCGCTTTAAGGCTCACGGCGTCACGCGGCGTCAACTTCAGTTTTTCCCCGAGGCTGCAGGTGTCGACGAACATTTGGCGCGCTACGCAGACATCGATATTGCGCTCGATCCGTTCCCGTATTGCGGTACCACAACGACCTGTGAGGCGCTTTGGATGGGCGTTCCGGTGATTTCACTCGCGGGCGACCGGCACGCATCGCGCGTGGGGCTCGACTTGCTCACGCGCGTGGGGCTACCGGAATTCGCGGCTGAAAACCTCGACGCCTATGTGGCCGCGGCTGTTGAGCTGGCTGCCAACCCCGCGCGTCTTGTAACAGTGCGCTCGGATCTCCGCGGCCAAATGGCACGGTCCCCCCTGTGCGACGCGGTTCGCTTCGCGCGTGAGCTTGAGGCGGCATACCGTACGATGTGGGGCGCCTACTGCTAGCACCGTTGCAATACCATGCGTGCGTGTGTAGGTGCGTTAAGCACTTCCTTGAAGCAACGCTGGATCGCAGCCAAAAAAGGCTCGAATCGGAAGATAAAAGAATAGTGTACAGCTTGCGAAAGTTTGTTATGAGGGGCGGAACACGAAAGCAGATTTCGTGACATCATCGAGCGTGAGGAACCCCTCCATGAATCATCTCAAGTTCTTGAGTGTTGGCCTGTTGGTTTTGGCAGCAGCTCGTTGCAGTTCGAAGCAGACGATGGAGGGCCCCGCGGGGGACATGGGAGTTGGAGCGAATTCCTCGGTAGGAGGAGGATCAGGCCTGGGCACAGGCGGAGCGGGGATTGACCTCTCGGGCAATAGGCCCGGCGGCATCACGCTGCCTGGCAGCTCGGGCGCAGCCGGCATGTGCACGGGTCCTAGCTGCATGATGAGTGGCCCCACGGGCGTCTGCGGAAACGCGGTCATCGAAAGCGGAGAGATCTGCGACGATGGCAATTCGATTCCGGGCGATGGCTGTTCAGGCCTGTGTCGCGTTGAAGCTAATTACGCCTGCCCAGAAGTTGGTAAAGCGTGTGTGACCACGATTGTGTGTGGCGATTCGATGATCGGAAGCGGCGAAGGCTGCGACGACGGGAACGCCACTCCAGGCGAGGGTTGTGATGCCAGCTGCCAGGTAGAGGCTGGGTACGGCTGTGCCACGGCTGGCCAGCCCTGCGTGTCAGTTGCCAATGCGGTTTGCGGCGACGGAGTTATCAACGCTGGAGAAACCTGCGACGATGGCGGCACTCTCCCGAGCGACGGCTGCGCTGCGGATTGCAAGCTGGAGCCAGGCTTCAGCTGCGCTGTTCCGGGCATGCAGTGCCAAAGGGATGAATACTGCGGCAACGGGAACCTCGCCGATACCGAGCAGTGCGATGACGGCAATGCAAATCCCGGTGACGGCTGCACCGGCGTCTGCACACTGGAGACTTTCTATACCTGCCCAACGCCCGGGCAATTGTGCGTGAGCACGATCGTTTGCGGTGACAGTATCGTCAACGGAGATGAAGCCTGCGACGACGGAAACAAGGCATCGGGCGACGGTTGCGCCCTGGATTGCAAGACGAGCGAGCCTGGATTTAGCTGCCCCACAGCGCAAGGTGTGGGTGGTGCTTGCACGCCCGTGCTCCAGGCGGAATGTGGTGATTCGCGGCTCGATTTTGGCGAATATTGTGACGACGGGAACAAGACCGACACGGACGGTTGCACGCAGCTCTGTCAGGTCACACCAGGCTACACCTGTCCCTCCGCTGGCCAGGCTTGCTCGCTCATCGAATGGTGCGGAGATAAGAAGCTCAATCTTGCACGTGGCGAGCAGTGCGACGACGGCTCAAAGTGCGACAACAATGCAGCGTGCACGACTGACACGCAGTGTAACGGGATCGGAGGTGGGAAATGCCTTCCGCGCGGTGGTGATGGCTGCGCCGCAACTTGTGTACTCGAAGCGAACTACGCCTGCCCTCAACCGGGCTCGCCTTGCGTCTCCACGGTGGTTTGCGGAGACGGCAATGTCACCGGCAACGAAACCTGTGATGACAAGAATGCTGTGGCTACCGATGGCTGCGCGAGCTGCCAGGTAGTTGCCGGCTGGGAGTGCCCGCTCGGGGGCGTCTGCCGCGCGAAACAGTGCGGTGATGGCATCAAGGCGGGCGGCGAAGAGTGTGACGACAAGAACACCGCCAACAGCGACGGTTGCAGCTCGAAATGCCTGCTTGAAAACGGCTACAAATGCCCAACCCAAGGCGTGGCCTGCGTGCCTACCGTCTGCAATGACAACAAAAAAGAGGGCAAGGAGCCCTGCGATGACGGCAACAATATCGTTGGCGATGGTTGCAACCCCTTCTGCGAGCTGGAGCCCACCTGTCCGAGTGGTGGCGGAGCCTGCACATCAAGCTGCGGGGACGGCATCAAGCTGCCCAAGGACGCAGAGGAATGTGACGACGGCAACAATGTTGCGGGAGATGGCTGCTCAGCCACCTGCAAAGCCGAAGCAGGATTCAAGTGCACCGATGTCCTCAGCACCTTGGGCAACACACTGGCTGTGCCAGTAACGTTCCGGGACTTTATTGCACTGCCGACGACCAGCGGAGTTCGCCATCCCGATTTTGAAGCTTACGGTGGTCAAGGACGAACCGTTGGCATGGTGAACGCAACGCTCGGCGCCGACGGAAAGCCCGTTTACACGGGGGTCTGCGAAGTGAATAGCGCGAACGTTAGCGACACCACTAAGTGCCCATGGGAAGAGCAAACCACGAGCAAGGCCGATTTCGATCAGTGGTATCGCAATGTGCCTGGCGTCAACCTGACGTACGTGCAGAAGTTGACTCTCACCCAGCAAGCCAATGGAACCTACCTCTTTCCAGACGACACATTTTTCCCGTTGGACGGCAGAGGTTGGGTGGGCCAGAACAAAGAAAATGCCCACGAAACACACAATTTCGGTTTCACCTCGGAGGTCATCTACTGGTTCGAGTACAAGGGCGGCGAAGTACTGAGCTTCACAGGTGACGATGATGTGTGGGTGTTCATCAACGGAAAACTCGCCGTTGACATCGGAGGCCTGCATGGGCCCGATGCCCGGAGTGTTACGCTCAACGCAGCCAAAGCCACGCAGCTTGGATTGACCGTGGGCAACGTGTACAAAGTTGTGCTGTTTCACGCTGAACGGAGCCGCTACCTCAGCACCTTTAATCTGACGCTCGCGGGGTTTGTGACGGCCAAAAGCAGCTGTGTCAGCGTGTGCGGCGACGCCATCATCACCGCTAGCGAAGCCTGTGATCTCGGAAAAAATGCCCAGGGCGTGAGCCTGAACACCGGCGCCTACGGCGGCTGCAAGAATGATTGTACGCTGGCCCCCCGTTGTGGCGATGCCACGCTACAAACACTGAACAGCGAACAATGCGACGATGGAGTCAACCTTTCGACTTACGGCAGTACCACGCAGAAGTGCGGCCCTGGATGTAAATGGGCTCCCTACTGCGGCGATGGCGCCATTGGTATGGGCGAACAGTGCGACAATGGCGTCAACAACAAGTCTGGCGATGCCTACGCAGGCTGCTCCACCAGCTGCGTGCTTGGAGCGCGTTGTGGCGACGGTGTCGTCACCAACGGCGAGGAATGCGACACCGGTATCTTGAACGGCACATCGCAGAGCACGTGCGAAGTGACCTGCAAGCTCAAGTGCGGCAACGGCATCAAGGAAGCCGGCGAGCAATGTGATGCTGGCAAGGCCAACAATACGGGTGGCTATGCCAAGTGCACGAATCAATGCTTGCTCGGTCCGAGCTGCGGCGACGGCGTCAAACAGGTCGGCAACGGTGAACAATGCGACGACGGCAAGAACGACGGCAGCTATGGCACTTGCGCGCCGCTCTGCGTTCTCGGGCCGCGCTGTGGCGATGGAAGCGTTCAAGCGGGTGCAGGCGAAATCTGCGATGCGGGGGCGAACAACCAAAGTGTGAACTCCGCCTACGGAAAGCAGCTCTGCACCGCAGTGTGTCGCCCCGCACCGTACTGTGGCAACAAGGCGGTGGACACTGGCTTCGCCGAAGTCTGTGACGACGGCGTCAACAACGGCAGCGCTGGCTCTTGCTCGGTAGACTGCAAGATGGCCATCCCGTCGGTCAAATGTGGCAACGGCACTCTTGACGCCAACGAACAGTGCGACGCCGGGGCCCAGAATGGCACCGCGCAGAGCACCTGCGACGGTCGCTGTCGCACCAAATGCGGTAACGGCGTCAAAGATTCTGGAGAAGCCTGTGACGACGGCGTGAACAACGGAAGCTACGGCTCTTGCACCATGGCTTGCCAATTGGCAGGCTACTGCGGAGACAATCTCAAAAATGGTCCAGAAGAGTGCGATCTCGGCGGCAGCAACCAAGTGAATCCGTATGGTCTCGGCCTCTGCACAACCGCTTGTCGCAATGCACCCAAGTGTGGCGACGGTCGCATCCAGATCGACTCCGGTGAGCAATGTGACGGCGATCCTGGCTGCACTGCCCTGTGCCAGTGGAGTATTTTGAGGTAGCGGTGGGGTCGCGGCGGTGGGGTCGCGGCGGTGGGGTCGCGGCGGTGGGGTCGCGGCTGCAAGGATCGCGGCTGAAGGGTGAAATCGGGCCTACGAGCGCGGTAGCACCTGAGCACCGTTTAACCCGAGGTGATGGTCCGTGGACCAGACACACTTGATCTTCCGCTGCTCCAAGTGAACGAGGCTCGACGCGTCGGTGTACGACAACTTGGTCCCGCGAAATCGGTCAAGCATGCGCACAACCGCGGTGTGGTGCTCTTGGGTCGCGTCCAATAGGACTAGCCCCTTGAGATTGTCGAGCAGTTGTCGGAACGCGCGCGCCTGTTCCTCGCCCATGCGATGGAGAAACCAAGTGTAGGTTTCTGAGACGACGAGAATGGAGGTGCTCCATTTGGGAGTTGAACCACCGAACAAGGCCACGGCCTGCTGGTGCCAGCGGTCCTTGCGACTCATCAGAGCTATGAAAATGCCGCTATCGAGGAATGCGGCTGTGCTCACGGTGCCTCGCGGCCGTAGACCACTGCGTCGACTGATTCACTGTCTGACAGCGAGCCCTCAACAATGCCCGCGAACGCCATCCACGGTTTGTCGGAGGGCTCTTTGGCTATGACTTCCTCAAGCCCGCGCCGACACAGCTCGGCGAAAGAAATGCCCTTTCGCTTGGCCACGATCTTGGCCCGGCGATACAGCTGCTCATCAATGGAAATCTGGGTGCGCACCATGTTATCATGATCCAATGAGATGATAACAGAGTAAAGCTCACCGGACTCCGACAGCAAGCCCCCGGGCATGCCGGCGACCGCCTCCGCCGTCGCGCGTGCGTCCAAGGGGACGCCGACAAAAGCGCCCGTTCGGGGCAAATTTGCTCGGTGTGTCAACTCGCCTCGGGCGCCATGGCCGTCGGCAGACGTGATGAGACGATGATCGGGTGGAAGCCAGCAATTCAGGCTACGGCAACAGTGCGGCACGACTCTTGTAACGTACCTGTCACTAACGCTCGCCACAACGGCGGGCTCGAAACACAGGAGCTTGATTATGAGAAGTACTATTCTGAAACTTGCACTTGCAGGGGCCTGCGCTCTCTCGACCTTGCCCATGGCTTGCTCGGCCGACATTCACGACAACACGGCCGAAGTCCGCGACAACACAGTTAATATCAAGGACGCACGGGTTGAATTTACGACGAGCATCGACCGCCAGAACGTGCAGTCGGGCCAAGCGGTGCCATTCACTGTCGTTGCGCAAGACGTGTTCTTGATTGAGCCGAGCCAGGTACCGCCTCCCGACCGCGCTATGGTAGCTGGACACTTCCGATTTTACTTTGACAGCACGGAGAGCGAACCGATCCTGATCACGGCTCAGACCAACGTGATGGTGACGGTACCCGCCGGTGCCACGCCTGGCGACCATAAGGTGATCTGCAGGGTCCACAAACACGACGGCACGCCCACTACGGCGACCTTCGAGCTTAGCGTCAAAGTCACCGCCAAAGTGATCTAACCATCAGTCTGCAGGTTCCGACCGAGCGGGAGACAGATGCTGGTGCAGGCGAACACCGACCAGCAAGTCTCATCACGGACGCACGCGCGAGCAAGCACTGGCTAACACACGCGAAGCGATCGGAATGTGTTCGGAATCGGGGGACGAACCCAAGGGTGAAATACGTGAAGCTGAAGTAGCTGCTTGCTCTTGAGCGCCCGAATCGGGTAACGCTGATTGCACCCATGCACGACCCCTGCGCTCGCGAGTGGGGTGGCGTTGGTTACGAGTGACGAATGATCGCCGCCTCCGCCTAACGACACTCACCAAGCCGAATCACAAGCTTGGTGTCGCTCTCCTCGACCGAGATGGCAAGCGAGCCCTGGTCGGTGTTGAGCGGCGCCGGAGGCTTGATCCGATCAGGTTTAACGCCGGTGGCGCGTGCGGCAGCTTCCAGCATGGGCACGCCTGGCGCCGGATACAAAGTGACACATTGGGGAGGGCCGGAGTCGTTGGCTTGGCGGTACTCGAACACGAACAGCTCGGAACCAAACTCAGCACTTAGCTCATTCGGCTTAGCTGATTTTAGCTTGTAGCCGCGGAGTTCGAAGTACTCCTTGGCTTTAGCCCAACTCAAGTAGACCAGCTGAGGCCCACGACAACGCACTTCTTTTCCGGTTGCCTTATCTTTGTATCCCTGACCTTTAGGACATTTTGGATCGCCACTGCGAAGCAGCTCTGCCCGTTCCAGAGGGCTGAGTTCTTTTTTGGGTGCGCTACTTGGACGCGCTCGCAGATAGACCAATTGTGCATCCAGCCGTGCCAAAGCTGGAACCAACTGATTCAACTCGTTGGTCTTCCCGGCGCTGCGACAGGCGGCCATCGCACTGAGCACCGCCTCACGCCCTTGGCTGACGCTTGCTTCGCTGCCTGAATGTGCATCGCGGACGACCACCTGTGCGGACTTGTACAAGCTGACGCACCTTTCGGATTCAGAATCTTCGCAGCCGCCCGCTCCCAGCAGCAATAACGGGAGGAGGACCCAAGGCTTAGACGTCACGCTCCGAGACTAGGCCAGCACGCGGGAGTGCGCTAGATGGCTGACCTCGGATGCCTGACCTCTCGCAACAAGTGACGGCTCGTGTGGGCGCGCTATCCAGCCGCGGTTTGCGCGCAGGAGTGGCGCTGATCTGTCTAGATTGAGGGCCCGCTTTTTATCTGGGCGGGCGTGACGTTATCCTGGGGAGACTCCGCGCTATTTCTGAGCGTTTGCTCGATTCTCGGACTCCTTCATGTGGCGACTGCTTCCGGGGCACTTCTAGGCCACGCTCGCTGGTTCAGAATTGCCTGGGCACTCCATTCTTGGGTGGTTCAACGCGATCTTTCGTTGGTGCCCTATCAACGCGGTCGAAAGACATTCAGCGCTCCCTCGCCGGAGCTCGTGGCGCAGGCACAAGCTGGCGCACGCCAATACATCCTCGGTGGAACTCAACCTGAGGTGACGGCGCTGGAACGGCGCGCGCTCGGCTACCTCGCGGTGAATGCCCTGCACTTCCGTTCGTTCGCCACGCTGGAAGCATCTGGCACCGCCGAAGGCGGGCTCAACAACCTGGCGTTGCCGTTGGCGGCATTCCTCACTTGCCGTCCACACGTCGGAGGCGAATTCGATGCGCTCATCGCTCAGCTTGCTCGAACCCTGCTGCATGTTCAGAACCAAGACGGCTCATTCGCTGCGAGCTTTGACCTGGTACACGCCAATCCCGTGAATCGTCACAAGGTGCTGTACGCGGAGGGTCAGGCCGTGCTCGCACTCGTGTTGCTAGAGCAGGCCTTAAGCCGACAGCACGCCATTGGAGCGCCCCAGCTCACGGATTGGCCTGAGCTACAAACCGTGCACTCCGCCGTTGCGCGCGCGATGGACTACGTGGCCCATCGCTATTGGAACCATCCCCTCCGAGGCTTCTTCTTCATTGAGGAAAACTGGCTTTTTTTGGCCGCCCGAGCCGCGCTCACGGTCCATCGCGATGCCGACCATGAACGCTTTTGCTCGGACGATGTGGCCTTCAAGTCCAGATTGATCATGGACAGCGGCACCGTCGAGCCCCAGCTCGTGGGCGGTTATGGGGTCGGCACATTTTCTCTCGCAAAGTGCTCGGCTTCCTCCTGATGTCACAGTGGAACCTCGACAATTGCTTCGCTTGTGCGAACCCGGAACTTGCGAACGGCGGTTTTTCTCGGCACCTTGCTTCCCCTGAAATCTGCATCGACTACGTCCAACATGCCTGGGCCGCGCTTGGCCACGGCAGCCGAGCCATCGGGCTGTCCGAGGAGATTTAGCTGCCGTGTCCCGAGTGCTCGCGTACGCTTTCGGGTGGGTGGCAGTGGCCGCCGTGGTGTTGCCAGCCATTTCGAGCGAACCCCGGGCTTCCTATCCTCTGTCAAACTATCCGATGTTTTCCAAAAAACGGGAGAACCCGATCCTCCACAAGCTCGTCGGAGTTTCGAGTTCCTCTGGTATTTCCGGTACCAACAGGGTTGCGCTTCCGCCCAGCCTGGTCGTCGAAGGCTCGGAGGTGATGCAAGCGGTGAGCACCATATCCCAAAGCGTCACAGCCGGGTTGCCTGCAATGCAGCGCCTCTGCAACGAC
>Ga0105048_10012025_pt1 | contig 13607 bp, 8 predicted proteins | sample MAT05_FD_78382 | JGI IMG/M metagenome (GOLD analysis project Ga0105048, IMG submission 78382) | Freshwater microbial communities from Lake Fryxell liftoff mats and glacier meltwater in Antarctica - MAT-05 | ecosystem: Environmental > Aquatic > Freshwater > Ice > Liftoff microbial mat | place...
CAGTCCATCGCCCCCTGACCATCGGCGACATGGACGATCAGCGGGTTGATGCTGGGCCGCCCCTTGATCTTGAAGATCCGCGCCACCGCCTCGGCATCCCAGGCATTGGCCGCCAGGCCATAGACCGTCTCGGTCGGGAGGGCGACCACCTCACCGGATCGGAGCAACTCCGCCGCACGCGCTACCGCCACCTGGAACAGGTGGGGAGTATGAGTGGACAGAATTTCAGCCGGCATCGCGAGAGCCAGCTTGACGCAGGCCGCTTCGGGGGGCAATCGGGCGCTGCCTCTCCTGGGAGCGCGGGCGTCCTAGCCCGAGAATTCGTCCTCTCCCCTGCGGGAGACTTCGATGCGGGAGATTTCGATTGTCACGCCCGGTCGATCGGGTCGAATGCACGGCCAACAGACATGTCTACCCTCCCTTGAAAGCCCTTGTCGAAACCGCCGGTCACCGAACCGAGAAAGCCTTCCTCGTCGGTCTCGAACTCAAAAGTCGCTCCGCTTGGGACGTGCGCGATTCCCTGGATGAACTCGGGGAACTGACGACCACGGTGGGCGCAGTGGTGCTGGGCGATGGAACGCAGAAGCTCGAAGCCCCGCACCCGAGCACCGGCATCGGTCCGGGCAAGGCCGCCGAGTTTGCTCTCCGCTGCAAGGAACTGGGCGTCGACACGGTCATCTTCGACGACGAACTCTCCGGAGCCCAGACGCGGAACCTGGAGGAGGTTTTCGGCTGCAAGGTGCTGGATCGGACCTCGCTGATCCTCCAGATCTTCGCCCAGCGCGCCCGTACCCGGGAGGGCAAGCTCCAGGTTGAACTCGCCCAACTCCAGTACCTCCTGCCGCGACTGACCCGTTTCTGGACCCACCTCTCCCGCCAGCGCGGTGGACTCGGAGCCATCGGCGGCGAAGGCGAATCCCAGCTTGAAGCCGATCGCCGCAAGACCCAGGAACGAATCGAACGGATCCGGGATGAACTCGATGTCGTCCGACGCCAACGATTGACCCAGCGCGACGGACGCCAACGTCATCAATGGCCGCTGGCTTCGATCGTCGGGTACACCAATGCCGGCAAGTCCACCCTGCTCAACGCGCTGACGGGGGCGACGGTCCTGGCCGAGGACAGACTGTTCGCCACGCTGGATCCCACTACCCGCCGTCTCCGTCTTCCCACCAATCAGAACGTCCTGCTCAGCGACACCGTGGGTTTCATCCGCAAGCTCCCGCACGGCCTGGTCGAGGCCTTCAAGGCGACGCTGGAAGAAGTGGTCGAAGCGGACCTCCTGCTGCATGTCGTCGATGTCAGCCATCCGCACGCGGAGGAACAGATCCGGGCCGTCAACGCGGTGCTCGGCGAGATCGGGGCGGCTGAGCGCCCCACGCTGATGGTCTTCAACAAAGTCGATTTGCTGCCTTCCCGGGACATCCTCCAACGCTGGCAGGGACTCTTTGCCCGCTCCGTCTCGGTCTCGGCCCGCACGCGCGAGGGATTCACCGAACTGTTTGACGAACTCAGCACCAGCCTCCGACCCGTCCGGGCCGAACTCGACCTGACCATTCCGATCACCGAACAGCGGATGCTGGCCCGGGTTCATGCGCTGGGACAGGTCCTGAGCGAAGACCACTCCTCCGGCGAATCCGTCCATCTCCGGGTGCTGGTCCCGCCCCATCTGCGCCACGAATTCGAGGCATTCGCGCAGCCATCCACCGTGGCGGCCCAGCTACCCCTCGGAGGGACAAGCTCCGCGAGTCCCTGACTGAGGACTCGTGAACCTCGCCCTCCTTTGTAGCTGCCGACGTGAGGAGGCGGATGTCTGCGTGCCTCGCCTCGTCTAAGGCCCGCCTCGTGACCTCGGCAGCTACCCCGAGGGATGCACGATCCCCGGAATTGGGCAGAAGCCGTCTCTTGAAGGTTTCGAAATGAATGACGGAGCATCACGCCAGTCTGACACCCGCCATGAACGCATCGCCGAATTCCACCACCCGTCGCGATTTCCTCCGCTCCGGTTCCGCCGCTGCCGCCGTCGCCTTTGCCGCGCCAGCCATCCTTGTGCGTGAACGCGCTTTTGCCCAGAACGCCGACACCCTGAAGATCGGGTTGGTCGGTTGCGGCGGCCGGGGGACCGGAGCCGCCGGCAACGCCCTGACCGCGGACCCGAACCTGATCCTCTGGGCGGTCGGTGACGCCTTCCCCGAACCGCTTTCCGGTTCGGTCAAGGGGCTGAAGGAACAGTTCGGTGGCCGTGTTCAGGCCGAAGCCGACCGCCAGTTCGTCGGGCTCGACGCCTTCCAAAAGGTCATTGATTCCGGGGTCGACGTGGTCCTGCTGGCATCGCCTCCGGGATTCCGTCCGGAGCATCTCCGCTACGCCATCGAGAAGAACAAGCACGTGTTCTGTGAGAAGCCGATGGCGACGGATGCTCCGGGCATTCGGCACGTGATGGAGACGGTTCGGATGTCGAAAGAGAAGAAGCTGAACCTGGTGGCCGGCTACTGCTGGCGCTACGACCTGCCGCGGCAGGCGTTCTACCAGCAGATCCACGATGGGGGTCTTGGCGAGGTCGTGGGCGTGTACGGAACCTATCTGACCGGGCCGGTGAAGCCGATGCCGCCCAGTCACACGCGTCCCGCCGGGATGAAGGACCTCGAGTGGCAGATGCGCAACTGGATGAACTTTACCTGGCTCGCCGGCGACGGTCTGGTCGAGCAGTGCATCCACACCGTGGACAAGGTCCTGTGGACGTTTGGGGACGAGGCTCCGATCAAGTGCACGGCCAATGGCGGCCGGATGAACCCCAACGGTGAAGGCAACATCTTCGATCACGTCACGGTGGTCTATGAGTGGGCCAACGGGGCCCGCGGCGTGGTGGCGCAACGCCAGATCGCCGGCTGTTACTCCGAAAACTCCGACTACGTCCTGGGCAGCACCGGCAAGGGCTGGAGCGGCTGGAACGCCCCCTACATCAAGGCCGGAAACGAGATCAAATGGCGTTACAAGGGCGACAAGCCAGACATGTACGTCGTCGAGCATCAGGTCCTTTTCAAGTCCATCCGCGCCGGCCAGGTGCACAACGACGGCGATCGCATGGTGCGCAGCACCCTCGCCGGCATCATGGGTCGCATGGCGGGTTACACCGGCCAGGAAGTCACCTGGGAACAGGCGTTGAACTCCAAGCTCGCGCTCGTGCCCGAGAAGATGAGCTGGGATATGACCCTTCCGATCGAACCCATGGCCATGCCCGGCAGGACCAAGTTCATCTGAGCTGATCGCCGCCTTGCCATTCATTCCGGGGGAGGCCGCGCATCCGAGCGCTGTCTCCCCCTTCTTCTTAATCATGAACCGTCGAACTTTCCTCGCCTCCGGCACCGCTGCCGCCGCCCTCCTCGCCACCACCGCCACTCCGCTCTTCGCTGTCGACGGCAAACGTCGCATCCGCAAGGGCATCATGTGGGGAACCGTGGGAGTGAAGGGATCCACCCTCGAGAAGATGCAACTGGTCAAGGATGCCGGGTTCGAAGGCGTCGAGCCGATGGGCGGCATGAACCAGGACGAAGTGGTCAAGGCCCTCGAAGCCACCGGACTCAAGGCGGGCAGCGTTTGCTGCCATACCCACTGGGCCAAGCCCCTGTCTGATCCCAACCCCGCCGTCCGCGAGGCCGGTCTCGAAGGCCTCAAACTCTCCCTGCGCGATGCCAAGCGATACGGCGCACCGGCCGTTCTGCTGGTCCCGGCGGTCGTCAGTGAAAGCGTCAGCTACGCTGACGCCTACAAGCGTTCCCAGGACGAGATCCGCAAGGCCATTCCCCTCGCTGAAGAACTGGGAGTCCGCATCGCCATCGAGAACGTCTGGAACAATTTCCTCCTCAGTCCGATGGAAGCCGCCCGTTACGTCGATGAACTCCAGTCGCCCCAGGTCGGCTGGCACTTCGACTGCGGCAACATCATTCACTACGGCTGGCCCGAGCAGTGGATCCGCATCCTCGGCAAGCGCATCGCCACTCTCCACATCAAGGAGTACTCCCGCACCAAGGCCGACAAAGCCGGGAAATGGGCGGGGTTCGACGTCGAATTCCTCAAGGGCGACAACCGTTGGCCCGCCATCATGCGCGCCCTCGACGACATCGGCTACGATGGCTGGGGTATCGCCGAGCAGGGCGGAGCCGGCTCCCCTGAAGGCCTGAAAAAGCTCAGCACCGAGATGGACCAGATCTTCGCCTCCTGAAGAATACCCCCCGATCCGTCTGATCGGTCCGATCAGACGAATCTTCCGGGCTGCCCCTCAGAACTTGTTCTTCCGATAGGCACCCATCACGGGGGCGTCCGGGTTCACTTCGGGGCCGAAGTAGCGCAGGCAGACCAGCGGTTCGGTGGCACTGGTGTTTTCAAAGGTCACGCCGGACTTGGCCCCGTCTTCGGTTGCGAAGTACTCGTCCTCGGTGAGTTCGTGGAAGCGGATGAGCTTCGGGCTGTTCAACGGATGGCCGTTGATCTTGCCGGTGCCCTGAACGCAGATCAGACCGTAGGCACCGCTGTCCTTGATGGTGATTTTCACACCCGGATCCACCGTGAGTTCCTTGGCGGTGAAGAGCTGTTCGCCGTCCACCTTGCCGTACACGATCCAGCGATCGACAAACCCTTCCTTGCGGGTGTCCGCCACCGGCACCGGCTCGAGGTAATGGTTGTCCTTGAAGTTGGGATCCACGTTCTTGTCCCAGTCGAGCTGGTCCACGATGAAGTCGAGGTCCTGGTGCTTCGCCTTGGGCATGTCCTTCACGAGCAGGCTCCAGGGCACATAGCGTCCTTCCACCAGGCTCTGGTACATGCCGAACACGTCGCTGCCCCACTGCGGCTCGTAGGTGCAGAGCGAACCCGGTGCATGCAGGATGCAGGGATCGATCAACCACCCGGTCCCGGGCTTGAGACGGTAGGCCTTGGACAAATCCAGAATTCCGTTGTCGCCCCGGTTCCAATCCTCAAGGCACTTGCGCACCTGCGCCTTGGTCGTGCCCGGCTCGAAACCCATGAACGTGTACGGGAAGTTGTTCCCCACGTTGTTGTGCTGGGGCGGGAAGTAGTAGGACTCGGGCTTTCCTTCCTGGCCCACCAGCTTCGCCTGCTTCTGCGACTGGTGCATGTGATGGGGAATCGGCCCCATGTTGTCGAAGAACTTGGAGTAAACCGGCCAGCGCCCGTACTTCTTCCAGATCGACTTGCCCACCAGCGTCGCGCCGACGTCTTCCACCGCCTTGCGCAGGGTGAACCGTTCGCCGCCCACCACCACATACGACAGCCCTTCGTCCGGCACCCGGCCTTCATTGGCCGCTTCAGTGGTCGAGGCGAACCAGCGTTCATCAATGCCGCCGCGCTGGGCACCGTAGGCGTAGGTGTCGTCCGGATGCAGCTTCAGCCGGAGCCCCGGCTGGAGAAAGGAACGCGGGACCCAGGCCGGCGCGAGCCGGAGTAATCCTCCGGTGCGTGAAAGTTCGGCCTCAACCTTGGACTTCGTGGAACCCTTGACGGTCTTCAGGGCAGTGACGGTGTTCATGTGCTTGCTCAATGAATCGGATACCGCGGCAGCCTAGTCAGTCGGTGCCCGGCGGAAAGCCTGTTCTGCAAAAGCGTCCACCCGTGGGTGCCGGGGTAACGAGGCGCATTCTGGGCGAGGGGCAACGGTCACGGACTCGCAGAGCTCGCCCCTCCGTGGGTGCCCCTCCGTAGGGGCCGAGGCGCACTTTCGGCCGGGCGTGTGCGGTTGTCTCGATAAGGCGGGCTCCCTACCCTTCCATACGGAGAAAACTCCCGATCATTACAGGCTTTCCCCTAAAATCTTTGTGCCCCGATTGACCGGACCCGCCCCGGTTTCTGCCAAGACACCGTTTCCCCTGTCCCCCCAATCTGCTCCCGACGGTTCCCGTCTCCATCATGGCTCACATCGGCATCATCGGTTCCGGCATCATCGGGCTCAGTTGCGCGTATGCCTGCATGCAGCGCGGTCACCGCGTTACACTGATCGACCGCAACGCCGAGCAGCGTGACGGCTGTTCCTTCGGCAACGCCGGAATGGTGGTGCCCAGCCATTTCATCCCCCTCGCTGCTCCGGGCATGGTCGCGCTCGGATTGAAGTGGATGTGGAACCCGGAATCACCCTTCTACATCCAACCGCGCCTCGACGCCGGCCTGCTCCGCTGGAGCTGGAATTTCTGGAAGGCCGCTACTCCTGAACACGTCCGGCGATCCGCACCGCTGATCCGCGATCTCAGCCTGGCCAGCCGCGCGGCCTTTGTTGAATTGAGTCAACAGGACGGACTCGAGTTCGGCTTTGTCGAGCGGGGCCTGCTGATGCTCTGCAAATCCAGTCACACCCTGGAGGAAGAATCGAAGACGGCGGAACAGTCGCGCGCCTTGGGAATCCCCGCCGAGATCCTCGATGCCGGTCAACTCGCCCGACTGGAACCGGACGTCACCATGGACGTCGCCGGTGCCGTGTACTTTCCAAGGGATTGCCACCTTTCCCCCTCCCGGCTGATGGCCGCCCTGCAAGCCCGGCTTGTCGCAGGGGGCACCCGGTTCCTGTGGGGAACCGAAGTGACCGGATGGCGCCTGGCCCCGGGCCGCATCGATGCCGTCGAGACCAGCGCGGGGCTGATTGAAGCCGATGAATTCGTCCTGGCCGGCGGATCCTGGTCGCCCGGCACGGGCAAGGGGCTCGGTCTGGACCTGCCGATGCAGGCGGGCAAGGGCTACAGCCTGACCCTGACCCAGCCTCGGCAACTTCCGAAGATCTGCTCCATCTTCACCGAGGCCCGGGTGGCCGTCACTCCGATGGACTCCACCCTCCGGTTCGGGGGCACCATGGAAATCGCCGGTCTCAACGAAGAGATCAATCCGGTGCGCGTGCAGGGCATCATCAAGTCGGTGGCGAAGTATTACCCCGCCTTCAGCCCGTCGGACTTCAATGGAGTCCAACCGTGGCGGGGACTGCGGCCCTGTTCGCCCGACGGCCTGCCCTATCTGGGGCGCACCCGCAAACATGCCAACCTGGTGGTCGCCACCGGGCACGCCATGATGGGCCTGTCGCTGGGACCGATCACCGGCCGGCTCGTCGCCCAATTGATCGCCGGAGAGAAACCTTCGATCGACCTCTCCCTGCTCAGCCCGGATCGCTACGGCTGATCAAGTCAACCCGATCGCTGCCGCCACAGCGTCGCGCGTTGCCGCAACGAGAATCGGCTCAAAACCGGACACGCGGATGGCGGTGTCCGGGTCCTTCAGACCGTGTCCGGTCATGGTCGCCGTCACCAGGCTGCCATCGGGAATCTCGCCGTTGCGAACGGCTTGGATCAGTCCGGCCAAAGGGGCGGCGCAGGCGGGCTCGACCATGAGGCCTTCGGTCCGGGCCAGCAGCATGTAGGCGTGCAGGATTTCCTCGTCGGTCACGGAACGGATCGCGCCGCCGGATTCAGAGGCTGCGTTCAACGCCCCCTGCCACGATGCGGGATTTCCGATGCGGATGGCCGTAGCCACGGTTTCGGGATTCGCCACGGGATGTCCCAGAACGATCGGGGCCGCGCCAGCCGCCTGCCACCCCATCATGCGCGGCCGGGTATCGGCCCGGCCGACGGCGTGGTACTCGTTGAACCCCTTCCAGTAGGCCGTGATATTGCCGGCATTGCCGACGGGAAGAAAATGGAAGTCGGGCGCGTCGCCCAGCGCATCACAGATTTCAAAGGCCGCGGTCTTCTGACCTTCGATCCGGACGGGATTGATGGAGTTGACCACCTCGATCTGACCGCTTTCACCGAGTTCACGGACGATACGGAGGGCATCGTCAAAGTTGCCCTCGATGGAAACGGTGGTGGCCCCGTGCATGAGTGCCTGCGCCAGTTTGCCCAGCGCGATCTTGCCCTTGGGCAGTAGCACGACGCACTTGAGACCCGCCCGTGCCGCGTAGGCCGCTGCTGAAGCCGAGGTGTTCCCGGTCGATGCGCACACCACCGCCTTGGCTCCCCGCTCCTTCGCCTTGGTGATGGCCATGGTCATGCCGCGATCCTTGAACGAACAGGTCGGGTTCAACGCCTCGTATTTGAGGTAGAGATCGAAGTTGCCGCCCATCGCCCGCACGAGCGACGGCACCGGGATCAGCGGCGTGTTGCCTTCGAGCAGGGTCACCACCGGCGTCTCCGCGGTGACGGGAAGGAACTCGGCGTAGCGCCGGATCACTCCGGGCCACGGATACACAGGTTTTGAAGCCAGATTCATCGTGGAAATCGTCCCGACGGTGGAAAAGCCAACCCGAACGGGAACGCGCGGAGGCTGGGAAACAGGGACGAGAAGGACAAGCGAATACTCCTTCCGTGGTATGGCAAGAACTCTGTGGCAAAGTGTATTTCTCCCTCAATCCCCGGAGAGAATTGAAATGTTGGCGCTCGAGGCGTTTTGCCTGGGGCCGACGCTTCGTCCATGCATCCAGGGCAACCACGAAAGAAGATCCGCATGAAGCAGTCCAACTCCCGAAACCAGCTCCGCCGGTGGCTTCCCGTCGCCGGACTCTGCCTCGGCTCGTGCAGCGCCTTCGCCCAGGCGATCGTTCCCGCCGCCCCGGAAGCGGGCGGAGTCCAACCCACCGGTGACACCGTCTTCATCAACACGCAGGACGGCGTCAACATCAACAATGGCCGCACCGAAAGCCTCGGCATCGGGATTGCCCGCAATGGAAACGTTCTTGTCGGTTGGGAAGATGATGGCGACGCCCTCAACGACCTGGAAGCCACCTGGACCATTCTGGACGGTCAGAACCAGCCCCTGACCCCGCTCACCGACATCGTCTCGACCGACCCCGCCTTCGCGGGGTTGACCGTCAATTCCCGGTTCCTGTCCTATTTCCGGGCCGACAAATCGCCCACGCCCGCCCGGACCAGCTGGGGCCCCAAGATCCAGGTCAATCCCTTCGGCGACGGCATCGGCATGGGTGCCACCTCCTTCGAGCTCGGCCTTGAAGTCGCCGCCCTCGCTCCCATCGAGAATAACGCCGGCGGCGAGAACGCGGGCGATTACCCGACCGTTCACCTCCTCGACAACAACGGCGGCCCGATCGGCATCGTCTCCGGCCTGACCGACGCCTATGCCGAGCGCTCCGGCAATGTCCGCATTGGCGACTGGGGTTACCTCTCCACCGGCAATGTCGTGGTCGTCGGCGAGAGTCGTCAGACCGCCGATCTCGTGGATGTTTACAGCGGTGCCGCCCCGGCCAACCACGTCATCGCCCGCATCGTCAAACCCAACGGCGACGAAGTGAAGGCGATCCAACTGGTCAGCGCCACGGCCACCAAGGCCGAGATGTGGCACGGCTTCGGGTCGATCAAAGCCGGCTTCGGCATCCGCTTCGGCGGCGACGATGGCCGCGCCAAGCTGCGCCTCTTCGACAACACCGGCACCCCCACCACGACCACCAACATCGACCTGGGAACCCTCGTTGGAACGGACATCGCCGCCTCCGGTGGACGCGGCGACGACGTTGGATTCCATGGCAACGGCAATGACGCCTACGCCGTGATCGGCAAGGGCAACAACACCGAGGGCGTTCCCACGGTTCTGGTCACTGTGCTCAACGCCAACGGCACCGTCCGTTGGAGCCGTTCGGTGTTCGACGATCTGACGCTCAACGGTCCAGGGCGCGGCGATGTCGCCATCGACGCACTCGGCCGCGTGGCCGTGGCGTTCGATGATACGGTCGCGACCGGAGGGTTCGCCCGCGGTGTCGTCGTCCGGGTGTTCGACAACAAGGGTGCCCCCCTCGGAAGCTCCTTCTACGTCAGCGAACGAGAGATGCCCAGCGACACGCTGCTGGAGTCGCGCCATCCCCGCATTGCCTTCCGCAATGACACCATCGCCGTCGCCTGGCAGAGCCGGAACGCGGACGTGCCCGACGTCCGCACCGTCGCCGTGCGCCAGTTCGTCGTGCCGGTCAGGCCCGGCAGCATCGAGGCCGCCGGGCTGACCCGCATCGTTGCCGATCGCCCGGTGATCAACCAGGGGCTCGACTCACTGGGCAACTGGGAACCCAACGCCTCCGTCCTCGGCACCAGCACGTTCCTGATCGAAGCGAACGCCTTCGCCGACGGCACCAGCGACATGCAACGGTATGTCGTCGCGCTGCAACCTGCCGCGGGCGGCGCTGCCCGTCTCGGCGAAGCCTTCTTCACCGACGCCGGCGCGGCCTTCCTCGGCGAGGTCAATGCCTCCCGCCAGAATGGCAACCCCGGTCGCGTCGGTGGCGATCCCCGCCCTGGTGCCGTCAACTTCGTCGCCGGCGGCGAAGCTTCCCCGCACTTCTACGAACCGTTGAACTCCGGCAACCGCTGGAACACCGGCTACGCGCGTCAGACCGAGTCCGGCACCGAGAGCCGTTACGCGACCGTCCAGCCGTTCTCGCTGAATCCCACCACCCTGGTGCAGACGCCGCTCGCCGACGCCTTCGACGCCGCCCATGGGCGTCGCACCTCCGGCGTCGTTGCCTCGGATCAAAACACCCGCCTCGGCGGTGATATTGTGGGTCTCGGCAACGGCAACTTCGCCGTGGTCGTCGAGGATCGTTCCCGCCTGTTCCGCCCGGACGGAAACGCGGCGGTGGGCACGGTCATCAAGCCGGATGGCTCCATCGTGAAGGAGACGTTCCATATCGGTAACGGCGACTTCTGGTCCAACGTGGCCCCCTTCCAGGGCGGCTTCGCTGCCCGCGTTGCCGGCATCCTCTACTTCTACGACAACGACGGAAATCTCCTCGGCTCCGTCGATCAGGCCACCTCCGGCGAAGGCTTCGACCGCGGTCGCGGCGACGGCACCCGCATCGCCGGCCACGTCAACCAACCCTACGTGTTCCTGGCCGGCAAGGTGAACACCGGGCCTTTCGTCCGCGTTGCCGCGTTTGACACGCGTACCCGCACCTTTGTCGCCGCCGCCGAAGCCAGCGAAGGCGGATTCCGCGGGGACTTCGATCGCGCCAACGTCGCTGCCGACGCTCTCGGCCGCGTCATCGTGAGCTGGGTGGCCAAGCCCGACGGCTACGAAAACCAGCAGATCGCCGCCCGCGTCCTCGCCCTGGAAGGCACCTCCTTCCGCGCGTTGACCCCGAGCTTCCTGCCCTTCATCAATCAGTCGCCCATCGGTGGCATCCGCACGATCCAGATGAGCGTCGCCATGACCACCAAGCAACTCCTGGTGGCTGCCAAGGGCGAAATCAACCTCGAGAACAAGCCCGAGCTCGGAGTCACCTCGCCCCGCGAGTTGAACTTCTACACGGTCATCTCGCACCCGGCTCCCGCTGAGGATCCCACGCCCTCGGCCGTTGCCTCCACTCCGATCACGGTCGGCAGCGTCAAGACCGCCGGCGGCATCACCGTCAGTTGGACCGGGGGCAACGCCCCGTTCAAGGTCCAGAAGCGTTTGTCCATCGCCACCGGCAACTGGACGGACGTTTCCACCACCTCCAATCGCAGCGTCGAACTCCCCGTGGATGGCGGCGCCGCGTTCTATCGGATTCTCGGCCAGTAAGCCGATCTGACTCCAGCACCGGGGCGGCCGGATTTTCCGGCCGCCCCTTTTGTCTTTCTCAGTACTGCCGCGTGGATTCGTTCTCGTGGATGGGAATCTCGAACTGGTCGCTGCTCAACTCCACCGAGAAGCGCGCGTCATCTGCCTGAGCCGCCCGCACGACCAACCGCCACTCCGCCGAATCCTTCGGAGCCAGGGAGGGAATCGGCTCGGTGTTCAGCACCCGTCCTACGGTGGTCAACACCGTCGATCCCGAACCCGCGATGTACTCCTGACTGGCGGCGAGCGTGCATTTGACCTTCACATTCGTTCCCGCCGCCGAACCCTGATTGGTCACCCGGATCACATAGGTCACCTGCCCGCCCACCTCGATCGGGTCTTCCAGATCAACGATCTCCAACAGAATGGCCGGCACGCCGCGGATGAAGGTCTCGCAGGAAGTCTTTGCCTCCGCCGACTTCGCCCCTTTGGCTGCCGCCGAGAATTCAAAGGTCCCCAGACGCTCCACCCCCAGCGAGACGCAGACCTCCACCGCCGCTCCCGGCCCGACGGAATCGAGCGTCCACACGACCGCCCCGGATTCTTCCCGCCCTCCGGCGGAGAATTCCCTGAGGGTCGCTCCTGTCGGCAGGGGAAGGCGGACGACCACATTGGATTCCCGTCCGTCTCCGGTGTTGCGCACCGTGAGACAGACCTTGATCGGCCGGCCCGGGAGCAACTCCTTCGGGGTGGAGCAATCGATTGAGATCACCGGCACGGGCTCCGCCCCGAGGTCTTCGAGAAAGAAATTGCTGCACGCCTGCGGAGTGACGCAGCGGTAACGCTGCCCAAGGGACGTGAAGGTGAAGGCGAAGGCCGGCACCGGCTTCTCCCCGACCCAGACGACATCTTTCAGGCAAACCACCTTCCCTGCGCGGCGCGTCGACATGAACGGCATCCGCCCGCCCACCGGAATCTCAACCGGAACGATCTCGGACTTTTCCGCCGCCTGGAACAGGTCCTCCGTCCGCCCCTTCCATCCCCATTGCCGGAGCACTTCTGCGATGTCCGGCTTCAGCTTTGAATCCCGGAACCGCCAGCGCAGATCCTCCGAGGCCACCAACGGGTCGGCAAACCGCGTCGCCGGGTTTCCCAGGACGGTGGCCCGATGCTCGGCCCAGACCGCGACCTGCATTCCCAACGCCGCCACCAACGCGAACCGTTTCGTCCACTTCGTGCGCCCGATCATGCTCGGAGCATTCCGATCCAACGCCTCCCCGACCAGCCTCGATTCAGGCCTCGGGAAGTTCCCAGAGGCCAGCCGCCTCCCGGGACCCGGGCGTCCTCGCCCGCCTCTTCCTTCCTGCCTCACGGCCCTTCCTTTGATCTTCCCCGGTTCCCCGATACCCTCCAGGCCATGGCGCGCGAATACGTGCTGAAAACGCCCCCTCCCGCCGAGGTCAACCTGCGGATCGACTACGCCGGCGAACTGAATGAACAACAGCTTGCTGCGGTGTCGGCTTCCAAAGGGCCCGCCCTGGTCCTGGCCGGGGCCGGGGCCGGGAAGACGCGCACCCTCATCTACCGCGTGGCCTGGCTGCTCGAACACGGCGTCCGCCCCCAGCGGATCCTGCTGCTCACCTTTACCAACAAGGCCGCCCGCGAAATGATGGATCGGGTGGCTGGCCTGCTTTCAGGTGATCAACCCGACCTCTGGGGGGGCACCTTCCATTCCATCGGACTTCGTCTCCTGCGTCTGCACGCCGACCGGCTGGGACATCGTCCGGACTTCACCATCGCCGACCGCGAAGACGTCAAGGACCTGCTGGGAGCCTGCATTGCCGACTCGGGCATCGACGTGAAGGAGACCCGTTTTCCCAAGCCCGAAGTGCTGGCCGAGATCTTCTCGATGCAGCTCAACACCGGGCGGACGCTGGCGCAGGTCATCACCGAGGAGCACCCGAGTTTCGAACCCATTCTTGAAGACATCCGCCGCATCCGCTCGCGGTTCATGGATCGGAAGCGCCGCGCGGGCCTGATGGACTTCGACGACCTTCTGGTGCTTTGGAAGGAACTGA
>Ga0105048_10012027_pt1 | contig 13607 bp, 8 predicted proteins | sample MAT05_FD_78382 | JGI IMG/M metagenome (GOLD analysis project Ga0105048, IMG submission 78382) | Freshwater microbial communities from Lake Fryxell liftoff mats and glacier meltwater in Antarctica - MAT-05 | ecosystem: Environmental > Aquatic > Freshwater > Ice > Liftoff microbial mat | place...
TCCATACTTTTTCTAATATTTCACGAGTATTACCTTTTAATATGGCGCCATCTATAAATTTCCCTTTCATTTTATCAAGGGTTTTTCTGTCTTTTTTACCCATGGCTTTACGAAGTATATCAGCATCCCCTTTGCTAAAGCCTGCCAATTTTTGCGACAGTAACATTACTTGTTCCTGGTAAACTGTAATACCATAAGTACTTTGCAGGTATTCTTTTTGAGCTGGAATATCATATTCAACCTGCTTCTTCCCATTTTTTCTATCAATAAATTCTGGGATATATGCAATTGGGCCAGGTCTGTAAAGAGCATTCATGGCAATTAAATCATCAAATTTATCTGGCTTAAGTTCTCTTAAATATTTTTGCATGCCAGGGCTTTCAAATTGAAAGGTTCCATTTGTATCTCCCTGTTGGTATAGTTTATAGGTTAATTCGTCATCTAGCGGAATATAGTCAATATCAATATCTACACCATGATTAACTTTTATCAGACTAAGAGCTGTTTTTAAAATACTCAGGGTTTTTAAACCCAGAAAATCCATTTTAATTACACCAGCCTCTTCAATAGAGTTTCCCTCAATTTGAGTAAGCCAAAGGTTAGATTCTTTGGATGTTGCAACCGGCAGTAAATCTGTTAAATCTTTAGGCGCAATAATTATGGCAGAAGCATGAATACCTGTGTTACGAACCGAGCCCTCCAATATTTCTGCCTCATGCAGTATTTTACTTTGCAAATCACTGCCGTTATATATGTCTCTTAGTTTTTTTACATTTTCAAAATCATCTGGCAATAGTTGTTCTTTTTCTTCTAATGATTTTTCACCATTTTTAGCTTCTTTGATGCTAAAAGGGGCATGCAATAAGCGCTTTAGGTTAATGCCAGGTTTTTCAGGAACTAATTTAGAAATTGCCCTGCTTTCTGTAAGTGGTAAATCCATAACCCTCGCTACATCTGCAATACTCGATTTTGCAGCCATGGTACCATAAGTAATAATTTGTGCTACCTGGTTTTTACCATATTTCTGTACCACATAATCAATTACTTTTTGACGGCCTTCATCATCAAAATCTGTATCTATATCTGGCATGCTTTTGCGCTCCGGATTTAGAAACCTTTCAAAAAGCAGGTTGTACTTTATTGGGTCAATATTGGTAATGCCAATACAATATGCTACTACACTACCTGCTGCAGAACCACGTCCCGGACCTATAAATACGCCCATCTCTCTTCCTGCCTTAATAAAATCACCCACTATTAAAAAGTAACCGGCAAAGCCCATTTCTCTTATAACACCCAGCTCAAAATTGATGCGTTCCTCTGTTTCTGGCGTAAATATTTTATACCTTTCTTTGGCGCCAGCCCATGTAAGGCTTTCTAAATATTCGTCCTGCGATTTAAAATTGAATGGCACCACAAAATGTGGCAGTAAAATATCTCTTTTTAAATCAAGCAAATCTACTTTATCCACTATTTCGTTGGTGTTATCAATAGCTTCGGGTATGTCATCAAATACCTTTGCCATTTCTTCACCGGTTTTTAAATAAAACTGATCGTTGGGAAATGCAAAACGCTTGTTTTTTATCATTACATCGTCATCTGCAGTCTCACTCCATTTTGGGGTAGATTGCTTTTCGCCTGTATTAATGCATAACAAAATATCATGTGCATTGCTATCTTTTTGATCAACATAATGGCTATCATTACTGGCAATAACTTTTACATTGTATTTTTTTGCAAACTTTAATAATATAATGTTCACTTTATCCTGATCGGGAATGCCATGCCGTTGAAGTTCTACATAATAATCTTCCTGAAAAATATTAAGCCACCATTTAAATTCATTTTCACCTTCGGCCTCACCTTTTTTTAAAATGGTTTGCGGTACCAATGCACCGAGGCAACAGGTTGTTGCAATCAGTCCTTCATGGTATTTGTGTATTAATTCTTTATCAATACGGGGGTATTTACTATACATTCCCTCTATAAATCCAAGAGAAGTAAGCTTTACCAAATTTTTATACCCCAAATCGTTTTTAGCCAATAAAATCTGGTGATTGCGGGGATCTTTTTCTTCTTTGCTAAAGGTTTTTCTGTGCCTGTCTGTTGTAATATAAAATTCACAACCTACAATAGGCTTAACTTTTAGGCTTCCATCGTCATTTTTATTGTAGCTTTTATAAGCTTCTTTTACAAATTCAAAAGCTCCAAACATATTACCATGATCGCTTATGGCAAGTGCTGGCATATTATTAGCAATAGCCTTTTTATATAGATTACCAATAGATGCAGCTCCATCTAGCAAGGAGTATTGTGTGTGTACGTGTAAATGAGAAAATTTCATGCAATAACCTCTTTTGGGTAATGTTTTGTTTTGACTAAAATTTTTGGAAAAAGCAAACTTACAACTGTTGATATTGTTTTTTTATTTTTATACTGCTTTGTATTGCTTAACTTAATTTTAATGATTAACATCATAATTTGTTAAAATAAATAATGCAATTGTTAGTGAATGAATAAAATAAATACCTTTTTTGAAATATGAAAGTTAACTTCGCAAATCGTTTTTTTAAGCGTAGCACAAGAACATAAGTTAGTATCAACTTACTGGCATTTTAGCTAATATAGAATGAATTAAGGCTTTTGCCTAAACTGTTTTTTTAACCTAAACGAAGTTTGAACGTATGAAGTGTTTTAATTTTATAGCTACTATCATAGCGATTAATTCCTCATTTTTTAACGTAGTTACTGCCCAAACCAATATTAATTTAGAACAGGTTAACAAAAAAACTAAACCAGTTACTCTGCCCAGGTTTATAGATGACATTGAAATAAAACTTACTGCGAATAAATCGGTAATTAATACCATTACGGAAACAACCCCTATTATTACAACCCCAATAATAATTACCTCAAACAACAATATAGCTTCCCTATTTATAGAAAAGTGTAGTGCTTTGCAATTTAAATATGCAATATTGATGAATAGAACAGTGGAGACAATTACTAACAATAAGTTATTTAGTTTTATTGATGAATGGTGGGGCACCCCATACAAATACGGTGGAACCGATAAAGTTGGTATAGATTGTAGTGCATTTAGTGGAAAACTTTTAGCAACTATTTACAATGTATCAATACCTAGAACTGCAATTGAACAATACCAACTATGTGAAAAAATAGCTGTTGAAGATTTACTGGAAGGTGATCTTGTTTTTTTTAATACTAATGGTAGTATAAGTCATGTTGGTGTGTACCTGGGCAATCATCAGTTTGTACATAGCAGCGTACAAGCAGGAGTAACTATTAGCAGCATGCTGGATGGTTATTACAATAAAAAATTTATCGGTTGCGGTAGATTGCTGCATTAATAGTTTGAGGTTATTATCCATACCAGGTTACAATTATATCTTTCAATAATTTTTCTGCTTTAAAATATTTTAGATTGAAGAATAATAATCAATCAAATTATGTATAACATATATAGTGGCATTAGTTCTTATTTTTGATGGTAAGATATTTTTTAGAAAATTAGTTATTACCGATTTCTGAGTGAAAATTTAAATGTATATTACCCTTTACTATACATTGATAAAATTAAAACCAATTGCTCATTTTAAATAAAACGTATGAAAAAAATCTACCTCTCTTTGTTTCTTTGTATTTCAATTTTAGCCGCAATTGCCCAGCCAACCGCAGCTCCTGCACCAGGTTATTTTTGGGTAAAAACTGGCAGTGCAGAATATTATTCTTTTTTAGTAAGCACTTTGCCAAATATTACAAGTGGCAGTACAAGTTTTGGTTTATTGGATATTGACCCCACAGATTGCTCTACCAACTGTGGCGGTAGCTGTGATGGTATTAAAACTTATGCAGTTTCATTATTTGGTGTAAGTAATACCATACCTATAGGTACTAGTACCAATTGTGAACAAAGGGCAATTAAAATAATTCAATGGCCTAACGATTTTTTAGATGCCGGTGTAACCAATGGTGCAATTTCCGGCAAAGTAAATTTACCCACTAGTGCAAAAGTAACAATGAAAAAATCTATAGCGCCTAATACGCCGGGATGCGGAGCAGGATCTGTTAATAATAAAGGCAAAATTTTTGGTGGAAATGGCCCGGGGAATTCAACTAAAGTAAATGTTGTATGCAATTACGATGTTAGCTGGCGTTCTTCTGCCTTTGGTGGAATAATTTCTGGTAGCAAAAACTGGACTCAAAACGGTAGTTTTACAGCTGAAGAACCTGGCAGTGGCCTCTTCTCCGCTTATGCAAATTGGACTGCTACAGATTTTGGAAATACTATTGCACTCGATAGTGTTTACAATATACCTGTAGCAAGTATTAGCCAAACAGGTGGAAGTTTTGAAATTGTTGTTACATCAACGCCAACAATATCTGTAACAAGAGAATTCGGTAATGCAGATGGCTTTGCAGAATCTGAACCTGGAATGGAAGGTTTAGCAGATTATAGAGTAAGTTATGATATTTGGGAAATTCAGCAGAATTTACCATTACGACTGGCAGATTTTACAGTAAAACTTATTGCAGTAAATAAAGTGCAATTAAGTTGGATAAACTTTACAGAGTTTAATAATGATAGGTATATTGTTGAGAGAAGTTATGATGGACGAAATTGGCAAGCAGCGGGCACTGTTGTTGCAATTGAAAATGCATTAGGTAGCAAGGCAGTTTACTCTTTTGTTGATAACAATTTTACTACAGCAGAAAAAAATATTTTTTACAGGCTTAAGCTGGTTGAAAAAGATGGAACAATCATTTACTCTTATCAGTTATTACTACGCAATGGTAAGCAAACTAAATTATCATTGCTACCAACGGGTAATAACAATGAATACCGATTAATTTCCAATAACAATGGTAAACATTTGGTAAGTGTAATAAATTTTGCAGGTCAGGTAGTAAAGCAACTCAACTTATCAAATAATAGCAACAATAGTTCCATTTACCTGGGAGGTATATCATCTGGTGTTTATACCATTATGATTCAAAATGAATTAGAGAGGGAAACAAGCAGAATTTTAATTCAATAATACTCATAATGTAATTAGTAGGGCATTTTTTTTAGATTAAATAAAAATGGTTTTAATATTGACTATTAAAACCATTTTTATTTTTGTATAAATTTATATATACTTAGCTTGTTTTTTTGCTTGCTTTATAACGTTTGTCTGGCGTACCATCTTTTTTTAATGGTACGGCTGCAGGAGCTGATGCTTTGTTTGCTTTAAATCTTTTATCAAGTGTGCCATCTGCTTTCTTAGGGCCAGTTGTAGCTGTTTCAACCTGCTTAGTTTTTTCAACCACAACAGTTGTAACTTCTTTTTTTACAGGGGCTTTTTTAGGAGTTTGCTGAGCAGTAGCTGTTCCTTCAATACCAGCCATCAAACAAATTGCAATCAATAGTTTTTTCATTTTTTCTGTTTTTTTGAATGAGCATGTAAATTAAAACTTAATTTATTTTTTAATGTTAGCCGTTGGATAATAGGGCTATTATAATTGTTATTTAATGTAAATTAAATAATTTTCCTAAAAGAATATATTTTGCGAAATAGTTTAATTGAACTACAATGATTGTATATTTAATCCCGATATGAAAATAGAAACATTAAACAAAGATTTTGCAATTGAAGGTAGTGTTAGTTTTGAAACTGGTGTTGGAGGCCTTCCTTTTTTAACTATTAATAATCAATATTGCGCTGCCAGTATTTCTTTATATGGGGCACAAATAGTAAGTTATATTCCTAATAAGCAGCAAGATGTTTTATGGGTAAGCAGTAAATCTTTGTTTGAAGAAGGCAAAGCAATAAGGGGCGGTATCCCAATATGTTTTCCATGGTTTGGCCCACATACAACAGACAAAACAAAGCCCCAGCATGGTTTTGCCAGAATTATTACCTGGCAGGTAGATAAAGTAGAACAGTTACAACATGGGGCAACGAACATTGTATTAAGTATTCAACAAACTGAAAGCACATTGGCTTTATGGCCTTATGCCTTTAAAGCTGTTGCAAATTTTATAATTGGTAATACTTTAGAAGTTATATTTTCAGTTACTAATATGGATGCTAAGCAATTTGCTTATTCGGATGCCTTACATACTTATTTTAATATCAGCGATATTACCAATATACAACTGGAAGGTTTTGACAATGCTACATTTTACGAGGCTTTTGGAAATGAATTAATTCAGCAGGAAAAATGTAAGCTAAACATTGGCATTGAAAATAACCGCCGGTATGTAAATCATTATGCAACTGCGGTTATAAATGATGCTGAATTTAATAGAAGCATAACCGCAAAAAAAGCTGGTAGTAAAGTAACAGTTGTATGGAATCCCGGGCCTGAAACTACTCTAAAAATAAGTGATATGGAGCCGGAAGGCTATCGTACTTTTATTTGTGCAGAACCTGCTAATGCCTACCAGGATATTGATATGATAGAACTGGAACCGGGAGAAAGTTTTAGTTTATCAACGATAATTTCGGTTGCCTGATATTTCAGTTTAAATAAAAGGAGATTATTGTAATTACTCAAATAATTCCCATTTACTTTTTGGTCGCCTGCTTTCCCACCATTTAAATTTATTGAGGTACTTCTTGTCATTTGGTATTTGCCGGATAGGGTAGAGGGTACCATCTACATCATTGATAAATTTTACTTTATTTACAGCCTTATCTACGAAATAAACATCAATTACATCGCCTTTGCACCTATTCATTCCTGTAAATGCACTATCATCATCTTGTGGGTAAAAAACACTTTCTGCAGGCGAACCTTTAATTCTCATATAATCTACTGCACCATCCTTAAAATATCCATTTAAAGTACGTCCACCCATTTGGTTATACATATTGGGGTTAATTTCGTTAATTAAAATGCCATTATCGTAAACATATACCCTCTGTACTTTTTTATTTTTGGTATAAAGATGTATGGTGTCTCCACTTATTTGCGATTTGTTACTAAATACTAATGGATCTTTAAACATTCTAAACACCGAATCTTCTGAGGTATAGTATAAACTGTCACATACAGCCTGCAAAGAATCGTTGAAAATTTTTACATGATGGAATGCTAAAAAAAATCTGATGGTACTATCTGCAGATAAAATGACAGTGGTATCTTTTTTCAGCTTATTTACATCGGTATCCAATTTTTTAATGGCAGTATCCTGATAGTTTATCTTCTGTTGGGAAGTATCATATAAAAGCTTAGCGTCTTTATTTAAACTATCACCATTATATATTTTAATTGAGTCGCCCTCTTGCAAGGATAGTATTTTAGATGTATCAGTTAGTATTTTACCTGTGATAACCTTACTTGTATCTGTAGAAATTTCGATGCCTTTTTCGTTGATAATTGTTGTCTTTTTTAAAGTATCACTACTCAGTAAAACTTTACCTCCTTTTAAATCTCTTTTAGCTACTCCGGAAAATAGGGTATCAGCAGATATAAATGTACTATCATTTCCTTCGCCTTTAAATATGAGCACTGGTTTACGGGTTGCTAAAAATGAATTATCTTTTTTATTTAAAAAAATTTGGTTGCCTACTATTGTATAGCCATTTACACTATCTTTTATTACCGCATTACCTTCCAATTGAGCTATGCCAATTTTTTCATCGTAAGCGCTGTTATCTGCCACATAAGTTCTTGTACTATCTTTAAACACAGTACGATAACCAAAAAAAGCTTTCCCATTTTTTAAATCGTATGTGCCGCTTTTGGTGTAAATATCTCCACCCTCTTTGCTTTTAACATGGGTTTCAGTAATAAAAGTTACTACCTGGGTTTGTGTATTGTACAATAAACTATCGCTACTTATATCATATTTAGGATCTGTAAGCCTAACATTTTTTTTGAAATAAACATCATGCGTATTTGCGTAATAAACACCTTCTAAGCTAAAAAGTGTGGTTTTGCCATTTACAACTTTTCCGCCTTTTTTGTATTTACCAATATTGGTTTTTAAGTCATATTCCAGTTCCTGGGTAAATAAGGTACCTTTTTTATCAGTTAGTTTTACATCTTTTTTTAAATAGGCTATGCGGTCTGCTCCAATATACTTAAGGTATTGAGCATAAGTATTAATGCTGTCATTTTGGTTTATATGTACATTACCAAAAGATTCCATCACCTTAGTTAGTTCGTTTATTGCAGCGCTATCACAACTAAAAACAGTTAGTCCTTCTTTCATTTTAACATCACCTGCAATGGTTTGAAAACGATTAAGGCTATCTATAATAATTTTACGAAGACTATTACCCTGTATAATTTGAACTTCCCGTAAGGTATCTGCTAACGGACTGGAATTTGGAGCAATATTTTGTGCAATTGATACTAATTGTAAACCTATCGCCAAAAAGCAACACAGGTAAAACTTAAACATAACAGATAGTTTCAATTGTAACAGTTTAATAAAGTGCAATTTCATTACTAAAAAATTAATGAAATCATAATCTTATGCAAAAGCCATACTAATATTTAAAATAGACTAAGGAGAAGAATGTTAACCATATCAACTAATTCAAAAAAACTTTATAGCATGTAAGTAGGTTACATAAGTTTATTTAATGAGGTAGGGTGCATTAACAGTATCTGGCAACGGAACCATTAATGGACTAGTTCTATCTTTTTTTCCAAAAACAGATATGTTTACGTAGCGTTTTGGATGCGTTCTTATATCATCTAGTAACAAATTTATTTTATTAGATGTAGCATTTAGATTGTTGTAGAGTTTTGTGTCATTTAATAATAGTCCCATCGATCCTTTATCGCTGTTTACTTTTGCTATGGTATTTTTTAATTCACTTACAGTGGCATTAAGTTCAGTTAAAGTTTTATCTATTTCAAGTTTTGCAAATTTATTGCTAGCTGTTTCAACGTTGGTCATTGTTTGGGTAAGCTTTTCATTATTATTTTTTAAGGCCCCGGTAAATGAACTCACATTATCGAGCGTTTTTGCCAACGAACCTGTTTGTGTGTTAAGTAATGAATTGAGAGAGGCTGATGATATTACAAGAGATGCAGTTGTTTTATTCAGGTTTTCAATCGTTCCTTGTATATTATTTTTTGCTGTAGGATCAAATACATTTGTAATAGTTGTTAATACAGAATCTAGGGATTTAACTGCATGGGTTACCTGGTACAAAACCGGATCTAACTTCTTCATTGCATCGCCTACAATATCTCCTGAACTTTGCGTTTGAATAGAATCGCCATCATTTTTAAAACTATTAACATTAAAGCCTAATTTTATTTCGAGCTTTACTGTTCCTAATAAAGATGTATTAATAATAGCGTAAGAATCATCTGGTATGTTTACATCATCTTTCATATTAATGGTAACAGCAATTTTTCGCATGTCTTTACCTCCATCAATTTTATAAACATTACCTACATCTTTGCCATTTATTGTTACAGTATTGCTAGTGACTAGTCCTTGAATTTCTGAAAAAGTAGCCACATAGCGAACGTTTTTTCCACTAAAAGTTTTACCTTTTAAAAAATTAAAACCTAGTATCAGTAATACAATTGATATAGCTGTAAGTGACCCTACCTTAGTTTCATTAGAAATTTTCATTCGTACTAAAATTGTTATTCAACAAAAATAAGGTTTATACCAACGCCATATTGTAAATGAGGCAATCCCTTTGTATTTAGTACAAAGTATTTTAACCTATTACCAAAAATAAGATTATAGAACCTGCAATACAGAATTTCATTTCAATGGCTAAATGGAATTTAAAGATTCAGATAATACGATTGTACATCTTTAAAATAGGTATTATTTATTTTTGGAAAAAAGAATGACACCATTTTTTTTTGAATCGGCAGAAATCCTCACTTCAGTTCTTTGATTTCCTTCAGTTAGTATCATTAAAGCTGTATTTGGAGGTATTTCACCTACGTTTTCCGCATATATCAGCAGTTCGTTTTCTGTGTTGCCGGTTTCTGTTGTTAAATTTAAAGTTAATGGCTTATCAGTAAGCTTTTTGCTTTCAACTATCAATTTACCGTTGTAATAAACAGAAATAATATCACCATCAATATCCCCATCATCGTATAAATCAATTTTAAAATTTGGCTGGCTTACTACTATCTTTTTTAGAACATTATTAGCTCTGCCAGAAATTTTTTGGGCTGTAGCTTCCTCTAATACTTTTTTCTCTTCTTTATTTATAGTTGGCGATGTTGTAGTTGCAGGTACCGGAGTAGAATTGTTATTATCAATTTGCTCTTTATAGCGCTTTACAGCGGTGGCAATGCTTTCTGCAAGTTCTTGTTGCCCTTTTTCACTGTTAAGATAGCGCTCATCATCGTGATTGCTAATAAAACCAGTTTCTATAAGTATGGCAGGCATATTTGTGGCTTGTAACACCCATATCCCTTTTTGGCGCTGGTTAATACCAAGTGCATTTCTATCAGTTTTATCTATTTCTTCATCTACCAGCGAGGCTAACCTGATACTCTTTTTTTGATACCTGTCTGCATGTACCTTGGCCATCATTCTAAATTCCGGAGCACTAAAGTCTATATTGTTATAGCTACTATCGCTGCTTGTTTCTATGTTCATTTCTTCCTCACTACTCATTAAAGCTTGAAATTTTACACTTGTTTTGTGAGCCGCAAATAGCCAAATGCTAGTGCCAGTGCGTTGGCTGCCAATTTTATAATAATTATAAACCGGTACGGTTACCGTATATGGGGTTGATGTTTTTTTTCTCTTTTTACCCTTACCAGTTGTTTTTACACGGTACCTTGTTTCTTGACGGGTACCAGTTTGAGTTCTACCAGTTTTTAACTCAACGGCATCTGCATGTATGCAAATAAAAAGATCACCACGATTATCATTGGCAATATTTGCTTTTTCTGGAGGGGATTGAAAAATATCTGTAGTTCTTGTAGGTACAACTTTTACATCAGGCAGTTGTTTTTTTAATTCTGCAACTAATTTATTACTAATTGCCAGCGTAATATTTTTTTCATAAGAGCCCAACCCACCCTCATAACCTCCATAAGCACCATAATCTTTGCCTCCATGCCCTGCATCTACAATAATTGTTTTAATAGATTTTGCATTTTGCCCAAACAAAGAAAAAGAAGAGAGTAAAAATAATAACTGTACAAAAGCAAATACATTTTTTTTTACTAATACCATATTTACAAAAAATTTACAGAGTTTTTTTTAAATTATTATAAGTTTTCATTCACAACTTGTTGTGCCTAATATCTTTATTTTTGCTTTACAACTGTAATGATCTACACTCACAAAGGTAAGGCAAAATATATTTCAGCATTCACTGCTATGATGGTGGTTATAAGTGTATCAATGGGAACCTCTAAAAGCCTCGCATTTAATGCAATCTTTCTCAAAACTTTAACCTCAGATACTGTACCTGCTAAGTCAAAAAAATTATTCAATAGCCCGATAATAAAAAAATTAACTTCCCCTTTATTAAAAAAAGATAGTACTAAAACCAATTTTATTGTGGCAAAAGATACCACAGTTATGGTAAGTAACACTACCTTAAATGACTCGTTAAGTAAATTGTATAATAAAGGTAATACGCCAGATACCGGTATTATTACCCAATCTCAAAAAATAGATTCTTTTGATGTAAAAATCTCTAAAGATTCTTTAAGTGCGCCTGTAGTTTATCATGCAGACGATTCGATGGTACTAGATGTACCTACAGATAAAATTATACTTTATGGAAAAAAAACCAGTGTTAAATATGAGGATAATGAATTAATTGCACCCGGTATTACGTTTGATCAACGCACCAGCATGGTGACTGCCTTTTTTAAAAAAGACAGTACAGGTAAAGTAATATCTGCACCAGCATTTAAGCAAAAGGATATGCTAACGGTAAGTGATAGTATCAGTTTTAATATGAAAACAGCCAAAGGGCTTACCAAAGGAACTTATACACAGCAAGGCGAAATGTATATTTATGGTGAGAAGATGAAAAAAATAGATGCCAATGTTTTCTATGCTTACCGGGCAAGGCTTACCACTTGTAATCTTGATACACCGCATTTTGCATTCATTAGTAAGAAAATTAAGTTTATCAATAATAAATTTGCGGTTACAGGGCCAGTTCATCCTGAGTTTGAAGGCATACCCATACCATTAATTATTCCTTTTGGAATTTATCCACTTTCGCAAGGAAGGCACTCTGGCCTGATAGCCCCGGCATTTACTGCTAACGATCAATTTGGTATAGCGCTGGATGGACTTGGTTATTACAAAGTATTGAGCGATAATTTTGATATTACTGCCAGGGGTACATTTTATTCTTATGGTGGCTGGACAGCTCAATTGGCGCCAAGGTATTATAAGCGATACCATTTTAGAGGTGATTTTGTATTTGATGTTCAGCGAACTAAATTTAATTTTAAAGGAGATCCTGATTTTAGTGTGAGAAACTCTTTTAACATAAGGTGGACACATAGTTCTGATAGCAAAGCGAGACCTGGTGTTACTTTTAGTGCAAATGTAAATGCTGGTAGCAGTAAGTTTAATATATCTACTCCTAACAGCCCGGCTCGCAATTTCCAAAATATACTTACCTCTACCATTAATTATAGTAAAGTATGGAAAGATTTTAATATGTCAATGGTAGCTAATCACTCTCAAAATACTAACCTAAACACCATTAATGTTACTTTACCAGATTTGAGCTTTAACCTTAATACTCTGTATCCGTTTAGAAAAAAAGAATCTATCGGAGCGTTAAAATGGTACGAAAATATTGGTGTGGCATTAAATTCTAACGTAAAAAGTCTCACCAATTTTTCTGATGATACTTCTGTAAATAGGAATCCAATAGGAATTCAAGCCATTAATAATTTGCAATGGGGTGGTATTCATAATGTGCCCATCACTTTATCCTTACCTGCAATTGGTGCATTTCAGGTATCGCCAGGGGTATCATATTCAGAGCGTTGGTATCAACAGAAATTAGTGCAAAATTGGAATGAAACCTCTAAAAGAGTAGATTCATCTGTAAGTAAGGGTTTTTATTCGGCAAGGCAAATGGCTTTTAGCCTTGGGGTATCATCCAGAATATTTGGTATGTTTGGCTTTGGTAAAAATTCTCATATTAAAGCCATCCGGCACGAAATTAGGCCTCAGTTAAGTGCAAGCTATACACCTGACATGAACAGGCAATTTTATTATGATACACAGATTGATACAACTGGAAGAAAAAACAGGTATTCAGTTTTTAGCAATAATACTATTGCTTCTCCTTTTGGTGAAGGGCAGTTTGGAGGGCTAAGTTTTAGTGTAGATAATATTTTGCAGATGAAGGTGAAAGATAAAAATGATACAAGTGCAGAAGCAACAAAAAAAGTAACTCTGCTCGATGGACTTAGTTTGGGAGGTAGTTATAATTTTTTAGCAGATTCTTTTCAGCTTACTTACTTAAACATAAGTGCCAGAACTAATTTGTTCGAAAAACTAAATATTACTGCAAGTGCTACGCTCGATCCTTATCAAAATGATTCACTTGGTGGCAGGGTAAATAAATTAGTTTGGAAAGATAAAATACTTACATTAGGAAGGATAA
>Ga0105048_10012030_pt1 | contig 13604 bp, 11 predicted proteins | sample MAT05_FD_78382 | JGI IMG/M metagenome (GOLD analysis project Ga0105048, IMG submission 78382) | Freshwater microbial communities from Lake Fryxell liftoff mats and glacier meltwater in Antarctica - MAT-05 | ecosystem: Environmental > Aquatic > Freshwater > Ice > Liftoff microbial mat | place...
ACGCAGAGACGCAGAGACGCAGGGACGCAGGGACGCAAAAAAAGAAATCCGATTTTTTGCGCCTTTGCGTCTCCGCGCCTTTGCGTTGAAATCTGGGCATTTCAACCTGTTCGGTGCTCTAGTACCACCCAGTCGCGGGCGTCGCGGGCTTCTCTCCCCCGGCTTCCCCTGCCGCCGGAGCCTTCTCTGCCGACTGCCCCACCGCGCTGCGCCATTTCGTCACCGGCCCGAGCAGCTTTTTCACGAGCTCCGTGCTCCCCGGCTCTTCCGGATCCGCATGCGCCGAGACGCGCACCACATAGGTGCGCAGCGCCTCCAGGAACGCATCGAGCGGATCGCGCAGCGACGGCAACGTCACCTCCGTCTTCACCTTCGTCAGCCCGAGCGCGTCGCCGTAGGCCTTGTGGGCGATCTTGATCGTCGTCAGAAACGCTTCGCCGCCGAGCGCGGCGAAGCTCGCGTCGAGCTTCTCGTCCTCGATCAGATCGAGGCGCGTCTGCGACTCGGCCCACTCGAGCTTGAACTGCATCTGGGTGAACTTGAGGCCGGTGGAGAAGAGCGTGACCAGCAGCGTGCGCGCGATCGCCACCTTGGCCGCGTTGGTCTCGAGCGGCAGCTTCGACCAGCCTGTGCTCCAGTCGAAAGCGCTGCTCCAGGCCGCATCGAGGGTGCGATCCGCCTCGCGCACGCTCGCGCTCGTGAGCAGCGACGCGTCGGGAAGGCGATCCTTGGCCGCCTCGCGCAGCGCCAAGTGCGCGACGTCGAGCGTGAGAAACGCTCTGGAAATGGGCGCGGGTAGCTTGCCCGCTGCGGTTGCCTGCGTGGCAAGCTCGGTCCCCAGCGCGATGGCGCCCGCGACGCCGATCTTGGGTAACTGAACCATGTCGGAGGCGTCGAACGAACGATCCATGGATTCTCCCTGGGCAAGGGGGACGCCCGGCTCTGCGTGAGCGGCATTGTCCACCCGGCGCGCCGTGTCTCCGCCCCCGAGTAAATCAGGAAGGCGCGGGGCTCGGTGGGAGAATCAGCACGACGCGCGTGCGGGCGGCTCAGCCCATCACGTCGGCGAGATTCTTGGCATCGATCGCGCGCAGGAACCAGCGATCGAGCAGGGCGAGGTCGCGGCAGGCGAGGATGCGGTCCTCCGCCTCGCGCGGCCCCTCGGGGAAGCGCTTCCCCAGGAGCTGGAGCACTGAGCGCGCGCGCCCTTCGAGGAGCCCCTCGTTATGTCCCTTGTCGTGCCCCTCGGCCCGCACCTCCTCAAGGCTCTCGTACCCTTCGCGCTGGAGCAGGTTGCGCAGGGTGGCGCGGTTCGAGGCGGCTCGGTCGTAGAGCTCTTCGACCAGCACCGGGTTCCTCAGCACGCCGGGGGCCAGCAGCTTCTCCCCGGGGACGAGGGTACGAATGGGCTGATTCGCCTCGTGGACCTCGACGCGCCGGGGGCTGAGTAGGCGCACGACCCAGACCCAGCGCGTGCCGGCGGAGAGCAGGTCGGTGATCTTCGCTTGCAGCTTGGCTTCGTCCTGCCCCACGCTGGCGTACGCGACTGCGAGCGGGGGGACGCCGGCGATCCAGCCGGGCCGGTCGGGGACGTTGCCGACGGCAATGTCGGGAGAACGAAGATTGCCGGGGCCCGAGGAGTAGCCGGGATCGATGACGGCCTCGGTCACCTCTGGATCGGTGCCGAGCAACTGGGCGCCGGTGGTGGTCACGCGCGAGCCGTCTCCGCCCGTGGGAGCGCAGTAGATGGCGTGCCCCCGGCTGAGCTCGTAGCGATCACCGGAGCGGAGATCGCTCGCCCGGAACGGCCCGGGGCCGTCGTACTCGGCGAGACGATCGGTGAACTTCACCATGATCCGAAGCTAGCACCGCGGGTCGCGGAGTGACCAGAGGCTAAAAATAGGGGCTTATTTTTAAGAACGCTGTCCATGGGCGCTGACGCACGGGGGCGCGTCAGCGCTTCGCGGCGACGCTCTTTAACAGCAGCGCGTAGCTGGTCGACAGCGTGAAATCGTTCCCCTTCGCCGGATCCGCCGGCACGTCGCGCCCCGGTTCGATCGCCACCGCGCCCACGGCCCGCGCCGGCTCCACCATCACGATCTGCTGCGGCCCCACCGCCGCGACTTGCTCCGACGAGAGGTGCCCCTCGAGGTCGCGCTCGCGCACCAGATCCGTCGCCGCGATCGGCGTCGCCGCCTGGATCAACACGTCGGGCCGGATCCCCTCGGCCTGAATCGAGCGCCCGCTCGGCGTGTAATAGCGCATCGTCGTCAGGCGCAGGCCGGCGCCGCCGGGCAGATCGAAGATCGTCTGCACCGAGCCTTTGCCGAACGTCGGCGCGCCGACGATGGTCGCGCGGTGGCTGTCCTGAAGCGCGCCCGAGACGAGCTCCGCCGAGCTCGCCGAGAACTCGTTCACCAGCGCCACGATCGGCAGCGAGGCGAAGGCGCCGCCGGCGTGTGCCTTGATCTCGTCGACCACCTGGCCGCGGTGGCGCGTCGTGTAGATGACGCCCGACGCGAGGAACTCGTCAGCGACGCCCTCGGCTTCGTCGACGAGGCCGCCGGGGTTGTTGCGCATGTCGAGGATCACGCCCGCGAGCGGCGTCTTCGACTCGGCGCGCAGCTTCGCCGCGGTGCGCAGCAGCTCCTCGTGCGTGCCCTCCTGGAACTGCTTGAGGCGGATGTAGGCGACGTCGTTGTCGAGGCGCTTGCCGGTGACGCTGGCGACGTGGATCTCTTCGCGCGTGAGCTCGAAGGTGATCGGATCGGCGACGCCGGGTCGGCGCACCGTCATCTTGACCTTGCTGCCCGCGGGCCCGCGCATCAACGTGACCAGCTTGTCGATGCGCTCGCCGCGCATGGGCCGGCCGTCGATCGCCACGATCTGGTCACCCGACTTCACGCCCGCCCGCGCCGCGGGGGAGCCCTCGATCGGCGCGATCACGGTGACGAAGTCGCCCTTGAAGTCGACCTCGACGCCGACGCCGCCGAACTTGCCCTCAGTCTCGCCCTGAAAGAGCGCGTACTCGGCGGGCGTCATGTAGGCCGAGTGCGGATCGAGCTCGGCGACCATGCCCTTGATCGCCCCCTCGGTGACCTTGGTGCGCGCCGCCGGCTCGACGTACTGGCTCTCGACGAGCACGAGGACGCGCGCGAGCTGATCGAAGGGCGCGTAGGGGTTCGAGGCCTGCGTACCGGCGCCGGCGATCCGGGAGGTGACGGCGCCGCCCGCGAAGGCGGCCATCACGAGCAGCACCGTTTTCGCCCATCCTGGACGGGTTCTCATTCGCCGACGATAGCAGGGGCCGGCCCGAGCGCGGCCTTCGCCGCGAGGTGCGGCCTTTCGGAGGATCCGGAAAGGTTCTTCCTGTCAAGGCCCAAGGAGGCGCCGGTTGGTTTGTCCTAAGGGGAGTGTTCGGCTATCTTCGCGCGCCTGACCGTGGCCCTGTGCTTGTCCACCTCCCTTGGAAGTGTGTCGGGCGCGGCGCCGCGACTCCTTATTCCGCGCCCCGGCGCGGTTCCGAGGCCTCACCAGGTTCACCTCTGGGCAGGGCCTCCGCGTGGTCTGCCCCGTTCGGGTCACCGGGAAGCGTGAATTCAGGATGGCCAAACCGACCGATCGCGAGCTCGTTGACCAGGCCAAGGGAGGCAACTCGAACGCCTTCGGGGTGCTCGTCTCCCGCTACCAGCGGCGGATCTTCCGCCTCTCCTTCCACCTCGTGCGCTCGGGCGCGGAGGCAGAAGACGTGACCCAAGAGACGTTCGTGCGAGCCTACCAGGCGCTCGACCGTTTCGACGGCCGCAGCGAGCCGTTCACGTGGCTGTACCGCATCGCGGTCAACCTCTCGCTCAACACGCTGCGCTCCCGCAAGGTGACGCGGGACTCGACGCCCGCGGACGATCCGCGGATCGAGGCGCTGCTCACCGAGACGCGCCCGAGCCACGGGCGCGATCCGGCGCTGGCGTCGCAGCAAAAGCAGACCGCGGCGGCGCTGTGCGACGGCATCGACGCCCTCTCGGACACGCTGCGCACGACGCTGATTCTGGTTTGCATCGACGGCGTCGCCCACGACGAGGCGTCGAAAATCCTGGGCTGTCCGGAAGGAACGGTGGCCTGGCGTGTCCATGAAGCCCGACGCAAGCTGCGCGACTACCTGGCAGCCCGCGGTTTCGGAGGGGAAGCGTGATGATCCTCGAGAAAGAAAACCTCGACGTCTTGCTCCGGGAGTGGCCCGCGCCCGGCGTCAACCTGCGCGATCTCAAGCAGGAGGACGGCGCCGCGAACCCGCGCGCCGATGACATTGTCCGCGCTGCGCTGAGCGCACCGCGCGGAGACGAAGGCGCGCTCGCCGCGCTGCTGGAAGCCCCGCTGCTCGACGCCGAGCCGGGCGAGCCCGCGACCATTGTTTTGAAGGCAGCTGGAGGAGACAAGAAGATGGCCAAGGACAACGAGTCAGGTGAACCCACGAGCGGCGCGACGTCGGCGATCCCCGCCGCCGTACCGTCGGAGCGCAAGCGCACCTCACTCAAAGCCATGGCTGAGCGGGCGAGCCAGTCCGGCGGCCGGCCGAGCTCGCCAGGCGCCGCGCCCGGCTCGATTTCGCCCCCCTCGCAGACGGGAGTGCCCGCGTCCCGCATCTCGCTGGCGCCGGTCTCGCGGCCGGTCGAGGCGAAGAGCGACGACTCCGGCGTCGTCAACCTCAACGTGGTGAAGGAGTCGGCGACGCCGGCGCAGGTCGTCGCCGCCGAGAAGGCCAAGCCCGGCCAGGTGGATCTGTTCGAGGACGAGAAGCCCGCTGTCGCCAAAGCGGCCGCGGCGGCCGTCATGCCCGCGCCGACGCCGATCAACGCGGGGTCGAAGAAGAGCAACACCAGCGCCGTCGCCGGGATCGCCATCGCGGTGATCGGCCTCGCCGCGGCCTTCGCGATGATGCAGCGCAAGCCCACGCCCGCGCCGACGGTGGCCGAGGCGAAGCCGACGCCGACGATGGAGGCCGCGCCCGCCGCGACGCAGGAAGCCCCCGTGGATACGGTGGCCGCCGCCGCTCCCACGCCGAGCGCCGAGGCGACGGCGGTCGCGAGCGCCGATCCTGCGCCCAGGGTGGCTTTAGGAGGTCCGCTCCCGACAGCGGCGGCGGTCGCGGCGAAGGATCCGGCTCCCACGGATGAAAAGGTCGCCGCCGCGACGCCGACGGCGGCAGCAGCGACGGGCAAGGCCGGCGATCTCCAGGCCGAGATGATCCGCGCGGCCGGCGGCGCGAAAGACTCTGCCGCAGGCGCCGGGACGCCGGAGCCGGCGGCGGGCAACGCCAAGAACCAGAACGTCCCCGAGCAGCCGTCGCAGGGTTCGGTCCAGTCGGGGGTCGCCGCCGTGATGGGCGGCGCCAAGGCCTGCGTGGCGGGCGCGGACGACATCTCCCGCGCCAGCATCACCTTCAGCTCGAACGGCTCGGTGAGCAGCGTCAACGTCAGCGGCTGGGCGGCGGCGCACGGCAAGTCGGGCTGCGTGCAGGCGGCGCTCAAGGCGGCGAAGGTCGGCGCCTTCTCGAAGGCGACCTACACCGTCGGCATCCCGATCCGGCCGTAAAGTCGCGCTTCTCGCGGTTGCGGAAGCTCGCGCATCGTGCTTCCAGGACGACGATCCCCCTGCGGACCTGAACAGGCGCAGGGGGATCGCTTTTTCAAGGAAAAACGCGCGGGATTCGATTGACAGGTCCCGCGCCTTCTATAGGATTCGCGCCCCCATGGTTTCGTCAACTCAGCAGACGCAGCGCATCCGTCAGCGCAAGGCCCGAGCCGTTGGCAGTCGCCGCAAGCGCGATGAACGCGCCCACGGAACGCCGAAGTTCGCCATTCATCCCGAGGGCTACAGCCCGACGGCCCCCGATGCCCGGCCCGCAGCCGCGGCGAAGAAGTAGCAGGAGAGGCTCATGGCCAATCACGCATCCGCCGTAAAGCGCAACCGCCAGCGCATCACTCGCACGGCCCGCAATCGCGCCGCCAAGTCCACGCTTCGCACCGAGGTGAAGAAGGCCCGCACGGCCCTCACCGCGACCACGAAGGACGCCGTGACCGTCGTCAAGACGGCCATCAGCGCGCTCGACCGCGCCGCCTCGAAGGGCACGATCCCGGCGAAGCGCGCGTCCCGCGTGAAGGGTCGCCTCGCCGCCGCCCTCCACAAGGCCTCCAAAGCAGCCTGATTCAAGGCCCCAGCGTACGAAGCCCCCGCACCGCAAGGTGGTCGGGGGTATCGTGCTTTTGTCTGCCTGTGCTGCATGGTCCGCTCCCTGACGGTCGCGGTTCCAAGCATTTTCTCGCTTCAGCTATCGGCCCAGGTGCGGCCCCAGCCGACGTCGACGACGAGGGGAACGTCGAACACGTGGGCGGTCTCCATCGCCGTGCGGATCTTCTCGGCGGCCTCGGCGGCGTGCTCGGTAGGGACTTCGAAGGCGAGCTCGTCGTGCACCGTGAGCACCATGCGCGCGCCGGGGACGACGGGCTCGGCGAGGCGCAGCATCGCGAGCTTGAGCAAGTCCGCGGAGGTGCCCTGGATCGGGGTGTTCTTCGCGATGCGCTCGGCCTGGGAGCGGCGCATCGGATCGGTGTTGCGCAGATCGGGGAGCAAGCGGCGGCGGCCGAAGAGGGTGTGCACCACCTCGGTCTTGCGCGCGTTCTCCATCGTCGTGTCCATGAACGCGCGCACGCCGCTGTAGCGGGCGAAATACGCGTCGATGAACTTCGCGGCCTCCTGCCGCGGGATGCCGAGGCGCTTCGCCAGCGCGCCCTCACCCATGCCGTAGATCACGCCGAAGTTGATGGTCTTGCTGCGGCCGCGCATCTCCGCCGTCACGCCCTCGGCGGTCACGCCGAAGATCTCCATCGCGGTGCGCACGTGCACGTCTTGCCCGGTGCGGAAGGCGTCGACGAGGACGGGATCCTTCGAGAGGTGCGCGAGCACGCGGAGCTCGATCTGCGAGTAGTCGGCGCTCAAGATCACGGCGCCCTCGGGGGCGATGAAGGCCCGGCGGATGATCTTCCCGAGCTCGGATCGGATGGGGATGTTCTGGAGGTTGGGGTCCTGCGACGAGAGGCGGCCCGTCGCCGCCACAGCCTGGCTCCAGCGCGTGTGGATGCGGCCCGTCTCGGGGTTCATCAGGCGCGGCAGCGCGTCGACGTAGGTGCCCTTGAGCTTGGCGATGGCGCGGTGCTCGAGCACCAGCGCCGGCAGCGCGTGATCGTCGGCGAGCGACTCGAGCACCTCGGCGTCGGTGGAGCGCCCGGTCTTGGTCTTCTTCGTCGCCTTGAGGCCGAGGACGTCGAAGAGGATCGTCTCGAGCTGCTTCGGTGAGCCGAGGTTGAAGTCCTGGCCAGCGGCGGCGCGGGCCTTCTCTTCGAGCGTGGTCAGCTCTTTCGCCATCGCCTTGCCGAGGACGTCGAGGGCTTGAGGATCGACGAGCACGCCCGTCTCCTCCATCCCGGCGAGGATGTGCGAGAGCGGGAGCTCGAGGTCACGCAGGAGGCCGTCGAGCCGGGCGTCGCGCAGGCGCGGCGCATAGCGTTCGGCGAGGCCCAGCGTGAGCTCGGTGAGGCGGGCAGCGTGCTTCCCCGCGACGGCGACGTCGAGCTCGTCGAACGGGTGCGCGGCCTGTCCGCGCTTCTTCGGCGCGCCGCCGTCAAGCGGCGCGACCTTCACGCCCGCGTCTCTCTCGGCGAGCGCTTCGAGCGTGTTCTCCGCCTCGGGATCGAGGAGGTAGCTCGCCAGCATCGTGTCGATCTCGGCGCCGACGAGGGCCATCCCGTTCCGGTGGAGGAGCACTTCGCTGTACTTGAGATCGTGGCCGATCTTGCGCACCGAAGGATCGGCGAGGAGCGGGCCGAGGACCTCGCGCACCACGTCGAGCGCGAGCTGCGCGGGGGCGCCGAGGTAGCGGTGGCTCATCGGCAAGTACGCGGCGCGGCCCGGGGCGACAGCGAGCGCGATGCCGCTGATCTGCGCGCGCATCGGCTCGGGCGACGTGCCCCACACCGCGAAGGCGATCTGCTTCGCCGCGCGGGCCTCGGCGACGATCTTCTCGAGATCGTCGCGCGTGAGGACCACCGAGAAATCCCCGCCGATGTCCATCGCCGTGACCGCGGGCGCGGCCGCGGCCGCAGGCGCAGGCAGCGCTTTGAGGAAGCGCCCGAAGTTGAGCTCGGTGAAGAGGGCGCGCAGGCGCTCGGTGTCGGGGCTCGCGTAGCGCAGGGTGGCGAGATCGAGGTTCAGCTCGGTGCTGACGTCGAGCGTGACGAGCTGCTGCGAGAGGCGCGCTTCGCCCTCGTTCGCCTGGAGCGACTCGCGGATCTTCACCTTCTTCACCTCAGCGAGGCGTTTGTAGAGCTCGTCGAGCGAGCCGAACTGGGTGAGGAGCTCGGCGCCCGTCTTCATGCCGACGCCGGGCACGCCGGGCACGTTGTCCGACGTGTCGCCGACGAGCGCGAGGAGATCGCGGATCTGCGAGGGCGGGACGCCGAACTTGGCGATGACCTCGGGCGTGCCGTAGACGCGGTCGCGCATCGCGTCCCAGAGCACGACCCGGTCGCCGTCGACGAGCTGCATGAGGTCTTTGTCGCTGGAGGCGATGACGACGCGGAGGCCTTTTTCCACGGCGCGCGCGGTGGCAACAGCGATGAGATCGTCGGCCTCGAGCCCATCGGCGATGAAGATCGGGATGCGGTACGCCTCAACGAACTCGCGGCTCCGCTTCATCTGCACGATCAGGTCTTCCGGCGGGGCGGGGCGGTGCGCTTTGTAGCGCGCGTCCATCTCGGTGCGGAGGCGCGGACCGGGCGCGTCCATCGCCACGCCGAGGTAGACGGGCTTGCGCTGCTCGATCAGCTTCTGGATCATCGCCACCGTGCCGAAGGTCGCGTGCGTCGGCTCTCCGGCGGAGCTCGTGAGCGGCGCGACCGCGTGGTAGGCGCGGAAGACGTAGCCCGAGAAATCGATGAGGTAGAGGACGTCTTCGGCCCCGGCGGGGGGGAGCACGGTGGGGCGAGACATGAGGTCGTGCTTAGCACGGCCGGTGCGCGGACTCTCGCACGCTAAGCTCGCCTCGCCGCGCGGGCTCGGCTATCGAAACCAGGCCGTGAAGAAGACGATCGCCCTCTTCGTTTCCGCCGCGCTGGTCCTCATCGCATGCGACGATCCGGCGCCCGCGGCCACGCTCCCCGCGAGCGCGACGAGCGCACCAACAACGAGCGCCGCGGCGATCTCGTCCGCCGCGGCGCGTCCGAGCGCGACGGTCGCCGCGGCGGTCGCGCCGCTCCAGGTGCTTCGTCTCACGCTCACGTCGGAGGTGAAGCAGAAGGAGCCCGTCGACGAGCTGAAAGAGGCCGGCCCCGGGCAGCGCGTGTGGGCGCATATCACGCTGCGCAACGGCGCGCCCGAGGCGCGGCGCGTGAGCGTGACCTTCAAGGTCGACGGCGAAGAGCGATCGACGGTGGACCTCCAGGTCGCCTCGTCGTGGTCGTACCGAACGTGGGCGTACAACACGCTCCGCGCGGGCGATAAATCGGGCGAGCTCACCGTCGAGGTGCGCAACGACGCGAGCGAAATCATCGGCCAGGCGAGGCTGCCCAACCGGGCGAGCGCGGCGAAGAAGGTGGGCTCCGGCAAGTAGCCTCGCGCTCGCTTCGCCCACGATTTCGTGCGAATGCGGGCCATGGTCCAAGGCTCTGCACCGACCCAGGTCGTCTTCATCACCGGCGCCTCGTCCGGCTTCGGCGCGGCGATCGCGCGGCGCTTCGCCAACCGCGGCGCGCGCCTCGTCCTCGCCGCGCGCAGGCGCGATCGCCTCGACGCGCTGGCGCGCGAGCTCGGCGTGCCGACGCACGTGATCGAGCTCGACGTCACCGATCGCGCCGCGGTGGAGGCCGCCGTCGCCGCGCTGCCCGACGCGTTCGCCGAGGTCGACGTGCTCGTCAACAACGCCGGCGGCGCGCACGGCCTCGAGCCCGCGCAGGCCGCCGACGTCGGCGACTGGGAGACGATGATCGACACCAACGTGAAGGGCCTGCTCTACGTGACGCGGGCGATCCTCCCCGGCATGGTGCGTCGCGACCGCGGACACATCGTCAACATTGGCTCCGTGGCGGGGACGTACCCCTACCCCGGCGGCAACGTTTACGGCGCGACCAAGGCCTTCACCTCGCAGCTCTCGCTCAACCTGCGCGCTGACCTCACCGGCAAGCGCGTGCGCGTGACCAGCATCGAGCCGGGGATGGCCGAGACCGAGTTCTCTCTGGTGCGCTTCAAGGGCGACGCGGAAAAGGCCCGGGCCGCGTACCACGGCTTCCCCCCGCTCTCGGCCGACGACGTCGCCGAGGCCGTCGTCTGGTGCGCGACGCTGCCCGCGCACGTGAACGTGAACCGGCTGGAGCTGATGAGCGTGATGCAGTCGTTCGCGGGGTTCTCGATCAAGCGCGAGGTCTGATCAGCGCTCGCCGAGGAACCCATCGAGCAGCTTGTTGAAGACCTCGGCGGCCTCGATGTGCGGCGCGTGGCCCACGTCGGGGAGCACCTCTTCGCGCACCTTGCCGCCGGCGTGGCGGTAGGCATCGAGGACCGCGCGCGTCTGCGCGATCATCGGCTGAGGCGGGTAGATCTCCGCGCCGGGCCAGCCGGGGACGGCGCCGATCTGGCCGAGGAAACCGAGATCGAAGAGCGAGGTGTCGGAGACGATCGCGTCGTCCGCACCGCGGATCCAGAGGACATCAGGGCGCGGATCGATGCGCGCGAAGCCGCCGAGATCGACGTAGCGCGGCGAGAGGGCGTTGTTGACCCCGCGCGTCCCCGGCGCCACGCCGGGCCAATGCGGCGAGGTCGTGAGGTCGCCGGGGTAGTTGTCGTCGCTGACGACGATCTTCAGCATCTCGGCGACGAGCTCGTCCTCCCGCGTCTGGCCGAGCCGGAAGGGAGGCTTGAAGTAGAACTGATTCATCAGCTTGCGCGGGGACACAGCGCTCTCTTCGCCCGCGTCCTTGTCGGCGAGGCGCTGCTTGAGCTCGGCGTTCGCCGTTCCCCCGCCCGAGCCGGCGTGGTCGGGAGAGCAAGGCGCGCCGGACGCGTCGCGCGTGCCGCCGAAGCCGTGGGGCGACATCGGCGCCAGCAGCGTCAACGAGGCGACGTCGTTCGGGTGATCGACGGCGTACTGCATGATCACGGCGCCGCCGACCGACCAGCCGACGAGGTGGACCTTGCGGCCCTCGGCGCCGACGTCGGGGTGGACCAGCAGGGCGCGGAGATCGTCCGAGAAATCGCGGAGGCCGCGGGTGGCGTCGACCGGCAGCGCCTCGGCGTCCCCGAAGCCCCGGAGATCGAGCGCGAGCGCGTGGTAGCGCGGCGACAGGGCAGCCATCGTCTCCGTGAAGAAGACGGCGGAGGAGACGTTGCCGTGAACGAAGACCACAAGCGGGCCGGCCGGATCGCCGGAGGAGAGCAGCCGCGTGCGGCCGCGAGCCGTCGTGATCGTGCGTGAAGAGACCCGGGAGAGGGGCGTGGGAGAGGTCATAGTCACTCTGATTTACCAGACAAACAAGACAAGGAGCGAGGGGATGATGGCTGTCTCGTCGGACCCAGCACCCCCTCCCGAGGAGATCACGTCACGGCAAGGAGGCCAGCTTGGCCACCATCTTGGACCACACCGCCGGAGTCACGCCAACCTCCAGGTGGCCATAAGGCACGGCCTCCTGCGCGGATTTGGCGGAGACAGCGGCCGACGTCCAGCCCTGGGTGAGCTGGGCTTTCGCCGCGATGCTCACGTCGAAGAGCACCCCATCGCCGTGGGGCGTGCAGGTCGGGCAGCTCATCCCGTCCATCTCGAAGACGCTGCCCGAGGAGCCGACGGTGCTGCCATGAACGACATAGAGGTAATCGAGGGCCGGGTTGAGGCCATGGCTCTTGAGCCGCGCGATGAAGTTGCCGCCCATCTCCATCGCCGCCTTGATGCCGATGCCGTCCATGAGGCGGTACGTCGCGTAGCCGAAGAAGTACGACTCCGCCGTGGAGGCCTCGTAGTAAACGTGGTTGGCCTTGCAGGGGAAGGCGACCGGATCGAACGCCGTGTTGCGGCAGGTGGTGTGCGCGGTGTTGTCCAGCATCGCGCCGCCGTAGGCGGGTACGACGTTGTAGGCGAGCTTGATCGCCAACCATTGACGCCACTTGGACTCGTCGGTGTCGACGGTGGACCAGTCGACGCCCGCCTGCCCGGTCTGCCGGTCGGGCGTGGGGTAGTACGTGCGCAGATCGTACGTCGACTGGAGCTGGCCCAGGTAGGGTGAGACGTAGGTGCCGCTGTCGTCGAACGCTCCCCACATTGACATGTTGTACTTGTCGAAGGTGTAGTCCGCCGCGGCCACGCCCTGCGCCGTGTTGAGCGTCTTCAAGCTCGAGGGGTGGAGGGGCTTGCCCGTGGAGTCGAGGCCGGTGATGTTCGAGGTGAAGATCTTCTTCCAGAAGTCAGTCCAGACGGCGCCGCGGTTGGCGCAGATCGAGTCCGCGTAGGGGTTCGGGAAGACGGACTGCGGCGATCCGGCGAAGCCCCAGGTGACGCACTGGATGGCCGAAAAGCTGCTCCAGGTGAGGGGGCCCTGGCCGACGGGCGCGTTCTCCTTGGCGCTGGCGATGACCAGGTCGTCGTAGGGGTGCCGGAAGTTGAGATCGATGCCGAGGTGCGGGCCGGAGAGCGCGATGTAGGCGCGCACATCGCTCTTGAACGCGGGGACCCGCTTGGCCTGCTCGGCCGCGAGGACCTCGAAGTGCTTGGTCCCCCAGCCGGTCCACTTCGCCGGGTCGGAGAGGTAAACGTCCGCGGCGAGGGCGCCCTTGCTCCAGGCGACGACATCCACCTTCGGGCGACCGGTGAGGGTCTTGACCCGGCGAACGGCGTTGGAGAGGTTGATGGCCTGATTGAAGTTGTCCCCGTGGAAGCTGCCGAAGGTGACCGCGTAGGTGCACGTCCCCGCGGCCTCGAGCGCCTGGACGAAGCCCGTCTGCGCCGGCGTGCCGGGGTAGGTTTTTCCCGTGCCGTCCGTGCCGTTGGGGTGAATCCAGACGTTGCCATTCTGGAGCGAGCCATGGACGAGGAGCACCGGCGTCTTCGTCTTGTCGCAGGCCAGCGTCGCTGTCTTGGGGCCGTGCTGGAGGAGCACGAAGCGCGCCTCGGGGCGCTGGGGGCTCTTGGTGGCGGCGCAGGCCGGCGCCCCCGAGGTCCCCGCCGTCCCGGCGCAGCTGCTCTTGTAATAGAGGTTGAACCCGTCGACGAGCTGCTGGTTGAGCGCGCCGTAGTAGGTCTGGAGCGGGTAGGTCGCGTCCTGGAAGGTGTCCTGCCAGCGCCCCTTCTCGGTGCGAAAGTTGTAGCCCTCGGTCCGGTAGGACTGGTGACCTTCGAGCAGCTCGATCTTGCCCCACGACCAGGAGGGCGGCTTGGTGCTGCCAACGACGGTGTAGCTGTCCGCGTAGGCGCCGTTCACCGGGGGATCGAAATAGCCCTGGAGGGCTGCGGGGATGACCGTGGTCACATACGAGCTGATGCCCGGCGCCGAGCCGCCCGAGCCTCCCGAGCC
>Ga0105048_10012033_pt1 | contig 13602 bp, 14 predicted proteins | sample MAT05_FD_78382 | JGI IMG/M metagenome (GOLD analysis project Ga0105048, IMG submission 78382) | Freshwater microbial communities from Lake Fryxell liftoff mats and glacier meltwater in Antarctica - MAT-05 | ecosystem: Environmental > Aquatic > Freshwater > Ice > Liftoff microbial mat | place...
ACAGGCTTCGCTGCCGTTTTTTGGGGATAGTTCTATTATCTTGGTAGTGCGAGTACAACCAATAAGAGCCTGCCCCGTTGCAGACACCAACCTGAATGACGACACTGGAACCCCGGACCGAGCCGCTGCCCCCCGCTGCCGGACCCGTAATCGACCTCGAAAAGGAACGGCAGGAGATTCTAAAGCAGTACCGGAGACTGCTCCGCTCAGCAAAGCCAATGCTGAAAGACAATGACGCCAAACTTATCAAAAAGGCGTTCAACACCTCCGCCGAAGCCCACAAAGAGATGCGTCGGCGGTCGGGTGAGCCGTATATCTACCATCCGCTAGCCGTGGCGCAGATTGCCATCGATGAAATCGGTCTTGGCCCCACGAGCCTGATAGCCGCCCTGCTGCATGACGTAGTGGAAGATACCGACACGACCATCGAGGATATTGACCGGGCATTTGGGCCGAAAGTAGCACGCATCATCGACGGACTGACCAAGATTTCGGGCATTTTCGAGTACGGTACGTCGCAGCAGGCCGAGAATTTCCGGAAGATGCTGCTCACGCTGTCGGACGATGTGCGGGTGATCCTGATCAAACTCGCCGACCGGCTGCACAATATGCGAACGCTGGAGTCAATGCCGCGCGACAAGCAGTTGAAGATTGCCGCCGAGACTATCTATATCTACGCGCCCCTTGCCCACCGGCTTGGTCTGTACGCCATAAAGTCGGAACTGGAAGACCTGTACCTGAAGCACGTAGAGCCGGAAGCATTCAAGGACATTGCCCGCAAGCTGCGCGAAACCCGGCTCTCACGGGATCGTTTCATCGGCAAATTCATCGAACCCATCGACAAAGACCTGCACGAAACCGGTATTTCGTTCGTGGTAAAAGGACGACCCAAGTCTATTTACTCGATCTGGACCAAGCTCAACAAATCCAAGAAGCCGTTCGAGGAGATTTACGATCTGTTTGCCGTGCGGATCATCCTGAACGTACCCGTCGATCAGGAGAAAGCGGCCTGCTGGCGGGCGTATTCTATCGTTACGGACCATTACAAGCCTAATCCCGACCGACTCAAAGACTGGATCAGCACCCCGCGCACCAACGGCTACGAGTCGCTGCACACCACCGTCATGAGCAAACTGGGGCAGTGGGTAGAGGTACAGATCCGTACCGAGCGCATGAACGAGATTGCCGAAAAAGGCTACGCGGCCCACTGGAAATATAAAGGCAACGACACCAAAACCGGCGAGGGCATTGAAGCCTGGATCAGTCAGGTGCGCGACATGATCGAGTCGGCAGGAACGGGCGAGAAACGGGCCGCTATCGAGTTTGTCGATGATTTTCGGAGCAACCTGTATAGCGAAGAGGTCTTTGTCTTTACGCCCAAAGGCGATCTGAAAGTGTTGCAGCGGGGTGCGACGGCCCTTGATTTCGCGTTCGACATTCACACGCAGATTGGCGCGAAGTGCATGGCCGCTAAGGTTAACAACACGCTCGTGCCGCTGAGCCACGTACTGCAAAACGGCGATCAGGTCGAGGTGATTACATCGAACCGGCAGAAGCCCAACGAAGACTGGCTCCGGTTTGTGGTTACCTCGAAGGCCAAGACCAAGATCAAGGACCTCATTAAAGAGGACAACAAGCGGTTCGTAACCGACGGACGCGATCTGGTGCAGAAAAAACTAAAGACGCTGCGACTGGAGATGAGCAATGAAACCATCAACCAGCTCCGGGCATATTTCGGCTCCAAAACCACCGACGACTTTTATTACCGCGTGGGCAAAGGCCACGTTGACGTGGCCGAACTGAAGAAGTTCAAATCCGAAAAGGATGCCAAAGAAAACCGCGCCAGTAAATTTAATACCGATGACGCACCCGATGCGAAGGCCGTTGTTAAGGAGTTGAGGAAGATTCACGGCGAACGCACCGACGCCGACATGCTGTTGATTGGTGAGGACATGGACCGCGTGGATTATACCCTCTCCAAGTGTTGCAACCCCATTTCGGGCGACGACGTGTTTGGCTTCGTGACGATCAACGACGGCATCAAGATTCACCGCGTCACCTGCCCCAACGCTGTAGAGCTAATGTCGAACCACGGCAACCGGATTCTGAAAGCAAAGTGGACGAGTCAGAAGGAATCGGCCTTCTTGTGCGGCCTGCGCATTACCGGCACTGACCGCATGGGGCTGGTCAACGACGTAACGCGGGTCATCAGCAACGAACTGAGCATCAACATGCGATCCGTCACGATTGACTCAACCGACGGAATTTTCGAGGGCAACATCCGCCTATACGTACAGGACACGAGCCACCTTGAAACCCTCGTGCGCAAACTCGAGCGTGTACCGGGGGTATTTGATGTGATACGGTTTGACTAATTTTAGTAAAGAATGAAGAGTGAAGAACGAAGAACGCTATGATGCGAAGCCGTTTTTCACTCTTCATTCTTCATTCTTCACTAAATTTGCCCTCATGCAACAGGCACCTCCTCAATCCAATCTGGAATCGGCGCGGATGATTTTCCTGGCTTACCTCGAACGGAAGAGCCTGCGGAAAACTCCCGAACGCTTCGCCATCCTCGAAGAGATATACAACCGCGCCGACCATTTCGACGTCGATGAGCTGTACGTCTCCATGAAGAACAAGAACTATCAGGTCAGCCGCGCTACGGTCTATAACACCCTCGACGTACTAGTGGACTGCGATCTGGTGACGAAACATCAGTTCGGGAAAAACCTGGCGCAATACGAAAAATCGTACGGCTACCGGCAGCACGACCATTTGATCTGCACCGACTGCCACAAGGTGATGGAGTTCTGTGACCCGCGCGTGCAGAACATTCAGAACATGGTGGGCGACATGCTCAAGTTCAACGTCATGCACCACTCATTGATCTTTTACGGAGCCTGCGCCCGCGACAACTGCGAAAATCGCCAGACCACGTCGAAAGACGCGCAGGGTGTGCAGAACCCGGTGATATAGTTGCTTTTGTCAGCATAATAAAAAACTGATAATTATGAATCCTTACGCCACTTTAGTCGATTTCATTCTAAGGCACGCGCCGACCGAAGCCGTATTGGGTTTTCGAGCTTCGGAAGAGATGCACGATTACTTTTATACTTTGCTCGAAAAAGAGAAAGATAATACGGCTACGCAAGAGGAAATTGAGCTCATTGAGCAGGTCATGACTGTTGAGCACACAATGCGACTGGCCAAAGCAAAGGCGAAGCAGTATGCTCACCAATAGTGTACGATTCTGCAAGACTACTCCAGATCAGGACTTTTTTAATTCAAACCTTAATACGCAGCATGAATCAGATTGAAATTGGGAGTACCGTAAAGCTAAAATCTGGAGGCCCTATCATGACTGTTGAATCCTACGGTACGAAACTAGAAGCAGGAAGGTTTGTAGTAAAAAACGTGGATGACATGGAGAAAGTAGTATGTCAATGGTTCGAAGAAAATACGCTACAAACTGGTATCTTCCCTATAGCGTCGCTTGTGGTAGCGGACAACTCACCACCACTATAGAGTATGGTAAATTTTCGATTTAATGACCAGATATGACTGCCCGACAGGGGCATTTTTTAATTTTTGACAAATGGTAGATGTTTTATTGGGCCTCCAGTGGGGCGACGAAGGAAAAGGAAAGATTGTGGACGTACTGGCTCCGCAGTATCAGGTGGTAGCCCGGTTTCAGGGTGGTCCCAACGCGGGGCATACGCTCGAATTCGACGGGTTCAAGCACGTGCTGCACCAGATTCCGTCCGGTATTTTCCGGGCCGACATTCTCAACATCATCGGCAATGGCGTGGTGCTGGACCCCATCGTGTTCAAACGCGAGATTGATAATCTGGCCAAGTTTAATCTGCCGCTGACCCAGAACCTGGTTATCTCGCGCAAGGCGTCCATTATTATCCCAACGCACCGGCTGCTCGATACGGCTTATGAGCAGGCCAAGGGCGAAGCCAAAATCGGCTCGACGCTGCGCGGCATCGGCCCGACGTATCAGGATAAAGTAGCCCGGCAGGGATTGCGAGTAGGCGATATTCTCTCGCCCAACTTCGCCGATAAATACCAGAAGCTGGTCGATATGCACAAGGTCATTCTGGCGCAGAACAACTACGACTTTGCCGACGCGCTGCCGCAGGCCGAAGCCGAGTTCTTTGCCGCCGTTGAATTCATGAAGCAGTTCAAACTCACCGACAGCGAATACGCCGTAAATGACGCCCTGACAGCGGGCAAAAGCGTGCTGGCCGAAGGGGCGCAGGGGTCGCTGCTGGACATTGATTTCGGGTCGTACCCGTTCGTAACCTCATCCAGCACGATGGCCGCTGGGGCCTGTACGGGGCTGGGCGTGGCACCTGGGCGAATTGGCGAGGTGTTCGGCATTTTCAAAGCCTACTGCACCCGCGTGGGCAGTGGCCCGTTCCCAACGGAATTATCGGACGAAACCGGCGAGAAAATACGCAAAGAGGGCCGGGAGTTTGGTGCCACAACGGGCCGCCCGCGCCGGTGCGGCTGGCTCGATTTACCTGCGCTCAAATACGCCATCATGATCAACGGCGTAACGCAATTGGTGATGATGAAAGTCGATGTGCTGAACATCTTCGACGAAATCAATATCTGTACGCACTACCAGTTACCAGATGGTACTGTAACAGAGCAAATGCCTTACGACCTTTTGGACACGCCCGTGACGCCGATCTACAAAACCTTCAAAGGCTGGCAAACTGATCTGACCAACATCCGTGCGTTCGAGGATATGCCCGGTCCGCTGGCCGATTACGTTACGTATCTGGAAGAAACGCTCGGTCTTCCCATCAGCTTTATCTCGACCAGCCCCGACCGCGAAGCCATCATCCATCGCAACGTAGCGGTGTAGTGAGTAGCCCGAACCGGTACGCCGACGCGGCTCCCGGTCCGGTAGCCGTAAGGCTTACAGGGTAGTTACAAAGTAAGCCTTACGGCTACCGGACCGGGAGGTCCGGGCTACGATTATGCAGAACGTCAATCAATACGAAACGCTTTTCCAGACCGAACAGCTTTACCGCATCCCAAATGAACGATGGGGTGCGGTAAAGCTGCCTGACGCGCCCGCTGCTGACGTTGTGCCGGAGGTTGTCGAGACAGCCGCGCTGCTGAACGAACTGGACGAACTGCTGGCAAAGAACACGGCTGTTGAACCAGAACCGACCGATACGCCGGAAGCAGTTAGGCTGGTTGAAACGTCGGTTATACCCGACCCGGAGGTGGCGGTCGCTGCGGTCGCAGCTGCGCCGGAGCCGCTGCCTAAAGCCCCGGCCCGGCCTACCGTACCGCCCATTGTCAGCCCACAGCCGCCCGTGTCCAAACCGAAATTGAACCATAAAGTACTGCTGCTGGCCGACGAAGAACTGGACCCCAGCAACCTGCTCTTTCTGGAGAAAATCCTGAATGCCGTAAACCTTAATATCGACGGGGTTGACCTGCTGAATCTGAACGGTGTGCGCGACGTGGACTTTGCCGAGTTGGTACACGGCAAGCTGATTCACCACTTCATCACGTTTGGCGTACCGTTCAATCGCATTCATTTAGATATTCAGATGGACCGTTACCAGCCAGTTCGGTTCTTCGGTATCAATTTCCTGATGGCCGACTCACTGCCGACCATCGAGGCCGACATTAACCTCAAAAAACGCCTGTGGGCCGCGCTCCAGCAGGTTTTTGCCCCCCAGTAACGCAATGACCGAACCGCCCGACGTGGCCCCCGCCCCTACCCTACGTAAGGTTATTTCGACTACCCAACTCTGGGCCATTGCCGTGGGCATGGTGATCTCGGGCGAGTACTTTGGCTGGAACTACGGCTGGGCGGTGGCCGGTACCGTCGGGTTTCTCATCGCTACGCTCATCGTGACGGTGCTGTACCTCACCTTTATTTTCAGCTACACCGAACTGACCACCGCTATCCCCGATGCGGGCGGGCCGTTTGCCTATGCGTTTCGGGCGTTTGGACCAACGGCAGGGTTCATTGCCGGTTTTGCTACGCTGGTCGATTTTCTGATGGGACCTCCCGCCATTGCCGCTGCATTGGGTGCCTATGCTCACTTCCTGAACCCGGCCCTGCCGGTACTGGGTGTGGCGGTGGCATCGTATGTGGTGTTCATTGGCGTCAATATTCTGGGCGTTCGGGAATCGGCAAATTTGTCGGTAATCGTCACGGTGCTGTCGGTGGTGGAGTTGCTGGTGTTTATGGCCCTGGTGGCCCCGGCCTACGAAACAAAGAACGTACTGGCGCACAATGAAGGCTTTGGCGTGGGAAGCATATTTGCTGCGCTGCCCTTTGCCATTTGGTTCTATCTCGCTATTGAGGGCGTGGCCATGCTGGCCGAAGAAGTTAAGCAACCCGCCAAAACCATTCCGCGTGCCTACCTGCTGAGCATCGGCACAATGGTGTTCCTGACCCTCGGCATTATGATGTTGACTGCTGGAGCAGGCGACTGGCGGCAGCTGAGCCAGATCGACCATCCCCTGCCCGAAACGCTGGCAATGGTGCTGGGTCAGGATAGTGCATGGGCCAGACTCTTCGCCGGGCTGGGGCTGTTCGGGCTGATTGCCTCCTTTCATGCCAATACCCTTGGCTATTCGCGGCAGTTGTTTGCCCTGGCGCGGGCGGGCTACCTGCCCCGGTTTCTGGCCAGCGTAAACGGGCGGTTTCGTACTCCGCACAATGCCCTGATCGTTGGCGGGTTCGTTGGTCTGGTTGCCCTGTTTTCCGGCACGACCGATCAGATCATTATCCTCTCGGTGGTGGGTGCGCTGGTTATGTACATCAGTAGTTTGCTGAGCCTGTTCCGCCTGCGCCGAACCGAACCGGGGTTACGTCGTCCGTTCAGGACACCGCTTTACCCCGCCGTACCGCTGGTAGCTCTGGTGCTGTCAGTAGTTTGTCTGCTCGCTATTTTCTGGTACAACACAGGGTTGAGTTTACTCTTTCTGGGATTAATGGCCGGTTCGTATGGCCTGTTTCGATGGCTAATTTTACCCCGTTTCGGGGCTGAATCCGTTAACCCTTAACTCCCGGCCTCATCCTCCCGTGGCAAAACTCTCGAACACGGTCATGCCGCCGTCAATGAAAATGCTGGCCCCGGTGATGTAGTCAGACAGGTCGGAAGCCAGAAAAACGGCGAGGTTACCAATGTCTTCGGGCTGACCAATGCGGTTGTAGGGAATAAGGGACATCAGGCTGTTGAGCGTCTTCGGGCTGTTCCATGCGTCGGTATTGATGGGCGTCTGGATGGCACCGGGACAGATGCTGTTAACCCGAATCTGGCGGTCTCCGTACTCCTGCGCCAGCGACTGCATGAACATTTTGATGGCCCCCTTCGACGATGCGTAGTTGATGTGCCCCGCCCACGGAATAATCTCGTGTACCGAACTCATGCAGATAATCTTGCCCGTTGCCCGCGATACCTCCGGGCGTGGCCCCCGACGCAGAAACTCGCGGATGGCCGCGCGGGCGCACAGAAATTGCCCCGTCAGGTTTACGTCGATGACAGTTTGCCACTGCTTGAGGGTCATGTCTTCGAATTTGGCGTCGCGCTGCAAACCAGCATTGTTTACCAGAATATCGACAGTGCCGTATTTATCGATAGCGTCGGCAAACATAGTCTCGACTTCTTCTTCATTCGTTACGTTGCACTGGGCTGTCATACCCCTGCCACCAACATCGGTAATGGTTTTGAGTACCGCCTGCGCATTCTCGAGCGACGAGGCCGACGAGTGGTTGACGACCACCGTGGCTCCGGCGGCTGCCAGCGAAATGGCAACGCCCGTTCCGATGCCGCTGCTGGCTCCCGTAACGATGGCGATTTGATTGGTCAGTGTCATATTCATAGACTCGTGTTTAACGATAGTATTCACTCAATAAAACCCATTAGCGGTGAATTGTTTGGCGAAGGGATCACCAGCGACGTCCGTAATGGGTAGCATTGGATTGGCGCAATGATCCAAAACCGATGATGCCTTTTAAGTCAGTATTTTCGTATTGATAGATAAATGGCACTATACCAATGCTGAATCTACCGCTTAAATTGTATAATCCTACTAATTCAACTTATTAGAAAAATACAAATCATACGTTCTTTAGAGGGACTTGTTGCACTTTTCTCATAAATGCCCTATTCTACTCATAACTAATTGACTTATAGCATGAATATTCAATGCAAACGCCCTGACAACCAGCAAATCCCTTGCATTAAACCATGATAACCGGCCACCTTTGCAGCGGTTCAAACTAAAAGTCAAACCGATGAAACAAATCCGTTTATCAATGGCCGCCCTCCTCATTTCGATGAGCATGGCAGGCAGCGCAGCGGTAGCTCAGGGAGTTACCAACGCCAACGATGGTTCGGGCATGAGTGCAGTGAAAGTTGTAACGTCCGAAAACAAGAAAGTACGCCTATATACACAGAACAGCTCGCCCGTTGACGTCTCGATCATCGACACTGACGGCACCGTACTGTACCAGGGAGCCATTACCGACAACAAAAAAGCCACGTCGTTTAACCTGAAAAACCTGCCCGATGGTCAGTATTTCATCACGGCGGGTACCAACACCTGGTGGATGTCGCAGGGCATGACCGTGCGGGGTAATGCTGTCAGTATCGACGCTCAGAAGTTACAGCAGGTAGCTCAGCCCACGCTGACGGCCTACGAAAAGAACAAGATCGAGATGACGCTGCCCGGCACGAACGCGGCTAAGACCAACGTCATCATCTACGACGCGCAAAGCCAGGCTGTGTATCAGGACACGTTCAACGGAGCCGTTCGCCGGTTCGACCTCACGGCTCTGCCTCAGGGTTCGTACACGTTTGTAGTTGGCCCCGACCAGAAGCAGTTCACCTCGCGCATCGACGTTCGGTAAACCCAACAGGCTCAATTCCAAAGTAAAAGCCCGTTGCAAATGCAGCGGGCTTTTTTTGCAGGTTAGTCCGGTCGTGACCGATCAGCCGCAAGCAGCGGATACCCATTCAGCTGAAGCTAAGGGTTTGTTGCTGAATTCAACTACACTGTTAGCCCCTCGTCGGGGCTGGTCGGTCAGGAGTGACCAACCTACCCAACCGCCATCGGCGGATTTTCTTCGGGGTTATGTTTTTTCTGCTGGCTCATCAGCTTAGCCAATTGGGGGGTTATTTCCGGCTCTTCGCCCCGCATTCGCAGAATGGATAATTCTTTCATCTTCGACTCGAAGACGATATCGACGGGTTTTCCGTAGGTGTTGGCGAGGGTGTAGAGCCAGTCGGCGTGGGCTTCGGCGCGGGCGCGGGGGTCTTCATAGTCCCGGCGTGAGTTGGAGTAGTGAAACACGGGCCGCACATCCCAGGTGTTGTAGGCCATCGTGAACGCTTCCTCTTCAGTGAGACCATCGGAATGCAGGCTGAAATGGAAGTAATCGAAAACGATGGGCGTACCGATGGTTTCGTGGACCGGCACCAGATCGCGCACCGAATACAGGCTGGTGCGGTCGTCGTTTTCTACGGTCAGGCGGGCGCGGAGGTTTTCGGACAGTTTGCCAAAATTCTGGCAAAACCGGGCAATGGTGGCGGGTTTGTCGCCGTAGGTGCCGCCGAGGTGAATATTGATCTTGTTCCAGTGCGACGGGTTCAGCCCCATCAGATCGAATAATTCGGCGTGGTATTCGAGGTCTTTGATCGTATTGTCCAGCACCTTACCCTGCCCGGCAAGGTGATTGAACGGGCCGGGGTGTACCGTGAGCCTGATGGGTCGGCTGCCAATTTCTTCGAGTGTAGCGCGGATGTCGGGGAAGTCGGGCAGGTCGGGTATGCGGTATTCAGACACCCACGGAAACAAATCAGACGAGATACGGAACAGGCCAAAGCCATGTTCAATATTCCAGTCCACGATGCGCAGCAGGTCCTGCACATTCTTCAGAGCCAGTTCTGACGCATACGCTTTGCCGCGTTCCTGAAACGTTTTTTTGATCATGCCCCGGTTGGTCATGATTTTGCTGGCCTGTAAATTCAGATTAATGCAGGCATAACCCGCATGGCCGGTTGTGGTTTCCATATCGGACAAACCTATGAATCAAGATGGGTGTTTTGTGACCGTTTAGTCAAAACCTGCCGATTTATGCCAAATGCTGTTTCGTTCCGCTTACTTTTCTGGCAAATGTCCCCTCAGCCCCGTTTATGGAAGACCTGTCACCCGATCAGATCAGTAGCATCGCCATAGGCTACCGCAGTCTGGCCCATTCACTGAACGGGTTTCAGATGACACACTGGCCCAGTTTTTCGGTAGAGCAGCACCTGGACCTGAATGCCTATCAGAGCAGTTTGCTGAGACGGGCGCAGGACCTGCAGGCTATGGCCGTGCGCCCCGCCTTTACCAACACCCATGACATGACCTCCCGGATTGGGCAGGCAATGGAACTGGCTAAAGGCAGCCTGAAGAAAATCAAGAACCTTCCCCTCGCCCTGAACATTGGGGCCATTGTCGTTGCGCTGGCCTCCTACGTAGCCCGCGCCGACCTACGGGGCATCCACATTGCCCTTCAGGAACTTGGCGAACTGGTAGAAATGGAAGAAGGCAGTTTGCAGTAAGGGGTGCCTACTGAGAACTGCCTTCCATGAACTTATGCTTCTTTCACATCAACCAGCTCAATGTCGAACGTCAGGGCCTTCCCGGCGAGGACGTGGTTGGCATCGAGCGTAACGCTGGTGTCGGAGAGCTGACGTATAATGACGGGAATGGGTTGTGGGCTGCCGTCTTCGTGCATATTCAGGGTCATCCCTTCTTCGAGCGGAATATCGTCGGGAATATCAGAGCGGTTCAGCGTGAAGATCATCTCTTCGTTAGCAGGACCGTAGGCGTCCTCGACCGGAATGTTGATGGTTTTTTTGTCGCCAGGGTTCATACCCGACACGCCATCGTCAAAGCCTTTGATGACCTGGCCGCTACCGACCGTAAACTCAAGAGGGGTGCGACCCGCCGACGAATCGAAAACGGTGCCGTCGTTGAGAGTGCCGGTATAATGCACCTGTACGGTGTCGCCGGATTTTGCTTGTGCCATAATGCGTTTAGTTTTGTGATTAACCCCGAATCCGCCAATGGTTGGGGCCGGTTTGGGACTACACAGTAATCTTTGACCAACTCGTAACGGCGGCCAAAAGTTCAGCCTGCGTGGACTGTGCACGGTCGGCATTATACCACCGCTGCGCCCGCTCAACGGCTTCGGAGAGGGACAGATTTTCGGTGCGCCATTCACCCATCAGGCTCTGCAATTCTGCCGGGCGCGGTCCCCATGACCCCAGTTCGCGGTACATTCCGTCAATTTCCTGCACACAAATCAGTTTGGGAATGGCCTGCCCTCCATTGGTCAGATACGCATTCATCAGGGCCGGATTTTTGTCGCGCAGCAAAACCTTCATTGTTACGTTGGCTGATTCTTCGGCCATACGATCCAGCACCGGTATGATCTGGGCCGCATCGCCACACCATGACTCGGTCAGGACGAGCCACAGCCAGGGTTTTGGCACGTTGCTCAGGGCCTGGCTGAGTTCGGGCGTAACGGGGGTGAACTTGTGCAGTCGGCTCATGCGGTGCAGGTTCAGTTTGGTATAGCCCAGAATTTCGGGGGTGTTGTAGTGCGGATCGTCGGCGGTGCTGAGGTGCTGGGCAAAGCGGGCTTCGGCCAGCTGAATATACTCGTCGTAGGTGTAGGCCGAAGCTACGAGTTCAGGGGTGATAAGGGGTGTTGTCATGGCGTTGATTTTGCGTGAATGTAACAGCGAATATGGTTGCAGCTTTCTTTCGCAACAGTTGGCGCGGTTCTCATAGAAACAAACCAATTGCGTAGTTTGCGGTTCAAAAACGGCATTGAATAAGCAGGCAATACTATGCAAACATACTGGGGAGTTGATCTGGGCGGTACCAAGATCGAGGGCGTTATTTTACAAGTGGCCGACGGCGCGGCTTTTTCGCCCGATGCGGTTCTTATCCGGCAGCGCATCGACACCGAAGCGCAGCACGGCTACGACCATATTATGAGTCAGATCGAAAAACTCATCAACCAGCTCAAAGCCGAAACGGGTCTCCAGCCCGAACGCATCGGGTTCAGTACGCCCGGCACCCTCGAACCCGCCACACAGACTATGAAAAACTGCAACACCACCGTGCTCAACGGCCAGCCCATGCAGCAGGACCTGGCCCGGCGGCTGGGCGTTCCGGTGGCGGTGGCCAACGACGCCAACTGCTTTGCCCTGGCCGAAGCCACCCTCGGCATCGTACCCGACGAAGCCCCCAATTACCAGCTTGTGTTTGGCGTTATCATGGGTACGGGCGTGGGCGGGGGCATTGTAGTACGTGGGCAAGACAGTCAGGGTAAGCCGGGCAAAGCGTTTGTCATCAACGGCTTGCAGGGCATTGGGGGCGAGTGGGGCCATAATATTCTGGAAGAGAACGGCTACCCGTGCTACTGCGGCAAGAGTGGCTGTACCGAGCAGGTCATTTCCGGTCCGGCCCTGCAACGGTATTACCACGACATCAGCGGTGAAGACCGTACTATGAAAGAAATCATGCAGCGGCACTACGCCGGTACCGACCCATTTGCCAGCCAGACCGTTGACAGGATGCTGGAGTATTTTGGGCGGGGCATGTCCACGCTCATCAACGTCCTGGACCCCGACGCCATCGTGCTGGGCGGGGGCGTGGGCAACGTGGATCTGCTGTACACCGAGGGCGTGGAGCGGGTCAAAAAATACATCTTCAACTCCGGCGTGGTGCGCACCAAATTCCTCAAACCCAAACTCGGCGACAGCGCGGGCGTCTTCGGCGCGGCCATACTGTGACGTTGGCCGAAGTTTATAATTGAGACCTCATCTGCGCCAGTAGAAGTCCCAAATCTGGAAGGCCTCAATCGTTTCTTCGGAGGCTTTGAACTCGCTGAGCGCAACGTAGGCAACCGGGCGAATGTATTGCCCCTGCTCCATGTCGAGGTTGAAGTCTTCGTGCATGAATCCGGCTTCATTTGATGCCAGACCGGTGATTTTTACCCGTTTTACTTCGGTAGTACCATCGCGTTTTTTGAGCCGGGCCAGGGCGGTGAACGGAAATTCGAGTGTTTCCTCAAAAAAGTAATACCAGCCCATGCTTTGTTCATCGTCATCGTAGGCATCGACAATAATTTCGTAGTCGATCCTGTACCGCATTTCTTTGTCAGTCAGCATAATTCGCGTTATTTTATGGCCCGCAGCTCTTCCTGATAAGCGGGTCGTTTGGGAAACGTTTCTTTTAACTCGGCAATGAGCGCATCGGTTGCGGGGCGGCTACCGGCAATCTGCTGCCTGACGAGTTTCAGCAGGGCGGCCACGTTTGCGTAGTCGGGGCGGGTGCTGGCCTGATGGCCCAGCTTTTTGATAGGGGGCATGAACAGCGTCAGCATTTCGGCGGGGTACGGTCCGGTCAGGTGCGGCAGGACTTCCTTCAGCACCTCAATCCAGGGTACCTGCTGCACCAGTGCCAACAGGTCAGGCCAATGTTTTTCTTCGATAAGAATCGGTTTCAGCCGGTATAGCAACCCGTCAGCCTGATTGTAGCCCCAGCCAG
>Ga0105048_10012036_pt1 | contig 13601 bp, 8 predicted proteins | sample MAT05_FD_78382 | JGI IMG/M metagenome (GOLD analysis project Ga0105048, IMG submission 78382) | Freshwater microbial communities from Lake Fryxell liftoff mats and glacier meltwater in Antarctica - MAT-05 | ecosystem: Environmental > Aquatic > Freshwater > Ice > Liftoff microbial mat | place...
AATTATATGGCTTTGATGGTATTCCTTATAATGTATTGATAGATCCGCAGGGGAAAATCATTGCTACTTCTTTAAGAGAATCTGCGCTGCAGGCAAAGTTGGCGGAGGTGTTGAAATAATAGATTTATCCTAAATTTAAAAAACGTTGATATAAGTAAAAATCCAGTTGCGCAAACAACTGGATTTTTTTAAATAAAATTACTTTAATTATTATGGGTATTGTCTAACAGCACTTATAACCAACGGTAAATTAACTGCACCACCGGTAGAATAAACAGTAAATATTCCTTTATTAACGCCACCAAATGTTGTGGTTAAAGTTGCAGTGGCAATTACAGTTTGCGTTCCAGCAATTTTTTGTTTAATAGTATAATTGCCTGCTGGTATCTGAGTAAATTTTGATAGAGTTGCAAGCAGAGTTGCAGATGGGGAAGCTCCAACATAAGTCTGGTTAGTAATAGTAACACTATCCGCAGGAGTTACTGTTGTTCTTAAAAAAGTAATATCACTTGCAGGTGCATAAATGGCCACAGGTATATACCGTACTTTTATAGTGCCTGCAGCAGGTGTAGTAAAATCATCAGTTAACCTTAACACTCTTAAAGCACCTGTTGGTGTTGCAAGTGTATCATAGTTTATAAAAGTAGATGAAGTTTTAGTAACAAAATTTTCTGCCGGCAATGAAACAAAATTAGCTGGCACTATCAGACTATTTGATTTTAAAAGTATTTTACGACTGCCTGGATTTACGTTTAAGGGTAAAGATACTCCCCTATATACAATTGCAGACCCTGTTTGGTTAATACTATCTATAATAACATTTATAGCCGGACTGCCTGGAGAGGCGTTTATAAATGTAGCAGTACTAAATTCATTTGAGTAATCAATTATTTTACCACAGCTTATTAGAACCGTAGATATAATGAGTAATAATATAAATTGTTTTTTCATTTGTTAAGACGTTTATCTTATTTAGTGATGAGATGCCTATACTTTTAATTAATAACCTGTATTTTGAGCCATGTTAGGGTTTGCAAGCTTCTCCTGATTTGGAATTGGTAAAATGTAGTGAAAATCAGTAGCAGGAAGCAATTGGCTGGATGCGATTCCACCAATATCTGATATATCTCTGGAAATTGGCAAACTTCTTCTGCGTAAATCAAAATACCTTTGGCCTTCGTAACACAGTTCCTTATAACGCTCCAAATAAATAGCATCAATTAAAGTTGCTTTATCAGGTAATGGTACATGTATATAACCCCTTATTCTATTTGTTCTCAATAAACTTAAATCAGTATTTGATTGTAAGAATTGGTTAAGCTCAGCATAAGCCTCAGCTCTTGCTAATACTATTTCTGAAGTTCTCATCATTTTAATGTCAAAAATAAAATTCTCGCCAGCAGGAGGAACAACACCATATTTTGCAATTAAATTTCTAGGGGTTGTTCCAAAAAAGATTGAAAACCTGATATCATTTACACGATCGAAGGTATTCAACAATTTCGCAGCAGGTGCTGCCTGTTGAGCCCCATTGGCATCTTGATAAAGAGAACCAATTGCACTCCCACTATTTACGGCCGTTACATTTAATTTCCAAATTACTTCTGTTGCCTGTGAGGCGGGAAGTGTTCTTGTATTCCAGAGTGAAGGATAATTTATTGAATCAGTTAATGGTTGCAAAGGAGTTAACTCGTTTGCTCTATCAATCACACCCTGCCAATTTTTTGTATGCACCGCAGATCTTACCTGTGCACCAATTACTGCATTTCTGGTAATACGACCAATATCAGTAAATGAAGTTGGTATCAAAGATCTTGCAGTAATTAAATCAGCATTGATAGAATTGATTACTTCTAATTGAGTGTTTCTAGCTGGTTGATATGATGCAACGGCTTTAGCATAAGTTGTTTGTAATACCACACCTAAAGCAGCAGGAGTATATTCTGCAGTTTGACTAAAACATCTTAATAATTCCAGGTGTGCCATTGATCTAAGCGCCAACATTTCGCCTTTAAATTGATCTTTTAATATTACATCTGCTGCTGTTGTAGTTGGCACTGGAACCATAAATTCTAATACCCTGTTAGCTCTGTCTATAACAGCATATAAATTTGTCCAAACGCCGCCTGTTTCACCATCTCTCCAATCCTGTGAATCAGAAACAAACTGCCAATTAAACAATGCATTTCCAACGTTTCTATATTCAGTTCCAGTACCCAATCTAATTTCATCTGAAATAAAAGAAGAAATATAAACGGATCTTCTTGCAGACCAGGTGCCATATACACCATTTACTGCGGTGGTAAGATCATTCATATTCAAAATGGCTTTTTCCGCCGGTATTTGGTCTATTGGATCCAAATCTGTTAACTTCTTTTCGCAAGAAATAAAAACAAACGAAAACAAGAAAACGAAGAGGACTTTATGTATCAATTTCATATAATAATTATTTTTTTAATTAAAAATTTATGTCAAGCCCAATTGTGTAAGTTCTTGGATTGGGAAATTCATAAGTAGCTATATTGTTACTTTCTTCTGGATCAAATCCCGCCCATTTGGTCCAGGTATAAAGATTTTGTGCCTGTCCCCATACTCTAAATCCTTTGATAGGCCTTCCTTCTTTTGTTTCAAAAGTAAAACCAGCCTGAAGATTACGGAATCTTACAAAAGATGCATCCTGAACATCTTTGCTACTAAATTGACGAGGTGAATTTATTTTTTGATAATTTGTAATATCTCCCGGATTTCTCCAACTTTGCAACAGTCTCACATCTTTATTAAACTGTATATTTGAATTGGTCGATTGATAAAAGAAAGATTCATTATTAAATCTTTTTACTCCCTGTGCGGTAGAAAATAATCCACTCAAATCAAAACCTTTCCAGGTAATTTCAAACGTTGCACCTCCGGTAAAACTTGGAAGATATGTTCCAAACTCCGCCCTATTATTATTTGCAGAATAGTCCGTTGTAGGATTGCCATTAATATCCTCATACACTGGTAATCCGGTTTGAGGATTTATTCCTTTATAGCCAACAGTATAATGGGTTCCAAAGGGAACACCAACTCTAATAATACCAGTGCCTTGTGGGATTTCTGTAACCTTACCTAAATCAGTAATTTCATTTTTAAGGAATCCGCCATTTACACCAAGTGTAATTCTAAGATCTTTCTTTGAAAGTACATCTGCACTCACAGAAAAATCTAACCCTTTATTTTCCATTTTTCCTGCATTGGTAGCCAATGACAAAAATCCTGTTGTTCTTGACAGACCTTGTGAAACAAATAAATTGTTTGATTCTTTTTTATATGCATCTGCTGTAATCCTTAGTCTGCGATTCCAAAGACTAACATCAAAACCAATATTAGTTAAAACCTGGCTTTCTATTTCGTATTCTGGATTGCCCGGAGATGATGGTACTATTGCTGGTACACCAGCATATGACCCGGCTCCGTAAGTTGAAATAAAACCAAATTCACTTGTAAAACCATCTAAGTTTGCAGATTCGCCGATACTTGCCCTTACCCTTGCATCCTGAAAAATCGTTTGATTCTTCATGAAGTTTTCTGCAATAATATTCCAGGTTGCACCTACAGTCTTTAAAACAATTGATTTGTTCTGGTCAGGAACCTGCGATGTCACATCTCTTCTTATACTACTTGAAATTGTATATCTTTTATCAAATGTATAGTCCCCGGAGGCAAACAAAGAGGATATCCCATTAATAAATTTATTACCACCGATAGTAGGAATAAAATTATTTGTAGCACTGCCTTGAGTTAAAGCTCCTGGTGTATTGGGCAATGATCTGTTAATACCAAAACCCGTTGCATTAAATGTTCTTGCTTTGTTTCTGATAGACTCAGACATTGCCATTACATTCACCTGGTGTTTACTTGCAAATGTTCTATTAAATACAAGACCTGAAGTAGATATAAATTGTACATTTTCTACAAAACTTTCTCCATAAGCTCCTTGTGCTCCTTGCAAAATTAAACCGCCTATAAATGAATTTGGATCAATAAATCTGCTGTTATTGTTATTCCTATAATCTACTCCGTTTGTTGTTTTAAGAGAAAGCCCGCCCCAAAGAGCATATTGCAGTGTTATTCCCAAACTACCTTTAAACTGATTGCTTAAACTGGTAGTAGTAAAAATTCTATCATATGCATTAGGACCAGTTTTACCTGCAGCCACATCAATTACTCCTGGAGTTTTATATAGCTGTCTGTATGGCAATTCCAAAAAGGCAGCAGCTATAGGGTTCGCCAATGCCACACCCGCTTCTGATTCAATTCCACTTTGAGAACTATAACCTGCTGAAGAACGAATTGAGGCAGTTAACCTATCAGATTTAAAATCAACATTCCCCCTGAAGGTATATCTATCTAAGCTGGATCTATCTAATATACCTTCTTGCTGATAGGTAGAAAGAGAGGTATAAAAACTGAGGTTTTGGGTTCCGCCTGAAGCATTTAATTCATGCTGTTTAAACTGAGAGTTTCTAAAGAAAATATCAGCCCAGTCTGTGTCTATTTTTCTAATGGAATCTAACCTGCTATTAAATATTGCTTGCTGTGCCGGAGTTGATGCCTGATACGCTGGGTTTTTTGGACTGAAATCCCAACCTGGATATCCAGTTGTTGTGGTTGCTCCGATAACACCAGCTGGCCCTAGAAAATCTTCCTCATATTGTAACCTTTGTGCAGTATTCATCAAACTCACATTATTTAATACCGGAGGTTCTGAAAAACCAAACTGCCCACGATATTGCATAACAGTTTTACCCGCCTTACCTTTTTTAGAAGTTATCACAATTACTCCATTTGCGCCTCTTGACCCATACAAACCAGCACTGGCAGCATCTTTAAGTACATCCACGCTTTCAAAATCATTTGGATTTAATGAACGAAAAACCGCATTTTCAATTGGAATTCCATCCAAAACATATAAAGGATTACTTCCTCCACTTATAGATCCAACTCCACGAATATTCACTCTGGCTGCTGTACCTGGTTGCCCTGATCCGGAAGCAATATAAAGACCTGGTGCTCTACCTTGTAAAATTTGTTCGAAAGATGCAAGAGGTACCTGCTCAATTTGTTTTGATGTTACTTTTGATGCTGCACCTGTAAATTCAGTTTTCTTTTTTACACTGTAACCGGTAACTACTACTTCCTCCATACTCAGATCGGAAGATATCATTACCACAGAAAAATTTGTTCTGGAACCCAGAGATACCTCTTGAGTAGTAAGGCCTACTCCAGATATAACAAGCGTCCGTGCATTTGATGGAACCGATAATGAAAAATCTCCATTAGCATCTGTAACGCTACCACGAGCGGTACCTTTTACTACGACTGATGCATTCACAACCGGAGTTCCTTTTTCATCTTTTAGATTACCAGTAACCCTGCGGTCCTGGGCGGTTGCGTTAAGCACAAAGGCTATTGCAACCAATAAGGTCATAATAATTTTTCTCATTGCAGATTTTTGTTTTAATACTGACAAATATATAGTAGAATCACTAACATTAACACAACATTAGACAAGAAAGTTTTTTATCTGCTGCATAAAATATCAAATTAAAATAAATATAATGTATAAATTCTTATGGCTTTTTCGTTACCCGGTGAATAAGCAGCAGTAAAACAGGCAATAAAACCAGGTTGGTAATGGTGGCCACTAATAAGGTTACTGATGTGAGCCAGCCCAATGCAAAAGTGCCGCCGAAGCTGCTTGCACAAAAAATAATGAACCCGGCTGTAAGTACCAGCGAAGTGTAGATAATACTTAATCCTGTTTGATGAATGGTGTTTTTTACAGATGCAGCTACTTCATAATTATTGAAGGGCAATACCTGTTTATAATTAACCAAAAACCGGATGGTAATATCTACTGCAATGCCCAATGCTACACTAAATACCAGCACTGTAGAGGGTTTGAGCGGCACGCCTGCCCAGCCCATTAAACCTGCGGTTACAACCAGGGGCACAAGATTGGGTATTAATGAACATAACAGAATTCTAAATGATTTAAACAGGTATAACATACAAATGGCTATGAGCAAAAATGCCCACAAAATACTTTCCTTGAGGCCATTGATGATGAACCTGCTTCCTTCTAAAAAAGTAATGCTGGTACCCGTAAGCGTTACTTTATAACTGCTGTCAAATAATTGACCGGCCCTTTTTTGAATAGTATCCAGTATGATGGGTAATTGTTGCGTGCCCACATCGGCCATACTCACACTGATGCGGGTACTTTGATTGTTGCTGTCTACAAACGAACGCAACATTTTGGTAAAGTTATTTTGTGCCTGCCCTTCTTTGGATGGCCGGAGGTATTCACCTACAAAAGAACCATCAAAGGCATTGGGCAACATATAATTTAAAGAGTCTCCTTCATAAAAACCCTGCTTTGCAAATTTTAAACCCTCTGCCACAGTAAGCGGACGATTCATATTTGGCTGTGCGGCAATAAACATTGCAAGACTATCTACTTTACTGTACACATTTAATGCCCGCATACCGGAAAGGCCCCTTTTCTTTTTGGTATCTATCACTATTTCCAATGGCATTACTCCCTTAAAATTTTTCTCAAAAAACTTCAGATCTTTGTAAATGATATCATCCTTTGGAAGATCATCCACAATTTTACCAACCGTTTTTAATTGCATAATACCTGCAATGCTGATGGCCACAACAATGGCAGTAATAAACAGCACTCTTTTTTGATAATTAAAAGCCCAGTATTCAATCTTGTTTAATAAGGTAGTGATCCATTTGCTTTGCAGGTACTTTAATTGAGTTTTGCCCGGGGGAGGCAATAAGCTAAGTACAGACGGCAATAAAATAAATGAAACTACAAATATCACCATGATACTTAATCCTGCCACCACACCAAACTCTTTAAGTATAGCACTTTTAGTAAGTGCAAAAACTGCAAAACCAATGGCAGCAGCAATATTACAAAACAGGGTAACCACTCCCATCTTGCTCACCATATCTACCAGCGAAGCCATTTTATCTCCACTCTTAATGTAAGAAGTATGATATTTATTAATAAAATAAATGCAGTTGGGAATACCAATTACCACCACCAGTGATGGAATGAGTGCAGTAAGTAAAGTGATATTATAGCCACAGAGATAAGTAATGGCTACCGTCCACACCACACCTGTAACCACTACTGCAAGAGATAATAAAGTGGTGCTGACAGAACGAAAAAATACTAAAAGAATCAGTACACTAAACGCAAGCGAGCCAAATAAAAATAGTTTCATCTCTGCCTGTATCCTGTCTGCCACTACCGTTCTAATTAAAGGCAGGCCACTTAAATAAGTTTTTATACCGGTACTTTTTGAATAGGCTCCTGCTAGCTCAGTAATATTATTTATTACCAGCGTTCTTTCTTTTGAGTTCAGGATATCTTTATTAATACGAACCCCCATCAGGTATGCATCTGTATCGGGGTTATACAATAAAGAACGGTAAAATGGAAGGTTGTAAAAAACAGCAGCCGTACTATCCAGTGCCTGCTGAGTTTGTATGCTGTCAGAAAATATTTTTACAGCATTCAGCTTTTCTCCGGCACTGTCTTTTTGCAACATTACAGCACCGGGTACGCTCAAAATATCCTCCACAAAAGGTACTTTTTTAAGTTGCAACTGCAATTGCCGGTAGGCTTTAAAATTGCTGAGCTTAAATAAATCTTTGCTTTGAATACCCACCACCAGTAAATTACCATCATCCCCAAAAGTTTGCTTAAATGCTACATAATCTTTGTAACGGGGATTATCGGTTGGTATGGCTTTAGAAAATTCGTAACTCAGTTTTATCTTGCTGGCAAAGTATCCCATCACAGCAGTGCTGATTAATAATACCAACAACAAAACATTTCTGTTTTTAATTACAAACTGAGCGAGTGCTTTCCACATATAACCGGATTTTTTTGCAAAGAAAGTTTATTTAAGGCGTACAGCCTATGACTCTAAAAATGTTTATTGGCATACGATTAAAGGTAAACCCATCTGGATTTACAAAATAGTCAGTTGCCTATTTTTTAAATCCGGATGGTAAATGATTAAAACAATGCTTATTTATATTTTCGCTGGGAAACAAATAATGGATAAAGAATAATAAGTCCTATAAATTACCCCGGGCTTCAGCCCGGGGATAAAAGACAAAAGAGCCTCCGGGCTTTAGCCCCATATAATTTTCTGCAATTAATAATTGGGCTAAAGCCCCGAAGAAAATTATAATTCCCACCCCCGGCCTGAAGGCCGGGGTAATTCATAACGACCCCGGGAATTAACAAGTCTTACTACAAATGTGTAATTACTTTTGCAGTATTCTTATCAATTTTTTATTATGAAACATTCATATAAAATAAGTACCCTCCTTTACCTGTTCCTCATCGGGTGCATTAGCTCCCAGGCTCAGCAGGCTGATTTAAATGTGCAGCTCAATAAATCTTTTTTTAAAGCAAATGACAGTATACACATCACAGCCCTTCAACCACAAAAAAAGGGTGCTATTGCTACCTTATTTTTAATGGCCGAACATGAAGATGGAATGGTTTGGGATATGCGCTGGCCCATGCTGAATGGGCGTTGCGAAGCCACTCTTATCATCCCCGATTCTTTGCCACAAGGCCAATACCGTATGCGCTTTTCTATTTTACAAAACCTGTTTACTGTATTTGGCAAGGTAAAAACGCCGGAAAAAGTAACCAGTTTAAATACCACCCTCATAACGGCTGCGGGAGATGTGTACGAAAGCGAAACCAAAGTAACCAGCCAGGGAAGTTTTACTTATAAAAATGTGTTGTTTGAAAAGGATGCTACTATTTTGTTTACAATGCCCGAAGAAAATAACAGCGATGCACTTGATATTGAAATTTCTACAGTGCTGGATTCTGTTGCTTATCCCAGGGCTGGACAGGTGATGGATATCTATATTGGCGAAACAGAACCTGAAGCAGCCCTTAAAAAATTTATAAGCAAAAATGAAGACAGCGATTCAGGAGTGCAGGTATTGGAAACTGTAACGGTTTACAGCAAACCAACCAACCGGGGCGAATTATTTAATAAAAAATATTCCTCCGGGCTTTTCAGAGATATGAATGAGCGGGTGATTAACCTGCTGGATAATACTTTTTTAAATAATGCTTTTTCGGCACTGCAGATTGTAAGAACCCAGGTGGCGGGCATTACAATTACCGGGGGTATACAACCAACCGCACGCTGGCGGGGAGATCGGGTAAATTTTTATTTGGATGAAATGAGGGTGCGTATAGAAGATATAGATATGATACCTGTAAATGATATTGCCATCATTAAAGCTTACCCACCACCGTTTTTTGGCAATCCAGGTGGCGGCGGCGGGGCCATTGCTGTTTATACAAAAAGAGGCGGCTTAAGCGACGATCATTTTAAAAATGCTTTTAAAGTAAAGGGTTATACCCCCTTGCTCTCTACGTTTTCGGAGAACCCGGATAGATATTAAGAATCAACTATCTTGCTTTTTTAACCATTTTATTTTTCATCCTGCATTTTAAAAGTGCAGGATCGCAGAATGAAAGGCTGAAATATATTTATGACACATAAAACCAAAGGCATTGTTTTAAAAAGCATCCGTTATGGAGAAACCAGCCTTGTGGTAACGGTATTTACAGAATTATTTGGGGTGCAAACATATATGGTAAACGGTGTGCGCACCAATAAAAAAACAGGAAGCAAAGCAGCCCTGTTTCAGCCAACCTCCTTGCTGGATATGGAAGTGTATCACAACGATCAAAAAGCCATGCATCGTATAAGGGAATGCAGTTGGTCTTTTTTGTATAAAAATATATTGAGCGATGTGGTAAAAAACAGCATTGCATTGTTTATGGTAGAAATACTGCATAAAACCCTTAAACAACCGGAGCAAAACAGCGATCTTTTTTATTTTTGTGAAGATGCGCTGCAGCAATTGGATGAGGCTCCGGCAGCCATTGCCGCTAATTTTCCTTTATACTTCAGTTTACAGCTCACCCATTTTTTTGGCTTTCGTTTTAGCGATATGAATGCTGCATCCGGGCAGGAAGAAACGATTTATCTTGATTTGCTGGAAGGAGTTTTTACGCACCAGGCTCCCACTCATCCTCATTTTATAGAAAAAGAAGATGCATTGCTCACATCAGAGTTATTAAAGATTATGCAGCCGCATGAACTTAGCCAGGTAAAAATGAATCATCATAAACGCAGGGCCTTGTTATTAAAGTACATGGAATATTATGCTTTGCATATTCCCGATTTTGGCCAGGTAAAAACATTGCAGGTGCTGCATGAAGTGTTGGGGTGAGGGATTCAAAGAGGTTCAATGTTCAACGTTCAAGGTTTAACGTTTAAGGTTTAAGGTTCAAGGTTCAAAGTTTTTTCGATTCGTTATTTTATAAAAATTTAGAGGCGATAGAATATGGCAATCATTCCAAATATTATTATACCCATCCAACAATCCAACCATCAAACCATCAAACCATTTTTCTGGATACAGCATTTACTGTATCAATCAAAACCAGTCCGGGGGTTTTGCCTTTTTCAAAACTACCAAACCTGTCTTCAATACCCAGCGCTTTTGCGCCGTTAATTGTGGCCCATTGCAGGATAGTTGATAACGGAACAGCAGGAAAATATTGTTGAATGCTGTTTATTTCTTCCATCAAATTCAGGCTATTGTTGCTTGCATAACTATCCGTGCCCAATATAATTGAGCAATCATTTTTCATGAGCATTTCAATGGGTGGCAGCGTGTTTTCTATATACAGATTGGCATTTATGCATATGCAGTAAGCAATGGGTAAATCGCTATTTTTAATATCCTCCCGGGATGTAAATGTATTGTGAACCGAAATTACTTTTTGCCCCCTGTTAAAATAAGGCATCCAGCTTTGCATACTTGTTTTGCCGGTAGGCGCAAAAGCATCTAAGTTAATTCCAAGATCCTTGTACAATTCTATTAATGCCCCGGTTTTATGTTGATACAATTCATTTTCTGCAACAGCTTCCTGGTTATGAATGCTGGTAATTTGATCTGCTGTTTTTTCATTCAATAAATCAAACAGGGTTTTAGAAACAGAATAAGGAGAATGAGGAGTAAGTGTATGGCCCAGGTGAGGATGATACTTAATGAATGCGTTTAAAATTTCTTCCCCGGTTTTTAACCGTTTTTCTGCCACCGCATCTACAAAACCGGTTACTTCTATAAAGTTGTGCCAGTATAACGCACTGTTTTTCTTTAGCTCAATAGAATCGGCAGTGTTGCAAATATCCCCTACAGCAACAGTACCACTGTTATATAATTCATCCACAGCGCTTGTCATCGCATTCAGCTTTTCGTCTAATAGCCGTTCAAAAGTCTCTCCCGATGTGGTTTCAGATAAACCGGAATTTTGCGCTTCCCGCTTTGAAATGACCTGTTTCACAAAATCCACCAATCCGGTGTGCCGGGGAATAACCCCTTTCATATGACTCAATTCTATGTGGCAGTGAGCATTCACAAAACCAGGGCACAAAATACCTTCCATCAATTGTATATCCTGCCCGGCCTCATCTTCGGGCACAATAGTTTCCACCTGGCCTTTATTGGTCATTATCAATACATGCCCCTCTGGCATCATAGCTATGCCATTAAAGATTGTAGATGGTTTATATTTTCTATACAAAATGATTGATTGAGATAACGTAAATTTGCCGCCCCAACTAAGGTCATAAGGTTTCCGGCTGACCATAAGCAAAACGAAATTGCTGAAAAAAGTTGAATGTTTGGTATACCGTATCCCGATAATTATTGGGAAATGACAGAACAATTTAAAAAAAAGTTACTGATGCGGGATACCAAAAAATTTAAAATAGTAACAACAGTATCATATTATTTGTTCATAAAATTGAATTACAATTAAAAATACCCTCTCATCCATTTATCCGAATAATTGCGGATTTTATTGGAAGGGAAATTAAAAGTGGCTTTATGTTAGATAAACTGGATGCAATAAAGGCAAAATTTGATAACCTGGGCGTGGCACTAACCAATCCCGACATTGTAGGCGACAACAAAAAGTATAGCGCAATGAGCAAGGAATACCGTAGCCTTGAAAAAGTGGTTATTGCCCGCAATGACTATGTGAAACTAATGGATGATATTGAGTTTAATAAAGAGGTATTAAACAGCGACGACGAAGAAATGCGGGAAATGGCCAAACAGGAACTGCCCCAACTGGAAACACAAAAAGAGGGAATAGAAAAACAGCTTAGAAATATGCTGATACCCAAAGATCCGTTTGACGAAAAAAATGCCATCCTGGAGATAAGGGCAGGCACAGGTGGTGATGAGGCATCTTTATTTGCCGGCGACCTGCTGCGTATGTACATTAAATATTGCGAAAAGAAGGGATGGAAAACAGCTTTATTAAGTGAAAGTGAAGGAACCGTGGGAGGATTTAAAGAAGTGCAGGTAGAAATTACCGGCGATGATGTGTATGGCATATTAAAGTTTGAAAGTGGCGTGCACCGGGTGCAGCGTGTACCAGATACAGAATCCAGTGGCCGTGTGCACACCAGTGCTGTAACAGTAGCAGTAATGCCCGAGGCAGAGGAAGTGGATTTTGAATTGAAAGAGAGTGATGTGAAAATGGAAACTGCCCGAAGCGGCGGTGCCGGCGGACAGAATGTGAACAAAGTGGAAACCAAAGTGTTTTTGACCCACAAACCTACCGGACTTGTGGTTATGTGCCAAACGGATAGATCGCAATTAGGTAATAAATTAAAGGCGATGGAAATGTTACGTACAAAATTGTATGATGAAGAAGTAAGAAAAGCGGAAGAAGCCATATCTCACCTTCGTAAGAGTTTGGTGAGCACCGGCGACCGAAGTGCCAAGATAAGAACTTACAATTTTCCACAGGGAAGAGTAACAGATCACAGGATAGGGCTTACCGTGTATAATTTAGACGCTGTATTAAATGGCGAACTGGAAGAATTTGCAGATGCCCTGCAATTTGCCGAAAATGCGGAAAAACTGACTTCCCAAAATGGTTAATATATTCTACAAAAAATTTAAACAATTATTTTCTATTTTCATCTTCTAAAAAATTAATCTATGTTAGAAGAATTATTCAATCTTGTAAAAGGAAATGCAGCAGAATCTGTTATAAACAATCCTGCGGTGCCAAATGATCAAAATGATGCCGTAGTGGCAGAAGCCACTAATACCGTGGCTTCCGGTCTTAGAAATATTGTAGCAGGTGGTGGCTTGCAGAATCTGCTGTCGTTATTTAATGGCGGCAATAACACGCAGTCACAATCAGGAAATAGCCTGATGAGTAACCCCATAGTAAATATGATGGTGGGGCACTTTGCCGGCAAACTAATGAGTAAGTTTAATATGGGTGGATCTGAGGCCAACCAGGTAGCCAATAATTTAATACCTAATGTATTAAGTAATCTGGTAAATAAAACAAATGACCCCGGCAACAATAGCTTTTCAATTGAAGGTTTATTGAACTCCATAACGGGTGGCCAGGTGGCTCAACAACAAAGCAGTGGCGGATTTAACCTCCA
>Ga0105048_10012037_pt1 | contig 13600 bp, 16 predicted proteins | sample MAT05_FD_78382 | JGI IMG/M metagenome (GOLD analysis project Ga0105048, IMG submission 78382) | Freshwater microbial communities from Lake Fryxell liftoff mats and glacier meltwater in Antarctica - MAT-05 | ecosystem: Environmental > Aquatic > Freshwater > Ice > Liftoff microbial mat | place...
CGGCACAGGCAACGGCTCAAGCAACGGCTCAAGCAACGGCGGCTGTGGACACGGCGGCAGCTGCCCCGCCACTCAATTCGGCGATGGATGACCGACTGTTCTACCAGTTGCTCATCGGCGAGATGGCGCTCGGCGCGGGCGATGTCGGCAGCGCGTATGAGCTGATGCTGGACGCGGCACGCCGCACCAAAGACGAAGGATTGTTCCGCCGCACGGTGGACATCGCGCTGCGCGGCCGCGCCGGTGATCAGGCATTGGCCGCCTCGCGTGCCTGGCGCCTGGCGCGGCCCGAGTCATCCGATGCGGCACGAACGCAGCTGCAGATCCTGCTGCTGCTGAACCGGCCCGAAGCGGTGGCTGAGCCGCTGCGCGCCTTGCTCAGCCTCACGCCTGCGGCTGAGCGTGGCGACCTGATTTCGGCACTGCCGCGTTTTCTGCAGCGTGCGGGCGAGCCCCGCACCGTGGTCACTTTGATGGAAGAGGCGCTCAAGCCCTATCGCGAGGCCGATGCCACGCGTGTGCCGGCGCGTGTCGCGCTGGGCCGCGCTTGGCTGCAGGCCGGCGAGCCCGAACGTGCACTGGCCCTGGCGCGCGAAGCCCAGGCCCTGGAACCTCTGGCGCCCGGCCCGGCCCTGCTGGGCATGGAAATGATGGGCAAGCAGCCCGAGGCAGAAGCCCTGGTGCGCGCGTATCTCGCGCTGGACAAGGCCGAACCTGCGTTGCGGCTGGCCTATGTGCGCGCCTTGACTGCCGCACAACGCTACCCAGACGCCGCGCTGCAGTTGCAGGCCGTGACGCGCCAACAACCCGACGAAGCACAACCCTACCTGTCACTGGGCGCACTGCAGCTGGAACTGAAGCAGGTCAAGGAAGGCGAGGCCTCTTTGCTGCGCTATGTGCAGCTGGTGCAGCCGCAGATCGCAGCGCAGGCCGCCGGTGTCATTTCGCTGTCTGACGCCGCACTGTCCAGCACTGGCGACGACGACGACATGCCATCCGGCCCGGAACAAGGGCTCGTGCAGGCGTGGTTGATGTTGGCTCAGTCTGCTGAACAGCGCGGCGACTTCAAGGCCGCGGAAGGCTATCTCGGCCAGATCGGCGACACGCAGCGTGCACTGGAAGTACAGACACGACGCGCGTCGATCCTGGCACGCCAGGGTCGGCTGACACAGGCGCGCGAACTCATACGCCGGCTGCCCGAGAAGAGTGATGAAGACGCCCGCGCCAAGCTCATGGCCGAGGCCGGCGTCATGCGCGACATCAAGCGCTGGCGCGACGCCTACGACGTGCTGGGCAGCGCCGCCAAGCGCTTCCCGGACGACGCCGACCTGCTCTACGAGCAGGCCATGATGGCCGAAAAGCTCGACCGGATGGACGACATGGAGCGCCTGCTGCGCCGCGTGATCGAGATCAAGCCCGACAACGCCCACGCGCACAACGCGCTGGGTTATTCGCTGGCTGATCGTCGCCTGCGTCTGCCCGAAGCCAAGCAGCTGGTGCAGCGCGCGCTGGAACTGATGCCGGGCGACCCCTTCATCACCGACAGCCTGGGTTGGGTGGAATTTCGCATGGGCAATGGCGCAGAGGCGTTGCGCTTGCTGCGGCAGGCATACAGCGCGAGACCCGACACCGAAATCGCAGCCCACCTTGGCGAGGTGTTGTGGTCGCTGGGCCAACGCGACGAGGCACGGCGCGTCTGGAGCGAGGCCAAGGGCCGCGATGCCAGCAACGACGTGTTGCTAGAGACGCTCGCCCGGCTGCGCGTCGAATTGTGAGCCGGGGTGGCACTGCGCTGCTGGCAGCGGTGAAGGCGGCCAAAGCGGCTAGAGCGGCAGTAGCTGCACTCGCGCTGACAGCCCTGCTGACAGGCTGCTCCACCACACCGCAGCCCCCCGCGCTGGCTGCTGCCGAGACACCCTGGACCACAGGCCGCATGAGCGTGCGCGTGGACGCCAGCCCGGCGCGCGTGGCGCAGAACCTCAGCGCCGCGTTCGAGCTTCGTGGCAACGGCGACACCGGCGAACTGCGCCTGGTCTCGCCCCTGGGAACGAGCCTGGCGCACGCACGGTGGGCGCCGAGCCGGGTGCGCCTTCAGACCGCCGACGGCGAGCGCAGCTTCGACAACCTGGACGAACTCGCACGCGAGGCGCTGGGCGAAGCCCTGCCACTGGCCGCCCTGCCCGACTGGCTGGCCGGCCGCCCCTGGCCGGGCGCCGTGCACATGCCGGCCGCTGAAGGCTTCGAACAGCTGGGCTGGCAAGTGCAGCTGACGCGGCGCGCCGAGGGTGTTGTCGAGGCGCGGCGTGCGGCTGCACCGGCCGTGCTGCTGCGCGTCAAGCTCGACCCGCCGGCCTGACGCACCCGTGCGGAAGCTGCGCCTGAGAGAAAGTTCGTGAGCCTGCGCGCCCTCTACGATCTGCCTGCCCCGGCGAAGCTGAACATGTTTTTGCACGTGGTGGGGCGCCGCGTTGACGGCTACCACTTGCTGCAGTCGCCATTCGTGATGATCGATTGGGCTGACGTGCTGCATGTCGAACATCGCAACGACGGCGAATTGAAACGCCACGATCTGGGCCCGACGCTGCCCGAAGACGATCTGTGCCTGCAAGCCGCGCGTGCGCTGCAGGCGGCCAGCGGCAGCACGGCCGGCGCCGACATCCACATCCACAAGCACGTGCCCTGGGGCGCAGGCATGGGCGGCGGCAGTTCAGACGCTGCCACCACGCTGCTTGCGCTGAACCGCTTGTGGGGACTGAACTGGCCGCGTGCGCGACTTGCGCAGATCGGCCTGAAGCTGGGAGCCGACGTGCCTTTCTTTATCGGCGGGCAAAACGCCTTCGTCGAAGGCATCGGCGAGCGTCTGCGGCCGATGGCCTGGCCGGAGTGCGATTACGCTGTGGTGAAGCCCGCCGCAGCCCTGCCGACAAGAGAAATCTTCGAGCACCCGCTGCTCAGGCGCGATACCGAAGCTGTTATAGTCGCGGGCTCACTTGAAGAGGCAGGCGGCAGCGAGATGCCAGCAGGTTGGGTGCAGAGATTCATGGATGGTTTCGGCCACAACGATCTGCAACCACCGGCCGAAGATCGCTGTCCAGAAGTGGCTCAGGCAGCCTCGTGGCTCAACTCTCGGTACGGCAATAGTCGCATGACCGGGTCTGGAAGCGCCGTCTTTTCAAGAGTGGGTTTATCTGGTTCACCGGGGTTTGTACACCCAGCAGCAGGCTTGAAAGAGCTGCCGGCTCGGTGGGTGGGGCGGATGTGCCGCAGTCTGGTCGATCACCCGTTGTCGGGGTGGGCCAGCTGAGAAAGTTTTGGGTGGCAGCTTTCGGGCTGCAACCTGTGTAGGGGAGTCGCCAAGTTGGTCAAGGCATCGGATTTTGATTCCGACATGCGAGGGTTCGAGTCCTTCCTCCCCTGCCAAATCTTCTTTTGAGGCCTAGCGCAGGTGCTGCGCTGGCGCCCCCCTCCCCCCGACGGAGATTCCACCGTGCTGTTCAACACCGTGCTGTTCACCGGCAACGCCAACCCGGTGCTTGCGCAGGAGATTGCCAAGCATCTGGGCGTGGAAGTGGGGCAGGCCTCGGTGGGCCGGTTCTCCGACGGCGAGGTCACGGTCGAAATTCGCCAGAACGTGCGCGCCCGCGATGTCTTCGTGGTGCAGCCTACCTGCGCCCCCACGAACGAACATCTGATGGAACTGCTCATCATGGTGGACGCGCTCAAGCGTGCCAGCGCGCGCCGCATCACCGCGGTCATCCCTTATTTCGGCTACGCCCGCCAAGACCGCCGGCCGCGCAGCACGCGCGTGCCCATCAGCGCCAAGGTGGTGGCCAACCTGCTGGAAACGGTGGGCGTCGAGCGCGTGCTCACGATGGACCTGCACGCTGATCAGATCCAGGGCTTCTTCGACATCCCGGTCGACAACATCTACGCCAGCCCGGTGCTGTTGTCTGATCTGAAGAGCAAGAACTACAAGGATTTGGTGGTCATCAGCCCCGACGTCGGCGGCGTGGTGCGTGCACGCGCTCTGGCCAAGCAACTGGGCTGCGACCTGGCCATCATCGACAAGCGCCGGCCCACGGCCAACGTCTCGGAAGTCATGCACGTCATCGGCGAAATCGAAGGCCGCAACTGCGTGATCATGGACGACATGATCGACACCGCCGGCACTCTGGTGAAGGCTGCCGAGGTGCTGAAGGCGCGCGGGGCGAAAAGTGTCTATGCCTACTGCACGCACCCGGTTTTTTCAGGCCCGGCGGTCGAGCGCATCGCGAGTTCGGAGATCGACGAAGTCGTCATCACCAACACCATTCCGATGTCGGACGCGGCCAAGGCCTGCAGCAAGATTCGCCAGCTGTCGGTGGCTTTCCTCTTTGCCGAAACCATTCGCCGCATTTCCGATGGCGAGTCGGTCACTTCACTCTTTGCCGAGCAGAACAACAACTTCTGATCGGTCAAGGCCGGGCTGGCGCGCCGCGCCGGCCCTTCACGAGGCGCCTGGTCGCGGACGCCTCATCCACATGGAGCTTTTATGAAATTCACAGCTTACGAGCGTACGCTGCAGGGGACCGGAGCGAGCCGCCGCCTGCGCCACGCTGCCAAGGTGCCCGGCATCGTCTACGGTGCCGGCACGCCTGCCATGATCGAACTCGACCACAACGCCCTCTTCTTCGCGCTGAAGAAGGAAGCCTTCCACAGCTCCATCCTCGAGATGGACCTGGCAGGCAAGGTCGAGAAGGTGCTGCTGCGCGACTTCCAGATGCACGCCTTCAAGCCCATCGTGCTGCACATCGATTTCCAGCGGGTCGACGAGAGCACCAAGCTGCGCAAGAAGGTGCCGCTGCACTTCAGCGGCGAAGAGACCTCGCCGGCCGTCAAGACCGACAAGTGCCTGGTCAGCCACGTGGCGCTGGAACTCGAGATCGAGTGCCTGGCTTCGCAGCTGCCCGAATTCGTGAACATCGACCTCTCGAACCTGACGAAGAACCAGAGCCTGCACGCCAGCGATCTGCAATTGCCCCCCGGCATCAAGAACGTCAAGCGCGGCACGCGCAACCCGGTGATCGTCGTCGTCACCACGCCGAAGGTCGAGGCTGAAGTTGCTCCGACCGTGGTCGTGGCGGCCGAAAAAGGCAAGGCCGCCAAGGCGAAGAAGAGCGAGAAGCAAAACGCCAAGTAACCCGCTTGGGGGTGATGAACCACCCCCCAGCGCGGCGCCGACGGGCCCCACTCCGGTGGGGCTTTTTCTTGGGCGGCCTCACCATAGACTGGCGACATGATTCGACTGTTTGTAGGTTTGGGCAACCCCGGCCCCGAATACGACACCACGCGCCACAACGCCGGTTTCTGGTGGATAGATGCGCTGGCACAGAAGCTCGGCGCACGGCTGGTGCCCGAACGCGCCTACCAGGGCTTGGTGGCGCGTGTGAACCGGCCCGGAGCTGAACCGGTGTGGCTCCTGCAGCCCATGACCTTCATGAATCGCTCGGGTGCCTCTGTCGCGCCGCTGGCGCGCTTCTTCAAAATCGAGCCGAAGCAGATCCTGGTCGTGCACGACGAACTGGACGTGCAACCCGGGCAGGCCAAGCTCAAATTCAGCGGCAGCTCGGGCGGCCACAACGGGCTCAAAGACATCCACGGTCTGCTGGGCACTCAGGACTTCTGGCGCTTGCGCCTGGGCATCGGTCATCCGGGCGTGAAGTCCGAGGTCGTGAATTACGTGCTGAAGAAGCCCTCTGCCGACCACCGGGAGGCCATCGACAAAGCCATCGCGCAATCGCTCGGCGCCAGTGAACTGCTGCTGGCGGGCGAGATGGACAAGGCGCTTGCGCTCATTCATGCCCAGCCGCCGCGGCCGAAACCTCCGCGCAAGCCGTCGACCGAACTCGACACCACCCCGCCTGAAGGCACGCCGCCCGAAGGAACCCCGAATGAAGGCACGCCATGAAACACGCCATCTTCCTGCTGGCCGTGGCCGCCCTGCCCGTGTGGGCCCAGGCTCAAGCGCAGGCCATCTGGCGCTGCGGCGCCGATGGCCGCAGCTTCTCGGACACGCCCTGCGCCGAGGGCCGAGTGGTGGCGTCGGTCGACACCAGGCCTCTGGGCGACGTGGCTGCAGCCCAGACCCTGGCTGACCGCGAGCAGCGCCTGGCTGAAAAACTGCGCCTTGAGCGGCTGCGAGAAGAAGCCACCCAGCGCGGCAACGGTCTGGCGGCTCTGGGGCCGGTGTCCAGCCTCAAGCGCTCTGCGCTGGCGACGAAGGCAAAGCCGCCGCGGGCACAGCGCCAACCTGACCCTGCAGCAGACGGTACTTGGCGAGCAGTTGCGCCGGTGTCTCGACGTGGGAAGGACTGACCGGAATGCAACTCACCGGGCACACCTGAACACACTGCGGTTCGTCGAAGTGGCCCACGCATTCGGTACAGCGATCAGGGTCGATCTCGTAGATTTCCGCGCCCATCGAGATGGCCTGGTTCGGGCACTCGGGCTCGCAGACGTCGCAGTTGATGCATTCGTCGGTAATCCACAAGGCCATGTCGGTTCTCAGTTCTCGCTCTGGGTGACGCGCTCTTTCAAGCGCCTGAGCACCGAGGGTGCCACGAACTTGGAGACATCACCGCCAAGGCTGGCAATCTCGCGCACGAAGGTGCCGCTGACGAACTGGAACTGGTCGCTGGGCGTCATGAATACAGTTTCGACATCGGGCATCAGCTGGCGGTTCATGCCGGCCATCTGGAACTCGTATTCGAAGTCGCTGACAGCGCGCAGGCCACGCACCACCACCTTGCCGCCTGAGTCGACCACGAAGTCGCGCAGCAGGCCACGGAAAGCCGTGACTTCGACGTTGGCATAGGGCGCAGCAATCTCTTGCGCTATCTCCAGCCGTTCGGCAATGGTGAACATGGTGCGCTTGTGGTGCCCCACCGCGACGGCCAGGATGAGGCGGTCGAACAGGCTGGAGGCGCGCCGCATCAGGTCTTCATGCCCCAGCGTCATGGGGTCGAAGGTGCCCGGGTAAATGGCGGTGAGCGGGGCTTTCAGGGTCACGGCGCTTGCCTCCGGGCTGATGTCGGATGGGGGTGCCGGGCGCGGCGACTTCAGTGTAACGGGCCTCAAACGGGGGCCCGCCACAACTGCGCATGCACGGCGCCAGCGCGCAGACTGCGGTGCAAGACCAGGCCTGCCGGCGCGTCATCCAGCGGCGCCGGCCCTTCCAGGTAGACGTAGCCGCCCGGCACCACCAGGCGCGCCGCGGCGGCCACGGCAGCGAAACCCAGGCCTGCGTCGAAGGGCGGGTCGAGCAACACGGCCTCGAAACGCTGCGGCGCGCACCCAGCCATCCAGCGCAAAGCCTCGGTGCGCTCGACCTTCAGCGCTTCTGCGCCCAGCCGCTCGCGGCTGGCGCGCAGGCTTGCCACCAGTGCGGTGTCAAGCTCCAGCAGCAAGGCTTCGGCTGCGCCGCGCGAGGCCGCCTCGAAGCCCAAAGCGCCGCTACCGGCAAAGGCATCCAGCACGCGCCAGCCCTCCAGGCTCTGGCCCAGCCAGTTGAACAGGGTTTCGCGCACGCGGTCGGGCGTCGGGCGCAGCCCTGGGCGGTCGGCCACGGGCAGCTTGCGACCGCGGAAGAGGCCACCGATCAGCCGCACTTCACCGAGGTGCGCGGTGGCGGGCTTGATGACCGGCCGTGTGGACTTGGGGTCGCGGCCGTGGGCCTGCGGTTTGGGCTTTTGCTCGGAGCTGGGTTTGGACTTGGCCATCACAAGCGCACCGTGATGCCGTCACGCGCCATCAACGCCTTCGCCTGGCCGACGGTGAATTCGCCGTAGTGAAAGATGCTGGCGGCCAGCACGGCGTCGGCGCCACCGATGCGGATGCCCTCGGAGAGGTGTTCCAGCGCACCGACGCCGCCCGAGGCGATGACTGGCACCGGCACGGCATCGCTGACGGCCCGCGTCAGCGCGAGATCGAAGCCCACCTTGGTGCCGTCGCGGTCCATGCTGGTGAGCAGGATTTCGCCTGCACCGTGCTCAGCCATCTGGCGCGCCCACGCCACCGCGTCCTTGTGGGTGTTCATGCGGCCGCCGTGGGAATAGACGTCCCATCCCGGGCCCTTTGCTTCGAGGTCGCCGCCGACGCGCTTCTTGGCGTCGATGGCCACCACGATGCACTGCGCGCCGTACTTTTCAGACGCGTCGCGGATGACCTGGGGGTTGGCCACCGCAGCGGAATTGAAGCTCACCTTGTCGGCGCCCGCGTTCAACAGCCGGCGCACGTCGTCCACGGTGCGCACACCACCCCCGACGGTGAGCGGAATGAAGACTTGCGCCGCGACGGCCTCGATGATGTGCAGGATGAGGTCGCGGCCGTCGCTGGTAGCGGTGATATCGAGGAAGGTCAACTCGTCTGCGCCTTGCTCGTTGTAGCGAGCGGCGATTTCGACCGGGTCGCCGGCGTCCCTGAGAGCAAGGAAGTTGACGCCTTTGACGACTCGACCACCGGTGACGTCGAGGCAAGGAATGATTCGTTTGGCCAGCATCGCCAGGATTATCGTGGCCGCGCAGCCCCCCTCAGTTGCGGGATCAGGCCAACCTGATCCCCCCAGGGCGAGGCTGGAGGAGGTAAAAAGCAGACCTGGGACAAACTTCCCCGAAAACGCACTTTTGGAGCCTCCCATGCGTGTACTGCTTGCTTCCGCCGCTGCCGCTGTTTTGCTGGGCGCTGCACTGCCTGCCTCGGCCGTGACCACGATTTTCTTCACGGGGTTGACCAACGCCGGTGAGCCGGTGCCCACCTCTACTGCCAACGGCGCGGCCCTCGTCAGCTTCGACGATGCGGCCAACACGGTGACGGTGCAGCTCAGTTTCCAGGGCCTGGCCAACAACGCGCCTTTCGGGCACATCCATTGCTGCACGGCGACGCCGTTCACGGGCAGTGCGGGGGTGGCGCTGAACTTCACGCCAATGCCCGCCGTCGCCACCGGCACTTACAACAACGTGTTCGCTTTGACGCCAGCGGCCTTCAGTTCTCTGCTGGCCGGCGCTTCTGCCGGTCGTGCCTACGTGAATATCCACACGCCGGGTTTGTATGCCGGTGGCGAAATCCGCGGTTTTCTGGCGCCGATACCTGAGCCTGGCACTTACGCCCTGATGCTGGCCGGCCTGGGCGCCGTGGGCTGGGCCGCGCGGCGGCGTCGCGCAGCGGCCTGAGCGGCTGAACGCGATACATAAAAAAGCCGCCGAAAGGCGGCTTTTTTGTTTCTCAGGTCTTTGCCAGTTCGTCAGCACGCGCCTGCGCGGCAGCAAAGTCCAGGGCTCCGGTATAGATACTGCGCCCGCAGATCACCCCTTCGACCCCTTCGGACTCCACCGCACACAGGCGCTCGATGTCGGCGATGTCTGACAGGCCACCCGAGGCGAACACCGGGATGCTGAGCGCGCGCGCCAGCTTCACCGTGGCCTCGATGTTGATGCCGGTGAGCATGCCGTCGCGGCCGATGTCGGTGTAGATGACACCTTCGACGCCGTAGTTCTCGAACTTTCGGGCCAGGTCCACCACCTCATGGCCGGTGAGCTTGCTCCAGCCGTCTGTCGCCACCTTGCCGTCCTTGGCGTCCAGGCCCACGATGACATGGCCGCCGAAGGCACTGCAGGCGTCTTTCAGGAAGCCCGGGCTCTTGACGGCGGCGGTGCCGATGATGACAAAGCTGATGCCGTCGTCGAGGTAACGCTCGATGGTGTCCAGGTCGCGCAGGCCGCCGCCCAACTGCACCGGAATCTTGTCGCCCACGACACGCAGGATGGCCTTCACCGCGGCTTCGTTCACCGGTTTGCCGGCAAAGGCGCCGTTCAGGTCAACGAGATGCAGGCGGCGCGCGCCGGCGTCCAGCCAGCGTTGGGCCATGGCGGAGGGGTCGTCGCCGAAGGTGGTGACGGCATCCATGTCGCCTTGTTGCAGGCGGACGCACTTGCCGTCCTTGAGGTCGATGGCCGGTATCAGCAGCATGGCTTGGAAAAAGGGGTTGGACAGCGAGGAAGGAGGCGCTGTGACGGATCAGCGCGGTCAGGGCTTCCAGTGCAGGAAGTTGCGGTACAGGGCCAGCCCCTGGGCGGCACTTTTCTCAGGGTGAAACTGGGTGGCGAAAATGTTATCCCGCGCGACGGCGCAGGTAAAGCGCGCACCGTAGTCGGTGCTGCCGACGCTGTGCAAATCGCTCGCTGGCGTGGCATAGAAGCTGTGCACGAAATAAAACCAGCTTTCGTCGGGCACGCCCTGCCAAAGCGCATGCGGCTGCTGAAGCGGTTGCTGGCGAACGCGGTTCCAGCCCATCTGCGGCACCTTGTAGCGGCTGCCGTCGGGCTGCAGCTGCCCCGCCAACTGAAAGCGCCGCACGCGGCCGGGGATGAGACCCAGCCCGGGCGTGTCCTGCTCTTCGCTGTGGTCCAGCAGCATCTGCATGCCCACGCACACCCCCATCAACGGCTTGTTCGCAGCAGCGTGGAACACCGCATCTTTCAGGCCCGAATCATGCAACTCCCGCATGCAGTCGCGCATCGCGCCCTGGCCGGGCAGCACCACACGATCGGCGGCGTAGACCTCTTCCGGGCGCTGCGTGACGATGACGTCCAGCCCGGTGCCAGCTGCCACGTGCATCACCGCCTGCGAAACCGAGCGCAGGTTGCCCATGCCGTAGTCGACGACGGCCACGGTCGCCATCTCAGAGGCTGCCCTTCGTTGACGGGATGACGCCGGCCGAACGCGGGTCGGGGGTCAGCGCCATGCGCAGCGCTCGCGCAAAGGCCTTGAACACGGTTTCGCACTGGTGGTGCGCGTTGTCGCCATGCAGGTTGTCGATGTGCAGCGTGACCAGCGCGTGGTTCACGAAACCCTGGAAAAACTCATAGGTGAGCTGCGTGTCGAAGGCGCCCACCATGCCGGCCTTGAAGGGCACCCGCATGTGCAGCCCGGGGCGGCCCGAAAAATCGACCACCACACGCGACAGCGCTTCGTCCAGCGGCACATAGCTGTGGCCGTAGCGGGTGATGCCCTTCTTGTCGCCCACCGCCTGCGCGAAGGCCATGCCCAGCGTGATGCCGACGTCTTCCACCGTGTGGTGGCCGTCGATGTGCAGGTCACCCTGGGCTTCGACCTCCAGATCGATGAGGCCATGGCGCGCGATCTGGTCGAGCATGTGGTCGAAGAAACCGATGCCGGTGGCCAGCTTTGCGGCCCCGGTGCCGTCGAGATTCACACGCACGCGGATCTGCGTTTCCTTGGTGTCGCGTCGCACTTCGGCCGCGCGGTGCAAGGTGTTGAGGACGGGCTCGCTCACAGGCTTTCCTTCAAGGCACGGATCATCGTTTGGTTTTCCTCGGGCGTGCCCACCGTCAGGCGCAGGCAGTTCTTCAGCAGCGGGTGCAGGCCGGCGATGTGCTTGACCAGCACGCCGCGTTGCTTCATGCCCTCGAAGGCCAGCTTCGAGTCGGGCACACGCACCAGCACCATGTTGGCTTCGCTGGGGAAGACCTGCACCCCGGGCAAGGTTGCCAGCGCGGCCAGCAGTCGTGTGCGCTCGGCCATCAGCAGCGCCGCCTGGCGCGCGTATTCGTCGGCGTGTTCCAGCGCAAAGAGGCCGGCTTCGGCGTTGAGCACGCTCACGTTGTAGGGCGGCCGCACCTTGTCGATCTCATCGATCAACGCTGCCGGCCCGCACAGGTAACCCAGGCGCACACCAGCCAGGCCGAACTTCGACAGTGTGCGCAGCACCAGCACATGGTCGTGCGCATTTTTGGAGTCCGCCAGACGCGGCAGCCACGTGCGTGAACTGAAAGGCTGGTAGGCCTCATCGAAGACGACCAGGCCGTTCTGGCGCGAGATGGCCTCGACGATCTTCTCGATGACGCCGTCGTCGAAGAGATTCGCCGTCGGATTGTTCGGGTAGGCGATGTAGGTGATGGCCGGCCGGTGCACTTCGATGGCCGCCAGCATCGCCGCTTCGTCGAGCTGGAAGTCGGCCGTCAGCGGCACGCCGACGAAATTCAGGCCGCGCAACTTGGCCGACATCTCGTACATCACGAAACCTGGCAGCGGCGCCAGCACCTTGGCGCCGGGCACATCGCAAGCCACCGCCAGCAGGTCGATGAGTTCGTCCGAGCCGTTGCCCAGCATCAACTTCTGGCCGGCCGGCAATTGCACGTGCGCGGCCAAGGCGGCCGCCAGGTCGGCCACGCGCTGCGCCGGGTAGCGATTGATCGCCGCCCGGCCCAGGCGTTCGCCGAGCTCACGTTGCAATTCGGGCGGCAGCGAAAACGGGTTCTCCATCGCGTCCAGCTTCACGAGGCCGGCGCTGGGCTGGATGGCATAGGCGTGCATGCTTTGCACGTCCTGGCGCAGCGTGGCCTTCAGGCGGTCGCTGTTCATGTCACGCGACCTCCACGTCAAGCACCATCTTCAGTTCGCCGTCGTCCACCTCGCCGGTGTAGCGGAAGCCCAGCTTCTGATAGAACTGCCCGGCGTTGCCTGCCAGCTCGACGTGCGACAGGCCCACGGTTTTCATGCCCATGCGCCGTGCTTCTTCCAGCACCCACAACATCGACTGTCGCCCGTAGCCGAGGCCCTGATGCTGCGCGTCGATGAAGATGCGCCACACATACAGTTGTTCGGCCGGCTTGTTTTTGTCCAGGCGCGCGTCGTACAGCAACATCATGCCCACCGCCTCATCGCCGCTGAACATGGCGACGGCACGGCCGGCGGGTTCATAGGCGACCTGGGCGAGCGATCGTTCGACGTTCGACACCATGCGGCGCTGGCCCGCCGCCACCTGCAGCTTCATCACCGCTTCCAGGTTGCCCGCATCCACGGGCCGCACGCTGAAAGACGGCGCTGGGGCAGGCGTACGGGCAGGCGCGGGCGCAGCCTGGCCGCTCAAACGCATCTCTGCAGCCCGGGCGTGGGCCTGCAGGCCTTCGCCATAAGCCAGTTCAGCGGCGATGGGCCCCAGCACCTGGGCCCCGGATTCGCTCACTTCGATGAGGCTGCTGCGCTTGACGAAGTCGTACACGCCCAGCGGCGATGAGAAGCGCGCCGTGCCGCTGGTGGGCAGCACGTGATTCGGGCCGGCGCAGTAGTCGCCCAGGCTCTCGCTGGTGTAGGCGCCCAGGAAGATGGCGCCGGCGTGCTTCAGCAGCTTTTCCCAGCGGCCGGGCTCGGCGGTGCTGACCTCCAGGTGCTCGGGCGCGATGCGGTTGCTGATCTCGCAGGCCTCTTCCATGCTGCGCGTGAGGATGAGCGCACCGCGGCCTTCCAGGCTGGCGCGGATGACAGCCTGCCGCGGCATCTCGGGCAGCAGGCGGTCGATGGCGGCCTGCACCTGCAGGATGTAGTCGGCGCTTGGGCACAGCAGGATGCTCTGTGCCAGCTCGTCATGTTCGGCCTGGCTGAAGAGGTCCATGGCCACCCAGTCGGCCGGCGTGCTGCCGTCAGCCAGCACCAGAATTTCGCTGGGCCCGGCGATCATGTCGATGCCCACCTGCCCGAACACACGGCGCTTGGCGCTGGCGACATAGGCATTGCCCGGGCCGGTGATCTTGTCGACGCGCGGCAC
>Ga0105048_10012038_pt1 | contig 13599 bp, 11 predicted proteins | sample MAT05_FD_78382 | JGI IMG/M metagenome (GOLD analysis project Ga0105048, IMG submission 78382) | Freshwater microbial communities from Lake Fryxell liftoff mats and glacier meltwater in Antarctica - MAT-05 | ecosystem: Environmental > Aquatic > Freshwater > Ice > Liftoff microbial mat | place...
CAGGCTTGCGCCCATTGCCGAAGATCCTCGACTGCAGCCACCCGTAGGTGTCTGGCCAGTGTCTCAGTGCCAGTGGCGCGGGTCGTGCTCTCACACCCGCTAGACATCTTCGCCTTGGTGAGCTATTACCTCACCAACTAGCTAATATCACATGGGCCCCTCTAAAGGCGGCGGACCTTTGGTCTCACGACATTATCGAGAATTACCCCGTATCTCTACGGGCTATGCTCGGCCTCAAGGTAGGTACCCATGCCTTACTGCCCCTTACGCTGCTTCCCATTGCTGGGTACGCACAACTTGCATGCCTAATCCATGCCGCCAACGTTCATTCTGAGCCAGGATCAAACCCTTCAAAAGTTTTTTATTGAGCATTCCACAACCACGGCTGTTTGTTTAGCCTAGCCGGATCGCAGAAAGTCACTTTTAAGCGTTTGGGTCGCCCATTCGACTGATCACTCAAATTCCGACAAAACTTTTGCCCGATCAAAGTCGGGCATCATCTCGCGGAGTGAGCGATCGCCGTTGCATAAATGCAAAGGGCGACTTCTCACTCCCGTAAGGAATTTCACGCTACAAATTGTCAAAGAACTTCTTTGGAGATGGGAACCGCAAGCGATTCCCATTCCCGTGCAACCGACGAATCGGCTACACAGTCATGATAGGAACGAGGCCCGGAGTGTCAACGTTTTTTTCTGGCACGGGGGAAAAAAATCCCCGGCCACGCTGGGAGGTGGTTTTCGGGCTGCCCCGGAATCGGTGCGGGAACCGGCATGAATGCCGTGGCCGCAACGCGTTAGAAAAACTATGACGAGATTTCCGGGCGCGGTCAAGCACGAACCCAATCCTTTGCGGAATATTTTCCATGTCTTCACCACACGCCATTATTCTGCGGGCACCCGTACCAATTGCGATGCGGAAGCCGCGTTCGCCTTCGAGAGTGCCGGGGCCACCGTCGAACGATTGCACCTCATGGCTCTCCGCGAGAACCCCGCCAAGCTGCGCCAGGCTCAAATCTTGGTTTGTCCCGGCGGTTTCAGCTATGGAGACGATGTGGCCGCGGGAAAAATTCTTGCCAACCAACTGCAAAACTTCCTCGGCGATGCTATGAAGGAGTTCCGCGACGCGGAGAAACTCATTCTCGGAATCTGCAACGGATTCCAAGCCTTACTGAAGGCGGGCCTGCTACTCCAACCCGACGACGACGGCCCCTTGGCCACCCTCGCCCACAATGCCAACGGCCAATTCCAAGATCGCTGGGTGCATTTAAAAGTGGAATCGCAGAAATCCCCCTTCCTCACGGGCATCGAACGCATGCATGTGCCCATCGCCCACGGCGAGGGGAATTTCACCTGCCGAAAGGATTGGATTTTGAACGGGCTGATGCGAACCGGGCAGGTGGTACTTCGCTACACGGATGCCGGTGGCAATGAAGGCGGCTTCCCGCACAACCCCAACGGATCGCAGAACGACATTGCGGGAATCTGCGACGCCAGCGGCCGTGTATTGGGGCTGATGCCCCACCCGGAAAGGCACGTTCTGGGAACGCAGCACCCGCAATGGACCCGCCACGGGCTGAAAAAAGAGGGGGAAGGGATGCCGCTGTTTAAGAATGCCGTGAGCTATTTCGAGTAGTTTTGTAGTTGGGTCGGACGATCCCCGAAGGTGAGCGGAGGCCCGACATCTTGCGATGACCACACCGTCGGTGATCGTCCGGCCCAACCTGCGAAGAACGACCTTGGCGGATCGCCCTACATTCCTACAATTGCAGATTCCTAAACCCTCGTAACCGACTATTGAGATTGAATCATGGCTGAGAGAATGTCCACTTCCACCCGCATGGGTCGTGCGCGGGCCAACGGCAAGATCAGCCGTATTGAAAACGGTACACTGAAGCGCCGGGAACGGGCCAACCGTGACGCCAAGATGGTCGAACTGTTGAAAAAAGGCACGTTCCCGTACATTCCGTCGATCCAAACTTGGGTCAGCGAGAAGATCGGCAAGCCGTTCACCCAAGTGACCGAAGCGGAAGCGCAAGAACTGGCGAAGTAACTTGTAGGGTGGGCATTGCCCACCGTTCGTTCAATCGGTGGGCAGTGCCCACCCTACAAAGTTAATGCAACTCGCACCGCGAATAGATCCGCGGGAATATCGGTATTCGCCCCCACAGTTTGTACCAACCCCGGCCGCGTTGAACGGCCGGGCGTTCGCAGAAGTAGCAGTGCAACGGTTCGCCCGATGCTTGCATCATTATCCCTTCTCTTCTCAATTCTGCGTACTCCGCGATTTTCTCCTCGCTGATTCCCCGGCGCGAAAGTTCCCCTTCCATCAAATCGAGTGCGGCCGGTTCCATCTCGGATCGGAACACCGTCACGCGATCCAGAAGGTTCTCAGTTTCGGCTCGTCGAATGTACGCCGCGACTTTTTTCAGGTTCAATTCCATTGCGGCCCCAAGTATTCGTCCGGAATCCGCCCATTATTGGGAACGCGCGGCCGCGGGAGTGCGTCGGAATTCAATGATATCCGTAAAGAGGCGATCGAAATCGCATTAACGATAGACTTCGCCCCCGAAATTGTTTTACAATATCACCAATTCCCCGAATCCGGCTCCCCTACCCGTGGGTGTAGTATGAAGCAACTCTACGTCGGACTATTCGCGTCCCTTCTCGCTACCTCGGCGTATGCCGCGGAACCTGCGCAGAAAAAAGACGACGCCATCGACACCGGTTCGATGACTGCGACCCAAGCGATCAACTTCTACATCAAAGATGGCTATACCAAAGCGGCCGTCAAATCGCCCGCCGCGAAGGCGAGCGACCTCGAATTCATGCGGCGTCTCTACATCGACCTGATCGGCCGCATCCCTACCCCGGCCGAAATCCTCGATTTTGAAGCCCAACGCACCCCGGATAAACGGGTGAAGTTGATTCGCCGATTGCTGTACGAATCGAAGAACAGCAAAGGCGAAACGGCCGAGTATGTACCCAAGATTTTGGGGCGCCCTGTGATCGTGGAAGTGGATGACGATGGCAAGATGGTGAAGAAGGAACTCTCCTTCGATTACCCCGAAGAATACGCCGAGCATTGGGCGAACATGTGGACGGTATGGCTCATGAGCCGAACCACCCACCCCACCTACCGCCAGCAAATGCACGCGTGGCTCGCCAATCAGTTCAGCCGCAATACGCCCTACAACGAGATAACGAAGAAGCTCCTCACCGCCACCGGGAACACACAAAAAGACGGCGCGGTGAACTTCATTCTTCACCACTTGGGCGATCCGAACCCTGCGGAACGCCGTAAGGAACTCGGCCATTTCGATGCCGTGCCGATTACCTCGCGTGTCACGCGGTTGTTCCTCGGCCTGCAAACCCAATGCACCCAATGCCACGATCACCCCTTCAATAAGGAATGGATCCAATCGGATTTTTGGGGGGTGAACGGCTTCTTCCGACAAACAGATCGCAGCGTCACCCCGACCCCACGCCCGGGCGCCGGCAACAACAATAACATGATGGGTTTCGTTCAAGTCGATCTGCTCGACGATGCGTCGTCCAATCCGGAATCCAAGATTTACTACGAACCCCGCAACGGCACCACGATGGCCACCAAGCCGGTGTTCCTCAAAGATTACGCCCAGGCCGAGAAGGGCGAGAAATCGATGAAGAAATTGCCCAGCAGCATGGAAGGCAAGACACGCAGGCAACTCCTCGCCGACTACGTCGTGGCCCACGATAACTACGCCAAGGCGTACGTGAACCGCATCTGGGGCCACCTCTTCGGCCGCGGCTTGGCCAAAGATCCCACCATCGACGACTTCGGTAGCCACAACGAAGTGATCCACCCGGAACTCCTCGAAAAGCTCGCCGGCGATTTCGCCAAGTACAACTACGATCCCAAAATGCTCCTCGAATGGATCTGCTCCAGCGACGTATACAGCCTCAGCCACGTGGCCGTGAAGGATTACATCGATCAGAAGTACGATCCGTACTTCGCCCGCATGCCGTTGAAAGCGATGTCGCCCGAAGTTCTTTACGAGTGCTTGAGCCTGGCTACGAAGGCGGAAGGAACGACCACCAACCGCCAAACCCAACGGGGTGCCCGCGAAAACTGGCTCGAAAAGCTCGTTCGCAACTTCGGCGACGACGAAGGCAATGAACTCACCTTCAACGGCACCGTGGTGCAAGCCCTGCTCATGCTCAACGGCAAGGAACTCAACGATCAAGTGATGCGGAAGTCGAACAGCACCGTCGAGCAGATCATGAAGAAGCACAACGGCAACTTCAATGGGATCATCGATGAACTGTACCTCGCGTCGGTCAGCCGGCACGCGACCGCGGCCGAGTTGAAAGCGATCCTCGAAATCCGCAACGGTATCGTGGTTCCGAACCGGGATGCCAAGCCGACCGCACCGGTGAAGGGCAAACCTGCCCCCAACAAGGGCGGCGGCAAAGTCGTGAGTGCCGAGAGCGCCAACGACGTGAAGTTCTACCAAGACGTGTTCTGGGCTTTGTTGAACACCACCGAGTTCATGTTGAACCACTGATCGTGAATGAAATGATTTCCGAGCCGGAAGCGTGAGCGACGATAAACAATCGTCTCTCACGCTCCCGGCTCGGTGTTTTCATTACACCTTCCGCCCCTTCCACAAGGGGCGTTTCAACACCGGATCGGCTTCCGTCAACTCCCCTTCCCCTTTGTCGTTCATCAGGCAACGCACGAACATTTCCATCTTCGCGTCCAGATCGTCCGCATGGTGGACGATCAGCACCTCCGGCACCGCGGGCAACTGCGGTGATCCCCACGCCGGGAGGCTCAGGTGCGCGTAGATGATGTGCTCGACCAGCATCAGCAACTCGGGATTCAACTCGGGGAATGCCATCGCGGCCCGGTGAACCAAGTCGCGGCCCAAAGTGAGATGCCCGAACAACCGTCCTTCCACCGTTTGCTCGGGCATCACGCCGGGTATCGCCGGCGGACGATATTCCGCGACGCGGCCGATGTCGTGCAGGATGGCCCCCGCTACCACCGCATCGCGGTTCAACGGCGGTTGCAACTCCGCGTAATGGGCGGTGTACTTCTCCGCCAGCCATTGGCAATTCTTGGCCACCGAGAGCGTGTGTTCGAGCCAGCCGCCGGGGAACGGGAAGAAGCGGTTGGCCGTGGCCGGGAGTGCCGCGAGCCTCGGTGCGTGTTCGTCCAAGATGGCGAGCGTCAACGCTTTCAAATATTCGTCCTTGATTTCGGTTTCCGCGAGTGCCCGCAATTCCACGAACATCGCCTCGGGATCGAACCGCGAACATTCGATGAAGTCGGCCTCCTTGAACCCCTCGGCCCGATCATCGTCGTTCACGAGCCGGATGTTCTGGATTTCGATCTTGGGGCCATAGCGTTCATCTTCGACGAAGAAACCCCGGATCTTGAAGTATTGCCCGATCTGCCAATCGTCGTTGCACGCACCGAAGAGTTGGCTGTCGGCCCAGATCGCGGCACTCACCGTGCGTTTGGCGTCGCGGAACTTCACCGTGAAGAACGGCTTCCCCTCGCGGGTGCTGGCTTGCTTCTTTTCGATCAGCAACGCGTAGAAATCGGCGGCCTGTTTCGGGACGAGTTGGTGCAACGGCACCACCGGCGGCTTGGCTTTGGACATGAAGCACCCGTATTGTCCGAGGCTGAAGCGTCAGCGAGGAAGGAGTTGCCTCGCTGACGCTTCAGCCTCGGACTTTCACACTTGGAAGGAGGAGCCTCGCTGACGATTCAGCCTCGGACGTTCACACTTGGGAGGAGTTGCCTCGCTGACGCTTCAGCCTCGGACGTTCACACTTGGAGGGAGGAGTTGCCTCGCTGACGCTTCAGCCTCGGACTTTCACACTTGGAAGAGTTGCCTCGCTGACGCTTCAGCCTCGGACGTTCACACCTGAAAGACGCCCGTGCGGAAGGGCAGGCCAGCATCGTACCGCGTAGCTACGCTCAACGCCATGAGTAAAGCCATACGAGTTTCCTCGGGTTGAATGATCGCATCGACCCACAGTCGAGCGGCCCCGTAGCGGATATCGGTCTTCTCCTCGTAACTCGCCTTCACTCGGTCGCGGAGAGCCGCGAGTTCCTCGGCGTCCGGCTCCTTACCCTGCCGTTTCAAGGCTTGTACCTGCACATCGAGCAGCGTACTCGCGGCTTGGTCGCCGCCCATCACGGCATACTTGGCCGTGGGCCAGGCGAAGATGAACCGCGGATCGAACGCCTTGCCGCAGAGGGCGTAGTTCCCGGCCCCAAACGAACCGCCCGTGATGACCGTGATCTTCGGTACGACGCTATTGCTGATGGCGTTCACCAGCTTCGCCCCGGCCTTGATGATGCCTGCCTGCTCCGAATCGCGGCCGACCATGAACCCGTTGACGTTCTGCAGGAACACGATCGGAATGCGCGTCTGGTTGCAATCCATGATGAACCGTGCGGCCTTCTCGGCGGAATCAACGTAGATGACCCCACCGAATTGCAGGTGCCCATCGGCCGTTTTCACTTTCTGACGTTGGTTGGCCACGATGCCCACGGCATGCCCACCAAGCCGGCCAGTGCCGCAGACGAGCGACCCTCCGTACTCGGCCTTATATTCGTCGAATGGGGCATCATCGAGGATGTGTTGGATGAGATCACGGACATCATATTCCGGGGTGAGCGGGGGGGGTAAGCCCCCCGAGCATACGTACTCGGGGGGCTTACACCCGCCGCTCACCGGCAAGTTCCCCACCAACCGTTTCAACCGTTCAATACACGCCTCATCATCTATTTCGCGATAATCGATCGTACCGCTGATCCCTGCGTGCATAGCCGCACCGCCCAGCGATTCGTGATCGACCACTTGGCCGATGGCCGCCTTAACTAGCGCCGGCCCGGCGAGGTACAGTCCGCTCCCTTCCGTCATTAGTAGCTTATCGCACAGCACCGGCAGGTAGCCGCCCCCGGCCACGCAGTTGCCCATGATCGCGGCGAACTGCGGAATGCCCGCGGCACTCATCACGGCGTTGTTGCGGAAGATGCGACCGAAGTCGTCTTCATCCGGAAAGACTTCATCCTGCAGCGGCAGAAAGACTCCGGCAGAATCGACGAGGTAGACGAGTGGAAGACGGTTCTCGTGGGCGATGCGTTGGGCACGCAGCACCTTCTTGCAGGTCATCGGGAAGAAGGCCCCGGCTTTCACCGTGGCATCGTTAGCGATCACCATCGCCTGCCGACCGGAGATCGTACCGACGCCGGTGACGACTCCGGCAGAGGGTGCCCCGCCCCACTCGGCATACATGTTCCACCCGGCCCACAAGCCGAGTTCAAAGAAGTCGTCGCACAACTTAGCAATGCGCTCGCGGGCCGTGAGCCGACCCTTCTCGTGCTGGCGTTCGATGGCCTTCGCCCCGCCGCCGAGCCGGATTTGCTCTTCGATTTCCGCGAATGGATTGGGCATGGCAACTGTTGATGGTGGTCAGGAAAGCACTAGCACTTAAAATTCTGACAAATAACCTACGGCTGTCAGCGAACAACTATTTTCTAACGAATTCACTGGGCTCGTTATGTTTTATGGCTGAAAGTCATTGGCTGTTAGTCAGCAACCCTCGCTTGCGCGTCGTGCTAACAATCTACGCTGTCCATTCGCGGCGTTGGCGGCTACTAGGGATGTTCAACGCTTCGCGGTACTTCGTTACCGTGCGCCGGGCGACCGTCAGACCCGCGGCGACGAAGAGTTTCACGATGTCCTCGTCTGAGCGCGGGGTCTTCTTATCCTCGGTGTCGATGAATTCGAGCAGCTTCTGCTTGATCGTTTCCCAGGCGATATCCTGCCCGTCGGCACTCTTGGTGCCGCCGCCGAAGAAGCGCCGCAGCGGGAAGACGCCCCGCGGCGTCTGAACCCACTTGTCGTCCACGGCCCGGCTGATCGTCGTCACGTGCACGCCCACGATCTCGGCGATCTGTTCCATCTTCAACGGGTGGATGTGATCCGGCCCTTGGTCGAGGAAATCCCGCTGGTGTGCAATGATCGCCTGCGTCACGCGGATGAGCGTGTGCCGACGTTGTTCGATGGCGGAGAGCAGCCAATGGGCCGATTGTAGTTTCCGTTTCAGTTCGTCCCGCATCGGCTTCGGTTGGGCGCGATCTTTCGTCACGCCGATGTACTTTTTGTTCAGCTTCACCGCGGGAAGCCAATCGTCGGTGAGGCGCACGCTGTAATCGCCGTCGTCGGTGCGTTCGACGATGATATCCGGCGTGACGTAGCGTGTGCTCTCGACGGTGAACTTAGAACCGGGCTTCGGATCGAGCTTGCGCAGTTCGAGGATCGCTTCTTGGATCGTTTCCAGCGAATGCCCGGTGCGTTTCTGAATCATCGGCAGCCGGTTGTAGGCCACATCTTCGAGGCCATCACGAACAAGACTGCGAACCAACTCGGCGTGGGGCGTTTCTTCGGTGACCTGCAGGCCCAAGCATTCCTTGGCATCGCGGGCACCCACCCCGGACGGATCGAGTTCCTGAACGATGTAGAGTGCTTCTTCGACATCCTCCGCGGTCATGTTCCGGCCGAAGCTGTCGGCGAGGTCTTGGAAAAAGAGGGGGTAAGTGCGTTGGCCATCGGCATCGTGGCCGAGGAAATAGCCGTTGTGATCGAGGTGGGAAATCACGAACTCGACGAGTTCTTTAATTTCCGGTTCCAACTCCATGAAGCCGAGTTGTTCGATCAGGTAATCCTGCAGTGTCGGTTGACTTTCCTCGAGGTTCTGCATCATGTCGAGCTTGCGGTCGCCCATTTCTTCGAGGGCGCCCCGGCTCGGCCGGTGATCGGAATCGAAGTGATCGCCCCAATCCTTGTTGATCTCGTCGAGGCGGGCGAATTCGCGGTCGCCGGTGTCGTCGTGCTTGAGGATGCCGTCCGGATTGAATTCGGGTTCGACCTCGGCTTCCTGCGGTTTGCCCTCGCGCTGTTCGAGGAACGGGTTCTCCTGCAGTTCCTCCTGAACCTTGTCCATGAGGTCCGTCGTCGGCATCAACAGTACTTTCATGGAGAGGATCATGCGGGGCGCGAGCTTCATGTCGGGCCGAAGCTCGAGCCGCATACCCTGACCCATGCCGAAACCGCTCATCCGTTCGTTCTCCCATTCTGGTTCCCCTCGCCCATGGGGGAGAGGGGTTAGGGGTGAGGGGGCCAATCCGCGATGTAAGCCCCCTCACCCAGCCCCGTGCGATGCACGTGGCGACCCTCTCCCCGAGGGGAGAGGGTGAATTCACACCGTTCGCCGTCCCTCCATCGCGTCGGCCAGCATCTGCGGGTTCGCCAATTCCAAGGAGGAACCGGTGGGAAGCCCGCGGGCCAGCATCGTGATCTTCACACCCGTTTCCTTCAAAATGCTCGAAGCGAACAGGGCGGTGCCGTCGCCATCGTATGTGGGGCTAGTGGCGAAAATGATCTCGCGCACGCCCCCGCGTTTAACCCGCGACAAGAGCGGGTTGAAGGTGAGTTGCTCCGGGCCGACGCCATCGAGTGGGGCGAGTCGGCCGCCGAGCACATGATAAAGACCGCGGAAACTGCCGGTGCGCTCGAACAGGGAAACATCCCGGGGCGATTCGACCACGCAGATCAAACCCGCATCCCGTTTCGGATCGGAACAGATCGCACAGACTTCCCCCTCGGTGAGGTTGAAGCATTCCCGGCAGGGCCGAACCTTCTCGACAACGATCTTCAACGCTTCCGCCAGGTCGGTGGCGGTGCGGCGATCCCCGTGGAGGAGGAAATGCACGATCCGCTCCGCACTCTTCGGCCCGATGCCGGGGAGCTTGGCGAATTCACGCAACAAGTTCGGTACCGCCCCGCCGTATTCGGCCACGATGAGAAACCCCAATTGTTTTATCCGCGACGCGCAGCGGAGCGATCCTGAAATCTCCCCGAAACGCTTCGCGGCTAAACGTGATTGCTATCCGCCGGTAATGCTGCCGAGTTGATCCATCATTCCGGCGGGCAGGCCCATGTTCCCGGCCATCTTGGCGGTTTCGGTGGCCACCAGTTCCCGCACCTTGGCCAAGGCTTGGTTCGCCGCCACGAGGGTGAGATCTTCGAGCATGCCGCGATCGCCCAACTTGAACGCATCGTCGCTCATCGTGATTGAAACGAGTTCCATCTTCCCGTTGCATTTCACCGTCACCATCCCGGCTCCGGCGGTGCCTTCGGCGGTAAGCGTGGGGATCACCGATTTGAACTTGTTCATTTCCTCTTCGAGCTTGCCTTTGTTCTTCATCAAATTCATGACGGCGCCGAGTTCTTTGAACATCGCTAAATCTCCTCCGCGTCGAGCGGGGGTTGGGGAATCGGGTCATCCGGATCATCGACAGCGACAACCGCTGCGGGAAGCACTGATATCGGTGTAGCCGTGGGATCGAATCCGTCTTCGGTTCGGAGCAACTGCGCCCCGAGAACATCGGACAAGGATTTGAAGAACGGCAGGTTCAACATCTCCTGGCGTTTCGATTGCGGGCCGGTGGTTGCAACGGTGCCAAGGTTCCGCGGCGGTTCGGGGGCCTCCGCAATCGTCTCGAAGACGATCTTCCAATCCTTGCCATTGAGTTTTTGCAACGCCGAGCGAATCTGCTCGATGCCGCGCTCCGAGAGGGCAGTATACGCCGGGGGGTAATGAATTACCAGAACATTTGGCCCAATAATTGCAGGCATCCGGGGAAGCCGACGCAGATTTTCCGAGAGAACCCCGCCCAATTCGCCCAAAATCTGTTCCCACTTGCCCGGCCACGATTTCTCAGTGATTTCCCCGTTCGCGACCACGCTGCCGTTGGCCCTTGCTTCAGCAACCGCCGCCGGTTTTTTTTTTGCCCCTTCGGGGAGCGCCACAGCGGACGCGGACCGATTGGCCACAAGCCCCGATTTTACCCCACTTTGCAGCCACTGCGTCAACTCGGCCACCGGCAGGAGTTCCTCCAAGCGGCTCAGCCGAACCACGGCGATTTCCATGAGAACCAGCGGCGACGTTGTGTGCTTCATCCGCCCCTTGGCCGTGGACAATACATCCAACCCCGCAAGGATGGTATCGAGGCTCTTGCCAGTGGCTTGCTTGGCGATTCGTTCACGGAGAGCCGTCGATCCAAGCATCGGATCGATCTCTTCCCCACCTACCGCAGCCAGCATTAGCCCACGCCAATAGTCGATCAATTGATCGAGCAATTCCCCCAACTGCAACCCGCGCTCGGCCGCTTCCCCCACGAGTGCGAGGGACTGTTTCGCATCCCCGGCGAGAATCGCCTCGGACAAATTCAGCACCCGATCGTCGGACGCGGTACCGAGGAGCGAATGCACCTTGGCGAGGGTGAGTTCCCCTTCGCAGACGCCGAGGAGCTGATCGAGGAGCGTTTGCGAATCCCGCATCGAGCCGTTGGCCCGCCGAGCGACGATCTGCAAAGCGTCGTCGTCCGCCTTCAAACCTTCCTTTTTGACGATGTGTTTTAACGTCTCGAAAATCTTCCCCGGCCCCACGGTGTTGAAATCGAACCGCTGGCAACGGCTGAGAATCGTGATCGGAATCTTTTGGATTTCCGTCGTGGCGAGAATGAACTTCACATGCGGTGGCGGTTCTTCGATCGTCTTCAACAAGGCGTTGAAGGCCCCGGTGGAAAGCATGTGGACTTCGTCGATGATGTAGATCTTGAAGCGGCTGCGGGCGGGGCGGAAACCGACGTTCTGCCGCAGTTCGCGGGCCGCATCGACGCCGTTGTTGCTGGCACCGTCGATTTCGATGGCGTCGGTGTCGTCGCCGCCCATGATGCTCAGACAGATTTCGCATTGATCGCACGGCGTCGGCGTCGGCCCTTTGACGCAGTTGAGCGCCTTAGCCAAGATGCGTGCGGAGGATGTCTTCCCCACCCCGCGAGCACCGGTGAACAGGTAAGCCTGAGCGATCCGACCCGTTGTGAGGGCGTTCATGAGGGCCGTGGCAATATGTTCCTGACCGATGAGGTCGGAGAATTGCTGCGGGCGGTAACGCCGCGCCACGACGGTATACACCGGGGGCGTTTCCACCGGTTCGGCATCGCTCGTTAAGGGAGGGTTGGCTTTCGGTTTGGCCATGGGGAGATTGTACGGACGCTCTCAGAAAGCGGCGGGGACTGGCCCCCCTGCCTGTCAACCTTTACTTTGCAGGGGCAACTTTGAGCCGAACGGTGACGGGGAAGTGATCGCTGAGACCGCGATCGTCGTCTTTCATATTGTGGCCGGGGTTACCGAAGCGGAAGGGTTCGCGGCGGGTGGCCCCTTTCCGCATCAGCCCGGCGGTTTCCGTTCGCACCGATTCGACATCCACACTCCAGCCTTTGTCGTCTAGCAACCCCGGCGACGCGCAGATTTGATCGTAGATCAACGGCTTGCCGTTGTAGAAGATCGTGCCAAACTTGTTCGGATCCTTACCGGTGAGTAAGTCGAGCAAGAAGGGTTCATTGTCGGTCGGCTTCACCTTGTTTTTATCGCCGATGGCCCCGAGCACTTTCGCCACCGGTTGCGCGTCCGGCGTGTCGTTGAAGTCCCCGCAGACCAAGAAATCGGTATCGACGTTCTTCTTCGCCGCGGCCCGGAAGGCCTCGTAGATGGCCACGGCGTATTTCTCCCGGCCGATGTCGCCATCGGTACCATCGCGTTGTTTCAACTGCGATGTCCAGTGGGAAGCCATGATGCAGAGATCGTGGCCGTTGACGTAAAGATGGGCTTCGAGGATGCGGAGCCGGTTACCGTGCATGCGGGTGAGTTGCGGGGCCACGTTCATCCGGGTGATGATCGCCGGGGCGATGTGCCGGCCGGCATCGAGGTTCTTCATCACCACGTTCTTGTATTCCAACTTCTTATCCATCTTCGCATCTTCGAGTTTCTTGTTCAACGTGGCCCGCAACAGATCCGCGGCACGCACGCTTTCCACTTCGCAAATCGCGATCACGTCCGGCCCTTTGCCGTCGTTCATTTTCAACAGTGCCGTGGCGATGCGATCCAGTTTGAGATTGCGGAGTTTCTCGTTCTCCGCGAAGGGCACATCGTATTCCTTGTCGATGGAATTGCGTTTGTCTTCCTTATCGTCGAACAGGTTTTCGACGTTCCACCAGCAGAAAAGGATCGAACCATCGTCCGAAGCCACGGTGGGAACCGCCCCTGCATTCGCGGCCGGGTTGCGGAACTTTGTGATGGCGAAGGACGCCACCACGGCCGCGACCACCGCCAATCCGATCAGCGTTTTCGCGGGCAATCGTCGAATGAGCGTGGTGATGGCGGCTTTCAAGATCGGGGAAGTTCGTTCCATGACGTCCTGTCTCAATGGTGGAGATGGATGAAGGATAGCCGGGATCGGCCGCGAATGCGAGGACAACCCGCCTTGACACCCTTCGCAATGAGGGTATTTTCCGGCCACTATGAAAAGCACCAACACCTTCTGGGCACTCCTCGCCGGCCTCGGCCTGGGGGCCACCGCCGTAATCGCCTACCTTTCCGGTGGCACCGCCCAACCGATGAAGGCGGCCTCCAACGACCGCTACCAAGATTACGTCATGGCCACCGGGGCCGTGAGCATCAACGCGAAGATCCAA